>Ga0187845_1000289_pt1 | contig 28980 bp, 23 predicted proteins | sample SpaLakP09_SKY_68_FD_134515 | JGI IMG/M metagenome (GOLD analysis project Ga0187845, IMG submission 134515) | Oligotrophic lake water microbial communities from Sparkling Lake, Wisconsin, USA - SP09_SKY_68 | ecosystem: Environmental > Aquatic > Freshwater > Lake | place: USA: Sparkling Lake... | reverse complement strand
CACAAGATCCCGCTCGTCTGGGCTGGTCCCAAAACGAAGGACGAGATTCTGGACAAGTGGGATCCGGTTTCAAGAACGGTTGTGAGGCATTACATCCATCGCAAGACTGTTCTCGCTACCTATGAGGGCGGAGGTGCGACCCTAACGCAGGACTGTTCGGTGACAAACCTCGACGGAAACGGAACCGATGTCGTTTATGACGGCGGCGGAGTTGGCGCAATTCTATGTTCGTAATAACAAATGGCGAGCTGCACGAACACGACGGTCCGATTCAAGCTCCGGCGGGCTACAGATCCGGAATGGCTTGTAGCGAACCCTGTGTTGCTTGAAGGAGAGCCGGCGTATAGCACAAACTCAAATCTTCTTAAAATCGGGGACGGAAATAGACCTTGGAGTCAGCTCCCTTACATCAACACTGCTGGAGTCCAGGGAATTAGTGGCCAAATCGGCGTTCCAACGAATATGACAGTGTCCGCTTACTTAAGTGCTTCCAGCAAAAACGGACCCGACATAACATTAACAGCAACCTATCCAACTTTGTCTTCTGGACAACTGGTGTTCTTCACAACAAGCGTTACGGATACATCAGTAAATCAACGAGGAATAGTTGCGTATGCTCCATACTACGTGGTTAGTTACACCCAGGCTGTCACGCCACCTAAAGTGAGAGTAAGTCTTACACAGACTCCGTTGGTTGAGTATTGATAAGAATAGTATTTTGAAGATATAAATGGCGTCGGTGGACACTTCGCAGACTTATACTTTGCGTCAGACGGGACAGGTTGTCACCACGCGGGAGTCTTTGCCCACAGAAAGCGGACTGAACCTTTCCTTCACAAGCCCTACGACCACTTCCGGGTACTCTTTCAACGTGGGGTTTCGCGCAGAAGGATACTTGTATGAATTCAGCTATTACCTGAGAATTGCTTCCAACGGAGCCGGAACGTACACTTGGTCTTTGTTCCAGCCTCAATCCAATCCTGCAATCACGGGACAGGCATCTGGACAAACTCAGTATACGGTTAGCACGGAAATAGTGGACGGAAATACACAAGGGACATCTGCTCCTCTACAATACAGTTTCTCGCCTGGCGACAAGTTCTTGATGTATTTGGACGAGGATCGTATAATTGTTTCCGTCAACGGCGTCCCGATAATGTCCCAGTATATTGCTTACGTATCAAACAACTATCGCTTTTTCACAGAACTTGTGAGTGGGTCTGAAATTACGGTGCGAGACGTTTTCTATTACATAACTGGTCACCCAGGAGTTGACGCACCTGCGCCAACGACTCTTGTGAACGCTTCAGGAACAAACACGGGAATCATAAACCCGTTCGTGTTCAGAACTTACAATACCCAAGCTACAGCGACGTTTGCAAAGACTCTTGAGACGATTGATGTGAATTCGCAGGGTTGGGTTGCAAAGTTTGATTACCCTTTCAAGATCAATCAAGCTGGAAGAACTGTGTTATACCCGGACTTTCTGTATATTGGAGCACAGACGCTGAATGATACACGGAATTTCTTCGGGTTTGCATTTACTCCAAAAGTTGAAACGTATCCTTCCGGATATTACCCTATGACAGCACAAAGTTCGTTGCCTCTTCCCGACAACCCATACGAGACCATATCTGGAAACAAACGTATCTACGTAGACACGTTGATGGAAAATGGACTCGTGGACCCCGCCACCGTGTTCTCTCTATACGCAGATGGCAGCAGTGTATATTATTACGTTAACGGCACGATTGTTGGAAAGGCGAATCTTCCAGATCCATTACAATATCCAACTAAGTATCATTTCCGTGCTTACGGAAACGAGACAAGCGGACCATACCAAATAGAAAACGTGTTGTTTTATCCGACGGGACTTCTGGGTCCAAATGGGGGTCCGTCTGGCCCGCAAGGCCCTACTGGACTTCTGGACCGTCTGGCCCTTCTGGACCTTCTGGACCTTCTGGACCTACTGGACCTACTGGACCAAGCGGAGCTAGTGGACCTTCTGGTCCTACTGGAGCCACTGGACCGACTGGACCGACTGGACCTACTGGACCAAGCGGAGCTAGTGGCCCTTCTGGTCCTACTGGAGCCACTGGACCGACTGGACCGACTGGACCTACTGGCGCTGGAAGCACGGGAGCCACCGGACCTTCTGGCCCTTCTGGTCCTACTGGAGCCACTGGACCGACTGGACCAAGCGGAGCTAGTGGACCTTCTGGCCCTTCTGGTCCTTCTGGACCGACTGGACCGACTGGACCAAGCGGACCTTCTGGCCCTTCTGGCCCTACTGGACCTTCTGGACCTACTGGTCCTACTGGAGCCACTGGACCTACTGGCCCTTCTGGACCTTCTGGACCTTCTGGACCTTCTGGACCTTCTGGAGCTACCGGTCCGATGGGTCCATCCTATACCCCAATGATCGCTCTACAAAACGCCACTATAGTGGACTCACAAACATTTACTACGAATAGCGGGAATGGCGGAGTAGCATTACTTGGACAATCTAATCTTGCCACTTCTGGAGCTTGCTTCGCATGTTTTCTTCCAGAACTCGTTGGGGGATCTGATATCATAAATATTAGATTTTTAACGGATTTTAATAATTCAGACACTGCGGCACTATCTTTAGTTGTCACATATCTAGATAGCTCCCCTAAATCAAATATAACTGTATACGATTACCTGGGCGCGTCTTACCCGACGGTATCGGGTGGAGTTTCTTCACCTGCTTATATTGGAATATACTTTGATGGGCAATACGCCAGAATTGCGATCAATGGAACAGAGATAGAGGGTGGGCCAGTCCAATACACCTCTTTCCTAGCATCCGCTTATGGAACAAACACGGTAGGTGTCTTAGTACTTACATCGTCGTCTGCGACTCCATACACGTTTAATAATGTCATCTATTACCCTACTGGTAAGACTGGACCTACCGGACCTCAGACCTTCGGTGGACTTTTGAGGGTGGATAACGTATACGGAAACGACACGCTTGCTGCGGCTGGTAAATATGCATCTCCGTTCAGGACTGTTTCCGGCGCAATTTCATCTTCCGTATCTGGCGACTCTATTTGGGTTCTCCCGGGAACCTACAATTTGAGCGGCGGAATCACGGTTCCGACGGGAGTGTCCATGCGCGGCGCAAGTGTACAAACGACAACCATCCAGATGCTGAGTGTAGCGACAGACACCACGCTTCTCACGATGGGAGAGTCTACACGTGTTGAGGATCTTACGTTGAAACTCACATCGTCCGTCAGTGGCGTCAATCTTACAGGCATCAACTTTCCAGGAACGACGTCGGTTACTGGCAAGCTGAGAACGACCGTTTTGACCGTGGATAACTCGACTGTTTCGGGAACATCCACAAGCAACGTCTATGGCGTCGTTTCGTCTGGAACGGGAACTTTAGGTTCTGGCTCGTTCTCGTTCAATTCTTTGAAGGGCTCCACAATCAACGTATTTTCCAACGGCGGTGGAAATAAGCGAGGAATCCTCGTGAATGGCGCAAACACAATCTCCACACGAGACTTGAACGTCTATGTCGCTCAACCTACAAACACAAGCTCCACAGGTTCGTATGTTGGGGTGGAAACCAACGCATCTGGAGCGGCAATCCAATTGCGAGCCACGACGATCGGAACTGTGACTCCTATTAGCGGACAAAGCTACACTGCCTCCGACATTCTTCAAACCACTCCTGCTACGATTACTGACCCAACCTACTTAGCATCTCCTGGAATACAGCTTGGACCTAGTGTGGATTTGGTGACAAAGACGGCGGGCGGTAAAGGGTTCTCTACCTACAATTACCCTAAAACTCTCTATTACGGATTGAGAGGACTCTTGCGAACTGGCATGAATCAAAACCTATCTGGATACTTGTGGCCAGGCACAATGGCAGCTACAAACAACGTGTTCCCAGACCGGACACTCCCAGCTGCGTATTACAGACTTCAGCAGCCCACTATTCTAAGTGGAATAACTGCGCATTTTAACACCGCCCCCGGAACTGGAGGAACCACTACCATATCTGTTCAGCGAACTGTGTCTGGCGGAACGGCAACTACGATAAGCGGATTCACACTTGTCTTTGGAGCTACGGATACTGATAAATCATTTTATAATGCGTCGCAAACATTCAGCGCTGGAGATTACTTACATGTGCACGTAATATATACGGACGCCGGTAATCAAACATCCGACATAGCCATCCAACTAGATTTGTTCTAGCGATATACAAATGCGGTGGATCATTGTAGGTCTTCTAATTCTCGCAATCGCTTACTACAACTATATAACGAAACCGCCAAAGAAGACGCTGAAACAAAGACATTTGGAGGGGTTCTGCCAGGGTGTATCCTCTTTCCGAGAGCACACCTTGATGGGAACAAGAGTTACTGAAACGTGAACAAATACAGCGTCTGATTCAAATCTGCGACAATCGTGTCACGGATATTCAACAAATCCGTGTCGGTCTTTTTCAATTTTCGGGTCAAATCGGTGCTCATCCAATCAATCGCTTCCTGTAAGAGCGCCGTCGCCTCCTTGTCGGAATGATTGCGGAGCCGAATCGTGCTCGTGGACCCGCTCAACTTGGGTCTTCCGTATTTACCAACATAGACCTCAACAAACTGGTCTATATTGGCATCTAGTTTCGTGACAAGTTCGTCCGTTGCAATGTGACGGGGGTAGGCCATTGTCTGCCAATGATACAGCTTGACCTGATTTCTCAAAGTCAACATTAAATGAACTATATCGGCGGACATTTAACTTTACTCCCGATTATTCTCCTTCGCTCCGGACTTGAAGTTCCCGCCTTTCAGCGTAGCCTTATTGCTCGCCTCAATTCCCTTCCAGCTGCCTGACATTGCGTCATAGTTTGCCTGGATTTCCGGATAAGAAGGCGTCAAGTCCTGGAATCCCGTTCGTCCAGCCTTGGAGTCTGTGTTAGGATACTTGGGAAGATCCGGGTTCGTGCTTTTGGGAAGCGCATATACGTCGTTTGCATCCTGGTATCCCTTCCACGTGCTGTCCATTTATTTAGCACCTACGTTTGTTTTCCCAAGAACACACAAATGAAAGAAGTTCATACCGCCAAGGAACTTGAGGAACTATTGAAATCAAAAGAGCCCGTCGCGATTTTCTTTTACATGAACGGATGCGGACACTGCGAAGCTATGCACACTCCTTGGAACAATCTCTCCAAGAAGAAGGGAGGCATGAAGTTCGCCAAGATGGAGAACGCAGTGATTCCAGATGGACTCGGGGTTGGAGGATACCCAGAGTTCAGACTGGCTGAAGGCGGCAAGTACGTGAAGGTCGTGAGTGGACGTATGCCTGAATCACAGCTTAAGAACAGTTTATTCGGAGGAGGGAACCGTTCCCGTCGGAAGATCCGCAGTGTTCGGAATTCGCTTCACCGATCCTCGCGCCGGAGCGTAAGTCTCCGAGTCAAGCTTCGCTCCACGCGAAAGAGCCGCCGATGAAGTGTCGGGCTCGTCGTATCCCTTCGCCAGCCAGCTCAAAAACCCGTCCTGGTCGTTCGGAATGCGCGCCGACTGAAGCGTGTGAAACGTCCGCATGGCCTGTGCCTGATCAAACGCGTCGGTGGTGTCCATATACAAATCCGTCGTTGATTGAAACGCCTTCTTGATCTCGTTGCGAACGTTGTCGTCCGTCACTGGCGCAGCGTCTTCACGATTCGGATTGTCCTGAATCTCTGTCAACAGCACGTTCATGAACGGGTTGTTCGAGGACGGCATAGTGAAGTTCTCTTTACTGACCTTCTTCCCTTTTTTGCTGAAATAGGACTCTATCTGTTTTCCGTTCGGGAATATCTCAAACAGAACGATGCTCGCGAGAGCAACGATCGGGATCGCAGACAAATACGAAGGCTTGTAAGTCAACACCGCAAGGCCTATGGATGAATATACCGAGAACCTCACAACTGCATTCAGCGCCTCCGTGGTCGTCATGGACTGTACGGGGGCAAATCGCATCCATGCGTTTTCTGCAAACAGAACGCTCGGGTCCTTGAACCAAATTTGTTCAGACATCTTATCTTATTACTTACTTTTTTCGTTGCGTTTCCTCTGTAGCCGAGCCAACATTCGCTGGCGACGAGCTTCCGGACTGTTGGAAGTCAGAACTGACGCAGGAACGTCAGCCCTCCTCCCTCCGACTCCCAACGCCTCTCCTAGCGCGTTTCCAAACAGACTCTGGACCTTCGCCTTGATTCCCTCCACCTCCTCCATCATCTGATGCTGCGTGAAACTCCCGCGCTTCAGTTTATCCTCCAGCAGACCACGAACCCTTGCAATGAACTTCTTAAGCACCGGATGTTCAGGATTCCGAATCATCTCAAGCAACTGCTCCGGACTCTCAATATCCCCAACGTCCATCTGCGTCAGATCCATCTGCTCCAGTATTTCCATCACGATCTTCACGATACGGGTTTCCATGATGTAAGTGTACAGCGCCTCCAAATGCCCCTCCGACGACTCGTCGTTCAAAATCTTGGAAATTTCTTCATTCTCTCCTCCGTTCCCGCTCATGAGGGACTTTACAGTCTTAAGAATGTTTCCGAACTTTGTCTTGATGTCCCCGTGAAAGAACGAGGCGATCGTTGCAAACTGGACGTGCTTCCACAGCTCGTCGTCAACTTCAAGCTCTGACAGGTTAATTCCAAACATACGACGTTCCACCGAAAAAAACGCCTTGTCCTTTTGAAGAATTTGGATTGCAGAAGGATAGAATGCCTCCGTGTCCTTCACTGCAGCGTCCAGATCATAGCTGTAACTAAGGTCTGGATACTTTGTTTTCAAGCCTGCAAGGAACACCTCAAACACGCTTGAAGAATCCATTTTCTATTATTCTTTCTTTCCGTGAAAGTTATGAACGGTTTCCACCGCGAGACGACATTGTCGCTTTGTCCGAATCGGAAAGGCACACGCACCCCGAGTCTGTAGTGACCGCCGAGGGACAGCATGACGGCGACACACGAGGATTGCTCAGGAAATCCAGCGTCGGCATTCCGCTAAGGGGAGACGCGCCCGCCGGCGCCTTTTCGTTCATGAGCCATCCAGACGCGCCAGGGACGCTCACGTTGTCGTAAGGACCCATTCCTCCACCGCCGCTCGTGGGCATTCCCATTTCCTTCTGCGCGAACGTTTCGCGCTCAACGGGCGCACTTGGCATTTGCGCAACATACAGTCCAATCAGAGACATAACCAGAACTCCAACAAAAAGTGCAATCACCAAATTCGTCTTGTTCATTTATGTAAAGAATACGTTTTTTTGCGTCTGAACACGTCGAAAACGGATTCCAAAGGGGCAGAGTTGGAGCTGCACTCGCAAATGGATTATTCTAGTATGTCCCTCGTAGATTTGAAGAAGGCCGCCAAGGTCCATGTTCCTCCTATCAAGTATTACTACGTCAAGTCCAGAAAAGAACTCGTTGAACTTCTCAGTAGCAAAGAGCTTCCTCAAGAAATGGTAAGGGAAAAACTCACAATCAACGACCTTCGTCAGATGGCAATCGCTCAAAACATTCCGAACGTGTGGAAGTTGCGGAGGTCAGGACTCGTGGCTGCACTATATCCGAGCCCTCATCAGAACCATAAGAATAACGATCATGCAGACAAACATGATGACCCACAGGCACGTGAAGGCAAGCAAGTAGGGATACAAGTAAGCAACAACCTTTGATAGAATTGGTTTCAGAATCTTCTGTTCAAAAAACGATTGAACCTCTGGACTTGTCAGAAAAGCCACTGGATCCGCCATCGGGTGTTTCTTCATCTTCGTTTTTTGTCTATCTTTGGATATAAACAGGAGAATGAAAACCTCACAGAGCACTCGTTTAGCCCTTGTCCTCGGTGGAGTTGTTGTTCTGGCGTATTTGATCAGTTCGTATTCGTCAAACAAGGCGGTCGTGGGCGAGGGACTCGAGACTGCCGCACAGCAGCTCGGTGTGATGGGCCCTCTTTCTGACGGCGGTCCCATGGCTTCTGCGCCCCCAGGCTCTGGAGGAAATGAACAGCCCACCGAGTCTCTCCAGGGTCGCCACCCTTCTTCCGCCGGAACGTATTCTGACAGCACTCTGAGCGCCGGAGAGCTTCTGCCAAAGGGAACCATCGGTGCCTCCTGGGCTCAGGTGAACCCTCAGGGCATGGGCGACATCAAGGGACAGAACTTCCTTGACGCCGGATACCACACCAACACTGCTATCGCCGGTGTCGCACAGACCAACCGTAACGCTTCTTGGGACATTCGGTCCGAGGCTCCCAACCCGCAGGCACAGGACGGTCCTTTCCTCCAGACGACCATTGAGGCGAACCCCTTCAAGCGCGGACTTGACGGTTAAATGTAGTAATTCAAGTAAACAGAATGGTTCCGCCGATTCGCTGGTATTACATTTTTTCCACATGGATATTCCTGCTGTCTGCAGCCTATCCTCTGCATGATATATCCACGTATCCCCTCAACGTCCTCGCTCTCCCCGGTTGCTTTGAAATCCTAATAAATCCGCACAAGGCACACTGGACGAAGAACTTATACATTCTCGCCCTCCACATCCTGCCGTTTCTCTGGATTCCTTATAGCTTCTCAGCCACCAGCATATATTTCGCCGCAGGGTCTGGAGTGTCGTATCTCGTCTTCGTTGGCTTTCTAGAAGAGGACCCGATTCATATTTATAGCGAACTGTTCAAGGAGAATCACCCCACCTACCGAGCATTTGTCTCCGACCGCTTCGGCTTAGAAGAAACTCGGGAGAACTAATAATGATCCCTGCTGCTTTGTTGGGTACAGGACTTGCCATTGCGTATATATCTACGCAAGGCCCCACGAACCTTGTGAGTGTGAAGAGTAATCGCACGAATCAGAGTTATCAAGTCCAAGACCTTCCAGACAAACAAGACGCGTGCGAATGCATGGCCAACATCCACGAGAAACTCGAGACGCTCATTTCTAAATACAAGAACGACCCCAATACTGCAGCCGACCCCCGCGTGCGCACCATGATTGAGCGCTTCAATCCCAAAAACATGTGCGAGAACAACATAGACTCCGACTCAACCTCCTACTCTGAAAACAAGGGCGAACGAATCGTGGTATGTCTCCGCGACAAGCAAAAACCGTACCCGCTCGTAGAAGAAAACACAATCATGTTCGTGGTTCTTCATGAAATGGCGCATCTCATGACAGCGTCAACCGGACACACTCCAGAATTCTGGGCGAATTTCCGTCGCATCTTACATGACGCAGTTGGCGCCGGAGTCTATCAGAACGTCAACTACTCTCGGTCTCCCGTCAAGTATTGCGGTATGACAATCACAGATTCCCCGCTATAATAAGTATACGGTTCTAATAATATGGTGAAGGTAACCAACCGCATCACGCGGGAGTCTGCGAACATATCTTTTTTTCCAGACGATACGGTCGAAACTGTGCTTCAGCGTATAGGCGAAGTCACGGACATTCACCCGGACCGTCTGTTTGTAACTGTCAGCCTCAAACGTCCTGCGAACTATTACTCCGACGATCCTCGGCGCTGGGAATCGCTGTTCCACCGTCTTTCGTATGGCGGCAAATACGCCCTGAAACTGCCCTTTCAGCTGTACCAAACAGCGTACAGATACCCCCAGCCTCCTAGCGTCAACTTTTCAGACTTTGGATTGAACGAGTGGATGGCCACGCCCGTTGAAGACGATCTCAAATCTATTTTTGAATCCAGTGCCGAATTCACAGAACATCTCATTTTCGGAACCGACGAGGCGTTGTCCTACATCCTGCCTCTCTCCTACGACCCCGCTCTCACCTCCAAGATTCCCGCCGCAGAATACCCTATCCCGCAAAAGACCAAACTCGTGTCCACTCTGTATCCGAACATATCCGACATCCAGGAATTCACTTACACGCCCTTCACGCCCGACGCAGAGTCGTCCAGAGCCGTTTACTTCCCCTTTTTCCAGTCCACAACCCCCGAACGCCTCCCTCTTGCAATGATAGAAATTCTGCGAGAAGGAACCACTCGTCTCAACAAACTGTTGGAACTCAACGTCCCCGACCCCAAAGCCTCCATCGTCCGAGCCCGATTCCGCATTCCCTGGGTTGAAACGAAACTCGGTCCTGCAATCCAGAACCGCTTTGAACAGATGTTTTACGGACTTACTGTTTCTGAATCCACCCCTGCAATCTCCTTCTTCACCTCTCCCGACGAAACGTCCCGACACAAGTTCTTCGTCAAGCCCGGACGTACAAAGAAACCGGAACACCTTGATTCGTGGAGACAGTGGTGGACCGCCACGAAACCTTACAAGCAGAAACCCACGCTCGTTCTCTATCGCGGCCAGTCCTCTTCCCACTACGACCGCATTGCCATAACATCTTCCGATATGGTTCTCATGTCCTTCCGCCCAGAAGGAGTTGAAACCGATCCAGCCAAGCTTCGTTCCGACTTGGCCGACTGGATACAGACTCTGGATTCCGTCCTGCCTTTCACGAACCAATCCGATCTCAAGAGTTCCCGCTGGGAACTACAAGACCTCTCTCTCATCCTCAAATACAAGAAGAAACTCACGGACTACGATTACCATCGCTTCAACTGCCTTACATCCATCTTTGACATGTCGGATTCCGAGCAGGACACCTTCCGTCTTCTCCGCACCGACCATTCCGTGGAAGGACTTACCAGCATGGAAGTCCAGATCATTCAGCTTCTCAGGGATAAAGTCAACGTCACTATCGCAGACATCCAGACCAGTCTTGGAGTTTCACAGGAAATCGCACAAAGTCTCAAAACCAAGATTGAACAATTGGTGTCCGACAATCCCAATATCCTCAACAAGACCTTCCGCGGCTTTCCCACCATGCGTTTCCGGGGCGATACCGTCAGCATTTCCTACACTACCCAGTTTACACTTGCAATACAATACGCCAACATCCTGCGGTTCATCCTTTCAAACGGAGACGCATCCGCCCTCAACAAGATCTGCCCCGCACGAAAAGACGTCGTTCCCGCTCAATCCGTTGTAGCTCCTGCACAACAGACTGAAATCAATACCGAACTCATGAGCGAATACGAGAACCTCTTTGAAGGAATGGAGGAGGAAGACGCAGGTCCCGCCAAAGAGGTGGCGCAAGTCCCCATGCAAGAACCAATCGCCCTTGGATCCGAAGGTCCTGCGAAGCCCAGAAAGAAAGTCGGCGACGAGTCCGAATACAACTACTTCTTCAAACGTCTTCAGAAATTCGACGAAAACACGTATTCCCCCACAGATTCCGAATTCCCAAAAGACTGTCAGCAACCAGAACAGCCAGTCGTGTTGAACGACGAAGAACTCAAGGCCCTTGAAGGCACGCCTTACGATCCTCGCAACATTCTCTGGACAGAATGGAGCTCCACGAAATCATACGAGAAAGACGACAACGTAACCTACGACGGCGAACACTACACTGCGAAGAAAGCAAACACCAACGAGATTCCTCTCACGATTCTCACTGGAATCCAAGTCGTGTCAAAGAAATGGCGTAAGACGAATGAAGTCGCAGACCGTGTTACAGAAACCGAAGACCCGAAGGGATCCTTCACATGTCCAGAATACTGGTGCATGACCGACGAAATACCCCTGCGCAAAGAGGATTTGGTGGATAACGCATGCCCCAAATGTAAGGGCAAAATCAGGAAATCAGGAAAAAAACAGGACTCCAGAGAATTCAGCGTGATTGAGAAGAAGGCAAAGAGTCCCTACCCTGTTCTCCTCGGCGACCGCAAATCTCCAATCAACAACCGTCCAGTCATGTGCTGCCGCGGAAACCCCGACGTCCGTGAAAACACGCCCGATCATTTCTACATTCTCGAGGAAGATACGCACCCCATTCCTGCTAGACGATGCGCCATGCTTCCTCTGTCCGTGTTCCGCACGCTGAGAATTGACGAAGACCACAGGGCAGACGCGAACTACTACGCAGACTTCAAAGATATGCGCTTTGGCATAGAGGGAGAATTGCACGGATACTTCCGCGTAGGTCTCGGCACCTGTCCCGAAATCATAGAACTCATTCCTCGGCTTCTCGGTCAAGAGGCATTCAAAATACCGAAACCCAGAGAGTCGCCTGCAAACGTCATTAAGTGTTCTTTCGTTGCTTCATGGCCAACTCCTTCCGACAAACACGTTGACCAAATCATGAAGACGGGTGGAATCAACCAATCTCTTGCAAAGATCGTGTCCGGAATTGACGAGGCATTTGAAGAGAATAAGTTGACGCCGCTTCAAGCCCTGGAGTATGCGTGCGCCTGTATGGGCTGCGACGTTTTCCGCTTACTCATGCAGAAGGAACAGAGTGCAGGAAAGATAGAGATTCTTTCTCTCGGCTGTAACTTCTACTCTTCGCGCTTCAAGAAGTCCGACAAGAAAGCCATCATTCTTCTCCAGCTCGGAACCGATATTGACGTCCTTTCCTACGTGAAACGCAAGAAGGTGAAAGCATCCCGCGGTGAGCGCGACAAGATCCCTTCGTTTGAGTACACCGCCAACATTCTCACTCCAAACCCTGCAATATTCACCAAGAACACCTTCGACATACTCAACAAACTCAGGTCCAACAGTTGTTCGTCGGTCGTCCCTACATACCCAGACGCCCTCAAAGTAATGCAAGTTCTCGGCGAAACCGACTTCTCCATAATAGCAGACCCCTACGGACGAGCCCAAGCCTTATACGTTCCATACCGTGTAATCCTTCCCTTCCATCCCGCTCCGATCCCCCAAGACTTCCCGTCATCATCCGTAATGGAGGGATACACGAACGTAAAGCTACCCACATACGACTTAGTCCTTGCTTACCTCTCCAAAATCCCCGCTGGCATCAACGGATACAAAACAAAGGAAGACGCCTACAACTCGTCCAAGGAACGCACCGAAATCATCCTTGATTGCGGATTACGCATCCCTGTGATTCCTACCCCATTTCCAGAATCCAAGAAAGATCCAAAGGAAGTCGTTCAGACCGTTCAAACCGTCAACGAAACCAACCTCACATTTGGAGGTCCCAACGAACTCGTTAAGAAAGAATACACCGACATCTCCTACGCCTCTGAAGTGTTTGACTTCCTCCTGTTTGAGCTTTCCAAGGACATCAAAAATGAAGCACTGGAATTGCGAAATGCTCTTGATTCCGCTTCACCTGACCGTCCCGCCATAGATCCTCTGCTGCGAGAATGGTTCGACGCAACCGTCAAGGAAGTGAATGTGTCTTCTTCCGAAGAGTTCATAACAAAGGTCCGCAAACCGTGCGGGCAGTTCAAGGAAGGCGACTGCAAAGGAAACGTCTGTGCGTGGAACGGAAACACGTGCCAAGTCAAAGTCCGCAACTCCGTAAAGCTCCCCAACCTCTACAACCGCCTCCTGTCTGCCCTCGTAAGCAACCCCAAGATCCGCAACACAGTCCTGGAAGGACGCAACGCTCCGTTTTTCAGCACGATCTTGTACGTGGAGCTTCCTCATGAACTCATCGTTACCGACGGAGATCTTGCCACGCTCAAGTGAAAAATCGTATTGTATTTGTTTTTTTTAGTTTAGTTCATCTGCTCTTCATTCAGAAGCGACGGTGAATGTTCGGAGCATTCATAAGCCCCACAATGATAACGAATGCGACAGAAAGCAGAGCACTGAGGAGGATGTTTGGAAGACACGCTGCGTTCTCCATCTGCTGAGTCCTCTGCTCTTCCTCCCACCACTTCAACATACGCTCGGCTTCTGCAAGCTCGCTCCTCAGGTTCTCAATCTTCGTCTTCAAATTATCTGCGACCGGATACTCCTCCTCCGTATCTTCCTCCGTGTCCGCGGAAACGCACGACTCGGTCTCTCCAGACTCCGTGTAACAACTGTCTGAGTCGGTAGGGTCATACTCAGTCTCCGTCTCGTACTCCGTCTCGCTCTCATCATCCATCATGTCACTTCGCAGAACGATTGTCAAACGCTTGGAACCAATGCGGCGATTGCGCAGAACATTGTTGAGCTGTGAGCGAGTAAGGACGGGCATCTTGCTGTTATATTGTCATCTACCCTCTCAACCCCCCAAATTCGTTTTTGACGTAAATTCATTCCATTCTTGCCATTTTTCTTACATTTTCATCGCTGTCCGCCGAATCTTCTGCAGCTCTCTTCCTTGACGCAATCAGATTGTCATCGTCCGATCTCCAAATGAATCTGCCGATATCCTTGATTACATCCAACGCCTCTATAACGCACAACTCAAATCGGTCAAACTCTTTTGTTTCGGAATTCAACGCGCGGATCATGACTGTGTCGCAGCAGTAAGGCTTTGTGAACGTAGTTGTCGTATTTCCGTCCAAGTTCCATATATTCAGAACCCACTTGTCAAACATCATTGCGTCCGTGTCCTGTCTGTGCCTACACCTTGTCACAGCCAGATCCTCTGCCGTATATTCTTCCAGCGGAGAAACATCTTTGCTAAGTATCTTTTCAATCTTCCTCCTCGTAATCTCAGCCTCCTCCTCTGAGAACTGAATCACATACTTGTTGCAGAATGTAAACTCCATACTATCACTTGAAAAACATAAAGGGACATCACAGTTTCCGTTTTTATCGCCGTTTATCCTTTAAAACATTCTACAAATATTAAGTAATGTCATCCACGAACGTTAAGTTTAAGCTGCGGAGCGACACCAGGACGAACTGGGCGACTTCCAACACAGTATTGGCGGCAGGAGAACCTGGGTTTGAAACGGATACGCAAATGTTGAAGGTCGGAAACGGAACATTGACGTGGCCCAACTTGCCCGCCGCAGGAATGCCAGGAATGGTCAACCCCAAATCATTTGGTGCAACTGGAAATGGAACGACAGACGATTCGGTTGCAATTCAAGCTGCAATTAATAGTTTAACAACTAGCGGAGGGTATGTGTTTTTCCCTACTGGGACTTACAATATTGGAACTACGACTATAAACCTAGTACAAAATACGACATACGAATTCGGCCTAGGAGCAACTATACAATATTCGGGAAACGGTTATGCTTTAAGAGCGGCTACGTTGCAAAACGTAAGTATTGTCGGAGGCCGAATTGATATTTCTAGAGCATCGGCTGGGGCAGTATGTTTGGGTATTTTAGGAGTATGGTTTATGCGCGTCCAAAACACAGTGTTTATACAGGGTCCGCCAGATTCAGGAGGGATTTTTATTGATGGAAGTGGGAGGAACACTGGGAGTTATATCATTAAATTAATCGGACTCAATATGGTTACGGGTGCTGGTGCTTATAAAATAAAAACCGTTCCATTTGGAGATTCGCGTGCTACACATTTGGACATTGAAGGCGGATGGATCGGTAGGAACTCAGAGGGATACGGAATATTCTTAGATGAAGTTCACACTGGGTGCCTAAAAGATGTATGCCTTGAAGATTCCCAAACTGGAATTTTATTCCGAAATTGTGCTGATATAGTATTTCAACCTGGCGAAGTGGTAGGACACTATGCAGCATCTGCACATTATCAAAACAATACCCAATCATATCATTTGGGCGATGCAAGATATACTATCACTTATAATGTCGCCACCGCGACGTCGCCAGGAACTTATACGTTTGGGACTGATGCTGTCAGCCACAATACAGGATATATTGTAGGCCGTACAAGTGGAGCCAGGGCACGCATAAGTAGCGCATCCGTGACGGGTTCTTCGGGAAATTGGACTGTTACTGCGATTCTTAATCCAACCAGACAAACTTTGCTAGCTCCTACCACAGGAAGATACATTTCACCTGGGGAAATCATTGATATAACTGGCTCAAAAAATGCTTCGTATAACGGTTCTCCCACTGTAGCAACTGTCATCCCTCAAATATCTTATATAACGACAGTAAAGCCTCCGGCTGCTTGGGTATCAGGAGGAATCGTAGTCGGGAAGTTCAGCACTGCAAGCAAACCAATAACTGGATATACTTTAACCCGCATTTCAAACACGTATTACAAAGTTACATATTCTTTCGCCTCCGTGTCTGGAAGTACTGCGTTTATTAATACTGAACCGATTACTATATCTGAAGCCACCCCACCATTTTTTAATTTTCCAAGAGTAAACTTTAATACATCCGCAACCGACGGTATAATCATCAGAAACACAGGATTTGAGGCGGTTCAATTCGTTGCTGATGACACGATACCTAGTACTAGAATGCGAACTGCAGCACCAGTCTGGCAGTCATCATGTCCAACTATGGGATCTATAATTAGTGTTCGTAATAGCGATTATATTGCCGACGGAGAATACGTTGTAATTTCTGGAGGGTTCGGGACGAATAATAATGATATTGGTTTATTTCCAACTATCAATCGAGCTCCTGGAACATACCCTGGATCATATTCGGCAGTTGCAACTGTTACCAGCGCAACGGGAATTGTGAGTTTCCCTACGAATAACACCTTTACAGTATCAGCTACGCTTGCGACTATATTAAACGCAACCAGGACCAGGTGTCCTCACATATACATTACGAGTGGCCCGAATCTTGGTGCGTACACAATGACGAATGTCAATACTGGTACAAATACTGTAACCATTTCTGGCACTTTTCCTAATACCTCAGATGCGTCTGCCCCAACATTAAACTATGCCACCGTAGTAACCTCATACCCAACTTCCAACTCACTGATACTCAATGATGTAACGAATATTAACGCAAGTACAGCGAATTACAATGTTCTGTTCGCTATTACGGCTTCCAGTTCCCACGAAAATAACGGCATCTATATTACGCTTGACAAGTTCGTTACAGGAGTAGGAAGAACAGTTACAAATTTGTGGTCGTCATTGGCGAGACTTAACATACTGTATCCATCTCATATCTCCGAAAGAGTAACTGGTGGTAGTTTTGTTACGCCTACGCTTACGGATTCGTATTTAACTTTAACGACGACTACAGCTACCACGAGTAGCGGACTCCAGATGTATCACTCTAACATCACAACGAAAGGCTTTGATGATGTCTCAACAGTTGCAATGTCAGCGGCAGGAGGAAGCGGAGTTTCGAAGTCCTTTTTGCGTTACGGAGAAACGAATGGAACAGTTGTCGGGACTGATTCTGCAACTACAACGATAACTCCTTATGGCGATCTTGCTCCAAGCAGCGGAGACGGAGGAGTCTTAGCTAAATACGGTTCAACTGGTTCGTCTGGTCCACAAAGTGTCAGATACGGTCAATTTTTAGGAAGTCGCGAACAAAAAAATATAACTTTCGGAAGCGGTGGCTTATATAATTTTAATGGGGTTCTCTCTCGAAGTTCCCTTATAATAAACGCAGTTGGCAAAGCACGCCCAACGAATAGCGGTGCGAGCTTCAATATAACTGCTGCGAGTGGCACGACACTAACAGTTACTACAACGGCTGTTTTATGTGTAGGAACCCAACTAACGATTTCAAGTGTTGGAGGCTTCACTGGCATTGATACAACTACAACATATTACGTAGCTAGTGTGATTTCATCAACTTCAATAACGATCGCAACAGGTTCCGCCACGGGCACAGTTGTTTCCGTAGGGGGAAGTGGCACTCCAGCAAACGCAAATGTAGTTGCTAATACGACGACAGTTACTCTAATGACACTTGGAACTCTCACTGGTAGCTCAACATTGACAATCACTCCAACGATTGGATTAGTTGCAGGGACAACACAACTAGTGTTTTCTAGTTCTGGGAGCTTCAACTTGAATGTAAATCAAACATATTACGTAAAAACTGTAAATTCGACAACGTCAATAGTTCTCTCTTCGGAGTCTGGATCAGGAGCCGATTTAACCGTATCGGGTAGCATGGCTAACGCCGCTAGCCTTTTACCAGCGAATGTAGGGTCTATCACTGAATTCGGTTTAACGACAGGGAGTGCAGAAAATGGAACGGGAGCTTATACGGTTGGAACTATTGATACTGCCTCCGCTCCGGGATATTATACTATAGGCATAGTGATGGCTCCATCTACATTTGTAAATAGTCCCCAAACCCTCATTCCTTCCGCCGTTTTAACATACTATCCAACCTGGAATTTCTTTCAACAAATTCCAATAAGAACACAAGACCCAGGATATGGTGCAATTTTAAAGGCAAATTTAAGTTATTCCCAGCCATTCACTATGACAGTTCTACAAGGAGGGCAGGCGTGGCAGATATTATCATGTTATGTACCAACTGGAACTCCCGCAACAGCTACTAGATTAGCCGGTAATATTCTTGAGCTTGGTACTCAGGGGGCTACAACCAGCCTTGATTCTAATGGAAGCATGTATAATTCGCTCTCGTCTTTACAAGAATCTCCTTCAACACTTTTCTTGAGTCCAAACTCAGTGTTTTTCGTATCTCCGCCAAGGGTTGACCCTTATTCAAATACATATGTTCCATTCAGCGGTTCAGAATTTTCCGAAGTAAACAAGACGCTCTTTATTCCGTACGATAATGCTGGAAAGAATGCCACTTCTTTTGCTTTAACAACTGATACTAATTCAGCTCCTCAACTTGCTTTAACGCCTGGCTCCGCCAAAGGAACACTGTTTTATAACTACAGGACTATTACCCCAGCTACCTTAACTGCAAGTGGATTAACTGTATCATCTTCTACTTTCACTTCGTCTCAAACCTATTCAATGACTATGTACGGCAACGCAACACCAGCACTCAACGGAGTATATACTGCTCTGGCAACTTCAACCACTGCTGTAAAATTTTTAGGAAGACAATTTAGTGGAACCTTAAGTGGCCAGAGACTAGGATTTTACGCAAATTCTGTAGCTATATCCGCTACTTCAGCTACTGCAGTGGGAGCAGGTAATAATTTGACAACGAGTTCTGCAATAACAATAAGTAGTGGGTCACCATCGGTTATGATAACTGGCAATTCAACTCCTGGCAATAATGGCGTGTATTCAGTTCCATCTACGCAACTGACGAATTCTCTTTCATCGTTTACACTCGTTAACGCGCCGTTCATTAATGTCCCAAACCTTCCAGGAGTACTTATTTATGGAGGATATTACTATCCAATTTTGAATTTTCCAACTTCAACTACAGTTAGAGTCCTAGGAAATCTAAGTTTTATACCAACAAATACTACATTTAATGTAACAGCAGCTTCTACAACAACATTAACGGTTAGTTCAACGGCTGGGCTAGCTAGATCAATGCCAATAACGTTTTCAAGTGTTGGAGGCTTCACTGGCATTAGTACAGATGTACCGTATTATATACTTTCTGTGAATTCGACATCAAATCAAATAAGCATCACGACAAATCCGATTTTTCAAACAGGAGCTAATGCTGTAAGTGTAGCTGGAAGTGGCACCGCGCCGGCCTCCGTAGCTATTGTTATTAGCGGAAACAGTAACAGCATTGTAACTCCCGTCGGGTTTCCTACTGGTTCAGCGAGTCCGAGTACAAGCACTACAACTATCAGCGGAGTGAGTTTCTCTACTACTACTTTAACGATTTCTGGAACATTTGCTTCAGTTAGTACTGGCTTTAGCGCTTTTTCTGCCACTCCTTATAACGCGGCTGGGACTGCATATCCTAATTCGTTAGGGACGACATCAGCTCCATACGGAGCTGTGTATTGTAATCAGGTTATAGTATCTCCACAATTAGCATCTATTTCTGGCTCTACAACTATTAATAAAGTAGCTGGGGCTGTCTATTTTCCAGAGTCGGCTACTACTTTGGATGTATCTAACAGTTTCGTTACACCTACATCTATTATTTTAGCAACTGTTGCAACAAATTCGTCTACGTTTCGGTCGGTTTCAGTGGTCGCTGGCCAAGGAACATTCAGATTGATTGCTAACGCATTAGATAGTGCAAACACAATTCAAGTGAATTTCTATGTTATTAATTGAAGAAGATAGTTATGCAGTTCCGCCGACCAGAACCGAAGTGAACTCGGAAAAGGCTGAACCTCCGAACAGTATCTGATCAAACTCATCGTTGCTTCCTCCGCCATCCAAGACTTGCCCGCTTGCGAAAATAGCAGCGATACTATCTGCGGCACTACTTCTTATGATGATTGCGTAGTCATTTAGTAATCCCGAACTGACTCGATAATACGCAGAGACTCCGAATGGGAACCGTTTAGGTCTAGCAGTGTTTGTATTTGCCTTTATCATATTCGTGACCTGCGAGGCAGAATATACCTTCGTCCCTAGTTTACTTTTGTCGATAGGAACGATGTTTGCAAAACCATGTCTGGATAGAGACATTTATAGTAAATACGCAAATTAACCTAGACAATACAAATTGAAAAAGCTTTTGTCTTTGTTTTGTTTTTATCGTTAATAATTGTTGTCCTCGGACTTCATCACAGAAAGTGCCATATTTTCCGGGCAATTACACATTTCAATAAGTGCCTGTAAGTACACTCTATCGCTAAATGATCCGAACACTATCTCCGTGTTGTAGAAGTTCTCCCTGTTTTCAACACTGTGTATGCTCGTTTGGTTAATAACACATTCTTCGTCTCGGTCAACGATATCCAAGAACTCTCGGATATCGCTGAAGTCAGCACACAGTTTGTATTCGCGATAATCGTCGTCATCAGCAACTCCCGGTGGCTCGTTTACGAAACGACGTTCATTCGTTGTTTCCAACAATTCGTCATTGTCAAACGAAAACCGTTGTGTCATTAACCGTTGTGTCGTTCCGCGTCCAAGACTCCTAAACCCGTGTAGTTGTTGAACCTCGTCGTGTAAACCAACTCCGCGAGAGCGGTCACAGAATATCTGATTCCTTGATGATTCTAACTCTCGGATAAAGTCCGTGATGGATTCGCTCGTAGAATCTGTTGTTTCCATGTTTGTTTCTACAACCATCCTGTTGATACCTTTCGCAGCCCTGATAAGAATCCGTTTCAGCGAGAAAAGCCCCCAAAATGAGCCAAACCGGATCGAAACAGAGTATTTTACACTGAAAACGGATTCAAGGTGTCTTTGCCTCAAGACGTACAATCTTAAGAAGCATGGCAACGAACGCAGAGCTTATTGCAGTTATCGAAGAGGGTAAGATGTCTTCTCCTACTACATTTGAGGTTGAGAATTCGGGAGAGCATCTGTGGAGGACGCTAACTAAGCATGAATACAGCAATCGTACTATTCAAGCCGCGACGGAACTCATTGATAACGCAATCAGCGCCATTCTGAGCATTCTCCATATTAAAAAGTTTCTGGGCAGAGTCCTGTTTCGCTTTGATGAAGAGTCAGGAACCGCGTCTATTGAGGATAATGGCCCTGGATTTCCAACTAGCTCAGAGGAGCTGAAGCGTTGCTGGTCTTACGGTCATTCGAAACCCGGCGGGTTGAATGAGCATGGGTGTGGTGCGAAGACTGCTCTATCAATCTTCGATGTGAAAGGCGATGGGTGGAAGGTTTATTGGAGAAACGATGGAAGTCCAACCATCTATATGATTCAGGGACCTCTTCAAAATACCATGACAGTCCACCACGTTAACGAGTGGCCCGGTGAGATGAAAGATTCTTCTTCTGGAGTGTACATGACGTTCCCGTGTTCCACAGACTGCTTCGCAGCTCTATGGAGAGCAAATGCGAAGAAGGAGACAGTAAAGAAAGATGCTATTAACCGTTTTCGGCGAGAGCTCGCACAGATATATTACTTTCAACGCCAAATTTCATCAAATGAGATTCATATTGAGGTAAACGGTGAGCGGATTGAGCCGTTCACGATTGATTTGGGAGTGAATGGGGTTGTCTCGCACAATAAAGGTAGTTTTACGATTGGACCCGACAAGAAAAACAAGATAGATGTCACCTGCATTCATCTACGCGAGGAGTTCAAGAACTCTTGGTTCAAGGCGAATTTATATAGTATGGGAGTTTACATCTGGAAGAACGGCCGCTATATTTCGCATATTAACTCGGGCGATATGCTTGAGAATATGGTTGGACGAAAGCAGCATCCATCTATGTCGGGACGTATTATTCTGGTGAACATGACTGGTGATCAGAATACTCTTCCACCGACGGATCCGAATAAGACAACCTGGAACGTCAATAATCAGTCGTTCCAGGAGTTCGTAAAGGAGTTGTATCCAATTGCTAGTTCCTTCTTCAGAAGTGAGAAGCAAGAGGATTATGAGCGAGACTTTGTGAAGGAGTTTGTTGAGACAAAGCGTAATCACATCACACCTATCGCCCCCGGATATGCATGTGATGTGAATACCAGTATACACAACGAGACTCCTCCGATTGATATCATCGAGACGTTTCCCCATCAAAAAAAGGTGAATATTTATGAAGCCAAGAAGGCATCCAGTGCCACCATCGGCACTATAGGACAGTTGCACACAAACTACTTGCTTGGGAAGAAGGCATTTGAGTCATCCGATATGACAATTCATAAGGCCATTCTTCTGTTAAATTGTACTACTGATACTTCTCCGATGGATGAGAGACTCGAGAAGCAAGCTCGTGATCTCATGGAGATGACTGGGTTCCCTTTTGAGATTCATTCCTTCAAAGATGAAGTTATTTGGCCTAAGAGTGAACCAGTTGTTGCGCGCAAGTTGAAAACCAAGGTAAAGTAAAGTCAGTATGTGTTTATGTCTGCATATAATCAATTATTGTAATCAAAAGGGGGAGGGTATGGCAGAGTCGGGAGCCGACTTTTTGTTCGTAGTCTACTATTGAATAGTAAGCGTAAGGAGTATTATAAGCCGGACCTTCTAGCAGAACCGCGGTTGCTATCTGATTTCTTGATTTTTGGCGGGCTTTATGGCGTGTTGCGTAGCTACATATATAAATATATTACGCCATAAAGCCCGCCAAAAATCAAGAAATCAGATAGCAACCACGGTCTGCTATAAGGTCCGACTTAGAATGCTCCTTACGCTTACTATTCAATAGTAGACTACGAACAAAAAGGTGGCGCCACCATCTGCAATACCCCCTCCTCACGAACCCGTTCTACTCTTTACATTCCGTTTACGGCGGCTACTGTTTTTGTAAAATTATACATGTCTCTAAATAATGGCCGAGAGCGAGGATACATTCGATGATTACGATAAAAACACTGAACTGAGAATTCAATCGCTTGACACTAGACACAAGGAATGTATGAAGGATTGCGGTATTATCGCAAGGCAAATGAAAGAACTAACAGATTTCAACACTAAGAAGACGGTGGAAGGAGTTACCTTGCCAATAAACGCAACCTTAGTTGATCTGCTAATTCAACGCATATTAACGGATCCAAGCGACAAATGGAAGAGTAATGTAGATTTACTTATAAACATTCCGCATGGAATTGATGGTGTAGATTTTTTACGAGGCGGCGATTACTTTGAGGCGCTTTTTCAGCTAGCCGCGGCTACAGGATACCTTCCTGGATTCAAGGGTAAAGAAATTGTGTTCAGCGACATCAGTGATTATAAAACAATGATCCCGATGAAGGATTATCTATATACGAAAACAGTAAAGAACTCGGGAGGAAAGGAACAAGGTGTTTCAGATATTACGTTTACAATCAGCGGAAGCGGTAAATCGTATTCTTCTTATAAGTGTGGAGAAATACCAACACCAGAATCTGCACTCACCGATGATCCGACGTATTTCATCAGCGTAAAGGGCTATAAAAAAGAAAAGAACGCAGCAAAGGAGTATGACATTCCAATCATTCATCATCAAATGAGCATATTCCCCGAAGTAAAGAATAAACATATCATTGTTTGTGTCAGAAACAAGGAAGAGTTTGAAAAAAGACTTGGACGTTCTCGCATGGGGTTCATTCGTAGCAGTGTGAACGTTGTTATAGGCTATGGCGAAGTCATGGATGCTATAGATGAGTTCAGGAAGGATTTCTTTGTTGGAATTGGGTCTGATTTGATAACTCCCGAGACGATACGTCAGCATGTAGAGAAACGGTTTCCTAAACAAAAGGCATTAAAACCTATGCTGTCATTATATTTCCACCAAGAACTCGTCGCAACATCTGTAATAAACCGAATTCATGAGATTGGTGAACCAACAAAGCCCCATTTTATGTGTATAGGCGTACTTCCTAGAGGAGGTAAGTCTTTTATAGCAGGAGGTATCATCCGAGAACATATGAAACGAAAGCCAGAAGGAGGATATAATGTTCTGTTTATAACATCTGCAGTGAACGAAACAAGAGAGCAGTTTCGAGAAGACTTGATAAATAAGTTTTCCGACTTTGATAGTTTTGATTTCTTGGATATCGTTAACGACAAGACCAAATCTGGAAAACAACCGAATAAGTTTATGTTTGCGAGCAGGCAGCTTGTGACTCTTAGTGGAGGAAAAGCGGGGGCTGAAAACGACGAAGTAGAAACTACAATAACCAGCGGGGATATTTACTCAAAAATAAAAGAGGCACTCGGCAGTGAACCTTCGTTTGATATATGCTTTTTTGACGAGGCACATATCGGAATAGGGTCGGAAAAGGTGAGGGAACAGTTTCAAACTACATTTGATAAATTTAAGATTCCGATCGTTATGATGACAGCAACCTATAAGAATCCTGCAACAGCTTTGGACAGTAAAAAGGATTTATTCATTTGGGATTTACAGGATGTGAAGGACATGAAGGATTTACCTACGTTGAAATTTAGTGGATTCATAGAAAAGCAACCAGAGCTTTTTGCGCCTAGTAGATACGGAGAACTGGCAAAATCAATCATGAGCAAGCGTATATCATACGGAGAAACGGAGGAAAGAATAGCAAGACCTTACATCTATTTCCCCGTTCCTAACTTTATTTCATTGACGTTCAAGCCAGAAGTTCTGAAACATTTTGAAGAAACTAAAGACGGGTATGCCTTCAAAAAAGCGTTTGTTCTCAACAAGGAACGAAGCAGTATAAAGGACAAATCCCAATATGCGACCTGGGGAAAACTGTTGACAAACAGAGAAGATGCTATTCGTATCAGACAGTTCCTGACTCCAGAGGTTGACCAGGAGACCGGAGAAGACAAAAAGGAAGAAATATTGATAAATAAAGACAGGAAGTTTAGGGCATTGAATCAGGTGTTTCGGATAGCTCAGAAAAATGGATCTCGTCCAGTCGCAGGGACTCCGTTTTCTATGTTGATGTTTTTACCTGTAAAAGAAGATGGTATGCCAATTGGAGAATTATGTCGTATTTGGGGATCTTTCATGCTTGAATCAAAATACTGGCGAGACAATTTTGTGTTTCTGACTCTGAGTGTTTATAATCCACCCAGGCCAAAAAAGGGAGAGCCTAAAATAACGATTACAAAGGACGAACCAACAACGAAGGAGGATTGGGAGAAGGCAATACAGCGTGGACTATTTCATCGGGAGGATTTTAGAACTAGTTTGAAGGAAACGATTCAGATGGTTGAGAGGAAAGCGTTGGAACATGGGAAGGGGCTTGTTCTGTTATCTGGAGATGTTGCCAAAATGGGGATTTCCCTTAAGTGCGTTGACGTGGTCTGTATGATGAACACGAACAAGGACGCAGACGACATTATCCAAAAGATGTATCGAGCTTTGACAGACGATCCTCCTACGAAAAAGAACGGGTTCATTATAGATTTGGACATTAAGAGAATAGTGACTGCTATGTTTCAATATGATATAGAACGTAAGCCATTACAAAGAGTAGGCGATGAAACGGAAGTTAAAGAACGACTTGACTCAATCATGGATTTGTGTAATTGGGGACAGGATGCGTATATGGAAGATACTCATGGCATGACGTTTGACGACGTGATGAACGACGTAAGAAAACTTGTATTCGGTGACCTGTCTAAGACCCTTCATGTAGAAGAATTGAAAAAGGTTGGAGATAAAGTTGTTGGAAAACAGGTGGACTTCATTTGGAAGAACGAAGGGGCAAAGCAAGCCGTATATGCTGCGTTAAGAAATACGTCTGCCGTCAGGGACCCTCTACCAGCACGAGACGTTCGCACGATTATGGAAAGAGGCGAAGCGGTCTTAGGAGTATCAAGTTCGGCGGAGCCTCCGCCGCCGGCGCAAGAACCTCAGGCAGCAGAAGAACCAGAGAATCCCCTTACGGAAAAGGAAGTAAAGGAAAAGTTTTCAAATATCATTCAAACATTCATCAATTCTTTAGTCATCAAGTCAAGCGAGAGTTGGGATGCGAATATTAGCTTTGAAACACTCATTTCAAAATACAAAGCGGATAAACTCACTGCCACGAGAAAATGTAGTTGCGATACTGGGACTGAATGTATTGGAAAATCTGCAAATATGTACGATTTGGTCTATTGCGAACTCAGAGGGTATGCTTTCACAAAGAAGGGAGAGTACAGTGGTAAAATGCACGAGTCTATCATGAGAATTCTGGACGAAATATTCCAATCCCCTGAAACCGTTGTTCCAGAATGGTCTGCCTATGTAAACGCCATGATAACCGAATTGAAAACAAAATCTGTCGGAGGACGACGTAGAAGCAGGACTTGGAAAAAACGAAACCATAATGTAAAGAATGGCGGAAGAACAAAGCGAGCAAACCATTCTAGATATTATAGAAAAAAGACTAGTCCCCGATGAGCAGGCAAAGAAGGCCCGAGGAGAAGTGTTTACGCCACTGAATCTCGTTAGAGAAATGTTGTATGGTCTTCGAAAGTCTGGAATCCAGAAGAATGAAATTTGGGGAATGAAAGACGGCAAACTATTTGACGATGACGTAAACGATAGGGTTGGAGGAATACCTTTGGAAATATGGCGGGATCCGAACACGAAATGGCTGGATCCTGCGAATGGAATAGGAAACTTTCCGTATGTGGCGTTTCACATGTTAGATTATCAGCTTGGAAATCATGGTCCGCCCGAAATGAAGGACACGGCGATTCGGAGGAAGCATATCGTGGAGAAGATGCTTTACATGATAGAGATTGACAAGGGAAATGTGAACACGTCTTTCAAGATTTTTGAGCAACTCGTGCCTGGATCTAAACCGAACATTTGTTGCGCCGATACTCTGAAACTGACGGAAGCGGATTTACAGAGGAACCTCGGAGTATCCAAGTTTCACGTTGTTATGGGAAATCCGCCGTTTCAAGCCTCAACGTTGGAAAAGGTTGGGAATAAAACCGCAGGACACAAATCGTTGTGGGATATATTTGTTAAGATTTCTTTGAAAGCACTATTGCCAGACGGACGCTTAGCATTTGTAACCCAACCTTCTTGGAGGAAGCCAGACAACGAGATGTGGAAGTTAATGACACAAGAACATAATTTAGAGTATTTGCATATTTTCGGAGAATCTGCTGTATCAAAATTATTCTCGGTTGATACACGTATTGACATGTATATATTGGCAAACAACAACACAGTTTTGCCTTCATTCATAATAGATGAACAGGGTAATAGCAACGTTATAGATGTGAGAAAATGGGCGTTTCTTCCAAATTATGCATATGCGGATATATCTAAAATAATAACAGGCAAGCAAGACGGAATTAAAATTATATATAATTCATTTTACGATTCACGTAAAGTGAAGAAGACGCAGACAGGGGACTTTGTACATCCAGTTATACATGGAATAACACAGAAGGGCTTGTCAGTGTTGTATACGAACGATCAAACAAAAGGACATTTTCAGGTTCCAAAGGTTATTCTAAATAAAAATAGAAATCAATATCCAGTGAATGATTATGAGGGAAAATATGGAATGTCTGAATTATCATTTGGTATTCCGATTACATCGAAAGAGGAGGGCGATAAAATCGTCAAGGCTATTAATACGGACAGATTCAAGGAAATCATCAAGGCAACCAAATGGGGCGCATTCCAGACAGATTACCACATGTTTTACTATTTCAAGCCGGACTTTTACAAGGAGTTTCTTCCAGAGGAGGGGGGACGCAGATTACGTGCGACCCGTCGTAAATCCAGAGCGTCCTCAAAGACTTCTCGGCGGAAGTGAGTTAAAAACGGATTAAAATAAGGCAAGGTCAAATGTAGTAAATACAATGAGTTCTCCTGTGTCTGACGCCCCGAAGCGTGTTATGACGGATGAGCACAAGCTTAAGATGAAGGAGGGGCGCGAGAAGGCAGCAGCAGAGAAGGCGAAGGCAGAGCTTGATGCTATAATGAAGCTTAAGAATGACCTTGAAAAGAAAATAGAGAAGATGACGTCAAAGGAGACGAATGCTGATCCACCAACGGAAGAGGCACCTCTTAAGAAGAAAAGTCTTAAAGAGAAGCCAGCCCCGAGTGAGGAAGATCCGATCCAACCTTCTGTTGAAGAACCCAAACCGGCTCCTAAAAAACAAGCAAAGAAGCCCGCAGAGGCAGCAACAGAGGTTCCTGCCGAAAAGCCGAAGAAGGAGAGTGTATTGCCTCTAGATGAATGTAGTGGGTGCGGTGCTCGTGGAGTAAATATCCTATCTGCGAAATCTTCGAAATGTTCGCACTGTATCCGTTCCAGTAGTCAACCAGAACGACTTTCAGCCAAACCTGTTGCAAAAGTTCCGCCTACTCCAGTAGTAGAAGACGATTCAGAAGCAGAGGAGTCTACCGCATTGTTTGTCGCAAAAAAGAAGTCCATTCCTAAACACGTCAAGACTCTCGTTTGGAACAAGTATATTGGAAGCGATAAAGCGAAGGCGCCGTGCATGAGCTGTCGGCAGGAGGAAATTGGGATTCGCAGTTTCCACTGCGGACACGTAATTGCCGAGGCAAAGGGCGGTGACATGACAATCAATAATCTTAGACCGATTTGTGCCGCATGTAATAGTTCAATGGGAACCATGAGCATGAACGAGTTTACATCTCAGTTCTTCGGATGGTCTATTTAGTCGGGTAACAGTGTAGATAACTCAGGTGAAAAAGTTCTAGAAAGTTGTATTTTTGTTTTTGTGTTTACCAGCGAACTGTGCGACGGGGACCGGCACGAGCCTCGGCGTATCCCTTCTCGTCGGGGTGGAGGTAAGGACAGATGCCCTT
>Ga0187845_1000288_pt1 | contig 28995 bp, 25 predicted proteins | sample SpaLakP09_SKY_68_FD_134515 | JGI IMG/M metagenome (GOLD analysis project Ga0187845, IMG submission 134515) | Oligotrophic lake water microbial communities from Sparkling Lake, Wisconsin, USA - SP09_SKY_68 | ecosystem: Environmental > Aquatic > Freshwater > Lake | place: USA: Sparkling Lake... | reverse complement strand
CGCGGGCGCGCCCGCGCTGAGGCGGGCCGGGTTGGCGTGCAGCCATCGCCAGCCGGCCAGGGACCGTTCGGGCCAGCCCACATGGCGGTGCAACGCCTGCAGAGCTGGAAAGTCCGTTTCGGTTGTTGGACGGCTGGTCATGGCAGGTGGGCGTCTCGTTATGGAGCGAACGCCGCCCCATGGAGGCTCCTGCTGCATCAGCCGGGCCATTCAGACACAAAGACGTAACCATAGGATTCAGGTTTGACTCCCGGACGCTTTGGAACAAAGAGTGAACAATCTGCTTTCCGGACCCCCATGACCCCCGCTCACCCGCCTTCTTCAGATCCCTGGCCCGAGCGGCCCGCGCCGCTGGAGGAGGCGTGCGCGGCCGGGCCGCGGGACATGGCGGCCCTGCTGCTGTTCGCCCTGTCGCGGCGGATCGGAGGCGACCGGCGGCCGGTGCTGGTGACCGCGCCGCGGGTCTGGTTCGCGGAACATGGACGACCGTACGGACCGGGCGCGGCCGGGGTTCCGCTGATCCTGGCCCCGACCACGACAGCGGCCGAGGCGCTGTGGACCCTCGAACAGGCCCTGCGGTCCGGGGCCGTGGCCCTGGCCCTGGGGGCGGTGGACGGCGCGAGCCTGGCCCAGACGCGACGGCTGGATTTTGCGGCGAAACAGGGCGAGGCGGTGGGGCTGGTCCTGCCCCGACAGCTGGACGGGCTGAGCGCGGCGCGGCGGCGCTGGCGCATCTCGACCTTCGAAAGCGCGACGGACCCCGACGACCCCCGGGCCCCCGGTCCGGCGCGTCTGGTCGCCGAACTGGTGCGGGGGCGCGGCGAACGGCCCGGCGCCTGGATGCTGGAGCAGGATGATGAGACGCATCGTCTCCGTCTGGCTGATCGACTGGCCGGTGACGGTCTGGCGGCGATCGGCCACGCGGGCGCGCCGTCCGGCCTCGCCGCCTGACCCCGCCCTTGATCCACAGAACCCGTTCGCCCTGATCCTGAAGAACAGCCGGGGCGCGGCGGTCCTGTATGCGCTCAATCCGGCCGCGCGCCGGGCCGGCCTGCGCCGGGGCCAGACCCAGGCCGACGCCCGGGCCATGATCCCGCAGCTGATCTGCAAGCCCGCCGACCCTGAGGCGGACGCCCGCGCCCTGACGGCGCTGGCGGTCTGGGCCGAGCGCTGGTCGCCGTCGGTCAGCCTCGATCCGGGCCGGGACGGTCCTGGGGGCGAGGGGCTGGAGGGCCTGTTCCTCGACGTCACGGGCGCGACCCATCTGTTCGGCGGCGAAGCGGCGCTGCTGGCCCAGATCCGCGACCGGCTGGCCGAGGCCGGCGCACGGGCGCGCGTGGCCGTGGCCCCCACGCCCGGTGCGGCCTGGGCGCTGGCCCGCTGGGGCGAGGCGGGGGGTGAGGGGGTGATCGCGGACGAGGACACCGTCCGGGACCGGCTGGCACCCCTGCCGGTCGAGGCCCTGCGGATCGACGACCGGACCCTGACGCAGGCGCGGCGGTTCGGGCTGAAGCGGATCGGCGACCTCTATCCCATGCCGCGGGCGGGGCTGGCGCGGCGCTTCCGCGACGGCGCCGGAGTCGGTCTGGTGCAGCGGCTGGATCAGGCGCTGGGGTTCGCCGGCGAAGCCCTGACGCCGGTGCGGCCGCCGCCGAAATACCGGGCCTGGCGGACATGGATGGAGCCGGTCGAGGATATCGAGGGCGTGGCGGCGCGGCTGGCGGAGCTGGCCGCCGACCTGTCCGCGCCCCTGGTGCGCGACGGGCAGGGGGCGACGGCCCTGACCCTGACCGGCTTCCGCTCGGACGGTGGGACCACCGGTCTGTCGGTGCGCATGGGCCGCCCGGGGCGGGATGCGGGCATCTGGCTGCGGCTGTTCCGCGAGGCGGGGCTGGGCCGGCTGGAGCTCGGCTTCGGCCTCGACGCCCTGATGCTGACGGCCGACGCCGTCGAGCCCATGACGGCGCGGCAAGGGGTGCTGGAGAGCGAGGCCGAGGCGAAACAGGCCGAGAGCCTGGCAGCCCTGATCGACCGGCTGACGGCGCGGCTGGGCGAGGACCGGGTACTGACGCCCGAGCCGGTGGATAGCTGGATCCCGGAACGGGCCGAGCGGTGGCGGCCGGCGCTGGGGCGGTCGCCGGCGGCGGCGAGCGGCGATGCGGGACGCCGGCCCCTCCTGCTGCTGGACCCGCCCGAGCCGGTGGAGGCCATCGCCGAACTGCCCGACGGCGCCCCGGCCCGGTTCACCTGGCGCAGACTGTCGCGGCGGGTGACCCGCGCCGACGGCCCCGAGCGGCTGTCGCCCGAATGGTGGCGGCCCCGCCCCGATGACCGGCAGGTGCGCACCCGCGACTACTATCGCGTCGAGGATGACGCCGGCGGCCGCTACTGGCTGTTCCGCGAGGGTCTGTACGGCCGTGAGTTTTCCGGCGACCCGGAGGAGCGGGCACCGTCGTGGTGGATGCACGGGGTGCTGCCATGAACGGCTGGGACGGCCAGTACGCCGAGCTCGGGGTCATGACCAATTTCAGCTTTCTGGAGGGGGCGTCGCATCCGGGCGAGCTGATGATGCAGGCGAAGGCCCTGGGTCTGGCCGCCGTCGGGGTGGCCGACCGCAATACGCTGGCGGGGATGGTGCGGGCGCTGATGGGGGCGGAGGACGTCGACCTCCCGCTGGTCGTAGGGTCGCGGCTGGGCTTCACCGACGGGACCGAGCTGATCGTCTTCCCGCGCGACCGGGCGGCCTATGGGCGGCTGTGCCGGCTGCTGTCGCTGGGCAAGAGCGAGGCCGTGCCCCAGGAGGGCGCCGATCCCGACGCCGAGCGGATCGAAAAGGCCGAGACGCGGCTGACCTTTGAACAGGCCGCCGCCATGGGCGAAGGCATGATCGCGCTCGCCCCCGCGCCGGAGCGCTCCGATGCGGCCTTCGAAGCCCGGCTGGCGGCCTGGCGTCGGCGCTGGCCGGACGACCTGTATCTGGCCGCGGCGCCGCTGTGGCGCGGGGATGACCGCAAGCGGCTGAACCGGTTGGCGGCCATGGCGCATCGCACGGGCGCGCCGATGATCGCGACCAATGCAGTGCTGTATCACCACCCTGAGCGACGCACGCTGCAGGACGTCCTGACCTGTATCCGCGAGGGGACGACCATCGACGGGGCCGGGCGGCGGCTGCAGGCCAACGCCGAACGCCATCTGAAGCCGCCGGCCCAGATGGCCCGGCTGTTCCGGGGGCATGAGGCGGCGCTGGCGCGGACCATGGCGGTGGCGCGGGCCTGCACCTTCTCGCTTCGGGAGCTCAGCTATCAGTACCCGGACGAACCGGTCCCGCCGGGCTATTCCGCCCAGGGCTGGCTGGCCCGGCTGACGCTGAAGGGGGCGCGGTCGCGCTGGCCCCGCGGCGTTCCGAAGGCGATCCGGGCGATTATCCTGAAGGAGCTCCGGCTGGTCCGGGAGCTGAAATACGCCCCCTATTTCCTGACCGTCCACGACATCGTCGCCTGGGCCCGCGCCCGGCCGGATCCGATCCTGTGCCAGGGCCGCGGCTCGGCGGCCAATTCGGTGATCTGCTTCTGTCTGGGCATCACCAATGTCGACCCCACCCGGCAGGAGGTGCTGATCGAGCGGTTCATCTCCTCGAACCGGTCGGAGCCCCCCGACATCGACGTCGATTTCGAGCACGAGCGGCGCGAACAGGTGATGCAGTATGTCTATCAGCGCTACGGTCGCGACCGGGCGGGCATTGTGGCGACCATCATCCACTACCGGCCCCGCTCGGCGATCCGCGACGTGGGCAAGGCCCTGGGGCTGACCGAGGACGTCACCGCCCGCATGGCCGACACCGTCTGGGGCTCGTGGGGCTCGGAGGTGAAGGACGAGCACGTCGACCGGGCCGGGCTGAGCCGCGACGATGTGCGGATGAAGCTGGCCCTCGAACTGACGGCCGAGCTGATCCAATTCCCCCGCCATCTGAGCCAGCACGTCGGCGGCTTTGTGCTCAGCCAGACGCCGCTGATCGAGATCGTGCCCATCGGCAATGCGGCCATGGCCGACCGGACCTTCATCGAATGGGACAAGGACGACATCGATTTCCTCAAGCTGATGAAGGTCGATGTGCTGGCGCTGGGCATGCTGACGGCGATGAAGCGGGCCTTCCGCATGATCGGCGAGACCTATGGCCGGCCCCTGCCCGACACCGCCGCCGTGCCGGTCGAGCGGCGCGGGGTCTATCGCATGCTGTGCAAGGCGGATTCCGTGGGCGTCTTCCAGGTCGAGAGCCGGGCCCAGATGTCGATGCTGCCGCGGCTGCGGCCGGTGGAGTTCTACGATCTGGTGGTGCAGGTGGCCATCGTCCGGCCCGGCCCGATCCAGGGCAAGATGGTGCACCCCTATCTGCAGCGGCGGCTGGAACGACGGACCCATGAGGCGCGGCATGGCGCGGGCAGCTACCGCTTCTCCATGCCGGGCTCGGCCGCCGATCCGGACGAACTGGCCAATGTGCTGCGCAAGACCCTGGGCGTGCCCCTGTTCCAGGAACAGGCGATGAAGATCGCCATGGTCGCGGCCGAGTTCACCGGGGAGGAGGCCAACGGCCTGCGCCGGGCCATGGCCACCTTCCGGCACAACGGCACCATCGGCAATTTCGAGGAGAAGATGGTCGGGCGGATGATCGCGCGCGGCTATGAGGCCGAGTTCGCCCAGAACTGTTTCAACCAGATCAAGGGGTTCGGCGAATACGGCTTCCCCGAGAGCCACGCCTGTTCCTTCGCCCATCTGGTCTATGTCTCGGCCTGGGTGAAATGGCTGTACCCCGACGTCTTCGCCGCCTGTCTGCTGAACAGCCAGCCGATGGGCTTCTACGCCCCGGCCCAGATCGTCCGCGACGCGCGCGAGCACGGGGTCGAGGTGCGGCACCCCGATGTGAACGCCAGCCACTGGGACGCGACCCTGGAGCCGCGCCCGCGCCGCCGGCGGCGGGCGTTGCGGCTGGGGATGCGGTCGATCGACGGGTTCAAGAGCGTCTGGGCGGAGGCGATCATGGAAGCCCGTGCGGACGGGCCGTTCGCTGATCTGGACGATCTACGCCGCCGCGCCGCCCTGACGCCTCCGGCCCTGGACCGGCTGGCCGAGGCGGACGCCTGTGGCTCGCTGGACCTGACGCGCCGGCAGGGGGTGTGGGCGGCCAGGGGGTCCGCGCCGGCGTCGTCCGCGCCCCTGTTCGAGGCCATGGGGCTGAACGAGGCCGACGGCCGCCCGCCCGCGGCCCTGCCGCTGCTGGCCCCGTCGGAGGAGGTGGTCGGCGACTACCAGACCATCCGCCTGTCGCTGAAGGGCCATCCGGTCGCCTTCCTGCGCGACCGGCTGACGGGCGTCGGGGCCCTGACGGCGAAGGCCTATCCGGGGCTGGCGAACGGCCGGCGCGTCGTGGTCGGCGGGGTGGTGCTGGTGCGCCAGCGGCCCGGCACGGCCAAGGGGGTCTGTTTCATGACCATCGAGGACGAGACCGGCGTGGCCAATCTGGTGATCTGGCCGGATGTGTTCGAGACCTTCCGGTCGGTCGCCATGGGCGCGCGCATGGTGCTGGCGCGGGGCAAGGTGCAGACGGCCGAGGGCGTGACCCATCTGGTCGTCGACCATCTGGAGGACTGGACCCCGATGCTGGGCCAGCTGACGCCCGACAGCGCGCTGGGCTCAGCCCATGCGCCGGCGCGGGGACGGCATCCGCGGGATGTGCAGGTGCTGCCGGGGTCGCGGGATTTTCACTGAGGGGAAGGTGGTGTCAGCCTGCGCCGTGGTTCGAAGTGGCGGCCGCAAGCTGATGATGACATCGTCCCGGACACGAGGAGGAGCCGATCATGGACTGTCGCACCTTTGCCCGACTTGGCCTCATTGCCATCCTTGTGAGCACGCCCGCCATCGCCAGCGCACAGGATCGCCAGATACCGTCCGACCGGTTGGTGACCATCACGGTTGCGGAAGACCGGCCTTACACAATCGCTCATTCGATCGTCATCGAGGCGGGCCACCCCGTTTACGCGCGAACCGGGGCGGAGCTGGAAGGTCGCTCATGGACGGCGACGCGCACCTCCGAAAGAGGGACCGAAACCATCCATTCCGACGCCTGCCCGGCGCTGCGCACGGTCGCCCTGTCTTTCGCGACCCTGGCGCCGTTACAGGTCCGGCCGATGCCATCGGTCGCTCATGGCGGCGAACCCGGCGCAGCCCTGCCGATGCCGCCGACAAGGAAGGACGGCTTCTCGACCCGACTGACGTTCGCAACCGAGACCGCTGACGGTTCCTATGCATCGGTCGAAGTGGCCGGGGGCAACGACTACAGTCGGTGGGGGCATGACGCCGTATCGGCGCTACTGCGATGCTGGGGACCGCTGACGCCGACAGGGCCACCCTGAACTTCAGCCTACCCCCGCCGCTGAAACCGCCACTTCCACACGCGATAGCCCACGATCGGCGCGAAACCGCCGACCAGCGCCGCGATCAGCACCGTCCAGAAGCCGCCGCCGAGGCCGTATTCACCGACCGCGGCTCCGACTCCGGCCGCGAGAAGCGGGCCGAGCCAGGGCAGCCAGTAAGGCGGCTTACGCATCCACCTTGATGACGCCGCGCCGGATCTGGTCCAGCTCAATGGAGTCGAACAGGGCCTGGAAATCGCCCTCGCCGAACGCCTGGTTGCCCTTGCGCTGGATGATCTCGAAGAAGATCGGACCGAAGGTATCCTGGGTGAAGATCTGCAGCAGCAGGCCGTCCTCGTCCGAGCCGTCGATCAGGATGCGGTTGAGGCGCATGCGGGCCACGTCCTCGCCGTGGTTGGGCAGGCGTTTGTCGATCAGGTCGAAATAGGTCTCGATCGTATCCTGGAAGGGGATGCCGCGACGCTTCATCTCCTCGACGGTCTCGAAGATGTTGTCGGTGGCCAGGGCGATGTGCTGGATGCCCTCGCCGTTGTAGCGGCGCAGGAATTCCTCGATCTGGGAGCTGTCGTCCTGGCTCTCGTTCAGGGGGATGCGGATGGCGCGGTCGGGGGCGATCATCGCCTGGGACAGCAGGCCGGTCGCCTTGCCCTTGATGTTGAAATATTTCTGCTCCTCGAAGGCGAAGACGTCGCCGTAGAAGCCGGACCATGTGCGCATCTGGCCGCGCCGGACGTTGTGCGTCAGGTGGTCGAGGCTGAACAGGCCGACCGAGTTCTTGCGCTCGGACTCTTCCCAGCCCTCGATCTCGTCCCAGGCGTCATAGAGTGAGCCGGCCTCGCCATAGGCGTCGACGATGTAGAGCAACGAGCCGCCGATGCCCTGCAGCACATAGGGATAGCCGCCGGCCAGGGCACCGCCGTCGTGACCTTCAGCCGGCTTGGCACCGCGCGACACCGCGCCCTCGAAGGCCGATTTCGCATCACGGACGCGGAAGGCCATGCCGTTGGCCGAGGGGCCGTGTTCGGTCGCGAACCCTGCGGCCTGGCCCTTGGGCGAGCGGTGGACCAGCAGGGATGTCGCCCTGTTTCAGGCGCACGACGTCATTGGCCGGGTTCACATGGGTGGCGGTGAAGCCCATCAGCTCCAGCCGCGCCACCATGGCCGCCGGATCGGGGCCGGTGAATTCGACGAACTCGAAGCCGTCGACGCCGAGCGGGTTTTCCTTGTCGAGGCGGGCGGCCGCTTCGGTTTGGGGCGCGTCGTGCATGGGGGGCGTCTCCTGAAAGCGCGTGTCGGCGTTGGCCGCCGTTTGTGGGGCGGAACCTAGGGGCGGAGAGGCGCGAAGGGAAGGCGGGGCGTGGTCACAGGACCGGGAGCGTCACCCACGCCCGGCAAAGGCGGCCAGGGCGGCGTCGAAAATCACCTCTTCCCACGGGGCGGCGGCCGAGCGCGCGCCCGACAGGCCCTCGCCGTCGCGGGGCGTGCCGGAGATCATATAGGTCAGGGTGCGGCCGTCCCGCCGGTTCCAGAACAGGCCGGACTGCAGGCCATAGGCGATGCCGAAATGACCGCGCCAATCCCGCGAATCGGGACCCAGGAAGGTGTCGCCCTCCCGCCCGGTCAGGAGGTGCACCAACAGACCATAGCTCTGGAGCAGGCCCCGGTCCGGATCGCCGTTCGGGGCTGCGGGATCCCAGGTCCAGAGCGGCAACCCCATGCGTTCGATGGTCTCGCGCGAGACCATCCCCGGAACGCCGTCGTGACCGGCAAACGACCGCGCCAGACGGTCCAGGTCGCGGACCGAGGCGCGCAGCCCACCCTGGGGCGAGAAGACAAAGCCGTTCTCGCCCGGGACATAGTCATCCGCCGTCAGACCCGGTGCCTCGGCCGGTGTGGTGACGCGGATGGCGGGGGCGGGGGCGACCTCGGCGTCGACCTGCGGCTCCCAGACCCCGTTGACCGGCCGGCAGGCGGCGGAGGCGCGGGCACGGACGCTGTCCGGGACGCCGCTCCAGTTCGGCCCGCTGTCCAGCCCGAGCGGGCCCAGCGTCGTCCGCTTCAGGAAGCGGTCGAACCGCTCGCCGGACACCCGCTCGGCGATCTGGGCGAGGACGGCGAAATTGACGTCGGCATAGGCGAAGAAGCCCGGCGGCTCCGACGCTGGCCCGAACCAGCCACCATCATCGAAATGCCGCCCGCCGGCTGTGAAGGCCTCGGCCAGATGGTGCCCGAGCGGGACCGGATAGCTGGGCCCGTTGCGCAGGCCCGAGGTGTGGCTGGCCAGCATGGCGGGGGTGATGCGGATGTCCGGATGGTCCGGATGGCGCAGGCGAAAGCCGGCCAGATCCCCGGCGTCGTCGTCGAGCGAGAGCCGTCCGGCTTCGACCAGGGTCATCAGCGCGGTCATGGCCACCAATTTGGTGATCGAGGCGATCCGCATCGGCGTATCGAGGGTGAAGGCCCGGGTCTGCAGGGCGCCGTTGACCGTCAGCCGCCCCGATCCGTGGGCTTCTTCCAGCACCACCCGTCCGGCACCGTCCCGGGCGATCACGCCGACGCCCATGACCGTGTCCGGAAGGGCCGGATCGGCCAGGGCGGCGAGCGTCGTCGTCCCGGTCCCGGCCCGCGCGGCACCGCCGATCCAGGGCAGGACCGTGGCGGCGGCGATCAGGCTGCGGCGATCAGGGCGCACCGGTCAGGGCCGGCCCACCACTGAATCCACCGAGCCGGTGGTGACGGGGTGATAGCCGGGGCGGGCGCGGGCGTAGATGCGGGTGGCGATGGGACGGCCCCAGTCGCCCTCGGCCCACAGGCTGGTGAACAGCGGCAGGACGAATTTGCGCCGGCCCATGGTGGTCAGGAAATGCTCCAGGGTCGGGACGGCGGCTTGGTAGCGGTGCTGGACCGCGATCTGCAGCCAGGCGAAGACCACCTCGGCATTGCCCTCCTCGCGCAGCTTCAGCGTCGCCTCCAGATCGGCCAGCTGGGCCGGGGTCAGCCAGTCGGCGTCGCCGGTGCGGTCGGCCGGACGCCAGGCCAGGAAGCGCTGCCGCTCCTGGGTCGACCAGCCGGCCCAGGGCACGGCCGAGGCCGGGCCGCCGGCATCGAAGGCGGCGGCGGCCGCGTCGACCGGGGTGAAGGCGTTGGAGACGGGGGGCTGCCAGTTCGACGGCATGCCCGGCTGGTAGATCCAGGCGTCCATCATCAGCTGGTCTTCCATCGCGCGCGTCGTGACCAGATGGCGGCGGATGTCCTCGAGGAACAGTTCGGTGGTCATGGGCCGGAAGGCGTTGCGCTCGAAATAGCCCTTCAGCCAGGCGTCGAACCGCTCGCGGCCGACGATCCGCTCGATGGTGTGCAGGAAGGCGGCGCCCTTCTCATAGGCGACGTCGGTCAGGCCCTCGTCGGGGTCGCGGCCGGTCAGGTCGAGCTTCAACTTCGTATCGGCCGGCGAAAGACCCGCCATCTCCGACTGCAGGTCGCCCCAGCCCAGGGCGCGCAGCATCAGGGCGCGGTCCTCGCCATAGAGGGCCTCCATGATGCGGCTCTCGAAATAGACGGTGAACCCCTCGTTCAGCCACATGTCGTTCCAGGTGGCGTTGGTGACGAGGTTGCCCGACCAGCTGTGCGCCAGCTCGTGCGCCACCAGAGAGACCAGCGACTGGTCGCCGGCGATGATGGTCGGGGTGGCGAAGGTCAGGCGCGGGTTCTCCATCCCGCCGAACGGGAAGGAAGGCGGCAGGACCAGCAGGTCATACCGGCCCCAGCGATACGGGCCGTACAGCCGCTCGGCCGCGTCGACCATATCGGCCGTGGGCATCAGTTCCGCGCGGGCGGCGGCCAGACGCGAGGGCTCGGTGAAGACGCCGGTGCGCTCGTCGATGGCGGCGAAGGCCAGATCGCCGACGCCGATGGCGATCAGATAGGGCGGCACCGGATTGGTCATGCGGAAGCGCCAGGCCTTCATGCCGGGACCGGCGGCCTCGCCCTCGGGCGTCAGCTGCTGGGCGCTCATCACCACGCGCAGATCGGCGGGGGCGACGATGCGGGCGTCATAGGTCTGGCGGATGCCGGGGCTGTCCTGGGTCGGCACCCAGGTGCGGGTCAGGATCGCCTGGCCCTGGCTGAACAGATAGGGCTGTTCGCCGCCGGCCGTCTGGCTCGGGGTCAGCCACTGCAGGGCAGCGGCGTCCGGACGGGTCGAATAGGCGACCACGATGCGGCGCGTCTCCCCGGCGGCGAGGGCCGGAAAGCGGACCGTCAGGGGCTGGCCCTTGATGGCGTCCAGCGCGCCGGTCTCATACTGCAGGGGTGCGCCCGAGGCGTCGGAGACGCCGCGGATGTCGAGGTTCTTGATGTCCAGGACCACCTCGGTCGCGCCGGTCGCGCCCTGGATGTCCAGCGACGCCGTACCGGACAGCGTCTGCGCGCCGAAGGCCGCGGTCAGGTCGAGGGCGACGTGGCGGACGTGGGCGATCTCGGGGCGGGCGAAGGTGTGGGTGTCGCGCGGATAGACGGCGGGCGCGGCGGCCGAGGCCGGCAACGGCGGCATGTCGGAGCTCGACGCTGTGCCGAAGCCGAGGTCGGGCATCATGGCGCAACCGCCCAGGGCCGTGGCGAGCGCCATTGCGGAGACCAGTCCAAACTTGCGGATCATTGACAGTCCTTGACCAAAAATCCCGCCAACCTTGTCCGGTCGGTCGAGGGGGTGCGTTTCCTGCCGGGACAACGCCCCGGCGGGGGAAAAAGATCAAGAGGTGGCGAGAATCACGGGCCGGTTCCGCGCCGTGAACAGCCGCCCGCGCTCGGCGAACAGCACGAAACCGAGGGCGGTCAGGCCGAGGGCCACGAAGCCGATGGTCATGGGCGCGGCAGAGCCATTGAACTGCTGCCCGATCAGGAAGCCCAGCGACGCCCCACCTGTGGTCGAGATGAACCCCTGGGCTGACGAGGCCGTGCCGGCGATATGGCCCATCGGCTCCATGGCCATGGAGCCGAAATTGCCGGCGATGAAGCCGAAGCAGAACATGGTCAGGGCCTGCAGGACGGCAAAGGTCCAGATCGTCTCATGGCCGCTGATCGCCACCGCCGCATGGATGGACGAGAAGGCGATAAAGCCCAGCAGGGCGGTGTGGGAGATCAGCCGCGACCCCAGCCGCTCGACCAGCCGCGCATTCAGCAGGGACGCGACCGCGATGCCGCCGGCGACGGCACCGAACACCACGGTGAAAAGCTGTGGCTCATGGAAGACGTCGAAGAAGATCTGCTGGCTGGAGTTGATGAAGCCGAACAGCGCACCCGAGATGGCGGTGATGGCCAGAGTATAGCCCATGGCCCGCCGGTTGGTCAGGGCCTCGCGGAAGGCGGCGGCGATACGGTCGACCTGGATCGGCATCCGGTCTTCGGGATGCAGGGTCTCGGGCAGGCGGATGGCGGCCCACAGCGCGAAGGCGGCACCGCCGACGGCGAGCACGCCGAACACCCACGGCCAGGGGGCCACGGTCAGGATCAGCTGGCCCAGAGCCGGTGCGAGGATCGGTACGCCGAGGAAGACCAGGAAGCTCAGCGACATCACCCGCGCCATGGTCCGTCCGGAGTAGCGGTCGCGTACGATCGACACGGCCAGCACCCGCAGGGCCGCCGCGCCGATCCCGGTGCCGACCCGGGCGGCGATCAGCAGCTCGAACGTCGGCGAAAACGCCGCCAGGACGCTGAACAGGACATAGAGACCGAGGCCGACCTTCAGTACCGGCTTGCGGCCGTACCGGTCGGCCAGCGGGCCATAGATGATCTGGGTCACGCCGAAGCCGAGCAGATAGGCGGTGATGATCCACTGCCGGCTGTTCTCCGACGCCACGCCCAGCGCGTCGCCGATGGCCGGCAGGGCGGGCAGCATGGAATCGATGGCCAGCGCATTCAGCGCCATCATCATGGCGATCAGGGCCACGAACTCGGGGAACCCCGGCCCCTTCAGCGTCGTCTTCTCGGCATCGGCGGCGGGGGACGTCATCGGGGGCAGATGGGGCCGCGGCCGGCAGGCGCAACCCTCGCGGGGGCGGAGCGGGGTGATTTCGGCCGGCCCGAATGCTAGGTGCGCGGCGAGGAGAGCGCCCCATGACCAACTTCCCCGTCACCATCTTCCACAACCCGGCCTGCGGCACCTCGCGCAATGTCGTGGCCATGGTCGAGGCCGCCGGCTACCGGCCCGAGGTGGTGGAGTATCTGAAGGCCGGCTGGACCGCGGATCAGCTCGGCACCCTGTTCGCCGAGGCAGGGATCACGCCGCGCGAGGCCCTGCGGGCAAAGGGGAGCCTCGCCGCCGAGCTCGGCCTGCTCGAGCCCGGCGCGTCCGACGCCGTCCTGCTCGCCGCCATGGTCGAACATCCCGTGCTTGTGGAGCGCCCCATCGTGCGGACGCCCAGGGGAACCGCCCTGTGCCGGCCGTTGGAACGGGTCTTCGATCTGCTGGAGCGGACGCCGGAGCGGTTCGTCAAGGAAGACGGACAGGTGGTCTGAGCCGGCCCTGCTTCGCCAGGGCTTCGCAGGGCATGCCGCCTCGCCTCAACTGCCGGGATTTGTCCTGCGAAGCCCGGAGGGCGAAGCCGGATGGTGCGGGCGGCCGGGGTCGAACCGGCACTCCTTTCGGAACCGGATTTTGAGTCCGGCGCGTCTACCAGTTCCACCACGCCCGCACAGGCCGGTTGCTCGTTTCGGCAGGCGCGCTTGGTAGCTCGCGCGGTCCGATCAGGTCAATCGGCAAGGCCGACGACGCGGTCCTCGTTGTCCCTTGCGGTTCAACAGGGCGCATCGCATCTCCCAAGGGTGAGCCAATGGCCTGCGGCAGGACACCGCCGGGTGGCCGGGGCCACGCTTCAGTGAACTGAACTCGCGATCACCACATCCGGCGAAGGACAGGACGATGGAAACGATTGGAGCGGATCTGCGCCAGATGCAGCGCACGCCCCTGGCGGACTCGCATGTCGCCGCCCTGCGCGCGGCCGGGGCGATTGTGACCTATCCCGCCGGGGCCTTCCTCGCGCGGCCGGGCGATCCCGCCGACCGGTTCCTGTATGTCGAGGATGGCGAGATCGAGGTCGTCAACGCCTATACCGACCAGCGCCATCTCGCATCGACCCTCGGGCCGACGCAGTTCATGGGCGAGATCGCCTTTCTGAACGGCGGAGCCTGGTCGATGGCGATGCGCGCGGTGTGTGACACGCGCGTGATCGAGGTTCCGCGTGAGTCGATGCTGACCCTGATGGCGCAGATCCCCGAGATGTCGGACATCATCATCACCGGTTTCGCCGCGCGCCGCCGCCGGCAACTCGATGACCGCGACAGCACCCTGACCCTGATCGGCGAGGAGGTGAGCCGGAGCGTCCGCCGGATTGCCGAGTTCGCCAGCCGCAACCGCATTCCCTATCGCTCGCTGCCCCTGCACAGCCCGGAAGCGGCGGCGACCGCGCAGACGTGCGCGATAACGCCGACCGAGCCGGCGGTCATCTTCGGCCGTGATATCGTGGTGTCTGATCCCACGCCGGAGAAGATCGCCCATCTGCTGGGCCTCAATCGCGATCTGAGTGATGACGAGGCCTTCGACGTGTTGATCGTCGGTGGCGGTCCGGCGGGGGTGGCGGCCGGGGTTTATGCGGGATCCGAGGGCCTCAGCGCGCTGGTGATTGAAGATGTCGCCATCGGTGGTCAGGCGGGCACATCAAGTCGGATCGAAAACTATATGGGATTTCCGACCGGCATTTCGGGCGGGGACCTTGTCTGGCGAGGCGAGGTGCAGGCGATGAAATTCGGCACCGCTTCGCGATGCCGCGGCGGGTGGCAAGCCTGGAGCGGCTGGAGGACGGCCATTTCTGCGCGACCTTTGACAACGGCCAGCGTGTTCGCGGGCGGGCTGTGATCGTCGCGTCCGGGGTGCAGTACCGTCGGCTACCGATCGACCGTCTGGCCGAATTTGAAGGCGCGGGCGTCTACTATGCCGCCACGGAGATCGAGGCACGCTACTGCAAGGGCACCGACGCGGTGATCATAGGCGGTGGCAATTCCGCGGGCCAGGCGGCGATGTATCTTAGCCGATCCGCCAGATGCACCCATGTGGTCGTGCGGGGAGCGTCGCTCGCCGCCTCCATGTCCAGCTATCTGTCCAGCCGGCTCGAAGCCGACCCCGGCATCGTGGTCGACTATGGGGCCGAGGTGATCGCGCTGCACGGTGCCGAACATCTTGAGCGCGTCACCCTGCGCGACGCGGCGACCGGCGCGACGCGCGACGTCGACACACGGGCCCTGTTCATCATGGTCGGGGCTGCGCCGAACACAGAATGGCTTTCGGGGCTGGTCGAGCTGGACTCCAGGGGGTTCGTGCGCACCGGAGCCGAGGTCGGGGCGGATTCGCCGTTCGCCTCCTCCCTGCCGGGCATATTCGCGGTCGGCGACATCCGCTCCGGCTCGATCAAGCGCGTGGCTTCCGCCGTGGGCGAAGGTTCGGTGGTGGTTTCCAAGGTCTGGGAGTTCCTCAACGACACGGTCTGATCGGTGGCGTTGGGGACACGGGACGACGAGCCGCCGCCGGTCACTCGCCGCGGGCGCGTCGGGCCGCGCGTTCCTCGCGCTCGAGGCGGGCCGAGTCGCGCTGGCGCGCCAGGTCCTCGGCGGTCTGGTAGCCGCTGACGACATAGCTGGTCTTGTAGAGCACCCGGACGACGGGCACCGGTGCGCCGGGCTCGGCGACATTCTGCAGCCGCGCCCGACGGGCGGCGTCGAGCGTTGCCTGGCCGAACCGGCCGTCGCGGGGATGTTCGGACTCGATCGTGCAGTCGCGCAGCGTGCCGTCGGGGTTGGACACACAGGTCGCAACGGCGAAGCCGCGGGCATAGTTGGTGCGCGGAAAGCGCGGCGTCGGGCGGACGGCCCAGGTCAGGTTCGTCGGCACGCCGTCCTCCTGCAGGGTCGCCAGCCCGGCGTCCCGCGGATCGACCAGCGGCCGGTTGCAGGCGGTCAGCGTCTGGTCGATCGAGCCGGACGAGGCCGGCAGGTTCAGGTCGTACATCAGGTTCCGGCCGTCGGCCGCGCCCCGGGGGACCAGGATGCGCAGGCGGCCACCTTCGCGCAGCTCACGCGCAAACGGAGCCGGCAGCTCGCTGACGGCGATGGTGTCGTCGATCCCGACACTCCAGTTGTAGGAGACCAGCTCGTCATCGCCGAAGGCCACGCGCAGGGGGCGGCTGGTGGCGCGACCGGCCGGCGGCAGGCCCGTGACGACCGCCTCGAACCCACCGTCGACGCAGCGGGTTGCGAGACCGATGCCGTTGTCGAACTGCGTGTAGGCGACCATCAGCTTGCGCCGCTGGTCGTTCGAGAAGTCCCAATCCGCCGAGGCGTCCTGGGCCAGGGCGGGAAGGGCGACCGCACAGGCGAGCAGGGTGACGAGGGGACGGTTCATGGGACGCGATCCGGACTGGCTACTGACGCAACCTTTTGTAGCGGAGAGCCAAGATCGTCAACCTTGGCGGTTAGCCTTCAGGCATCCGGAAGCGCATCGTGAACTGGACGACCTTGCCGACATCGCTGAGGTCGCCGGGCGGCAGTGCGACACTCGAACGTCGCGCAGCAACCAGGGCGTTGCGGCCAAAGCCAAGGTCTTGGGGCGCTTCGTACAGGATACGGCATTCCTGAAAGTTGCCGCTGGGCGGAATGATACAGGCCACTCTGACGGACGCGAGCCCGATATTCCTCATGGCCCCGGCCTCCGGGTATTCAGGGGGGACCTGATGGGCCCAGGTAACGGTTCCGCCTGCCCTTGGCCGCAGATCCCATTCATCGGTCAGTGACGCGCCGCAGGCGGAAAGCACGCGGTCCACCGATGCGGCGGACGCCGGCAGGGTCAGACGGAAGCGCAGGGCCCGCTCACCCGTCGCGACCGGTTCGATCCGGACGTCCAGATCGCCACCCGGGCGTAGCTGCCGGGCCAGCCGGTCCGGTTCGGACGCCGACAGGACGGGCAGTCCCGGCAGGGTCTGCCAGGCCTGCCGCTCATCCGCGATTCCGCCGGCTGTCAGCCGGACGGTCCTGACGGCTTCCGTCGACACCGGCGTTCCGGTCAGCAGAAAATCCAGCGCGCCGGCCTTGCAGCGCAGGGCCAGGACATTGTCGCCGAAGTCGAGACTGGCCAGCGTCAGCCCCTGGGCGGGATCGACGGCGAGGTCCCAGTCCTCTGCCGCATCCTGGGCAAGGGTGGGCGATGCGGCGGCGAGGCCGATCAGCAGGGCCCCTACGAGGAGGACGAACCGCTTCATGCGACGGTGGCGACATGGCTGTCGGCCGCACCGGCCTGGATGCGGCGGGCGCGAATGAACATCTCGACGCGCTGCATGACGATCATGCCGACGACGAAGAGGAGGAAGGCGTCGGTGATGGCCAGCGCATTCAGCCCCCATTCGGCTGCGTGCGGCTCAAGGAAGCTGCCCAGGGCGCGACGGCCCAGCATGACGGCGATGATCAGGATCAGGCCGATGGGCGAGGCCTGCGCCTTCAGCGTGCCGTCGGCGTGCTTTTCGATGGTGGTCATCTTCCCGCGCCACCAGCCGAAGGCGCCGCCGAGGAGCAGACCGACCGCCAGTATGGCCCAGGCGAGCCCGTCAAAGGCGATGTGCGGGACCGTCGGGTCCATGCTGGTTCCCCAGAGGGCGAGGCCCATCATGGGGACGATGATCGCCGGCATGATCCACATCCGTTGCGGCGTCAGGGTCCGGGGCTTGCGGTTGCGCAGGAAGATCAGCGGCAGGGCGATGGCCAGCCCGATCAGTGGTCCGAGAACCTGAGGCGACATATCCAGCATTGAACGTCCCGAAGGCACTCTGCTCGCCCCCCTCGGGCCGCAGACGTGGCCAAAGCTTAATCCGTCCCGCGCATCCGTAAAGCGGCGGCGCGGCCTCTGGTCCGGGAAACCGGAGAATGCGCGCGATGAGACGTTGCCTGACGATCGCCCTGAGCGGGCTGGTCCTGTCCTGCCAGGGCCCGGCGGCGGTGCTGGCGCGGGAGACCTATGCCCCCGCGACCGTCTGCTCGATGGCCCCGAAGATCGAGTGGTGGTGGTCGTCCAGCATCTCGATGCGGACGGTGTCGCCGGCCTTGAGGAAGGGGGTCTCGGCCTTGCCGCGCAGGATGGTCTCGACCGTGCGGACCTCGGCGATGCAGGAGTAGCCGAGGCCGCCCTCGCTGACCGGCTTTCCGGGGCCGCCGTCGGCGTCGCGGTTCGAGACCGTGCCCGAACCGATGATGGTGCCGGCGCACAGGCTGCGGGTCTTCGCCAGGTGGGCGATCAGGGTGCCGAAGTCGAAGGTCATGTCGGTCCCGGCGTCGGCCTTGCCGAAATCGGCGCCGTTCAGCTGGACGTTCAGTTCGCCCTTCAGCTTGCCGTCGCCCCAGCGGTCGCCGAGCGCGCGCGGGGTGACGAAGACCGGCGACAGGGCCGAGGCGGGCTTGGACTGGACGAAGCCGAACCCCTTGGCCAGTTCGGCCGGGATCAGGTTGCGCAGGGAGACGTCATTGACCAGTCCGACCAGGCGGATGCAGGCCAGCGCCTCTTCGCGGGTCACGCCCTGGGGCACGTCGCCGGTGACGACCACCACCTCGGCCTCGAGGTCGCAGCCCCAGCTTTCGTCGGCCAGCGGGATCGGATCGCGCGGCGACAGGAAGCCGTCGGAGCCGCCCTGGTACATCAGGGGATCGGTCCAGAAGCTGTCGGGCATTTCGGCGCCGCGCGCCTGACGCACGAGGGCGACGTGGTTCACATAGGCCGAGCCGTCGGCCCACTGATAGGCGCGGGGCAGGGGCGCGGCGGCCTCGCGCTCGTGGAAGCGGCCGCGCGGCACGCCGCCGTGCTCGAGGCTCTCGGCCAGGGCGCGCAGGTCGGGCTCGAGCCGGTCCCAGTCATCCAGCGCCGCCTGCAGGGTCGGGGCGATGAGGAAGGCGTCGGTGAACCAGGCGAGGTCGCTGGAGACGATAACGAGGCGACCGTCACGGCCGTGCTTGAGGGAGGCGAGTTTCATGGCTCAGGCTTAGGCGGTTTCTCGAAAGTGCGAAACCGGGTTTTCAGTGTCCGCCGTGAGAGACCTTGCCGTGGCCGGACGATTTGTGCGCCGGGCCGGGATTCGACAATTCGGCATGGGCGTCACGGAGCTCGCCGACCCGGGCCGTTTCGTCCCGCCAATGCTGGTTGAAGGCCGCTACGGCGAGACGCAGGGCGTCGGTCTGCTCGCGGTGGCTCAGCTCGCGCTTCTCCGGCTTGTCGTCATGGGCCGGCGCGTGATGCTCGGCCGGGGGATGGGCAGCCGAATGGGCCGTCGCCCCGGCATTGACGTTGACGATGGTGACCGCGGGGGCGGCATGGACCTCATGGGAAGCGTGGGCGTCATGAGCGGGGGCGTGAGCGCCGTGGCCCCCACCATGTCCGGCGCCATGGCCGCCGCCGTGGCCATGGCCCCCACCATGGCCGTGGGCGTCCGCCTGGGCCTCACCCTTGACGGCCTTTTTGAGACTGCCGATCTGTTTGGACATGCCACCGACCAGCCCCAGGGTCTTGCCGAGTCGGCTGTCGATGACCTTCAACAGGTTTTCGGCCTTCCCCTTCAGGGCATTGTCATCGGCCCCCATGGCGGAGCGGGTCGCATCATGGATGGCTTTCCAGATCGACTGGGCGGCGTCGGCGCGGCTGTGGTTTGACCGGGCGCCGAGATACCAGCCCAGCAGCAGGGCGGCGGCCAGTCCCAGCAGGATGGCACCCCAGACGAAGGGATCGGCACCGATGAACAGCGGTCCGTCCAGGGGCGCATTGGCCGGGTCGGCGTTGGCGAAGTCTGCGCCGTAGGACATGCTGCTCCCTCCCGAAGACCCAGGACCGTTCGGGGCGCATCTTGCCCCGACGGCTCCGCTTGGCAACGACAAAGGTTAACGGCGCAACCGATTCCCGTCAGGGGTGATTTTTGGGGCGCTCAGCGGGGCGGGGTGATCAGCGCCCTGGCCTCGGCCCCGGTGCGGGCCCCGATGTCGCGGACCTCGATCTCGACGGCCACGGCCCCCTCGGGCTCATGGGCCCAGAGATAGCGGCGCTCGACCTCGACCTCGCGGCCGGACGGGGCGACGCCCACGAAGGTGTCACCCCAGGGCGTGATCTTGACCAGTTCGGGCCAGATCAGGCTGCAGGCCTGGTCCAGCTCCTCGATGGCCATGGCCGAGAGTTCGTCGTCCGTCACAGCCACCGGCGCACCTTCTTGCGATAGGCGTCATAGTCGGCGCCGAATTTGGCTGACAGATAGCGCTCCTCGCGCTGGATCACGAACTGGTCGACCACCGCCAGACAGGGCAGCAGCAGGAACAGGGCGAGCGCGCTGTCCATGGCGATGGCCAGGCCGGCGTAGGTGATGGCAAAGCCGACGTAGATCGGGTTCCGACTGAAGCGATAGGGGCCTTCGTTGATCAGGACCGTCGACGGCTTCCATGGCTCGACCGCCGTGCCGCGCCGTCGGAACAGGCCCGCCGCCATGCCGTCCAGCAACAGGCCGCCGATGATCAGGGTCAGGGCGAGACCACGCCGGACCTCCATCTCCAGCCCGAAGCCGGCCGCCAGCCAGCTGTATCCGGCCTCGACTGCCTCCGGCCGGGCCCCGAGTTCCGCCAGGCCCCAGCCGACGAAAAGGAAGCCGAGATAGATGAGCGGCGGCGGGGCGATGACGCCGGGCGTGTCGGTCTTGCTCATCAGATCGTCTGTCCCTGCGGGGCGGTGAAGTCGGAGACGGCGGCGTCGCCGGTGTTGATCACCTCCGACGGTTCGAAGATCAGCACCTCGGCCTCCTCATCGGCGGCCGTACGGTGTTCGACGCCGCGCGGCACGACGATGAACTGGCCGGGATCGAGCGTCTCGATGCGGTCGCGAAACTCGACCCGGAACCGGCCCTTCCAGACCAGGAACATCTCCTCGGCGTCGGCGTGGCTGTGCCAGGGGAAGACGCCCTGCACCTTGACCAGCCGCACGTCCTGACCGTTCAGCTGCGCCGCGACACGCGGCCGCCAGTGGTCGGAGAAGGCGGCGAACTTGTCGGCGAGGTCGATGGTCGCGCCCTCGGTCACGGACGCAGTTCCTCGTCGCCGTAGATGGCGACCCCCGCCTGCCCGTCGCTGGAGATCGAGCCCCGGTACATGCCCGAGGTGGTCATGGCGAAGCTCGGCCGGCCCTGACTGTCCATGACGATGACGCCGCCTGACCCACCCAGCGACAGGGCGTCGTCCACCTCGGCCTGGGCCGCGGCCTGGGTTGTCGATCCGCCAGCGATGCGGGCGCAGATGTCGCGGGCGACGCTGGCCCGGATGTAGAACTCCCCGTCGCCGGTCGCGGACACGGCGCAGCCGTCGCGGTTCGAGGCATAGGTCCCGGCGCCCAGCACGGGCACGTCCCCGACCCGGCCCCAACGCTTTGCGGTCATGCCGCCGGTCGAGGTGCCCGCGGCGAGCCGGCCCTGGCTGTCCAGCGCCACGGCGCCGACCGTGCCGAATTTCCGCTCGTTCAGCGGCGGCGCGGGCAGGGCGGTATTCTCGGCCATCGGCCCCGGTGCCCCGGCCGGCCGTTCCGGGATCGGCAGGTTTTGCGCCCGTAGCGCCGTCTCCAGCCCGCGCCAGCGGCGCTCGGTGAAGAAGAAGGCCGGGTCGACCTGCTCCAGCCCGACCGAGGCGGCGAAGGTATCCGCGCCCTCGCCGATCAGCATGACGTGCGGCGACTGCTCCATGACGGCCCGGGCGGCGGCGATCGGGTGGCGGGTGGTGGTCAGGCCGGCCACGGCCCCGGCGGTCAGGTCCGAACCGTTCATCACCGCGGCGTCCAGCTCGTTGCGCCCGGCGGCGGTGAAGACCGCCCCGCGTCCGGCGTTGAACAGCGGGTCGTCCTCCATCAGCTCGATCGCCGCCTGCACCGCGTCCAGCGAGGACCCGCCAGCGGCCAGAACCGCCGACCCGGCCTCGAGCGCGCGGTGCAGGGCGGCGCGATAGGCGGCGTCCTGTTCGGGCGTCAGGCTGGCGCGCTCGATGACGCCGGCACCGCCGTGGATGGCGAAGGACCAGCGCGGCGCCTCCTGTGCGGCGGCGGGGGAGGCGAACAGCGCCAGGGCGACGGCGGCGAGGGTGAGGCGGGAACGGAACATGGTCGGCCTTCCGGAAATCGATGCGCCAGCGTCGGGCAAGCGGGGGCTCAACTCAAGGCCTGACCGCAGCAGGGGCAGCCCGAAACCTCGACGCCGAACAGGGCCCGGATGCGGTCGGGGACGAGGGCCTCGGCGGGGGTGCCGATCTCCATCCAGTCGGGACCGATGGCCAGCACCCGGTCGGCGCGGGCGGCGAAGGGCAGGTGGTGGGTCGAGGCGACCACGACCCGGCCTTCCGCGGCGAGGGCTTGGATCGCGGCCTCAACCGCCTGCGCATGCGCCGGGTCTAGCAAGGCGAGCGGCTCGTCGAGCAGACAGACCGGCGCGTCCTGCACGAACAGCCGCGCGATAAGGACCAGCTGCTGCTGGCCGCTGGACAACCGGTCGAACGGGTGGTCGGCGAGGTGGCCCACCTCGAGCCGGTCGAGCGCGGCGCGGGCGGTGTCGAGATCGTCCGGCGTCAGGCCCGGCGACCAGCGGCGCAGCCGGGCGCGACCCAGCGCCGTCAGATGCAGGACGGAGAAGCCGGCGGACACGGCACCCGGCGGCGGCAGATACGCTGGAGCGCCGGTGTCGACGATCGCCCCGGCCAGCGGCGGCAGCAGGCCGGCGAGGGTCTTCAGCAGGGTGGTCTTGCCCGCGCCGTTTGGGCCGATGAGGGCGAGGACCTTGCCGGCCTCGATCGTCAGGTCCAGCGGCGGCAGACGGAAGCCGCCTCCTGATCGGGACAAACGCCCGGCCACCAGACCTTCCAGCCGCAGGCCGCTCATGACCGCCTCGATGTGGCGACGAACAGGATCAGGAAAGCCGGTGCCCCGATGGCGGCGGACAGCAGGCCGACCGGGATTTCCGCCGGGCCGAAGGCGGTGGCCAGCCGGTCGATGACCAGCGCGAACAGGCCCCCCAGCGCCATGGACGCCGGGATCAGCCGCCCCGCCCGCTCGCCGACGATCAGCCGGGCGGCGTGGGGTGCCAGCAGGCCGATCCAGCCGACCACGCCCGCCACAGCCACGGCCGAGGAGGTCATCAGGGCGGCGGCGGCGAGGGCCAGCAGGCGCAGGGGGCGCGCGGGCAGACCCAGCGACCGCGCCTGCTCGTCGCCGAGCGAGAGAATGTCGAGCCGGAAACCCAGCCAGATCAGCGCGGCGGCTCCAACGGCGACCGGGACCACGGCCCCGACCGCTTCCGGCATCGTCGCCCGGGTGAAGGATCCCAGCAGCCAGTAGGTGATCGACGGCAGCTGCGAATACGGCTCGGCGACCACCACCACCAGACCGAGCCCGGCCGAGGCGAGGGCACCGGCGACGACGCCGCAAAGGATCAGGGCAAGGCGGCCGTCGCCGCTACGGGTCAGGGCGGCGCAGGCGAGCGCGAGGGTGCCGGCGGCCAGCCCGCCCGCGAAGGCCGCACCCTGCACCAGCGCCGCGCCCGCGCCGAGCAGCAGGGCCAGGGCCGCGCCCAGACCGGCCCCCGACGACACGCCCAGCAGGTCGGGTGCCGCCAGCGGATTGCGGAACAGGATCTGGAACCCGGCTCCGGCCCCGGCCAGGGCGGCGCCGCAGGTCAGCGCGGCCAGAAGACGGGGGCCGCGCAGGGCCAGGGCCAGCTCCGCCTCCGGCGCTCCCTGTCCGGCCACGGCGGTCAGCAGGGCATCCGGGGTCACGCCCAGCGGCCCCGTCGCGAGCACCAGAAATGCGCCGGCCAGGGTCAGCAGGACCAGCAGGGCCGGAAGCAGCGAGCCCCGGAGCCGGCTCACCGGATCCACTGCGGCATGGGCACCTCGGCCGGCACCATGCCGTACAGCCGACGGCTCAGGCCGGCGATCGTCAACGGGGCACCCTCCGGGTCGGCCAGCCAGGCGCAGGCCAGCAGCCGGTTGATCGAAGGCGGCCGGTCGATCCAGCCGAACGGATGGTCGGGCAGAAGCAACAGCCGTCGACGCTGGCCGCCGCGGCGGGTCCGCCAGACCGGGTCGTGGCGGACCGACTCCGTGAAGGCCGGGCTCATCGTGACCAGGACCTCGGGGTCCCAGGCGGCGACCTGTTCCCGCGTCACCCGGCCGATGTCCCGCGACTCTCCGGCGACATTGGTCCAGCCGGCCCCTTCGAACGCCTCTGTGGCCAGGGACCCCTGAAAGCCGGTCTCCAGTCCGTCGACGCCGCGGGCGTAGTAGAAGGTCGACCCGGCGGGCGCGCGGTGCCAGCGGTCGAGCACCGCGGCGGCCTCATCGGCGAGACCAGCCACGCTCCGGCTCACGTCCAGCAGTTCGCCGGCTTCGCGTATGGCCTCGGGGATTTTTGTCAGGGCACCATCGATCAGACGCCAGTCGACGCCCAGCCGGGTCTTCATCCGGTCGCCGAGCGCGTGATCTTCGGCGTCGGTGTCGCCGTAGTCGATCACCAGCCGGGGCCGCAGCGCCGCCATGGCCTCGAGATTCGCAGGCTGTCCCCCGCCGCCCAGGGCACCCAGTTCGGGCAGGGTCGCCGCGAGATCGGGAAGCGCCGCCAAGGCACCCGTCGACGGTCTGCGCGGCCACCCCGCCAGCCGGTCGCGGGCCACGGCCCAGATCAGCAGGGCCGCCGGCTGGCCCGCCGCGATCACATCTCCGGCCGCGCGCGGCGACCTCGAGCCGCAGGCCGCGAGCGTCATCGCCGAGCCCGCTCCGATCAGCGCTGACCGCCGCGTCGTCAACATACTGGTGCGCCTGAGTTGATTCGCAGCCATCCTGCCGCCTGGCCCGTCGGCGCGCCACCTCACAGCCAATTTACCCTTAACCCTTGTCCGGTCATGCGCCCCGTGCTGCTTATGCGGCCTCGCGCGTCAGGTGGGGCGCAGCAATATGGGAGTGAGCCGTTGAGTAGAACGGACATTTGGGGGGCGCTTTCGACGCCCGGCGGGTTCAAATCCCGACGCATCCGGGGAGACCAGGCATGAACATCGTCATCATAGCCGGCCTGATCATTACGCTGCTCACGGGCATCCCCGTGCTGATGCAGATTCTGAAGAACCACCCGCGCGGACTGATCATCCTGTTCTTCGCCGAAATGTGGGAGCGCTTCTCCTACTACGGCATGCGCGGCATCCTGATCTTCTTCCTGACCCAGCATTTCCTGTTCGACGACGCCACGGCGGGGTCGACCTACGGTTCCTACACATCGCTGGTCTATCTGCTGCCGCTGGTCGGCGGCATCCTGGCGGACCGGTTCATCGGCACCCGCAAGGCCATCGCCTTCGGTGCCCTGCTGCTGGTGGCCGGCCACGGCCTGATGGCCTTCGAGGGCCGCCCGGCGACCGAGACCCTGACCTACGGCGGTCAGACCTATGAGATTTCGGCCGAGGGCCGCGGCGCCTCGCGCGACGTGAACATCGTCATCAATGGCGAGAAATACGCCTTCGGCCCGGCCGAGGGTGGTGGCATCGCCGTCGCCGGCATGCCGGCCGATTCGCCCCTGCCCGCCACCCTGGCGGAAGGGTCCTACGAAATGGCCCAGACCCGCGACATGATGGGCGTGAACGTCTTCTATCTGGCCGTGTCGCTGATCATCATGGGCGTCGGCTTCCTGAAGCCGAACATCTCGACCATCGTCGGACAGCTCTATCCGCAGGGTGACCCGCGGCGGGATTCCGGCTTCACCCTCTACTACTACGGCATCAACCTCGGGGCCTTCTGGGCCGCGGTGCTGTGCGGCTATCTGGGACAGACCGTCGGCTGGTGGGCAGGCTTCGGCCTGGCCGGCGTCGGCATGGCGCTGGGCTGGGTGGTCTTCATGCTCGGCAAGCCCCTGCTCGAGGGCAAGGGCGAACCGCCGAACCCCGAGGCGCTCAAGCGTCCGATGATCGGCCCGCTGAACCGCGAATGGTCGAGCTATCTGCTCGGCACCCTGGGCGTCGGCCTGATCTGGTTCCTGGTCCAGCGCAACGCCATGGTCGGCACCGTCCTGACGGCCGCGACGATCGCGTCGCTGCTGTTCATCCTCTACGTCATCGTCAAGGTCTGCCAGACGCGGGCCCAGCGCGAGCGGATGATGCTGGCCGTCGTGCTGATCTTCGGCTCGGTGGTCTTCTTCACCCTGTTCGAACAGGCCGGCACCTCGCTGAACCTGTTCGCCGACCGGAACGTCGACCTCAGCCTGACGCCGACGGCCTTCCAGCTGTTCGGAATCACCGTGGGCACGCCGGCCCAACTCGAGGCCGCGGGCATCGCCACGCCCACCGGCTTCTGGATCGACGCGACCATCACGGCCGCCCAGACCCAGTCGTTCAACGCCGGCTTCATCCTGATCTTCGCGCCGATCATGGCCGCCATCTGGGCGTACCTGGCCAAGCGCAACATGGACCCGAACCCGGTCATGAAGTTCGGCCTCGGCCTGCTCCAGGTCGGTCTCGGCTTCATGGTGGTGGTGTGGGGCGCCGGCATGGCCAACTCGGCCTTCCAGATGCCGATCGTCCTGCTGGGCCTGCTCTACATGCTGCACACGACGGGCGAGCTGTTCCTGTCGCCCGTGGGCCTGTCGGAGATCACCAAGCTCTCCATGCCCGCGGTCGTCAGCTTCATGATGGCCGTCTGGTTCCTGGCCAGCTCCATCGCCCAGTTCGTGGGCGGCTGGATCGCCGGTCTGGCCGGCACGGAGACCGTGGGTGGTCAGGTGCTGGACCCCGGTCTGGCCTTGCGGACGTCGCTCGACGTCTTCGAGAAGCTGGGCCTCGGCGGCATCGCCATCGGCGTGTTCTTCATCCTGATCAGCTTCCTGATCAAGGGCTGGTCCCACGGGGCCAATGACGCCAGCAACCACCCCGCGGCCTGATCCGGCCAAGGGTTGAATACAGGAAGGGCGGAACCGGAAGGTTCCGCCCTTTTTGGCGCGTGAGGGTCGGCGCGCCGTCAGTTTCGGGGGGTGGGGACGCCTTCTTCAGAAGGTCTTTCTTATCTGGACGAACAGCCAGGGGCTCATCCGCGTGCGGCGCACCTCGCGGAAGGCCAGGGGGGCGGTGTCGCGGGGACCCGCGTAGATCTCGCGGTCATAGCCCTGGGCCCGGTCCGTGGCATTGCCGAGGTCGACGCGGACGGTCAGATCGCCCTGCGGCTTCCACTGCACGAAGGCGCCGACGCCCGGCTCTTCGTAGAAGGCCCGCACCTCGCGCACCCGGAAGCCGCGGCCCTTGTCGACATTGCAGCCGTGGTCGAAGCCCCAGGACCAGCGCCCGCCCGCCAGATCCTGGTTGAAGGACACGCCGCAGCCGAAGGCCTGGTTGCCCTGGAAACGCCGCTCCTCGCCCGTGACCGGATCGAGCACCGAGGTCGAGGACCAGCTGCCGCGCGTCTGGAACCGCCCGTTGGGGATGCCCAGCCGGTCGGTTGGCAGGGTCAGGCGCAGCTGGAAGAAGTCCGCCGTGCCGTCGCCGATATTGCCCACGCCGTCGAAGCCGCCCGTGAGGGGGATGACGTCGACCACATCCTCGATCTCGGCATGGCTTAGGGTGACGTCGAACACACCCTCGCCCCAGAAGCGGCGCTCGTAGATGGCCTCGATCACGGTCGACTTCTCGGGCTCCAGATCGGGGTTGCCGCCCTCGACCTGGCCGATGTCGATATCGGCCGAGGCAATGAAGTCGCCGAAGTCGAGCTGGCCTACCTCGCGCTCGGCGCGGAAGCGGAACTGGTGGCCGGTCCAGGGCGTCCAGGTCGCCTGGATGCGGGGCTTGGGATAGACGAAGGACTTGGTCAGGTCGCTGTCGCCCGACTGGCTGATCTCCGACACCTCGACGCGCAGCCCGCCCTCGACGGTCAGGGTCGGCGCGGGCCGCCAGGTCGCCTGGCCGAAGACCTCGCCGCGCAGTTCCTCGACCTTGACCGCGGACGACGGCAGCGGGATCGGCACGCCGTTTTCGGAATAGGCGGTGGCGCTGTCGAGGAAATTGTAGGCGACCTCGCCGCCGGTCTCGAACGACCAGCGGTCATTGGGGCGGAAGCGCAGGATGGCGCGGCCGATGGATTCGCCCGAGGTCGAATCGGCGGTGAAGGTCGAACTGTCGCCGCTGCTCTCCGAGACGCCGGTGTAGTCCTCGCTCGAGTAGCGCTGCAGACCGGTCAGTTCGAGGCCCGTGCGGGGCCCGAGGTCGCGGGTCCAGTTGACGCCCAGCTCGCTGTTGACGTCGTTCGATTCCTCGTCGTTGAAGCTGTCGACGCCGGCGCCCGAACGGATCAGCAGGTCCTGGGCGTTCTCGTTGCCGAACCAGCCCAGCAGACCATTGACGCGCAGCAGCCCCCCGCCCGCCCGGCGCTGGACAGCCCCGGTGGCGCGCAGGTTCCGGATGCGGTCCCACAGCACCAGATCGGCGTCCTGGATCAGGTTTCCGGCCGGATCGTACCGGCGGCGGAAACCGTCGCCGGTGCCGTCGGTGCGGTCCGAAAACCCGCTGAGCGAACCCTCGATCTGGTCGTCGCCCTCGCGCCGCGAATATCGCGCCGACAGCACCGGGCCGAGGTGGCCGTCGGGATAGACATAGGTGTTCGTCTCGATCACCCGCTCGGTCGTGACGGTGCGGATCAGGACGACGTTCGCGACCACGGACCGACCCTGCATGTCGATGCCGGACGCGCCGCCGCGGATCAGTTCGACGCGGGCGACGCCGGCGGCCGAGATGCGGCGCAGGATCTGGTCGAGGTTGTCGCTCTTGGTCGACGGGCGGCGGCCGTCGATCAGGACGTTGCCCGCCGTGCCGGCCAGTCCGCGCGTGCCGCTGTCGCCGGACTCGAAGGCGAAGCCCGGCAGCCGGGCGATCATGTCCAGCGCCGTGTCGGGCCGGGCATCGGCGAAGAAGGCGGGCTCGAAGACCAGCACGCCCTGCCTTGCGGCGTCGGCGACCGCCGTGCCGGCATCGGCCGCAGTCTGGGCGAAGGCCGGGCCGCCCGACAACGCACATGCGGCCGCGCCGGCCAGCCAGATCGCCTTGGTCATACGTCCCTCTCCCTGTCGGGCGAACGGTGCCCGGCGAGCGGTGGCGCATACAGTTACAAGCGGGACAGGTGGATTAAATCGCCGTCAGATTTCGGGCGATCCGGAGGCGCTGGCTCAGAACGTCTTGCGCACCCGGATCTGCCAGAAGGTGCGCGGGTCCGACGGGCGCAGTTCGGTGAAGGCGATGGGGCGCGCCAGCGTCCGGTCGGCGAAGACCGTCCGTTCGACCTGGAAGTCGTTCCAGACGTTCACCTGGGCGCGGATGGCGAGGGTCGGCGTCGGCTTGTATTCGATATTGGCCTCGAAATAGTCGCTGCCGCTGAAGCCCGAGACCTGGTCCGGGGCATAGTTGAACTGGCGCAGGCTCTCGATGTAGGTCACCGCCCAATTGATCTTCCAGCTGGTGAT
>Ga0187845_1000279_pt1 | contig 29589 bp, 26 predicted proteins | sample SpaLakP09_SKY_68_FD_134515 | JGI IMG/M metagenome (GOLD analysis project Ga0187845, IMG submission 134515) | Oligotrophic lake water microbial communities from Sparkling Lake, Wisconsin, USA - SP09_SKY_68 | ecosystem: Environmental > Aquatic > Freshwater > Lake | place: USA: Sparkling Lake... | reverse complement strand
TTCAAGAAACTGCGTGAGCGTCACGCCCTCCTTGAGCCGCAAGGCGTTGAGCATGAACTCGAACGGCAGCTCCTTGCGCGCCACCTCGTGCTCGTTGCTCACCTTGTTGGCCTGCGCCATGAAGGCGGCCGGCTCGCGCCAGCGCACCTGGCGCAGCACGCGATGCGGAAAGCTGAGCTTGCTGTGCGCCCCGGCGCCGATGCCGAGGTAGTCGCCAAACTGCCAGTAGTTCAGGTTGTGGGCGCAGCGGTGGCCGTCGCGGGCATAAGCCGAGACCTCATAACGCGCCAAGCCGGCGGCACCAGTCTTCTCGGTGATGAGGTCCAGCATGTCGCTGGCGAGGTCGGCATCGGGCAGGTGCTCGGGCGTGCGCGTCGCGAACACCGTGTTGGGCTCGATAGTCAGGTGGTAGATGGACAGGTGCGGCGGCTTGAAGCTCAGCGCCGTGTCGATCTCGCGGGCCAGGTCGTCCAGCGTCTGGCCGGGCAGCGCGTACATGAGGTCGAGGTTGAAGGTCTCGAAGGCGCTTGCCGCTTCGGTCAGTGCGTCGCGCGCCTGGGTGGCGCTGTGCACGCGGCCAAGCGCCTTCAGCTGCGCGTCGTCGAAGCTCTGCACGCCGACGGACAAGCGCGTGACGCCAGCCTGGCGGAAGCCAGCGAAGCGTTCGCGCTCGAACGTGCCGGGGTTGGCCTCCAGCGTGATCTCGCAGCCCGGCTCCAGCGGCAGTCGGGCGCGAATGTCCGAGATGAGCTGGGCGATCTGCTCGGGGTTGAAGAGGCTGGGCGTGCCGCCACCGATGAAGATGCTGACGACCGGTCGCCCCAGATCAGCGGCAGCGCGGCTTCGAGGTCGGCGCGCAGCGCGGCGAGGTAGGCCTCGGCCGTGTCGGCGCCCAGCGCGCCGTCCTTGACCTCATGCGAGTTGAAGTCGCAGTACGGGCACTTGCGCAGGCACCAGGGCAGGTGCACGTAGAGGGCGAGCGGCGGCAGCGCGGCCAGTTGCAGCGTGCCGGGGCGCATCAGGTGGATGACATCAGCCAAGCCGCCAGACTTCACGGAATTGCTGGATGAGAACTGCGGCCGCCAGCGCACGGTGGCTGTGCTGGTTCTTGACCTGGGCATCGAGGTCCGCGACGCTCTGGCCCAGCGACGGAATCTGCATCAGCGGGTCGTAGCCGAAACCGCCCTCACCGCTCGGCGCCGTCAGGATCTCGCCGGCCCAGCGCCCCATCGCGATCAGCGGCTCGGGGTCGTCGGCACTTCGCACGGCCACCAGCGCGCAAACGAAACGCGCACGGCGATCTTCAATCTCGGCCATCTCACGCAGCAGGCGCTCGTTGTTCGCGGCATCGCTTTTCTCGCCACCCGCGTCCAGCGCATACCGCGCCGACCGAACGCCAGGCGCGCCGCCGAGCGCGTCAACGCTGAGGCCGGAGTCATCGGCCAGCGCCGGCAGGCCGCTCAGCCTGGCCGCATGTCGGGCCTTGGTCAGCGCGTTCTCGGCAAAGGTCTCAAAGGGCTCCTCGGCCTCGGGAATGCCCAGGCTGCCCTGCCTCACCAGCTCGATGCCGAGCGGCGCGAACAAGGCCTGCAACTCGACGAGCTTCTTCGCGTTGTTGGAGGCTAAAACGAGTTTCATGCGGCCTTCTGCAGCACGATCAGCTCACGTATTCCCTTGTCGGCCAGGTCCAGCAGCGCGTTCATCTCGTCACGCGTGAAGACCACGCCTTCGGCCGTGCCTTGCAGTTCGACAAAGCCGCCCGAGCCCGTCATGACGACGTTCATGTCGGTGTCGCAGGCGGAGTCCTCGGTGTACTCGAGGTCCAGCAGCGGCACGCCGTCGACGATGCCCACCGAGATGGCGGCGACTGAATCCTTGATGGGCGAGCGCGACAGCTTGCTGCTGGCCAGCAGCGTGTTGACGGCGTCCTGCGCGGCGATGAAGGCGCCCGTGATGGCCGCCGTGCGTGTGCCGCCGTCGGCCTGCAGCACGTCGCAGTCGAGAGTGATGGTGCGCTCGCCGAGGGCAGCCAGGTCGAACACCGCGCGCAGCGAGCGGCCGATGAGGCGCTGAATCTCCTGCGTGCGGCCGCTCTGCTTGCCCTTGGCGGCCTCGCGGTCGCTGCGGGTGTGGGTGGCGCGTGGCAGCATGCCGTACTCGGCCGTCACCCAGCCCTCGCCCGAACCACGCTTGTGCGGCGGCACGCGTTCTTCGACCGAGGCCGTGCAGAGCACGCGCGTCGCGCCGAACTCGATGAGCACCGAGCCCTCGGCATGCACCGTGAAGCTGCGGGTGATGCGCACCGGGCGCAACTGATTGGCAGCGCGGCCTGCGCTGCGCGTGAAAGTTTTTGTCATGACGAAAAAGGAGTTAGCGGCGGTTCAGGCCGCGGCCGGATTGGCGGATGACTTCATTGATCTCGCGCACCGAGCGCTCGATCTCCTCGTCGTCCATGCCGACCATGCCAGCAACCAGGTCGGCGTCCAGCGCGCCCTGGATGGTGGAGGCGAAGCCGGAGTTGCCGAGGTTCTGCGTCGTGTCCCCGGCGGGGTCGCCCTCGCCTTCCCATTCGACGGCAAGGACGGTGACGTTGTCGCTGCGCGCACCGCCCACACGCAGGGCCTGCTCGACGAGGTCGGGGACGGCTTCAGAGATGACCTGGTCTGCCAGGTGCTGAACGATGTCGTGGTCCTCCACGCTGCCCCACAGGCCATCGGAGCACAGCAGGAAGCGGTCGGACGGCTCCATGATGAGCGGGCCTTGGCAGTCCACCATGGGCTTGCCGGGGCTGCCCAGGCAGGTGAACAGCACGTTGCGGTTGAAGGGCTCGGCACCGCGGGCCACACGGCCGAGCGCCTCTTGCAACTCGGAGTAGGAGTGATCGCGCGTGCGGGCGATCAGCTTGCTGCCGCGCACGAGGTACAGGCGCGAGTCGCCGCAATGCGCCCACCAGGCCTGATTGCCCTGGATGATGCAGGCCACGAGCGTGGTGCGCGGCGTGTCGGACAGGCCCTTGCTCTGCGCATAGCGCAGCAGCTGGTGGTGGGCGATGACGATGGTTTCCTGCAGAAAGCGCTGTGGGTCGTCGAGCACGGGGCGGGCATCCTGCTGGAACAGTGCCGCCAGCGTCTGCAAGGCGATCTGGGCCGCGACCTCGCCCTCGGGGTGGCCGCCCATGCCGTCGGCCAGCGCAAACAGGCCAGCCTCCCGCGTGAAGCAATACCCCATGCGATCTTCATTGGTCTCGCGGCCGCCACGGCGGCTGACTTGGAAGACGCTGAATCTCAAGCGAAGGCTCCCGACGGGCCGCCCCTAGGGCAGCCTTGCGCCCCCTCGGGGGGCAGCGAATGAACATGAGCGTGGGGGCTCAAGCTTTTGCTCCGGACTTGAGGTTCTCAAGTTGCAGCTTCAAACGTTCGCTGAAACTCAGCTTGGTGTAGCGCCTCTCCGTCTCGCGGGCCAGTTCCTTCTGCAGCGCGAACACGCTCTGCGGCCGCGACAGCGGGTCCAGCGACATGCACCACTCGGTCACTTCGAGCAGGTTGTCGGAATAGACATTGCGCAGGCGCGACAGGCTGAGGTTGAGGCGGTCCTTCTCCAGGCGCTGCGGCGCGTCGTTGGGCGGGTAGCCCTGCATGCAGGCGTAGATGCAGGCGCCGATGGCGTAGATGTCGGTCCACGGGCCCAGCGAGCCATCACGGCGGTACATCTCGGGCGCGGCGAAGCCGGGCGTGTACATCGGGCGGATGAAGTTGCCTTCCTTGCTCAGCACCTCACGCGCGGCGCCGAAGTCCAGCAGCACGGCTTTGTTGTCGTTGGTGATGAAGATGTTGGCCGGCTTGATGTCCAGGTGCAGCATCTTGTGCTGATGCACGATGCGCAGGCCGCGCAGGATCTCGTCGAAAAGGCTGCGGATGGTGGACTCGCGGAACACCTTGTCGCGCTTCATGTCGCGCGCGGTCACGATGAAGTCCTGCAGCGTGTCGCCCTGCAGGTAGTTCATGACCATGTAGACGGTCTCGTTCTCGCGCAGGAAGTTCAGCACCGAGACAACGCTGGGGTGAGAGATCTGCGCCAGCGAGCGGCCTTCTTCGAAGAAGCTCTTCAGGCCCAACCGGTACAACGGCTGCTTCTCGGGCTTGACGCGCGGCGTCAGCTCTCCGGGAGAGCGCTCGGCAAGCGACGAGGGCAGGTATTCCTTCAGCGCGACGAGGTGGTGGTCCGGGTCTTCGGCGAGATAAACCACCCCGAAGCCGCCCGCCGCCAGCCGCTTGATGATCTGGTAGCCCCCAACCACCGTGCCCGCTGGCAGTGGCGCCGGCTTCGGCTTGGACATAATCGCGCTTGATCTCTTGTTAACGTCTGATTTTACGAGTGCGAAATGCCAGTCTACAGCATGACCGGGTATGCCAATTCCCTGGCACAACCCCCTAAAGCCGAGGACGGCAGCAGCTCCACGCCAGCCTCAGTCAGCGTCGAATTGCGGTCGGTCAACGGCCGGTTTCTCGACCTGTCCATGCGCATGCCCGAAGAGCTGCGCGGCCTGGAGCCGCAACTGCGCGAGCTGATCTCTGCCCGCTTCAAGCGCGGCAAGATCGAATTGCGCATCAACACTCAGCGCGAGGCCGATGGCGCCTGGCCGCAACCCCAGCCCGAGCAGCTCAACCGCCTGGCCAGCCTGGAGGCCAAGGTGCGCAGCTGGATGCCGCAGGCCGGGGCTTTGTCCGTGCAGGAGGTGCTGAACCTGTGCAAGAGCGGCGGCGCCGCGCCGGTGCAGCTCGACGGCGCCACGCTGGAGGCCGCCAAGGCCTGCGTCGAGGGCCTGGCCGAGTCCCGCGAGCGCGAAGGCGAGAAGCTGGTGGCCATCCTGAACGAGCGCATCAAGCGGCTGGGAGAGTTGGCCAGCGAGGCCGAACCGCTTCTGCCCGCCGTCGTCGCCCGCCAGCAGCAGCGCTTTCTCGAGCGCTGGCAGGAAGCGCTGACCGCCACCGGCGCGGCCGGCACCGTGCCCAAGGAGGCGCTGCAGGAGCGCGCGCTGAACGAGGCGGCGGCCTTCGCCATCCGCATCGACGTGGCCGAGGAACTCGCGCGACTGCGCGCCCACCTTGAAGAACTGAGCCGATTGCTGAAAAAGGGCGGCGAGCTCGGCAAGCGGCTGGATTTCCTGATTCAGGAGCTGCACCGCGAGGCCAATACGCTGGGCTCCAAATCTGCCGCACTGGAGCTGACGAACATCTCCGTCGAGATGAAGGTCGCCATCGAGCAGATGCGCGAGCAGGTGCAGAACATCGAGTAGGTTTCAAGGGCGTCCACGTCACGCCCCTGGCATCGACGTTCAGCGCTTCCCTGCCCCCACCAGCACCAGCACGCCGCCCACGATGCCGGCAATGCCCAGCCAGATGGGGATGTTGACGGACTTCGTTTCCTTGACGCTGAGCTCCAGCGGGCCGATCTTGGCCGCGGTCTTCTCATTCGTGTACGAGAACCCGCCGTAAGCCAGCGCCAGCACGCCGCCGACGATCAGGGCCAGGGCAATTGCGCGCAATCCGTTCATACAAACCTCCAGACATTGTTGGGTCACGGCGGTCCGCCGCCGTGGCTGGAGTACACCGCCGCCCGTCCAAACTGCCTGTAGGACGCCGCGAGGCGGGCACGTCGGTTGCCGGCGCTTGCGCGCGGTACCGGTCAGGTCGCCCAGATGCGCGGGTCGCTGCTGGCCAGGCCCCAGAACCGCTCGCGCCAGAGCGCCCGCACGCGCCTTAACGCCAGCGTGACGGTCTCGACCTCATCGCCGATGACGCGAACCAGCAGCACCGCGCCACGCGGGCCGGCCAGTTGGGTGACGCCGCTGAGCGCCGTCTCGGCCAGCAGCGCACGGCTGTGGGTCAGCAGCGCCTCGGCGTCGGCCAGCGCACTGGTCTGCGCATAGACCAGCGTGCCCAGCACGCGCTTGCCGGCCAGGCCGCAGGGGCCGTCCAGCAAGGCCTTGTCGGCCGCATCAAGCCAGCCACGGTCCAGCCACTGGCCGGTGATCTCCAGGTGCTGCAACAGCTTGCCGGCCTCAAAGTGCTGGCCCGCAGCCGGCAGTCCCAGGCCTAGCACCTCGGTCGCGAACAGGCTGGCGCCGGGCGCGAGGCTGAGCCTGACTTCATTGCGGGCGATGCAACTCGGGTAGGCCAACGTCTCCTGCGGCAGCCATTCCAGCCGGGCGCCCTCGCCCACGCTGGCGTACACGACCTGCGCCGCCTCGCCGGCGTTGGAGCGGTAGAAGCGCGTCGCCGCCGGCGTGGTGAGCAACAGGTGGGCACCGGCTTGCACGTCGATCTGAACGTCCAGCCGGTCGCCGCCCACCAGGCCGCCGGGCGGGTGCACGAGCACCGCATGGGCGATGCTGTCGGACTCCGGGTAGAGCGTCTTCAGCAGCCGCAGCGGGCCATCGTGGCGGGCATGCACGCGGGTCGCGCCCGAGCCATCGCGGGCGGCGCTCAACGTCAGGCGGGCGGGCCAGCGGATCGGGTCAGACAAGCAAGCCCTTCTTCTCGATGAAGGCCACCACCTCGGCCAGGCCGTCGCGGGTCTTGAGATTGGTCATGACCCAGGGCTTCACCGGCCGCATGCGGGCGGTGTCGCTGCGCATCACGTCCAGGTCGGCGCCGACGTGCGGCGCGAGGTCGGTCTTGTTGATGACGAAGAGGTCGCTCTTGGTGATGCCGGGGCCGCCCTTGCGCGGGATCTTCTCGCCGGCAGCCACGTCGATGACGTAGATGGTCAGGTCGCTCAGCTCGGGGCTGAAGGTGGCCGCGAGGTTGTCGCCGCCGCTCTCGACGAAGACGATGTCCGCATCGGGGAACTTGTCCAGCATGCGGTCCACGGCTTCCAGGTTGATGGAGCAGTCCTCGCGGATGGCGGTGTGCGGGCAGCCGCCGGTCTCCACGCCCATGATGCGTTCGGGCGCCAGCGCGCCGGCCACGGTCAGCAGGCGCTGGTCTTCTTTCGTGTAGATGTCGTTGGTGACGACGACCATGTCCCAGCGGTCGCGCATGGTCTTGCAGAGCATCTCGACCAACGTGGTCTTGCCCGAGCCCACGGGGCCGCCCACGCCCACGCGCAGGGGCGGCAGCTTCTTGGTGCGGTTGGGGATGGCGTGCAGGGGAGCAGAAGTCATGAGCGGAACAGTCTCGAATACTGGGTTTCGTGGCGGGCGCCGTGAATGCCGAGCAGCGGCGCGAACGCCATAGGCTCGGGGGCGGCCCGCGCCGTCTCAACGGCTTGCGGAATCGCGTGCACGAGCCGTGCCAGCAGGCGCTGCCCAGCCGTCTGCCCCAGCGGCACGCTGCGCACGGCGGCCTGCATCAGGTTCTCGGCCCAGCCGAAGGCGATGGCCTGCAGAGCAGGCTCCAGCGCGGCGCCACGCGATGCGGCGGCAGCACCCATGACGACAGGCCATGTCGGAGCCGGCTTGAGCTGTTGCAGCAACGGGAGCACGGCAGCGTCGGGAATCAGGCCTTGCATCCACACCAGCAGGCTGCGGCCCATCTGCTGGGCCTGCTGCAGGCTCTCACTGGTCTCGCGGGTCTGCAGCGTCCAGGCGTTGAGCTCGGCAAGGCGCGCGCCATCCATTGCCAGCGTGGCCGCATGCGCAGCGGCGGCCACGGGCAGTTCGGCGCGGGCCTGCACGAGTTCGAGCTGGTTCAGCAGCCAGTCTCCGGCGCTGGTCTCGTCGCGCACGATGCCCGCGTCGACGGCCGCCTCCAGGCCCTCCGAGTAGCTGAATCCGCCCACCGGCAGCGTGGGCGAGGCGAGCCAGAGCAGGTGCAGCAGCGTGGGGTCAGTGCTTGTGGTCATGACCGTGGTCGTGACCGCAGCCCGGGCCGTGCACATGGCCGTCGTCGTGCGCCTTGACGGGGATGGCCAGCGGCTTGCGCGCGGGTGCCGGGGTGGCGGCATGCTCGTCGTGGCCATGCCCGTGGTCGTGTCCGTGATGGTGATGGCCGTGGCCGGCACCTTCGCCGTAGGCCCCGCCCTCGGGCTCGAAGGCGGCCTGGGCTTCGGTCACGATCAAGTGCTGGCGGCGCAGCATGTCGGCCAGCACGGAGTCGGGCTCGAACTGCAGCAGCTCGGGCTGCAACTCCAGTGGCACGTGGCGGTTGCCCAGGTGGTAGGCCGCGCGCAGCAGGTCGAAGGGCGAACCATGCTCGGTGCATTGGCGCACCTGCAGCACGGGCTGGGGCGAGGCGATGACGCGCAGCAGCGAACCGTCTTCGGCCACCAACACGTCGCCGCCACGCAGCGCCGTGCCGCGCGGCAGCACAACGCCGATCTCGCGGCCGGTGGAATCGGTGGCCGAGAAGCGGCTCTTGCTGCGAGCGTCCCAGTCGAGTTCGAGGGTCGGCGCGCGCTTGACGAGCACAGCCGCGAGGCCGGCACCGCCGGCAATGCGTTTGGAGGCGTGGATCATGGGCTCAAGTATCGACGCTGGCCCCATGGCGACAGCGTCTGAGGGTGTTTGCACGGCATCATCGTGTCTCGACGCCTCAGCGCACCCCATCATGCAACTCGAAACCCTCACCCTCTCCATCCAGGACCACATCGCCACCGTCCGCCTGAACCGGCCCGACAAGGCCAACGCGATGAACGCCACGATGTGGCAGGACATCCGCCGCGCGTTCGACTGGCTGGACGGCCAGCCCGAAGCCCGCGTAGCCGTGCTAGAGGGCGAAGGCCGTCACTTCACCGCCGGCATCGACCTTGCCATGATGATGGGCATCGCCCCGCAGATCGCCGACCCCTGTGACGGCCGCACCCGCGAGAGCCTGCGCCGCGTCATCCTCGATATGCAGGACACGCTGACCAGCCTGGAGCGCTGCCGCAAGCCCGTGCTGGCGGCCATTCACGGCGCCTGCGTGGGCGGCGGCATCGACCTGATCTGCGCCGCCGACATGCGCTACTGCAGCGCCGATGCCTACTTCTCCATCAAAGAGATCGACATCGGCATGGTGGCCGACGTCGGCACGCTGCAGCGGCTGCCCAAGCTCATCGGCTCGCAAGGCCTGGTGCGCGAGCTGGCCTACACCGGCCGGCGCGTGGAGGCTGGCGAGGCGCGCGAGATCGGCCTCGTCAACCGCGTGTTCGACAGCCGCGAGACGCTGGGGATCGGCGTGCGTGAGATCGCCGCCAGCATTGCCGCCAAGTCACCGCTGTCCATCCGCGGCACCAAGGAGCAGCTGAACTACGCGCGCGACCATTCGGTGGCGGATGGCCTCAACTACATCGCCACGTGGAACGCGGCGATGTTGATGAGCGAGGACCTGAGCAAGGCCATGATGGCTGGCAAGTCGACACCGACGTTCCGCGACTGAGCGTCCAGCCGTGAGACGTCTCGTCGCCTGCCTGCTGTCGGCACCGGCCTAGGACGGCCACGCGGCGAAGTGCGGGGCGGCTGCAAGCGCCGCCGCCCTGACTCTGCACTCAGTCGGCGCGGTTGCGCAGGCGGCGACCGGCCAGCAGCGCGATGCCGCCAAACATCAGCGCCCAGGTGCCCGGTTCCGGGACGCTCGACACGGCGGCCACGCCGGTGTCGGTGAAGTCCGTGAACACGCCGTCCACGCCCAGTTGCATGTAATAGGCCATCTCGGCCTTGGGGTCAGCGAAGCCGTAGCCGCTGGCGTCGTTGCGGAAGGTCCAGGTGTGCACAACCAGGCCCAGCGCATGCGCCGCTTCGATGACGCCCGTGCTGCCGTCCACCCGGCGGTCGTTGATCGTGATCTGGCCGTTGCCGTCGCGGTCCACGCCGTCCGCCACGGTCGTGACCAGGTAGGGCTTCCAGGGGCCCACGCCATCGGCATAGGTCTTGATGGCTGCGAGGCCGGCAGGCGTCACCAGGTCGGCGAAGGTCGTCGTGCCGCCGGCCAGTTGCACGTCGTAGGGCTGGCGGTAGGGGTCGACCAGGCTCATGGAGCCATCGGCGTTCACATCGTCTGCGTCCACCAACTGCACCAGGCGGATGTCGGTCTGGCCGTTCAGGTACTTCAGGTTGCCCACCTCGAAGGACTGGATGAACACCGGGGCGCTGGCGCTGTTGCCATAGGCGGCGTGCAGCGTGCTGACAAGCTTGTTCTCGAACGTCTTGTTGCCGAACAGGCTGTCGTGGAAGGTGCCGTGCTTGACCTCGGGGTAGATGCCGACGGTGCGGCCGGTCGCCAGGCTCTGCGCCTTGGCCAGCGTGATGACCTCGTCCAGCGTCGGGATGCTGAACTGGCCGTTGAAGCTCTGGTCGCGATTGGCGCGCGGCTGCACGGCGCGCAACGTCTTGATCTCGGCCAGCGTGAAGTCACTGGCGAAGTAGGCCGTCGTCGACACGCCGTCCACCAGGCGCGTGCTCTTGCGGTCCACACCGAACTTGGTGGCCACATCGGTCGTGCCATCCAGCATTGGCTCGTGGCGGGCGATCAGCACGCCGTCCTTGGTCATCACCAGGTCGGGCTCGATGAAGTTGGCACCCAGCTGGATGGCCTTGGCATAGGCCTCCAGCGTGTGCTCCGGCAGATAGCCCGAGGCGCCGCGGTGGGCGATGACCAGGGGCGCGCTGCCGTCCAGCGTGTTGTAGTTGGCCGCACTGGCCGGGGCCTGAGCAAGAGCGAGGATGCCGATGGCCAGCGCGCCGAGGATGGGGGTCTTCATGGGGGAGTGCTCCTGAATCGTTGTGGACAGTGCCGCGCATTGCTCGACGCGCGGATATCCGGTTCAGTTTGCGCAGGCGCCGTGTACACGGCATGACATGAAGGAACGAACGCGGCGTCCGTTCGGCAGGGATAGGGGGTCGCCCGGCTATCTGTTCCCCGTACCCTCAGGCCCGGCATTGCCGGTCGCGGCGTCGTTCTGGCGCGCCGTCTCCTTGATGACGTTGTCCGCGCTTTGCAGGCCGTAGCCGCGCTCCACCGCCTGCATGACGCGCTCCTTGTCGATGGTCCACTCCTTGAACGGCGCGTCGGGCGCCGGACTGCGGCGCATTTCGGCCAGGATGTCGCCGCGGCTGACGCCCGCTTCCAGGCGGCTCTGCCATTGCTTGGCCCATTGCGCAGCGGACGCGTCGCGTTCGTTCTGCGCCAGCGAGCCCAGCGTCTTGTGTGCCTCATCGGCCTTGCCGGTGAACGCATAGGCCAGCGCCGCAGAACGGCCCAGCGCGTCCACCTCGCGCGCGCGCTGCCAAGCCGACATGACGCCCTCCAGCGCTGCTCTGCCCGGATCGTCCGTTGCGGCTACTTCAGCCCTGAAGACCGCGAGGGCCGCTTCGGAGGATTCGGGGTTCAACTCGCGGGCTCGCTCAAGATCGCGCCGCGCCGCCTGAACATGGGCGCGCCTGGCGTCGCCCTCGCTGCGCTCGGCAAGACGCAGGTTGGCCATGCCCAGCAGATACCGGGCTTCGAAATTGACGTCATCGCCCTGCAGGACGGCATTCAGCTGCGGCACGGCGTCCTGCGGATTGCCCCAGTCGATCTGCGCGCGGCTCAAGGTGAGGCGCGCCAGGTCATCTTTCGGGAAACGCGGCGCCAGCGCGGCCAGCTTCTTGAGCAGCGACTCGCCGCTCTCACGGCTCGGACAGGCCTTGAGCGCGGCATTCGCCAGCACGAATTCCCCTGCGGCACGAGGCAGGCTGCGGAAACTCACCCGCGTGGCAGCAAAGGCCGGCTGCTCCACCCGCAGCGCCGGCATGCCCTTGAGCCCGTAGCGCCACATGGCACCGCTGATATCGGCCTGCTTGATGCCGAAGACGCGCTCGAACGTCTGCGTCGGGTCTGCACCGCGGCCCACGGCCGCGAGGTAGCGGCTCAGGCCCTTGCGGTTCTGTTCGGACGACAACATGTAGTGCGTCAGCAGCCAGGCCTTGGCCTCGAACTCCAGGCGCACCCCGGCGGCACCGGCGTAGCTGCGGGCATCGGCGAGCTTGCCCTTCAGCACGTCGTCGTACTCCAGGCTGTATTGCCGCCCCTCGCCAAGGAACTTGAGGTAGCCGCCCAGGCCCCTGGGCACGCGGCCCACCACCATCTGCTTGTCCGAGAACCGCACGCTGGAGAAGTACTGCGCAAACCCGTCGATGAAGGATGCCGGCGTGCGGATGTCCGTGTGGCGGTAGAGGAAGTGCCGCGCATACGCCTCGAAGACATAGGACAGCGTCTCGTTCAGCGGCGCCTTGTCGAGCTGCTCGTCGCCCAGGCCGCGGATGCTCTCCAGGTTCACCCCGAAGCCCTGCACGCCGGACGCGCAGCTGCCGTACAGGCCCACGGCGTCGGCCGGCGCGCTGGCGTCCACCTCGCGCAGGTCCGAGGCGCTGTTGTGGAAATAGAAGGTCAGCTTCGGCTCCTGCCGCACCGCCTCGCCACTGGGCAGGGTGTAGATGCGCAGCAGCTGGTCCAGCTTTTCCAGGTTGTCCAGCAGCAGTGCCACGTCGTCTTCACCGGCGTCGGAGTACGCGACGAAGCGCCGGCTCTCGGCCCGGACCCACTGCGACAGCTCGGCCTTCTTGCCGGCTACGGTGACCCGAGGCTGCAGATTCGTGGGGCTGGGTTGCTGGGCGCTGGCGAGGCAGGCCGACAGCAGGCAGAGAGCGACGGCGAGCGCGTTCGCCCAGGATCCGTGGCGCATGGAACTTCCTTCTGGAGGTGTGGAGGAGTCGGCCCGACGCCGACTGGTCCTGGGTCGCAAGGATACGGGCTGAAACCTCACGGGCTGCCGCCGTAGCATCCGCCCATGCTCGACGCCACGCAGACCCTCGCCTTCCTCGCCACCGCGCTGGTGCTCACCGCCACGCCCGGGCCGGACAACCTCATGGTGCTCAGCATGGGCATTTCGCGTGGCCGCCATGCAGGCATCGCCTTCGGCCTGGGCTGTGCTTTTGGCTGCCTCAGCCACACGCTGCTCGCCGTCGTCGGCGTCAGCGCGCTGGTGGCAGCGTCGCCGGTCGCGTTCACGTTGCTCAAGGTGGCCGGCGGCCTGTATCTGGTGTGGATGGGCGTGCAGGCCTGGCGGCATGCGGGGGCCGTGCGCGTGGACGGCGAGGCAACGAGCGAAGCACCGCTGAGGCAGCTGTTCATGCGCGGCCTGGTGGCCAACGCCATCAACCCCAAGGTGGTGCTGTTCTTCCTGGCCTTGCTGCCGCAGTTCGTCGTCGCGACCCAGGGCGCGGTACCAGTGCAACTGGGGCTGCTGGGCCTGCTGTTCACGGCGCAGGCCGTGCTGCTGTTCGGGCTGCTGGGGTATTTCTCGGGCAGCGTAGGCGCCTGGTTGAAGCGCCGCCCCGCCGTCGGGCCCTGGTTGGACAGGCTGGCGGGCACGGTGTTCATCGGGCTGGGCGTGCGGATGATCGTGTCGCGCTGATTCAGCCCCCACCCAGCGTGGTGACGTGCCGCACGGCAGCCGCTGGCGGCCGACAGCATGGGCGAATGCCGGGCACGGCGACCCGGTCCTGCGCGAGGCCTTTTTCACCGTGGGCTGGAGGCCACCCCTCGTTCGAGGGGGTAAGCCGCTGATAGGCCGGCGCGCGCCGATCCGCTAGATGTCTGGAGCCCCTGCTGCGGGGGCATGCCGAGGCCCGACATGAAGCTCTGCCCCATCTCTACCCCTAAGCCGCGGCGCGCTGCCGCCCTGCTGGCGCTGATTTGCGCCTGCACTCAAGCCCCGGCGGCCGACCGCTACTGGTCCCCCGGCTGCGTGGCAACGTTCTGGAACCAGGCCTGCTGGACAGCGCAATGGAACCTCGGCCCGCTGGGCGCGCCGCCCACAGCGAGCGACACCGCCATCCTGCGCCACGTGGGCGACAACCACCTGCTGGTGCAGTACCGCGGCGACTCTCTGCCCCTGGCCAGCCTGCAACTGGACGCCCTCGGCACCGGTGCACTCACGCTCTACCAGACGCGCGACCGGCTGGAGGTGGCGCAGGTGGCCGTGGGCATCGACGGCCGGGCGCTCTACCTGGCGGAGGGCGGCAGCCTGCTGGTGAGTGGCGAAGCCCTGTTCGGCCGCAACAAGGGCACCGTCGGCCGGTTGGAGGTGGAAGGCAGCGCCGCGCTGCAGTTCGGCAGCCTGGTGCTGGGCGGTAGCGGCCGCGGCGAAGCCGTGCAGCGCGGCGGCAGCGTGGTGGCGCAGGCCCTGCAGCTCGGCCGCGGCGACGCCGCACAGGCGAACTACCGGCTCGAAGGCGGCAGTCTGCAGGTGGCGGGCGCCGTCGGCAGTGCGGGCAACAGCCGCTTCGAGTGGGAAGGCGGCACGCTGGACCTGCGCGGCGCCATCTCCTGGGGCGAGGCGAGCTTTGCCGACCTGAGCGGCCACTCGGTGGCCTTCACCCAGGCAGCCAATCAGGCGGTGAAGGTGGCCAGCCTCACGCTGGCCGGCCAGGGCACAGCCGGCTACACCCAGACCGGCGGGACGCTCGCTGCGACGCAGCGCCTGGTGCTGGCCACCGGCTCCAGCGGCGAAGGCAGCTTCACGCTGGCGGGCGGGCGGACACAGGCGGCCGAGGTCGTGGTGGGCGCGCGCGGCACCGGCACGGTCACCGTGCGCGGCGGCCAGTTCAAGGCCGACGCCCTGCTGCTGGGCCAGAACACCGGCAGCACCGGCTCCCTCGTACTCAGCGGCGGCGTGACCGAGCTGCCCGGCGGCGTGCTGGGCGGTGCCGGCTTCAGCGAGCTGCGCTGGGACGCCGGCGCCACGCTGCGCACACCGCGCATCGAAGGCCTGAGCCGTCTGGCTTTCACCGGGCCGGCCAACAGCACGCTGCCCTTCGAGATCGGCACAGGGCCGACGATAGCCACCCACCACACCACCGTGGGCGGAGGCCTCACGCTGCGCCAGACCGGTGGCGTGCACGACATCGCCGGCAGCCTGGTGCTGGGCGAAACGGCGGTGCCCTACCTCACCACCTACCACCTGCAGGGCGGCACGCTGCGGGTGGACAGCATCGTGCATCCGCACACCGCCTCACAGCTCATCCTTGACGGTGGTGTCTTCGAGCACGGCAACTCGATCTCCGTCTCGCGCCTGGACATTGCCAAGTCGCCCAGCACCGACATGGGCTTGCGGCTGGACACCGACCAGAGCCTGCGGGCCTACAGCATCTACCTGGGCAGCAGCGCGGGTGGCGGGCGCGCCCGCGTCGTGCAGGCCGGCGGCCGCGTGGAAAGCGGCGACAGCTTCGGCAGCGACCTCACCCTCTACGGCGACAGCCAGTACACCCTGCATGGCGGCAGTGCGATGCTGAGCTACGTGAACATGATCGGACCGGCAGCCGAACTGCGCCAGACGGGCGGGCGCATCGACGTGACCAGCTCGATGAACCTGCTCGGCGGCCGCTACACGCTGGCCGGCCTGGGCTTTCTGGAGGCCGATGCCGGCGTGCAGGTGGTCGACGGCGGCGCGCTGCTCGTGGAAGGCGGCGGCGTCACGGTCAAGGGCACGCTGACGCTCGGCGCGGGCAGCGTGACGGTCAGCGGCGGCCGGCTCACGCTGCGCACAGGCTTGGACAACGGGGCGGGCGCCGGCGTGCTGTACTGGCAGGGCGGCGCGCTGGAGGTGCCGCACCAACACCTGGCGGTGGACGAACTGCACCTGTCAGCCGGCCTCACGCTCGCGCGGACCTGGACTCAGTCGCTGCAAGTGGGCGGGCTGCTCGCCAACGGCGGAACGCTGCAGCTCGATGGCAGCGCGTTCATCGGCCAGCTCCAGCACCACGGCCTGCTGCGCAGCGACAGCGGCTGGCTGCGCGTGGGCAGCCTGCAGACCGACGGCCGCATCGAGCTGCAGCAGCTCGCTCGGCTGGACGTGAGCGGCGACGCCGACCTGCGCGCCGGCACGCGCTTCGTGCTGACGGCCCTCGCGCAGGCCACCTTCGCCGGGCGCCTGACGCTGGACCCGGCCGTCAGCTGGCAGGGCGGCAGCCTCAGCATCGACGGCCAAGTGGACCTGGCCGGCACGGCGCCCGCGACGTTTGCGCTGGACGGCAACCTCATCGCCGGCGACACCGCGCAATGGCGCATCGATCTGGGCACGGCCGCCGCCGATGCCTGGCAGGTGAGCGGCCGACTGCGCCTGGGCGGTGTGTTGCAGTTGGTGGCGGGCGAGGGTTTCGCGCCGACGGCCGGTGCTGTCTACCCGCTCTTCACGGCCGGCACGCTGGAGGCCGGCAACTGGCAGCTGGACACCCACGCCGCGCCGCTGCCCGAGGGCCTGCGCTGGGACGCGTCACAACTGGCGCTCAACGGCAGCCTGCGTGTGGCCGCCGTGCCCGAGCCAGCCAGCGCCCTGCTGCTGGCGCTGGGGCTGGCCGCGCTGCCGGTGCTGCGCCGGCGTAGGCCGCGCTGATCCGCCGCGAGGTGCCTGCGCGGCAGCCGCCGAAGTAACGCTTGAACGCCAGCACTTCAGTTGACGATGCCCTGCGCCTTCAGCCTGGCGATCTGCTCCCGGCTCAAGCCCAGCTCCTGCAGCACGGCCTCGGAGTCCTGCCCCAGGGCTGGCGCGTTGCGGCGGTGGCCGCCCGGCGTGGCCGACAGCTTGGGGCAGATGCCGGGCACAGCCAGGCGCCGGCCGTCGTCCAGCGCCACCTCCTGCAGCATGCCGCGGGCCTGGTAGTGGGGGTCGGCCGCGATGTCGGCCACGGTGTAGATGCGGCCCGCCGGCACGCTGGCGCCGTCGAGGGCCTGCAGCACCTCGGCCACCGGCCGCTGGGCCGCCCAGTCGCCGATGGCGGCATCGATCTCGGCCACGCGCGCCACGCGGCCGGCGTTGTCGGCGAGCGCCGGGTCTTGCCCCAAGTCGTCGCGGCCGATCAGCGTCATCAAGCGGCGGAAGATGCTGTCGCCATTGCCGGCCACCAGCGCATAGCCACCATCGGCGCAACGATAGGCATTGCTCGGCGCAATGCCAGGCATGGCGCTGCCCGCCGGCTGGCGCACCACGTCGAAGGCGCTGTACTCGGGCAGCAGGCTCTCCATGCAGTTGAAGACCGCCTCGTAAAGCGCCACGTCGATGACCTGGCCCTGGCCCGTGGCATGGCGGTGTTGCAGCGCCAGCAGGATGCCGATGACACCGTGCAGCGCGGCCAGCGTGTCGCCGATGCTCACACCCGTGCGCACTGGAACGCGGCCGGGCTCGGCGGTCAGGTGGCGCAGCCCGGCCATCGCCTCTGCCACGGCGGCAAAGCCCGGTCGGTCGCGGTACGGGCCGGTCTGCCCGTAGCCGCTGACACGCAGCACGATGAGCCGCGGGTTGGCGGCCAGCAATTCGTCCGGCCCCAGGCCCCAGTTCTCCATCGCGCCGGGGCGGAAGTTCTCGATCAGCACATCGGCCTCGGCCGCCAGGCGTCGCACGATGCCCTGCCCTTCCGGCGTGCGCAGGTCCAGCGCCAGCGAGCGCTTGTTGCGCGACTGCACCTGCCACCACACCGAGGTGCCATCCAGCAGCAGCCGCCACTTGCGCAGCGGGTCGCCGGCGCCGGGCGGCTCGATCTTGATGACCTCGGCGCCGAAGTCGGCCAGGGTCTTGGCGGCAAACGGGCCGGCGATCAGTTGGCCGAGTTCAACGACCTTGAGGCCGGCGAGTGCGGCCGGGGTGGTGGGGGGCGTGGAAGCAGCGACAGTCATGCCGGGAAGTGTCCGGCGGCTCGCCGGCATGAGCATGCGGATCTGATGCGCGCAGGCTTGGCTGGCTGCGAAGACGGGGCCTGCCCCACCCCTGGCAATGTAAATTGAGCGGCCCACCCGCCGAGGCTGCGCGCCGGGAATGGGGGACTCAAGTGCGCGCGCCACAGCACGGCGCACCCGGATGCCCGCCATAACTCCGTCTCCGATGACACTGGATCCCTTCTTTCGACGTCACGGCCTGCAGAACTTCACTTTCGTGGATATCGGCGCCATGGGTGCGCTGGACTTCAGCGCCGGGCTTGCACCGCTGACGAACCTGCATGCCTTCGAACCCCAGGCCCATGCTTGCGCCGACCTGCGCACGAGGTATGCCGTCCACCCCTTCAAGAGCCTGTGCATCAACCCCTTCGCGCTGGGCTCGGAAGAGGGCGCGATGACGTTCCACGTCACGCAGCACCCGGCGATGAGCAGCTTTCTCGCGCCCGATGGCGAGGCCTACCGCGCGGCACTGGGGCGACACCACGACTACGGCAAGTGGCAGCAGACCATCCTCATCGAACGCGACACGCTGGTGGACGTGCGCACACTCGACGGGTATGGCGGCCTCGACCTGCCGATCGACTATCTCAAGATCGACACGCAGGGGTCGGAACTGCAGGTCCTGGGCGGCGCGCGGCAGCTGCTGCAGGACCGGCAGATCCTGGTGGTCAAGGTCGAAGCCTCCACGGTGGCCGTGTACGACCGGCAGCCCCTGGTCGAGGACATCTGCTCGTTCATGAAGGACGCAGGCTTCCTGCCGGTGGACTTCGTCGTCGCGGAAATTGGCGCGGGGCTGAAGGCCCCCAGCGGCGACGCCCTGTTCGTGCTGGCGGACATGAAGGAGCACAGCCATCGAATCAGGGCCGCCGCGGTGCTGTCGTGGCTCGGCCGGCCCCAGGCGGCCAGACAGGTAGCGGCGGACCTGCTGTCGGGGCAAGACTGGCACTGGCTTGCGCAATTGAACGAGACCCGGCGCGAGAACCTGGTTGCCCAGTTGCGCAAACGGGCAGCGGGGTGGTGGAGCCGGTTCTTCTGACCTTCCGTTGCTGCACCCGGCAGCGCCCTCCCCCCGGGCCGTGCGCACGTGCAGCGCCGGCGAGCGCCTGTTGCGCGACCGCACCTGCCACCACACCGACGTGCCTTCCAGCAGCGGCTGCCACTTGCGCCGCGGGTCGCCGGCACCAGGCACATCGATCTTGAGGATCGTTGACGCCGAAGTCGGCCAGCGTCTTCAGGGCGACTGGGGCCCGACGATCAGTTGGCCGAGTTCGACAACCTTGTGGCCGGCCGGCGCGGTGGGGATGGCGGGGAGCAGAAGGCGGCTGCAGTCATGCTGGCGAGCGTCCGGCGGCTCGCCGGTGGGAGCATCCGGATCTGTGACGCGCTTGCTTGGCCGACGACGAAGACCGGGCCAACTCTAGATCTGAGACCCCAGCCTTCAACTCCGCGCGCCGCAGGCCTTGTTCAGGCCCGCCGAGCCCGCCAGCGCAGGCCGAGCATGGCGCAGCCCGCGAGCGTCAACACCCAGCCCGAGGGCTCGGGCACGGGCGACGCAAAAACTGCCAGGCTGGTGCCCACAAAGCGCTGAGCGCTGACGCCGTTGATGACACCGGCGACGTTGGTCAGCGGGTCCACCATGGTGAGCGTGGTGGACCCGCCACCGTCCATGTTGAGCAGGTTGTAGACCCCTTGGCTGAGCAGGTAGTTGGCTTCCTCCGACACCGTCATGCCATTGCTGCCGTTGGCGGCGTCCACGGTGAAGATGAACAGGGTCTTGCTGTCGGCGCTCAAGCCCAGGGCCGTGCGGGCGGCGATCTGGTCGGTGTACCAGTTGCCCAGCGCCGCGCCGCTGAAGGGCGGCACCGTCTTGGCCAGGATCTGACCCGGGCCGGTCACGGCATTGACCACCTGCGGCAGCGACTTCTGCCCGTTGGTGATGATCTGCGCGCTGCCACTGACCGCGTTGTAGGGCAACACGCCGCCAGCAAAGGTCGCGCTCGTGGCACCGGGCCCAAGGATTTGAGCGCTGTTGGTGGCGCTGATGTTGAGTGCTGGCGAGTTGGCCGTCAGGGCATAGGGCAGCAAGGCGTTCGCCAGCGGCGCGGGCTCGAACGAGGAGTACACCGTGCCATTGGTGGCCGCGAAACCCGTCAGCGTGGTGTTGACCGCGGCATTGGCATTGGTCAGGTTGAAGAAATGCGCGTTGACGGCCAACTGCGCTTTCTCCTGCTTCATGAAACCGAGCGTCGTTTGCGTCCGGGTCTCGCCCGCAGCCGGGCCGTTGTCAGGCGAAACCTTGAAGCCGATGCCGGGCGCCGTGAGGTCGATGCGCAGCAGGTTCACCTTGGCGACGTGGGCGCCAAGGCCTGTGCCCGAAGTCTGGTCGACGGGTGCGGCGAGGCTGAGCGTGTCGGTGGTGCGCGTGACGCCGAGATAGGGCGTGGTGACGGTTGGGGCCGCGAATGCTGCGCCGGCACATCCCAGCAAGCCCGTGGCCGCCAGGCGCAAACAACGTGCGGCAGGGCGCACAGACGATGCACGGTCGAGAGACTTCAACATGGCGGCTCCTTGGGGGCGGGGTGAAGCCCGCAAAGGTAGACCGACCATGTGAAACGCCGGCATCAGCCCGGCGAGCAAAACCCTGCCGATCGGCTCTATCCCCACGGTGGCGTTCCACGCCGAGCAGCCAAAGGTAGTTGATGCGGTTGGCCTGCAGTTTTGGGCCCACCCAAGCCATCGACAGCTTCGTGCACGGTCCGCCAGCAGGTGGCTAGGCCTCCACCACTGGCGCCTGTTGGCTGAACAGGATCCCTGGCATCGCCGGCCGTCGTGCCGCACTTGATGGTCCAGCAGGCGCCACCACGATTGAAGGGTTGCGCCGGCGCCCGGGCGCGACAAAGTCGCGGCACACGTCACGAGCGATACGGGAGTCCCGGGATGAGCTTGCGATCCACAACTGCCGCGCTGTGCCTGTCCCTGCTCTGCCTGGCCGCGCCCGCCTCTGCGACAGGCGTGACGGCAGGCACGGTCTCCATCAACTTCGAACATCCGGCCGACACGCTGGGCCACATCTGGTACTTGTTCAACTGGGGTGACTTCAACCGCGCCATCCCGGTGGCCGGGTCGGCTGCGGCCGGCGTGTCCACGACGCTGGCGCTGAGCCTGCCGGTCGGGCTGCCGACCTCGCCAGCTTCGTCAGGTTTTCCAACGCCACCGTTGACGGTGCGGTGTCGGTGAGCTTCACGGCCGCCCAGGTGCCCGAACTGCCGGTCTGGTGCTTGCTGGCCGTGAGTGGGCCGGCGCTTGCGCGCTGGGGTCGGCGCGCGCCTCGCCCATGAAGCCGCCACGGTGCAGCAGAGGTCCGTTGCGCCATCGGCAGTTCTCCAGCGTTCTTTGGTATGCCATCAGTTCACTGCCGGGCTCGAAGCAAAACCGTCAGTTGCCATGCTCGCCACCTGTTTGCAAGGACCTGGGCAGGCGTTGAGTTCTGAGAGTCCTGCCCGCGGCTTTGGTCGGTGGCGCATGGCGTTTACGGCAGGTTGAGGTCAACGCGCTGAACCCCAACGAACGCTGGCGGCTCAACGCTGGGGTTGCAGGCTCACCCCGACCTGCGAGCTGCCACCAAATTGCAGGCGGCAACGGGCCATTTCACAAATTCCTAACCTGAGCGAATCAAGCTGATCAGACGCACTCACCGGGAGAAATTCAACGCACCCGCGTGCCATCGCTCATTTGATTGGTGCGGCCATTCAATGCCGCTGGGTTGCGGAGGCCCGTGTCCTCTCCGTGTTTCCACTGGAGCAACATGATGAATCACTCTTTTTGCAGCGTGAATGCCGAGGCGCCCGTTCTGAAACGCCGGCCCACCTTTGGAGGAATTGCGCATTCCGTAGTTGAGAAATGCCAGCCACCGACACCTACTTTCCTGGCTTCGATTCTCTTCTTAACTGCGGTCGCACCCGCCTATGCAGCGCCGACCACCCTGAAGGGAAATCTGGACAGAATTGGCGTCACCGCCGTTGGCTCCGGCGTGGCCGACGCAAAAAAATACACCGGGGACGATTTGACGGCCTATACAAAACAAGCCAACGATTATGCAAAGCAGTACAGCAAAGACTATACGCTTTTCACCAAGTACGAGATTGTTCACACAGATTCCAAGCTCGACACGACAGCAAGCTTCATCACGTTTTCGATGCCGACATTCAAGACGTTGCCGATTACTCTGACCAAGGTGACCGGCGACTTCGCGAAAAACGAGTTCACTCGCTTCGAATTCAAAGCGGAGAAGTGGTATCCGGACCTGGAAAAAAACTACGCCATCAAGAATGTTTCCTTCGAGGGATTTGTAGACATTTCGGACCCCGCAAAACCGCTGGTTGACATCACTGCGGTTTATGAATGGCAACAAGTCATCAAGGGAGGCAAGATCACACAACCGCTGGCAACGCTCACCTACAAGACGACTGCCAAAGAAAATCCGGGTTTGGGCGAGTGGAACCCGTATCCACCTGGCCCTGTCGCAGCCGTTCCGGAGCCGACGAGTGCCGCCATGCTGCTGTTTGGCATCGCTCTTCTCGCGTCGCGCGTCAGGCGAATTGATTCAAAGCGGGCAAGCGGCAGCTTCATCAAGCGGTGCTTGTGGTCGGGCAGCACGCAAACGGCATGAAGCTCGAACGGGAGTGACTGGCGAACGGCGCGCAAGCTGTCTCGCTGGACGGCAGGTCAGCGGCTGAGCCGCAACTCCAGCTCCCGGTCCACATAGGCCCATTCGGGCGAGGCCCGCAGCGCGGCCAGCAAGTCGTCAAAGGCGCTCGCGTGTTCGGGCGCGAACTCGAACCAGGTCAGGAAGTCGAACGGCTCGGCCTCGCCCAGGTCGCGGCAGTGGTGAAGCCGGCGCGCGATGGCCGGCAAGTACCTGAGCCCGATCTCGGTGTGATGCGACTGCACCTCGAACACCGCGCGGCGTTCGTCCTGCGTGAGCGCCCACCAGGCCGCGTTCTTGCGGATCGGGATCAGCGCAGCGCAACAGGCCTGGGGCCGGCCCAAACCCTCCTGAGTCGCGACGAGCTGGGTCTTCTCGGCACGCTCGACATAGCGCTCGTTGCTGGTGATGCCGCGAAGCGCCCAGCTGCCGCTCGGCACAGCCTCCGAGCTGAGCATCGTGAGACGCGAGACTGGCGCGAGACCGTCACCGACAAGGGTCCGTTGGCTGGTCACGGTCCAGTCGCCTTGATCAGCACCGACAAAGGAGAAGAGGCGAGGCATTTGTTGGCTTCCCAAAACACACCGTGTCGATTGGCCCTGCGGCTGGCTTACAGGGTTGCAGTTTGAGACCTGCCCCCAGGATTCGATGCGTGTTTCGCCGGCGCAACTCGTCTTGACCCCAAACCTGGTCGAGGCCGCACGCAGCAGACATAGCCCGCTGCTAGCCGTCGCGGGCGGGCGCGGCCAGCGCCTGTGCCATCGCGGCTTGCAAGGCCAGCGGGCTGACCGGCTTGTGCAGCAGCACGTGCCCGCTCGCGCTTGCCTGGCGCAGGCGCTCGGGCGAGGTGTCGCCGGTCACCAGGATCACCGGCAAGTCGTCGTTGAACAAGTCTTGCAGGGCGCTGGCCACCGACAGGCCATCCTCGCCGCCGCGCAGCCGGTAGTCGCATATGAGCAGACACGGCGGCGCCTGCAGGCCCATCAACTGGGGCAGCAGGTCGGCCAGGCCCTCTGCGCTGATGACGCGCAGGCCCCAGCCGGTCAGCAGCTGGGTCATGCCGGCACGGATATCGGCATCGTCGTCCACGACCAGCGCCAATTCACCCGCAGTGGGCCGGGCGGCGGCCGCCGAGGCACTCGGGGCGACCTTCAGCGAAGCCAGCTCCGCCGGGCCAGCAGCAGCCAGGCGCAACGTGAAGACCGTACCCCGCCCCGGCACCGAACGCAGCGCCAATGGCACGCCCAGCAGGTCCACCAGCCGGCGCACGATGGCCAGCCCCAGGCCCAGGCCCTTGTTGCGGTCGCGCTCGGGGTTGTGCAGCTGCACGAGTTCATGGAACACCTCGCCCTGCCGATCGGGCGCGATGCCGATGCCGGTGTCAATGATGCGCACCACCACCTCGCCGCCGCGCTGCCGGGCGCTGATCAACACACCGCCACGGTCGGTGTAGTTCACCGCGTTGGCCACCAGGTTGCGCAACACGCGCTCCAGCAGCACGCCGTCACTGCGCACCACGAGCGCGGCGGCCTTGAGGCGCAGGCGCAGTCCTTTGCGGTCTGCCAGCGCGCCCTCGTCGGTGGCGATGCGCTGCAGCAGCGGCAGCAGCGCCAGCGCCTGCTGCCGCACCGGCACCATGCCCGCATCGAGCTGGGAGACGTCGAGCAGCGCGTTGAACATCGTGCCCATGGCGTCCACCGCGCCCTGCACCTGACCCACCAGCAAGCGCGACTCGGCATCCAGCGGCCGCTGGCCCAGTGCCCCGACGAACAGGCTCAGTGCGTGCACCGGTTGGCGAAGGTCGTGGCTGGCCGCAGCCAGAAAGCGGCTCTTGGCCTGGCTGGCCTGCTCGGCCAGCTCCTTTTGCGCGTGCAACTCAGCCGCCAAGGTCTCCACCTGGTAGCGCCGCCGCAGCGAATCCAGCAGCAAGGCGTTGAGGCGCTTGGCGAAGTAGGCGTTGGTGACGAGATAGACGGCGGCCGAGACGGCCACGAACAGGCTGCGCGGGTGCCAGTCAGCAGCCGATGCGGCCAGCACGCTGAGCACACAGGGAACAACGACACCCAGGAACGCCGGCAAATACGAGCTGAGTGAGTACAGCGCAAAGGCGCTCAGCCCGATCACCACAAAGATCAACAACAGCTGCGCGCCAAAGTCCTGCGGTTGCCACAGCACCGCCACGCCCATGGCCCACAACAAGCCGCTGATCGTGCAGGCCCAGGCTGCGGCGCGCAGGCGGCGCGGCGCATTGCTCGGCGTGGCCGGGCGCCGTGCAATGCGCCAGGCCGCCCAGCCGTTGAAGGCCACATTGGCCGCCTGAAGCGCCAACCACAGCCGCAGAGCCCAGGGAGCGGCCCCGCCGCCGAGCATCAGCGCCGAGATCACCGTGACCAGGGCGTAAAGCAGCATCAGGCTCTTCACGTTGCCTTGCAGCAGCGTGGCCTGCTCAACCTGAACCCGGCTGTCGTCGGCGGCTATGGCTGGCAGGGGAGTCTGGACGGGTGCGGTGGGCATATCGGCCGGGGCGATTCTGACCGCAAGGCCGCCCCGGGGCCGAAGCGGGAACTGGCGCAGCCCGGCAAAGGGCGTGTGCTGCGTGCTCAAGCGGCGCCGGAGCCGGCGATCAGCCGGGCCAGCGGCTCGCTTCGTCTGTCATCCGGCCGGGGCCGCGCACCGCGCAGGCCTCAGTTCTCCCCGATCTTGCTGCCCCGGACGACCACGTCGCCGGAGCCCTTGACGTTGACCTTGCCGCTGCCTTCGATGCTGATGTCCCTGCCCTTGATCACGATGCTGCCGTCCTTCCGCAGCAGGATGCGGGCGGCGCCGCAGACAAGCTCCAGCGTGTCGCCCGCCTCCACGACGATGTTCTTGCCCGCCGACAGCGCGTGGTTGGCCTGCACCCGGATGCTGCCGTTGCGCCCGATGCGCACCGTGCTGTCGCCGCCCACGCTGAGCGCGTCGTTGGTGCCAACCGCAATCTCGCGATTGCCAGGGATCTGTTCGGACATGGAAGCTCCATCAACGGTGAAATTTCATCGTAACGCCGGGGTCAAGCCGGGGCATCCGCGCGCTGCGCCTGAAGCTCACGCGCACTGGCATGCAGTCAGGCGCGGCGGCCAGCCGTTGGGGTTCGCAAGCTCACCGCGACCTACGAGCTCCTTGCCGGTTTCGCCGGTGCACTGGGTACCTGACCCCGCGCCCCCGAAACGGCGCATGGCCCGTCACCCCAGCGCTGCTGGCTCCTTTGGGCGATGCCCGCGCCGGCACCGCCGGGAACACTGCACCAGCCCTTCATCCACCCATCGGCATGCCATTGCCCTAGCCTTCAATCATGATCACGCACCTCGAAACCCCGACCCTGCTCCTCTCAACCTGGAGAACCCAGCTGAAGCGTTTGATTGCGCTGGCATTGGCGGTTGGCTTCGCAGTCCCTGCGGCCGTTGCTGCAAAGCCTGCAGCGTCGATGGCCGTGACCTGTGACGTGGAAACTGCTACGGCCGACGGTGAGCCCCCGAATCTTCACGGCTCCTGGGATTTCCTGATGGTTCCTCACGGGACACCCAGTTTCGGGCTGATGTCGATTGGCTTCGTCGGCGCTGAATATGGGGGATCGCTGATACCGGCAAGGACGGCGCCGGTCGTGCTGCGAAGGATCTCCTTGACCGGCAACAAGATCCAGATGGTCGTTGCCTCACGCGAGGGTGATGTCCTGTTTGACGGCAAGCTCTCGGCCAAAGGCGATTTCATGTGCGGCACGGTGACCTACCACGGCGGCGAATCCTTCCCGATGGTGGCGCAGAAGCGGCCTTCAGCCTACCAGTCGCCGTCTTCGACTCAGCGTGCGCAACCGCAGGCTCAGCGTCAGCAGTGATGAATCGAGCAGATGGTCATGGCGTTGAGGCAGGAGGGCAAACGCTCCGCCCCAGTGGATGCCCGCAGGGGTCCTCCCACGGCAAGGATGGCAGGGTGAGCGCGCGCACGACCCCGACCAGTGCCTCGCACCTCGACCGGGCAAATCCGTAAGTTGGGGTGAACGAGGTGAACCCCAACGAATCCTGGCGGCGCAACACGTTGGGGTTCGCAGGCTCACCCCAACCTACGAGCTTGTTTTCCACTTGACCGGGGCGCCCAATGGGTCATCCCGATCCTGGCGACCCCGAATTTCAGCTTAGTCCCATGACCGCGTGAACTTCGGCGTAACGTGCGACCAATGCCGAGCTCAATAGGCCGACGGATCAGATGACCCACCCTACCCAGATAGGGCAATTGGAGGACATGATTGAACGATCACTGCAAACAACAGCTACATGCCTACTTTCAGGCGATCGCTGACTGGCGCTCCGCATACAGAGTTGCTCGGCTTCACCTACTGGGAGTGCGCACCGCCGACGCCCTGCAACTTGTTTCTGCTCGGATCGTTCTTGATGTAGGTGGGGATACAACTTGCAAGGAGCCCTTTCGGGGTGGCCACATTGAAGCTCATCAGGCCCTACTAAACCAGGAAGAAATCGACATACAAGGAATGGCTGGCGCACTCGCGTCGACCGAGGGTTTCCAATTGAAAGGCGTTGGGTGCATCAAGCTACCAAGCACCGAACAGGTCGGCATCTATGCCGCGCCGCCTGCATTGCTGCACCCAGATGGACTTAGCGCGGGAAATCGACTAGCAGTGCTCTCAATAGTCGGAGGAAGTCTCGCCGACGTTCTTCCGCAACCGGAGTCTGATTGGCTTTTGAAGGCGGCAGACGCACCTTATGACTCCGTGAACGAACTATGTATTGACTACGGACTCGGAAGTTTGCGGGGGGACCGCGCCTTGCTCGAAGTTGTTGCTAGAACCGCCGTCCAAGTGCTTGCCGAAGCTTCAGTGAATGGAACTCGGGCGAGCATGGGGATCTGGATGGCGAACTCTTTGGATTGCACAAAAGCAAAGCTCGGATTTCGAGTTCTCCATCAGGGCCAAGTCGTACAGCGTGGGACTATTCAAGGAACAAATCTATCTTGGAGTGATCGCGACATCGCCTTGGTTGGCACGGGCGAAATCGAGGTTCCAGCCGGGTCCGTAGTCCAGTGCATCGCTTCATACGCTGGCGGGGCTCACCATATTCAGTGGCGGGCCGATCCAGCGATATTTCTGAATCCACGGGCTGCGATCCTGTCGCTGGTTGACCCGTCGAAATCGTTGATCGAGTCCTACTTGCACCCGGAGACGCCGCCAAGAGGCAAGGCTTCGGATGACTTCGAGTCTGCAATTGGGTGGTTACTCTGGGCCCTAGGCTTTTCGGTTGCCTCCTTTGGCATGCATTCCAAGACCCGAGATAGCTTTGATGTCGTCGCGACGACGCCGAATGGAGACTTCTTGGTGGTGGAGTGCACACTGGGGCTCCTTCGCGCAGACTCCAAGTTGTCCAAACTGTCAGCCCGGGCGATAAACGTGCGCGATTCGCTCGCTGCTTCCAACATGAAGCATTTGCGGGTGCTACCGGTCATAGTGACGGCCATGACGAGCGACCAGGTCGCCGCCGACATGGGGCCGGCAGCCGAACTTGGTGTTCTGGTCGTCACCCGAGAGGATCTCGACGATGTGCAGAACGAACTCGTTCGATTTCCCGACGCTGATTCCCTGTTCGAACGGGGTCTTCGCGCAGTGCAGGACCGCCAGTCGGCACGCAATGCCCAGAATGCCGCAGGCTAAAAGCCCCGAGGCCCGAAATGAGTCTATGAATCGGCCTGAATAAGAGGCCGCAGCCAACATCGACTGGCACCTCAAGACATGGAAACCGACAGAAGGAACTTCGCCTGCGCGACGTTCCTTGAGCGACGATCAGCAGCTAGTCAGAACAAGAAATACCTCTGCGCCATCGGCAACTCCTTCGCCGGCTCGCAGGTCAGCAGCACGCCATCTGCCCTCACCTCGTACGTCTGCGCGTCGATCTCCATCACCGGCAGGTAGTTGTTGAGCAGCATGTCGGCCTTCTTGACCGAGCGGCAGCCGTGCACCGGCACCAGCGTCTTGGCCAGGCCCAGCTTCTCGACATGCGCCTGACCCGACTGGCTGACGAAGGTCAGCGAGCCTTGGGCCAGCGCGCCGCCGAACGAGCCAAACATCGGCCGGTAGTGCACCGGCTGCGGTGTGGGAATGGACGCATTCGCGTCGCCCATCGCGGCGGCGGCGATGAAGCCGCCCTTCAGGATCAGCGACGGCTTGACGCCGAAGAAGGCGGGCTTCCACAGCACGAGGTCGGCCCACTTGCCCACTTCAATCGAACCCACCTCGTGGCTGATGCCGTGGGCCAGCGCGGGGTTGATGGCGAGCTTGGCGAGGTAGCGCTTCACGCGGGCGTTGTCGTTGCCGGCGCCGTCGCCGGGCAGCGATCCGCGCTGCACTTTCATCTTGTGTGCGGTCTGCCAGCAGCGCAGGGAGACCTCGCCCACGCGGCCCATGGCCTGCGAGTCGGAAGAGAACATGCTGATGGCGCCGAGGTCGTGCAGGATGTCTTCGGCGGCGATGGTCTCGCGGCGGATGCGGCTTTCGGCAAAGGCCAGGTCTTCGGCGATGCCCGCGTCCAGGTGATGGCAGACCATCAGCATGTCGAGGTGCTCGTCCAGCGTGTTGACGGTGAACGGGCGCGTCGGGTTGGTGGAGCTGGGCAGCACGTTGGCCTCGCCCACCACTCGCATGATGTCCGGCGCATGGCCGCCGCCCGCGCCTTCGGTGTGGAAGCTGTGGATGGTGCGGCCCTTGAAGGCAGCAATCGTGTCTTCGACGAAGCCGCTCTCGTTGAGCGTGTCGGTGTGGATGGCCACCTGCGTGTCGGTCGCCTCGGCCACGTTCAGGCAGTTGTCGATGGCTGCGGGCGTGGTGCCCCAGTCCTCGTGCAGCTTCAGGCCGATGGCGCCGGCGTCGATCTGCTGCATCAGCGCGGCGGGCCGCGACGCATTGCCCTTGCCCATGAAGCCGAGGTTCATCGGGAAGGCGTCGGCCGCCTTCAGCATCGTGGCGATGTGGTGCGGCCCGGGCGTGCAGGTGGTGGCCAGCGTGCCGGTGGCCGGGCCGGTGCCGCCGCCGATCATGGTGGTGACGCCGCTCATCAGCGCCTCTTCGACCTGCTGCGGGCAGATGAAGTGGATGTGCGAATCGATCGCGCCGGCGGTGACGATCAGACCCTCGGCCGCGATCACCTCGGTGCCCGGGCCGATGACGATGTCCACGCC
>Ga0187845_1000276_pt1 | contig 29662 bp, 31 predicted proteins | sample SpaLakP09_SKY_68_FD_134515 | JGI IMG/M metagenome (GOLD analysis project Ga0187845, IMG submission 134515) | Oligotrophic lake water microbial communities from Sparkling Lake, Wisconsin, USA - SP09_SKY_68 | ecosystem: Environmental > Aquatic > Freshwater > Lake | place: USA: Sparkling Lake... | reverse complement strand
CTGGCCCGGGCCAGGCTCCACATGCGGAAGTCGGTGTGCAGTCGTACCCCGGGCTGGCTTTTCAGGGCGGCCACCACCGTGTCCAGCATGGCCAGGTCGGCCTTCATGTAGTCGCCGTCCTCGATGACCGTCCTGACCGGCTCGCGGGCCATGCGCTGCGGCTGGCTGGTCTCGAAGCGCTCGGCGACCGGGTTGTAGACCCCGCGCCAAACCATGCGCGGACCTTCTTCGGCCCCGGCCTCCCCCCGACCCGAGTGGCGCGGGGTCGAACCCCAGGAGGCCAGCTCCTGGACCCCGTCGCGGGTGACCACCCGGGTTCGACCCACCGGCGGCGGCGGCTCTCCGCCCCGCATGGCCAGAAGCTCGGCCTCGGCCAGACACGAAAACCGCAGAACCTCGGCCTCGTCTCCCTCGTAGGTCAGCATGCAGAGGTCATCACGACCGTCGGTCCCGAACAGGCGGAGCTGGAGCTCCTCCGCGATCTGCTTCAGTTCCTCACCGTCCAGGGCGTCGGCATTGGGATCGACCAGGACATAGGCTCCGGGAGCCACCTGGCCGAAGCGGCGGGGCGGTGGCCAGCGGGCCTCGATATAGAGGGCGGCCGTCCGGTCAATACGGCTGGGCGTCACGCCCTGCACCGCAGCCGCGCGTGCACCGTGCTCGATGCAGATTCTCAGACATGCCATTCCACCCATGGGCGGTAGAAGGCCCGAAAGGTCGTTACCAAAATCTTGGCGGCGTCAGCGAAAAACCGGGCAAGTCCATGCGCTTAGGAAATATCGTCACGAATTGCCCGCGCTTGCGGGCAGGCAATCGCCCCGACCCCCTTACCGGCGGTAGAGTTGCTCTGTGCAGACACGCGCCCGGTGATGGAAGCCTAGTTGAACGTCTCCGTCAGACGGAAGTCGAGTCGCTGCTTGACGCCCGGCCAGTCGGCATCGGTGATCGAGAAGACGGCCGTGTCACGGACATGGCCGGTCCAGGTGATCTTGTGATTGCGCAGCACCCCGTCCTTGTCGGCGCCAAGCTTCTCGACAGCGGCCTGGCTGCGGGCGTTGCGCAGATCGATCATGAATTCGACCCGGATCGCCCCGGCGTCAAAGGCATGGGTCAGCATCAGCCGCTTGGATTCCGGATTGACCGGGCCCGAACGGGCGTCGGGGTGCAGGAAGGTCGAGCCGATCTCCAGCCCTTTGTGCAGCTTGCGGATGTTCAGGAAGCTGGAGGTGCCGACAATCCGGTTGTCCGACAGGCGGCGGATGGCAAAACCGATACGCTCGCCGCGCTCGGTTTCGCCCTTCAGGGCACCCCACCAGTCCTCAAAACCCTCGCCGCAGCCGTTGGTCGACATGATCTCCCAGCTTTCGGGGTCGCAGTCGATGGCAGCCTTCAGGTCGGCCCGCAGGTCGGCGGTGATCGGTTCCAGCCGGACATAGCGGCCTTCGAGGGGGAGTCTCTGGATGTTCATGCGGCGCAGTTTGGTCCCAGTAAATGTCGAGGTGCAAGGTGGACTGCGCTGCAAATAGACGGCGCTACGACTTTGTCGCGTCCTTTATCGTCAATGCGGCAGGCTCAGTCAGGTCGGATCGAATCCATACATCCACTTGTTCAGCAGACCATCCGAGCTCTCCATCCCGAGACAGTCCATGATTTGCTCAAGATAACCTGCCGCCTGTTCTCGATCTTCCGTGTCGGTCAGGGCCAGTTGATCGAGCCCGGTGCTGAACTCTTTCAGCACAGCCGCCTTCGTAGCCCTGTCTGGCAACAGCGCCTCGACACGTTCGATCACGCCATTGATCGCGGCTTCAGCAGCCCGGCGTGCCGCCGGATCCTGAACGCCAGTGTAGGATCCATCCTCCTCGGGAAGGAATTTCGGCCTTCCCTTCAGCGCCCTCAGGCGCGCCCGAACGTCAGGCGGGAGATCCAGCGTCGCGTCCATGCTGACAGTGGCTTTCAAGGTTGCTGTGGCAGCGGTGACGAGAACGGAAGCCAATAGCCAACCCAGGACAAGCCGTTTGTGAACCATTGGACCGAAGCCTCCCGCACAACGCTGGATAGGGATCAACCGTCCGGACGTCTAGAGCAGCGAGCAGCCCAAGTTCGCGCCTAACCCCGCTTGCCGCCCGCGTTAACTCGATGCTACAAACGCTTCAAACAAGCGTTTGAAGACAGGGATTGGGAAGCGCCATGGATTTCGACATCTCACCGAAGCAACGTCAGTTCCTCGATCGCGTCGTCGCGTTCATGCACGAACACGTCTATCCGGCCGTCCCGGTCTATGACGCCGAGATGAGCGTCATCGGTGCCGAGCGCTGGAAAGTCGTGCAGGTCGTCGAGGAACTGAAGGCCAAGGCCAAGGCCGCCGGTCTCTGGAACTTCTTCATGCCGCCGCACAGCGGCCAGACCCATGTCGACGACACCTTCCAGTTCGAGGGCGTGCAACTCACCAACCTCGAATACAGCTTGATCGCCGAAGAACTGGGCAAGGTCGGCTTCGCCTCGGAAGTCTTCAACTGCTCGGCGCCCGACACCGGCAACATGGAAGTGCTGATGCGCTACGGCACGCTGGCCCAGAAGGAAAAGTGGCTGCGCCCGCTGATGAACGGCGAAATCCGTTCGGCCTTCCTGATGACCGAGCCGGACGTCGCATCGTCGGACGCCACCAATATCGAGACCCGCATCGAGCGCGACGGCGACCACTATGTGATCAACGGCCGCAAGTGGTGGTCCTCGGGCGTGGGCGATCCGCGCTGCAAGGTCGCCATTGTCATGGGCAAGACCGATCCGGAAAACGCCAGCCGCCACGCCCAGCAGAGCCAGGTGCTGGTGCCGCTGGACGCCCCCGGCGTCGAGATTGTCCGCATGCTGCCTGTGTTCGGCTATGACGACGCCCCGCACGGCCACGCCGAGGTTATCCTGCGCAATGTGCGCGTGCCGATCGAGGACGCCCTGCTGCTGGGCGAGGGCCGCGGCTTCGAGATCGCCCAGGGCCGCCTCGGCCCCGGCCGGATCCACCACTGCATGCGCACGATCGGCACGGCGGAAGTCGCGCTGGAAAAGATGTGCAAGCGCCTGATGAGCCGCAAGGCGTTCGGCAAGTACGTCTCGGACCACTCGGTCTGGGAAGAGCGCGTCGCCGATGCCCGCATCGACATCGAGATGTGCCGCCTGCTCTGCCTGAAGGCCGCCGACATGATGGACAAGGCCGGCAACAAGTCGGCCCGTCTGGAGATCGCCATGATCAAGGTCGCGGCCCCGCGCCTGGCCCTGAAGATCATCGACGACGCCATCCAGGCCCATGGCGGCGGCGGCGTGACCACCGACTTCGGTCTCGCCAAGGCCTATTCCGGCATCCGCACCCTGCGCCTGGCCGACGGTCCGGACGAAGTGCACCAGCGCACCATCGCCCGCATGGAATACGGCAAGTACGGCGACCTGGTCTTCAAGCAGAAGGCCGAAAAGGAAGCCGCCCTGCACGTGCCGGGCATTCGGTAGGCCTTATCGACCATCCTCCCGCGGGCGGATGGTCGCTGTTACTTACTGCCTAACCTCTCCCTTCCCCCTTGATGGGGGAAGGGTCGGGGATGGGGGTGACCGCTGAATCTCGGCCGCGACGCGCTCGGCGACGTCGTACGGATAGCTATAGGCCTCGCGATCTCGCACCCGCATGATCCGGAAGCCCTGCTCGGTCAGCCACGCATCACGCTCAGCGTCATGCCATTGTGCCTCCGGCAAATCATGGCGGCCACCATCCACCTCAATGACCAGTCGCGCGCCGAAATGGATGAAATCGGCGACGTACCGGCCGATGGGAGCCTGCCTCCGAATGTGGAGATCGAGCGCGCGCAGTGCTTCCCACAGCCTCTTCTCGCTGACCGTCATCTCACGACGCAGACGGCGGGCCCGGCGGATTGCGCCGGGTGCATGGTTTGGCCTTGGCTTGTCGAACATGTCGCATCACCCCCATCCCCGGCCCTTCCCCCATCAAGGGGGGAGGGAGACTATGTGCCAATTCGAACAAAAAGCGAACATATAGGCGCAACAATCGGGCGGACAGGGCGCTCCCGTTCCCGGATATTCGCCGGATGATTTCACGCCTCCACCTTGACCGCCTCCCCTCGCCGCTGGGCGAGATCCTGCTGGTCACCGACCAGACCGGGACGGTGCAGGCGCTGGATTTCCATGACTATGCGCCGCGCATGATGCAGCTGCTGCGCCGGCACTATGGCGACCTGCCCCTGACGGACGGCGCGGCGCCGGTCGCAGCCCGTCAGGCGCTTTCGGCCTATTTCGAGGGCGATCTGGCGGCGCTGACCGCCATCCCCTGGGCCACCGGCGGCACGGCGTTCCAGCGACAGGTCTGGACCGCCCTGACCACGATCGCGCCCGGCACGACCGCGACCTACGCCGCCCTCGCGGCGCAGATCGGCAGACCCACCAGCATGCGGGCCGTCGGCGCGGCCAACGGCGCCAATCCCATAGCCATCCTCGTGCCCTGCCATCGGCTGGTCGGCGCGACCGGTGCCCTGACCGGCTATGCCGGCGGCCTGCAGCGCAAGGCCTGGCTGCTACGGCACGAGGGCGTAGCCCTCTAGGCGATCATCCCGCCGCGCAGCACCAGCCGTCCGGCATTGAAGAACGGCAGGCTGAGCGTCAGCCCGATCAGGATCTCAAACACCAGATTGCCGGTCTCGGCCCGGGCCGGCACGCCGTCGCGGCGAATGGCCACCACCCGGCCCAGGGCCGAGCCGAACCAGGCCAGGGCCAGGGCGAAGGCCATCGCTGCCCCGACCGACGGCTGGTAGCCGAGATAAAGGGCCGCCCCGCCGTGGGCCAGCACCAGCAGCCCGCCGAACGCCCGCGCCTGGACCCGGTTGTCCGGCCCCGCCGCCCGCACGCCGACATCGGCCAGCGGTCTGGCAAGGGCCATGCCCCCGAAGGCTCCGCCGATCACACAGGCGATAACGGCCATCAGCAGCGACAGGGCGTAGTTCGACATGCGCAGGGCGCTCCAAAAGGTCAGATCAGGCCGGCGTGTGGCAGACGGCCTCGACATTGAACCCGTCGGGGTCGAGCACGAAGGCGCCATAATAGTCTGTATGGTAATGTGGGCGAAGTCCGGGCGGACCGTTGTCGCGCCCGCCGGCGGCCAGGGCCTCGGCATGGAACGCCTCGACCATCGCGCGGCTCGAGGCCGCAAAACAGACATGCAGCCGGCCGAAGGTGTCGCCGCCACCGGAGATCCAGAACTGCGGCCGCGTCACGCCATAGCCGGTGGCCTCGACACCGCCGCTGTGCTCCGGCGGAACGGTGTAGAGACGCTTGATCCCCAGCGGGGCCAGGGCCCTGTCGTAGAAATCGACGGCGCGCTGAAAATCGGTGACGCCGAACCCCAGGTGATCGAACATTTCCCGCCCTTTCTTAACCGTCATCGCAAAAACTTCGCGGGGCCCGTCCTTGACTCCCCCGGGGGGCGGACCTAACTCAAGCGCCTCGTTGGCACTCAAGGGGGTAGACTGCTAACAGCAGCGCTTCCCTCGCCGGCGACCCCTTTTATCGATAACCGTCCCGACGGAGAACAACCATGAAATTTCGTCCCCTGGGCGACCGCGTCCTCGTGAAGCGCGTCGAAGAAGAAACCAAGACCAAGGGCGGGATCATCATCCCTGACACCGCCAAGGAAAAGCCGCAGGAAGGCGAAGTCGTCGCCGTCGGCCCCGGTGCCCGTAACGACAAGGGTGACGTCGTCGCCCTCGACGTGAAGGCCGGCGATCGCATCCTGTTCGGCAAGTGGTCGGGCACCGAAGTGAAGGTCGATGGTCAAGACCTGCTGATCATGAAGGAAAGCGACGTTCTGGGCGTGGTCGAGGCCTAAGCCCTCCTCCGTCCGAACGACTTTCCAACTCCAATTTCTCTTTAAGAAGGGCTCATACACATGGCCGCTAAAGACGTTTATTTCTCCTCGGACGCGCGCGACAAGATGCTGCGCGGCGTCAACATCCTCGCCAATGCGGTGAAGGTGACCCTCGGCCCCAAGGGTCGTAACGTCGTGATCGAAAAGTCCTTCGGCGCCCCGCGCTCGACCAAGGACGGCGTCTCGGTCGCCAAGGAAATCGAACTGGCTGACCGCTTCGAGAACCTCGGCGCGCAGATGATCCGCGAAGTCGCCAGCAAGACCAACGACAAGGCCGGCGACGGCACCACCACCGCCACCGTCCTGGCGCAAGCCATCGTCCAGGAAGGCCTCAAGTCGGTTGCCGCCGGCATGAACCCGATGGACCTGAAGCGCGGCATCGACAAGGCCGTCGCCATCGTCGTCGCCGAGATCAAGGCGTCGTCGAAGAAGGTCACCACCAACGCTGAAATCGCCCAGGTCGGCACCATCTCGGCCAACGGCGACAAGGAAGTGGGCGACATGATCGCTCGCGCCATGGACAAGGTCGGCAACGAAGGCGTCATCACCGTCGAAGAAGCCAAGACCGCCGAGACCGAACTCGACGTCGTCGAAGGCATGCAGTTCGACCGCGGCTACCTGTCGCCCTACTTCATCACCAACCCCGACAAGATGGAAGTTCAGCTCGAAGAGCCGCTCATCCTGCTGTTCGAAAAGAAGCTCTCCTCGCTGCAGCCCCTGCTGCCGGTGCTGGAAGCCGTCGTCCAGTCGGGCCGTCCGCTGGTGATCATCGCCGAGGACGTCGAGGGCGAAGCCCTGGCCACCCTGGTGGTCAACAAGCTGCGCGGTGGCCTGCGCGTCGCCGCCGTCAAGGCTCCGGGCTTCGGCGATCGCCGCAAGGCCATGCTGGAAGACATCGCCATCCTGACCGGCGCGCAGGTCGTGTCGGAAGACCTGGGCATCAAGCTCGAGAACGTTTCGCTCGAAATGCTCGGCAAGGCCAAGAAGGTCTCGATCACCAAGGACGACACCACCATCGTCGACGGTATCGGTGAGAAGGACGCGATCGAGGCCCGTATCGCCCAGATCAAGCGCCAGATTGAAGACACCACCTCGGACTACGACAAGGAAAAGCTGCAAGAGCGTCTGGCCAAGCTGGCCGGCGGTGTTGCCGTGATCCGCGTCGGCGGCTCGACCGAAGTCGAAGTGAAGGAAAAGAAGGACCGCGTTGACGACGCCCTGAACGCGACCCGCGCGGCCGCCGACGAAGGCATCGTCCCCGGTGGCGGCACCGCCCTGCTGAAGGCCTCGCAAGCCCTGGTGGGCCTGACCGGCGACAACGCCGACCAGACCGCCGGCATCGCCATCGTCCGTCGCGCCCTGCAGGCCCCGATCCGCCAGATCGCCGAAAACGCCGGCGTTGAAGGCTCGATCGTGGTCGGCAAGGTCCTGGAAAGCACCAGCGCCTCGTTCGGCTTCAACGCCCAGACCGAGCAGTATGTCGACCTGGTCGCCGACGGCGTCATCGACCCGGCCAAGGTTGTCCGCACGGCTCTGCAAGACGCCGCTTCGGTGGCCGGCCTGCTGATCACCACGGAAGCCGCCATCGTCGAAGCGCCCAAGAAGAGCGCTCCGGCCGGTGGCCCTCCGGGCGGCATGGGCGGCATGGGTGACATGGACTTCTAAGAAGTCCGGTCAGCACTCGCTGAACCAACAAGAGAAGGGCGGAGCCGCAAGGCTCCGCCCTTTTTCTTTGGTCGGTGTGGCATGAGGCGGCGGCGATAGTCCCTCTCTCATAGAGAGAGCGACTGTCTGGATCGTCAAGCGATGCCAAGCCTCGTCCGCCCCCTTGCAGACATTCGCCTTCACGCCTCATCTGCGCTTTCAACCACCGCAGGCGACGACCCTATGCTCACCACTATGCGCCTGACGTTCTTGTCTGAGGACGTCAAGGCGGCGATGGATCAGACGGTCGAAGCGTTCGGGATTTCGCTCGCTCGTCTCGCCGAACTTGAGCCCCGTTTCGAGAAGATCAGTGAACTGGCGTTTTGCTTCGGCGTTGCGCATCCGGTCATGCAGCCGCCAGGCAAGGGTCGCGCCAGCTATTCGCGCGACAGTGGCGTCTTCTTTACCGAGGCCTACCTCGAATATGACGCGTGGATCGGTGCCCGTTGGGCTGATCGTGTCCGTGCGGTAGCAAAGGCCAGTCAGGCGGCACTCTCATCTGTTCACAAGACGCGGTTGACGCCTGACGAGCGGTCGAGCCTGTCACGACTGATCGAGACCGTGGCGGAACAGTTGGCGGTTTCTCCTCCCCAGCCCTTGCTCTCGCTCAAGCCTGTCTACGCTTTTGAAAATGGGTCGGGACAAAGGCCATCCATCGGCTTCCAGCCTCCAAGTGCCTTTGAGGCCGAAGTGTTCAAACAAGGGATTGTCGCGCTCCAGCCGCACGAGATTCACGCCTATCTCCAGCGGCTCGAGGATGCCGTGCGAGCCCCTGAGACGCTTAAGCTCTACAAGCGCCAAGATGGACGGTTGCTGTATCGTGAAGCCTGGGCCGACGGCGAAAATGTCGTCGAGCATGTCGGCGTCTACGGCGAACGGGGCTCTACCTCGCAACATGCGGCGTCAGGGCCGGTTCGGCAGCGAGAGGTGATGGAGGCCATAGCTGCAGAGGCGAAGGCTGACGGCTTTGCGGCTGTTCCGGAAACAAAGCACATCGGCCTTTTGGTCAGCAAGGCAATCACTGGAGCGGGCACAAAGCGACATCTTCGTCAGCGACACGCGCTGGAGGACTTTCTGAACGAACTGACCGGGTGGCGCGGCCTTGGTCATTGCGACGGAGGATCGATCGGCTCCGGGTCGATGGAAGCCTTCTGTCTGGTGGTTGACTACAAGATCGCGGCGGAAGTCATCGAGCGTGAACTCGCGGGTTCACAGTTCAACGATTTCGTCGTGAGCCGAGTGAGCCAGTAGCAGGGCGAAAAGGTCGCCGGCCGCCCAGATTGGAATCCCGAAAGTTCCCTTCGGGGCGCAGCCCCACACCGCCAAATACCTTGTCATCCCGGCCGGACGCCCGTGAGGGCGGGAGCGCCGGGACCCAGGGGCGACGGCAGTGAGGCACTCCCTGGGTCCCGGCGCTCCGCTACGCTACGGCCGGGATGACAAGGAAATTGAATCCGGTGGAGCGTTTGCTGTTTTACCCGGCCCATGTTCACGCTCCCCCCCCTTCCTCTCTCAAAGAGAGAGGGACCATTTTCCGGTCCCCGGTTGACGCCGCCCTCGCGCCCGGCCAAGCAGCAGCCATGTTCCGCCAGCGCCCCGATGCCGATCTGATCGTTCAAGGCTGGGTCATCGGCGTGATGGTCGAGGTGGCGGGCGAGCCCTATCCGGTGCGGCACTATTTCGGGGTCGGCAAGGCCGACAGGGCCCAGGCCGAGTGGTCGGCCGTGGACCGGGCGCTGGAGGCCGGCGGCGTGGCGTCCAGCCCGTTCCGGGGCGTCGAGCCGGTCGAGGCCCTGCGCGAGATCGTGGCCTACCGGATGGTCGAGCTGGGCCTCAGGCCGGGGGAAACCCGGGCGCTCGGCGACAAGTTTCCCCGCCGCTGGCTGCCGGTCTGAGACCCTGAAACCCTACTGCCCGTAACGGTCGGGGCGGCGGGGCCGGCTGTGGTCGCGGCTGTTGACGCGGGGCCCCTGGACATAGGTCTCGCCCGGAACCGGCCCACGATAGCCGTCATGACCCTGCGGCCTGTCGGGGCGCGGCATCGGCAGGGCACCCTGCGGGTGCCAGCCGCCGCCCACGCCGTAGCGGACATTGGAGCCGTAATACCCGCCACCGCTCTGATCGCCATAAGACGCGTCGCCATAGGCGCTGCGGCTCTCATAGCCATAGCTATAGCCGCTCTGGCTCGACTCGTAGACCGCGCTCTCAGAGACATCGCGGCTGTCATGGAGGACCTGGCTGCTGCCATAGGCCCCGGCATCATGGCCCCGGACCTCACAGTCGCAGCCATGGTCCGGCCTCGGCCGGACGGGCTCGACATAGACGCGGCGCAGTTCGGGAAGCGGGGCCGGCATCGGACGCTCGATATAGACGGGACGGTCGATCACGCGGTCCACATAGACCGGACGCTCGACGACCTTCTCGACCACCCGGTCGACGGGCACTTCGACCCGGCGCTCGACCACCTTTTCGACGATACGGTCCACCGGACGGTCGACCGGCACCTTGACGATCTTTTCCACCACGCGCTCGACCGGCACCTCGACGCGGCGCTCGACGATCTTCTCGACAATGCGATCCACGGGGCGGTCAACGGGACGGTCCACATAGACCGGCTTTTCCACAATGCGCTCGACGGGCCGTTCGACGATCTTTTCCACGATCCGGTCCACGGGAACCTCGACCCGGCGCTCGACGATCTTCTCGACCACCCGGTCCACCGGCCGGTCGACATAGACGACCTTCACCGGCGCGGGACGACGCTTGACGACCTTGCGCTTCACAACCGGCTTGGCGGGCTTGCACAGGCAGGCGGGATAGCCGTCGGCCAGGGCCGGGCTGATCGCGACCGGCGCGGTGGCACCGGCGAGGGCTGCCATGGAGCCGACGAGCAGAAGGGTCTTGAGGGTCATGGTCACGCCTTGGAAGGTCAAACACGCAGGACTGTGCCGTTTTGCGACAGCAGACCGCTCGCGCCGCAAGCCCGGGGCCAGACCGGAAGCCCTGTCCGCCCCGATCTTGCCGCTTGGCGGGCGGCGCAGTTTCGCCCATCCTCTTCACGAACAAGCGTTTGAGCGCAAAGTGGGGGAAACCATGTCCAAGATGATGCCGGTTCGCCGGGTCCTGACCGGCCTCGGCCTGACCGCCGGCCTGCTGCTGGGCGGAGCCGCCTGCGCCCAGACCCCGGCGACGGCTTCGGCCAATGACTACGGCAAGGCCGAGTCGTGGCTGTGCCTGCCGGGCCGCAGCGATGCCTGCACCGCCGACCAGACCACGACGATCGTCGCCACTGACGGCAAGGCCAGCGTCGAGACCTTCAAGGCCGCCGAAGCCCCGCCGATCGACTGCTTCTATGTCTATCCGACGGTCTCGACCGATCCGGGCCCCAACAGCGACATGAGCATCGACGAGGCCGAACGCTCGGTGGTCAACCAGCAGCTGGCGCGCTTTGCCGCCCAGTGCAAACTCTAGGCGCCGATGTATCGCCAGATCACCCTGGCGGCCCTGCGCAAGGTGATGATGGGCGGCCAGGGGGGCGATGCGGCCCTGGCCTATGGCGACGTCCGCGACGCCTGGAACCACTATATGACCCACCAGAACAACGGCCGGGGCGTCGTCCTGATCGGTCACAGCCAGGGCTCGCGGATGATCCTGCAGCTTCTGAAGGAAGAGATCGACGGCAAGCCGGCCCAGAAGCAGATGGTGTCGGCCCTGATCCTCGGGATGAACACGCCCGTCGATACGGCCGGCAACTACGGCTCGATCCCGTCCTGCAGCAACGCCGGCCAGACGGGCTGTCTGGTGTCCTACGTCTCGTTCCGGACCACCGCGCCGCCGCCGGCCAACAGCCGCTTCGGCCGCACCGATCCTCAAGGCCTGCGCTCGGCCTGCGTCAATCCGGCGGCCCTGCTGGCCGGCAAGGGCCAGGCCGACCCGGTGGTGCTGGGCTCGTATTTCAGCGTGCTCGGCATGGGCAGCTCGGCGGCGACGCCCAAGCCCTGGGCCAAGGGTCTTAAGGTCACCACCCCGTTCGTGGCGACGCCGGGCCTGGTCTCAGGCCACTGCGTCAGCGCCGGCGACTTCACCTACCTGTCGGTGGACGTCAACGCAGACCCCGCCGACCCCCGGGTCGACGAGATCACCGGCGACATCCTGATCTTCGGCCAGCCGCTGAAGGACTGGGGCCTGCACCTGATCGACGTCAATCTGGCCATGGGTGATCTGGTGGCCCTGGTCGGCGAGCAGTCGAAGGCCTACGGCGCTCGCTAGGCCCGGATGCAAGGCCGCGAGGCGGGTCCGTCGGACCGGCCTCGCGGCAGAGCCCTATTTGGACACGGTCCTGAACACGGTGGCCCCGAGCAGCAGCACGACCACGAAGCCGATCAGGAACAGGAAGAACAGGATCTTGGCGATGCCGGCGGCAGCCCCCGCGATCCCGGTGAACCCCAGGGCCCCGGCGATCAGGGCGACAACGGCAAGAATGATGGCCCACTTCAGCATGGCAGTTTTCCTTCGACGGGAAGCCGGCAGCGCTTCTGCGGAAACAACCCTCCAGACCGTGCGGCGTTCCTTGTCTTCGCCGCCGTCCACCGGTAACCGATAGTCATGGCGTCCAAGCCCGAAAACCCGACCGAACCCTTCAAGCGCGCCCTGGCGCACGCCGCGCGCTCGCTTGCCGAAACGCCGGACCTCGAGGTCGTCTTCTCGGGCGACGGGCCCCAGCTGCTGGGCAAGCGGGCGATCCTGCCGCATCCGCCGCGCGACCTGAACAGCCGCGAGGCCGCCCGGATCCGGGGGCTGGCCGACCAGATGGCCCTGCGTCTGGCCCACCATGACGCGGTCGCCCATGCCCGGGCCCGGCCCAGCTCGCCCGACGGCCAGGCGGCCTTCGAGTCGATTGAGCAGGCCCGGCTGGAGGCCATCGGGGCCAATGCCATGGGCGGGGTGCGCGGCAACCTCACCGCCGCCCTCGAGGCCCGCCTCGAAAAGCAGGGCCTGACCCGCACTGTGGCGCTGGACCGCCAGTCCGCGCCGATGGCCGAGATCCTCGGCCTGATGGTGCGCGAGCGCCTGACCGGCGATGCGCCCCCCGAAGGCGCCCGGGCCCTGGTCGATATCCTGCGCAACGACATCGAGCTGAAGGCGGGCAAGGACCTCGACCGCCTCGCCGCCGCCATCGACGACCAGGCGGCCTTCGCCCGGGTGACGCGCGAGATCCTGCGCGACCTCGACCTCGGCGAAGAGCTGTCCGACGCCAGCGAGACCTCGGACGAGGAAGAAGGCCAGGAAGACCAGCCGACCGAAAACTCCGACGAGGACGAGGGTGAAGGCGAGGGCGAACAGCCCGAGGGCTCCTCGCCCCAGGAGTCTGAGGCCTCGGACCGCGACACCGAAGCCGGTGACGAGGAGATGGTCCAGTCCGAGCAGGAGGGCGAGCCCGAGGATACCGAGGAATCGCCGGAGATGGGCGACGGCGCCAAGCCGGCCCGTCCGGACAGTGGCCCGGCCCAGCCCGGAGAGCCGGCCTACAAGATCTTCACCAATGCCTATGACGAGGTGGTGCCGGCCGAAGACCTCTGCGACGCCGAGGAACTGACCCGCCTGCGCGCCTATCTGGACCAGCAGCTGTCGGCCCTCTCCAGCGTGGTGTCGCGCCTCGCCAACAAGCTGCAGCGCCGCCTGCTGGCCCAGCAGAACCGGGCCTGGACCTTCGATCTCGAGGAAGGGATGCTGGACGTCGCCCGCCTGACCCGGGTGATCATCGATCCCACCGCGCCCCTCTCGTTCAAGCAGGAAGAAGACCAGGAGTTCCGCGACACGGTCGTCACCCTGCTGATCGACAATTCCGGCTCGATGCGCGGTCGTCCGATCATGGTGGCGGCCGTCTGCGCCGACATCCTGGCCCGCACGCTGGAGCGCTGCGGCGTCAAGACCGAGGTTCTGGGCTTCACGACCCGGGCCTGGAAGGGTGGCACCAGCCGCGACGAATGGGTCAAGGCCGGCAAGCCGCCGTCGCCGGGTCGCCTGAACGACCTGCGCCACATCATCTACAAGGCCGCCGACTCGCCCTGGCGCCGAGCCCGCAAGAATCTGGGCCTGATGATGCGCGAGGGCCTGCTGAAGGAGAACATCGACGGCGAGGCCCTGATGTGGGCCCACCAGCGCCTGGTCGGCCGGCCCGAAGCTCGCCGCATTCTGATGGTGATCTCCGACGGCGCACCGGTGGACGACTCCACCCTGAGCGTCAATTCGGGCCACTATCTGGAGCGCCACTTGCGTCAGGTCATCGCCGAGATCGAGGACAAGAGCCCTGTCGAGCTGATCGCCATCGGTATCGGTCACGACGTGACCCGCTACTATCGCCGGGCCGTGACCATCGTCGATGTCGAGCAACTGGGCGGCGTGCTGGTGGAACAGCTGGCCTCGCTGTTTGACGAGGAACCCCGGGCGATGAAGAAGGCTCGCGGCCTTCTGGCGCCCCTGCCGACCGTGCAGGCCCAGGCTCCCAAGCCGGCGCGCAAGGTTCCCGCGTGATTCGAGCCGGATCGTCGATCGGCCTGGTCGTCGGCCTCGGCCTCCTGGCGGCCTGTGCCCCCCGCCCTGCACCGGCACCACCCCTGCCGGCCGCCCCGGTGAAGGCCGGCCCCGACATCGTGCTTCAGACCGTCGCGGTCCCTCTGGATGCGTCCGATCCGGGCCGAACGATGCTGGAAGGCTTCAGCTATGCGGGCGGCATCGCCATCACCAGCCCGCAGACGACCCGCCTACACGGCCTCTCCGACATGGCGATCGCCGGAGACGGGACCCTGCAGGCCGTTACCGATAATGGCGACCGCGTCTCGGCCCGCCTGAAGCTGGACGAGGCCGGGCGGCTGGTCGGCCTGACCGACGGCAAGCTGGAGCCCTTCCGGGATCCCGAGGGCCAACCGCTGCAGGGCAAGGATGCGGGCGATGCCGAGGGGATCGCCATCCTGGCCAATGGCGACCGGCTGGTCAGCTTCGAGCACCAGCACCGCATCTGGCTGTATCCGGCCCTGCCCGACGGGGGCTGGGGCCCGCCCCGCCGCGCGCCCATGCCGTCGACCATCTTTCCTGACAATGAAGGCATGGAGGCCATCGCCGCCTACCCGGTGGCCAGCCCGGACGCCTATCTGGTCGGCGGCGAGGAAGGCGAGCTGTGGCTGTGCCGGCTGTCGACCACCTGCCAGTCAATCGCGCCCCAGCCCGGTCCGGACTTCCTCTGGGGGCTGACAGCGATGACGGCCTTCGACGGCAAGGCCGTAGCCACCCTGCACCGCAGCTACGACCCGATCCGTGGCTGGCGCGGCTTGCTGCGCTTTGTTGCCGATCCCCTGGCCCCATCGACCCGGCAGGTTCAGTTCGCCAGCCTGCATATCGACGGCTCGACCACGCGGGACAATTTCGAGGGCGTGGTGCTCAGCCGCGCGCCCTCTGGGGCGACGCGCGTCTATCTGCTGTCGGACGACGGGGCCCTGCCGGGCGAGCGGACCTTGCTGATGGCGTTCGACTGGACCCCGCCCCCACCGCCGCCGCCCCAGCCGGCGAGGCCGGCAAAGAAGCCGCCGAAACGCCGCTAGGGCCCTTTGCCCTCCAGCTTGCGGACCTCGCAGACCCATCTGCATCGCATCGCAGCAACGGCCGGAATTAACTGTGCGATGCAACATTATCGTTGATCACCCAGAAAAGCTGGACTATGGCTTTTTCCCGACGGACAAGCGGCGAGACCGGACGGACCGTCAGAGGAACGCGTCGGGAGGAGGTTGAACCCAACCCCCTTTCGTGGACTACGAACATGATCCGCACCATCGCCCTGGCCGTTTCGGCCATCGCCCTGACCGTCGCCGCTCCGGCTTCGGCTACCGAACTGCGCGTCAAGGTCGCCGGCAAGTCGGCCGAGCAGATCCGGACCGACATCGTGAAGGCCGCCAGCACCGTTTGCTGGCAGGACGTCCGCAGCGAATCCCTGGCCGGCTACCTGTACCCCGCCTGCGTCCGCGCCTCGGTCAATGACGCCGTGGCCAAGATCAAGAGCCCGGCTCTGACGGCCTACAACACCGCCCAGCCGGTCTCGGGCGCCCTGATCGCCGCGCGCTAAACCAACCTACCGTTTCAGTAGCGTACCAAACCCGGCGCGGCCCAGTCGCGCCGGGTTTTGCTTGTCCGGAGCGGCACCGGCTATCCCACTATTTTACCCGGACAATATTGACTCGATTATCATCCGGGTAAATATGGCACTCCCCTGGAGAGTGTCATGCCCCTGCCCGAACAACACCGCCCCGCCGCCCTGCGCGCCCTGAAACAGGTTTTCGCCGGTGAAGAGCCCGACTCGATCACGCCGCTGACCGGCGGCCTGTCCGGGGCCGGTGTCTATCGGGTCGAGCGCCAGGGCCGATCCTGCCTTCTGCGGATCCAGCCCGCCCGCGACGCGATACGTGACCCGGCCCGCACCCATGCCTGCATGCAGATCGCCGCCCAGGCCGGCGTGGCCCCCCGCGTCCTGTTCAGCTCTGACGAGGATGGCGTGTCGGTAACCGACTTCATTCAGCCGGGCACACCGGAAGAACAGCCAGGCAAGGCGGACCCGGACAGGATGGCCCAGCTCGCCGGTCTGCTGGCCAGACTCCACGCCGCGCCCGCCTTCCCGCCGCTGATCGGCTATCTGGATGCGCTGGAAGGTCTGGCCGGCCAGGTGCTCTCGTCGGCCCTTCCGACCCCCGATGTCGCCGCGACGATCCGCGAGACCCTCGGCGGCCTGTCACGGGCCTATCGCCCCCTGCCGGTCGACAACGTCTCCAGCCATAACGACGTCAATCCCCGCAACATCGTCCATGACGGCGTGCGCCCCTGGCTGGTGGACTGGGAAGCGGCCTTCCTGGCCGATCGCTATGTCGATCTCTCGGCGGTCGCCAACGTCTTTGCGCGCACCCCGGAGACCGAGGCGGTGTTTCTGACACGCTACTTCGGGCGCGCGCCGACCGGAGCCGAAACCGCGCGGCTGTTTCTGGCCCGTCAGATCAGCCACCTCTTCCACGCCCTGGCCTTCCTGGCCGGTGCCGCAGCCGAGAAGCCCGGCCAGAGGCTCGACGGGGTGGCTCCCGATGACCGGACGCTGGAGCAGATGCACGCGGCCCTCGGCGCGGGCGCACCGCTTCTGGACCACTGGGAAGGGCGGCTGGCCTATGGCCTGGCACACCTCGGGCAGGCGCGGGACGCTGTCAGGGGCCCAGACGTCGCGAAAGCCGCGCGCCGGGCCCAGGAGGGCTGAGCCCCGCCCTCAGGACACGAAAAAGCCCGCGAAGCTTGCGCTTCGCGGGCTTTTACAATTTCGATCCGGATCGTCGCTTAGGCGGCGACGGCCGTGGCAGCAGCCTTGGCCTTTGCCTTGACCTGGGCCTTGATCTTCAGGGCGCGCGGCGACAGCTGCTCGTCCTTGGCGTTGAGCAGGAACACGTCCAGGCCGCCCTTGAAGTCCAGGGTGCGCAGGGCAGCGTTGCTGATGCGCAGCTTGAAGGTCTGACCCAGCGAGTCGGACGCCAGGGTGGCGGGCGACAGGGCCGGCAGGAAGCGGCGCTTGGTCTTGATGTTCGAGTGGCTCACATTGTGGCCGACCATCGGACCGATACCGGTGAGTTCGCAGCGGCGCGACATGACGTTACCTTGGCTGGGCGAAGCCAAAGGCTCCGCAACATGAATTCGGCGCGCGAGAGGCGGACCGCCGCGCGAGAGCGGGCGATATAGGCGAAGGGGGCTTGCCGAGTCAAGCCGCGCCGGGCTGTCACGCGTCCAAACATCGCCATCAGGCGCGGTTCATCTGCGCACTCTATATAGTGACGCGTCAGAAGGAGAAGGAATCCCATGCGTTTGCTCGTCCCCGTCGCGGCCACTGTCGCCACTGCCTGCGCCCTTCTGGCTGCCGGAGCGGCCCTCGCCCTGGCCCCGCCCCAGGACGCCGATACCAAGGCACCGACGACGATTCTCACCGGTCAGTGGGAATACAACACCCGGGTCGGCCCGATTCCCGTCGACAGCGACCGTCGCTGCCTGACCCAGAAGGATGTCGAGAACTTCAACCGCGGCATCTGCCTCAAGCGCTACAGCTGCGCCTACGACACGCGGGTCGTCCGCGACGGCCGGATTCTCCTGAAGGGGGTCTGGACCGACAAGAAAGGCCGCACCGCGCCGGTGACCGCCAAGGGCTCCTATACGCCGGAGAGCTTCCGGCTGGATGTCAGCGGCAGGACCGTCAACGGACTGCCCATGGCCGCCACCCTCAATGCCCGCCGGATCAGCCCCACCTGCCCGTCCCCGGGGAAGTAGGCCCGACGGATATCGGTTTGTGGTTAATCCCGGTTAAGCTACAATAGCTTGTAGGGAACAAAGGCTGAATCGGCGAACGTCGCTGATTCGGTCATGATTCGTTTCGTGCCTGTTCGCCGATTCCGGCCGGGGCGTTAACCCGCCGGCCAGGCCCGGGGCGGGGCGACTGAAAACTCCAGATCAAACAGGGTCGGCATCGCGCTGGTTCTGGCGCGCTCCAGGGTCAGCAGCCGGGCCTTGGTCGTGGGGCCGCCGTCGGCGGTGAACCCGCCCATGCGTCCCGATGCGGCCAGAACCCGGTGACAGGGCACGACGATGGGCCACGGGTTCTCGCCCAGGGCCTTGCCCACGGCCCGTGCCGCGCCCGGCTCCCCCATGGCCCGTGCCACCTCGCCATAGGTCGAGGTCAGGCCCGGCGTGATGGCCCGGGCGATCTCATAGACCCGCAGGTTGAAGGCCGGGACGCCGGTCTGGTCCAGCGCCACATCGGCCAGATCATCACGGCCTCCAGCCAGCAGAGCCACGATCCGGTCAATCACCCGTTCGATCTCCGGCGGCGGCGGCAATTCGGCGGCCTCGGGGAATCGCTGGCGCAGTCGCGCCCAGGCCGCGACCGCCGTCGCCTCCGGCAATTGCATGCCGATCAGGCCCGACTCGCCCCAGGCGATGCCGCAACGCCCGATCGGCGTGTCAAAAAGTGCAAAGGCCTGCCCCGTCATGCCCGCATCATAACAGGCCTGTTGCGGCTTTCGAGCAGTGGCCTACCCTCCCCACCGAGCCTTTCGGGAGCTTTTGCCATGCGCCGCATCATCCTCGCCGCCCTGCTGGCCGCGACCAGCCTGACCACCGCCCGGGCCGGGGACCTGCTGATCCATGGCGGCCCGATCCATACCGGGGTCGAAAGCGCGCCCGGGGCCGAAGCCGTGCTGATCCGCGACAGGACGATCCTGTTTGTCGGCGACCTGAAGACCGCGAAGAGCAAGGCCGCGAAAGACGCCCGGGATGTCGACCTGAAGGGGGCGACGGCCTTTCCGGGCTTTGTCGACGCCCATGCCCACCTGACCGGCATCGGCCTGCGCGAAATGACCCTGAACCTCGACACCACCGCCTCGGTCGCCGAACTGGTGGCCGCCGTGAAGGCCTACGCCCAGGCCCACCCGGACGGTGCGATCTTCGGACGGGGCTGGATCGAGACCCACTGGCCCGAGAAGCGCTTTCCCAACCGGACCGATCTCGACGCGGCCGCCCCGGGCCGGGTGATCGTCCTGCAACGCGCCGACGGCCATGCCATGGTGGCCAGCACCGCAGCCCTGGCCGCAGCCGGGGTCACGACAGCGACACCCGATCCCGAAGGCGGCAAGATCCTGAAAGGACCGGACGGCGCACCCGACGGCATGATGATCGACCACGCCCAGAGCCTGGTCCGAAACGTCATCCCGCCGCCCTCGGACGCCACCCGCCGCGAGGCCCTGAAAAAGGCGGCGTACTCTATGCGGCCCGGGGCTGGACGGGGCTGGGCAATATGAGCGTGGACGCCGGAGACCTGAAACTGCTCACTGCCCTGGCGGCCGAGAAGGCCTTCAGCCTGCGGGTCGACAACTATATGGACCCCAGCGGCGCGGCCGAGGTGCTGGCGCGCGGTCCGTTCGAAGACAGCACAGGCCTGATCCGCACGCGTGGCATCAAGCTCTATATGGACGGGGCCCTGGGCTCGCGGGGAGCGGCCCTGCTTGAACCCTATAGCGACGCCGAAGGCCTGGGTCTGCAACTGACCGAGCGCGACAAGGGTCTGGCCCTGATGAAGGCGGCCCGGGCCGTGAAGGCCCAGGTGGCCATGCACGCCATCGGCGACCGCGGCAACCGCATGACCCTGGACTGGTTCGGCGAGACCCTGGCCGGCGACACCACCGCCCGCTGGCGCATCGAGCACGCGCAGATCGTCGCCGACTCCGACCTGCCGCGCTTCTCGAAGATGGGCGTCATCGCATCGATGCAGCCCAGCCACGCTATCGGTGACCTCTATTTCGCCCCGGCCCGCCTGGGCCAGGCCCGGCTGCATGAGGGCTATCGCTGGAACGACATGCTGAAGAGCGGCGCGATCGTGGCCGCCGGCTCGGACGCCCCCGTCGAGGTCGGCGATCCGCGCATCGAGTTCTACGCCGCCGTCTATCGCCACAGCCTGGACGGCTTCGCCAATGCCGACTGGCATCTGGACGAGGCTGTCAGCCGCACCCAGGCCCTGAAGATGCTCACCCTGGCCCCGGCCTATGCCGCCTTCGCGGAAGGCTCGCGCGGCACGCTGGAGGCCGGCAAGAAGGCCGACGTGACGGTCTTCGACCGCGACCTGATGATCGTCCCGCCTGCGGAAATCCTGAAAGCCCAGACCGTGCTGACCGTGGTGGACGGGGTGGTGGTGTTTGAGCGGTGATGAGTGTCAGATATGCCGCCGGCCGTCGAATATTCGAAAGCAAGGATCATTGCCGTTCCAGAGGGGGAAGCCCCCCTTTGGATAAGAGAAAAATGGTTGGGGCTTGAACTGCCTCTGGCAGAAGGCAACAGGCGACCGCAAACCCTTACCGGCTATGGAGTCATAACCGGGCCACCGCCGCTATCCCTTGAACAGTTCGATGGTGGCGTTCGAGGTCGACTTCAGGTCAGGAGCGGCTTCTGCGTCAGTTCGCTCGAAGCCATAAAAGTCCTGGAGACCGCAAGTCCTGAAGCAGCGAACTGGTGGCGGGCGACGCTGGTCCACGCGCCGCTGCGCGACGCCTTTTTGATGTTCGATACGGTTTGCTGCGAAGGCCTCGCCTGAACGAGCGGCCTCAGCGCCCGGGCGAGAAGGCCTCTCCGGCAAGCCCCTACCACTCCAGTACCTTCAACCCCGGCACGTCCTGAAAATCCGCCGCATTGCGCGTGACCAGGGTGGCGCGGTGCACCAGCGCCTGGGCGGCGATCATCCGATCCAGGATCTTGCGCCGGGAATAGCCGGCCGCCTCGATGATGCTGCGATAGGCGTCGGCGGCCTCGTGATCGAAGGCCAGCACCGGCAAGGCGTCAAGCACGACGTCCAGCCTTGCCCGCCGCAGCCCGGCTTCAGCCGACTCCCGATAGACACCGCCCTCCAGTTCAACCCGGGTGATGATCGACAGCAGGATCGCGCCATCCAGGGCGCCGATCCTCGCCGTGATCACAGGGTCGCCGTCGCGCAGATGGATCGCGATATTGGTGTCGAGGAGATAGGTCACCCTACAGGCCCGGTCGCTCCGCCAGGGGTTCCTCGTCACGCGTCTCGACCGTCGCAGGGCGCGGCAGAGCGGCCAGACGGCTGACCAAGTCGCTGACCGAGGTCCGGGCGGGATAGATTGTCAGGACATCGCCCGAGCGCACCATCGTGAGCTCGACATCGGTGCCGAACGCCACATCACGCGGCAGGCGGACAGCTTCGCTGTTGCCGCTCTTGAAGGTTCGACTGGTTACGATCGTCATGGAGCCCTCCAAAGTCATCACGCGTATATACATTAGTGGGCTACATCCTTCCAGAGCCCCGCGCCCTTCGAGACCCGCCAGGGACGATCGCAAAGGGCCTCGATCGCCGGCACACCGCTTTCCAGCGCCGCGCCGCTTGCCTCACCCCGATTCCCGCACCACCTTCACAGCATCATGAGCGACCGATCCGCAGGCCTTGCGCCTTCCAAGCTCACCGCGGTCCTCGGGCCGACCAATACCGGCAAGACGCACCTGGCCGTCGAACGGATGCTGGGTCATGCCTCGGGCATGATCGGCCTGCCGCTGCGCCTGCTGGCCCGGGAGATCTATGACCGGATCGTCAAGCTGCGCGGCAAGGCCAGCGTCGCCCTGATCACCGGCGAGGAAAAGATTGTCCCGCCGCGGGCCGCCTTTTTTATCTGCACCGTCGAGGCCATGCCGCTGGCCCGCGAGGTCGAGATCCTGGCCGTCGACGAGATCCAGCTGTGCGCCGACCCGGAGCGTGGCCACATCTTCACCCACCGCCTGCTGCACGCCCGGGGCCGGTTCGAGACCATGTTCCTGGGGGCCGGGACCATGGCCCCGCTGGTTCGCCGCCTGTTGCCGGACGCCGAGATCGTCAGCCGCGAGCGGTTTTCCAACCTCTCCTATGCCGGCTCCAAGAAGCTGACCCGCCTGCCCCGGCGCACGGCGATCGTCGCCTTCTCGACCGACGCGGTCTACGGCATCGCCGAGCTGATCCGACGCCAGCGGGGCGGGGCGGCCGTGGTCATGGGCAGCTTGAGCCCCCGCACCCGCAATGCCCAGGTGGCCCTCTATCAGTCCGGCGAGGTCGACTTCCTGGTGGCGACCGATGCGATCGGCATGGGCCTGAACTGGATGTCGACCATGTGGCCTTTGCCGGACTGCGCAAGTTCGACGGCAAGCGGACCCGCTGGCTACATCCGCAGGAGGTGGGCCAGATCGCCGGCCGCGCCGGGCGCTATACCCGCGACGGCACCTTCGGCGTCACCGGCGACTGCGAGGAGATGGACGAGGACCTCGTTGAGTGCGTGGTCAACCACCAGTTCGAGCCGATCCTGGCGGCCGAATGGCGCAATGCCCGGCTGGACTTCGGCTCCCTGCCCCTGCTGCTGCGCTCGCTGTCGGAGACCCCGCCGCGCAAGGGCCTGTCGCTGTCGGAAGAGGCGCTGGACGAGCGCACCCTGCGCAAGCTGTCCCAGCACGAGGACGTCGTGGCCCGCTGCAAGGCCGACCGCTCGGCCCTGCTGCGGCTGTGGGACGTCTGCCAGACGCCGGACTTCCGCAAGACCACCGAGGATGACCACCAGCGGATGGTCAAGACCCTGTTCGATGACCTGACCACCGGCCGCAAGCGGCTGCCGGAGGACTGGATCAACATGCAGTTCAAGGCCCTGGACCGGCTGGACGGCGAGATCGACAGCCTGGCCGCCCGGCTGTCGGGGGTGCGGACCCTGTCCTACATCGCCAATCGCGGCGACTGGCTGGGCAATCCCGCCCACTGGCAGGAGCGCACCCGCCAGCTGGAAGACAAGATCAGCGACACCCTGCATGAGAAGCTGATGGCCCGGTTCATCGACCGGCGCACCAGCGTGCTGATGCGTCAGCTGGGCGAGCGCGAGACCATGCTGGCGGGGGTCGGCCCGGACGGGGCGGTGACCGTCGAGGGCCATGTGGTCGGCCATCTGGCGGGCGTCAGCTTCACGCCGGAAAAAGGCGCCAGCGCGCTCGAGGAGAAAGCGCTGCGCAACGCAGCGGTGCGGGCGGTCGGGCCCGAGATCGCACGGCGCCTGGGGGCCCTGGCCGCCGAGCCGGATGATGCCTTCGCCCTGACCCCGGACGGCGCGATCCTGTGGCGCGGCGAGGCGGCCGGAGCGGTCCGCAGCGGCGGCCCTTTGCTCTCGCCCCGCGCCCGTCTGCTGGGCGAGCTTGGGCCGGTGGCCGTGCGCGAACGGGCCGAGCGTCGCCTGGACGCCTTCCTCGCCTCAGAAGTCGACCGGCATCTGGCCCCGCTGCGCAAGCTGGAGCGAGCCCTGGCCGGCAGCGACCTGCGGGGCCTGCCCCGCGGCCTGGCCCACCGCCTTCTGGAAGCCGGCGGCGTGCTGGACCGCCGCCCGCTCGATCCCGAACTCAAGGCCCTGTCCCAGGCCGAGCGCCGGACCCTCAAGGCCCTGGGCGTCAGGATCGGGGCCTTCAGCCTGTTCCTGCCGGCTGTGCTGCGGGCTGAAGCGGTCGCCTGTGCCCGCGCCCTGGCCCCCGGCACGTGGCGGGGCGATCTGGCCCGCCTGGCGCCCCTGCCCTCGCCCGCGCCTGAAGCCCGCGCCCTGTCCGCGAGCGGCCTGAGAGCCGTCGCCGGCTTCACCGTCCCGGTGGAAACCCTGGAGCGGCTGGACGAGCTGCTGCGGGCCGAGCAGAGACCCGGCGGGGTGGTCCTGACCGACGCGGCCCGGGAGACCCTGGGCTGGACCGCGCCACAGGCCTCGGCCGTGCTGCGCGCGCTCGACTACACCCCGGCCATCCGCCCCAAGTCCGATGCACCGATCGTCTGGAAGCGCCGGGGAGCCGCCCGGGTCGAGCCCAAGCCGGTCGCCGCGCGGCCAGACTCGCCCTTCGCCGCCCTGGCCCGGCTCACCGAGCCGCCGCCCCGCCGCAAGCGTCCGCGTCGCCGCAAGGTCGCTGCCTCTTGAGCGAGTCTGAAGACGCCTGCCGCGCCGATGTCTGGCTATGGCGCGCCCGGTTCTTCAAGACCCGATCGCTGGCCGCGCGCTTCGTCGAGGAGGGCCGCATCCGCCTGACCCGGGCCGGGGCCGAAAGCCGCGTCGACAAGCCCTCGCGCACCCTCAAGCCGGGCGACGTGCTGGTCTTTGCCCTCGGCGGCCGGCTGATCGCGGTGCGGATGCTGGCCGCGGGCGAGCGCCGCGGTCCCGCGTCAGAGGCGCAGGGGCTCTACGAGCCCGTGGTGTAGCCCCGCCTACCCTGTAAACCCTGCCAGGAAGCCGGGCACGTCGGTGGGCGGCATCGGGCGGCTGAAGTGGTAGCCCTGCACCTGGTCGCAGCCGTGCTGCATCAGCGAATCGAGCTGGGCCTGGTCCTCAACGCCCTCGGCCACCACCTTCATGCCCATGGACGAGCCCAGGGTGATGACGGCCTTCACGATGGCTTCGTCCTCGGTGTTCTGCACGAAGGACTTGTCGATCTTCAGGCGGTCGATCGGGAACTGCCGCAGATTGGCGAGGCTGGCATAGCCGGTCCCGAAATCGTCGAGCGCGATCATCACCCCGGCATCATGCAGTTTGCGCACCGTGTTGCTGACGATGTCCGTACCCCAGCCCATATAGACGTTTTCGGTGACCTCGATGGTCAGGCGCTCGCAGGGCACGCCCCAGCGGTCGAGTCGCTCCTGGATTTCCTCGGCCAGGCGGCCACTGCGGAACTGCACGGACGAGATATTGACGGCGACCCGGCCGAACTCGACCCCGGCGTCCAGCCAGGCCCGCATCTGGCAGAGCGCAGTTTCCAGCGCCACGTCGCCCAGCTTCAGCGACAGGTCCTGGTCTTCGAAGGCGGCCATGAAGCGGAAGGGCGCAAGGATCCCCTGCTCGGGGTGGGCCCAGCGCATCAGGGCCTCGAAGCCGACCACGCCGCCACCGCTCCGGACATCGACCACCGGCTGATAGAACAGGACGAACTCCCTGGCCTCGATCCCGGCGCGCACGTCGCGCAACAGCTCGATGCGCTGCTCCAGCTCCGAGCGCATGGAGGGCTGGAACAGGACGCTGCGATTGCGGCCCTCGTCCTTGGCCCGGTAGAGGGCGATGTCGGCGTTCTTGACCATGTGCGTGGGGTCGGCGTCGGGATCCCCATGCAGGGCCGCCCCGATGCTGGCGCTGATCGTAAAGCTGCGGCCGGCATGTTCGATCGGGCGTTCAAGCAGGGTCTGCAGCACCTGGATCGGACGCAGCATGTCCGCCTCGCCGTGCAGGCCGCGCAGGATGACCGCGAACTCGTCGCCGCCCAGGCGCGCTACCGTGTCATTGCTGCGGAAGGCGTGCTGCAGCATGTCGGCCAGGCGCTTGAGCAGGGCATCGCCCGCATCGTGCCCCAGGGTGTCGTTGATGTCCTTGAAGTGATCGACGTCGATCATGATCAGCCCGAACATCTCGCCCATCCGCTCGGAGGCCGTCACCGCCTCCTGGAAACGGTGCTGGAAGAGGGTGCGGTTGGGCAGGCCGGTCAGGGCGTCGCGGAAAGCCAGGCTCTCGACCGCCTCGATCTGGCGACGGCGGTCGGTGATGTCCTTGAACAGGTTGACCAGTCGTTCGGGCTTGCCGTTCGGGCCGGCGACAGTCCGGCTGGCCGAGCGCACCCAGGTTTCCTGCCCGTCCGGGCGATTGAGCCTGAACTCGTAAACGCCGGTCTCGCCCAGCGGACGCGTCGCCACGGCGGCGGCGATCCGGTCGCGATCATCCGGATGGACGATATCGAGCGGGTCGTTCTCGAACCGGCAAAACGCCTCGAGCTCGGGGGTGGAGCCGACAAAGGTCAGGGCCCCCGTGGTGAGGTCGAGTTCCCGCACCAGAAGCTTGTCCATCTCCAGCGCCATGCGCAGCCGCTGCTGGTCGCGTTCGGCCCTCAGGGTCGCCTCGGCATAGCCCGTAACGTCGCGCGCCGTGACCATCACCGCGAACGGCGGCTGAGCGCTTTCCCGGCAGGCGGTGAATTCCGTGCGCCAGATGCGCTGCGTCCCGGCGGCATCCAGAACGGGCAGGTAGCGCGAAAACGCCTCGCCATCGCGCACACAGCGCAGCAGGCTGACCTCGTCCTCGGGCCCCACCAGGCCCTCGCGGGCATCGTCTCCCGCCCTCAGTTCAGGGGCGAGGGCCTCGGCCGTCCAGGCCGGGCTCACGGCCATCAGGCAGAGATCGGTGTCAAGCAACGCTGCCGCGAACGGCATCTGTCGCACAAAGTCGGCAAAATGGGCTGCGCGCGTTGCCGCCGGTTCGGAACCGGCCGGACCCTGACCGGATCCGGCGCGCAGCGACCACCTGGCCTGAGCGGTCGATTTTACCATAGGGTCGGGTTCCCGACTTTGTTTTCGTTGAGCGAATCCTCATGCTCAGCATGCCGACCTTTCGATAAGAAAGCGTGTGCAAACCGGCGGTTTTCGAATGTCCGGGAGGGGCCCGCCAGGACTGCAGGGTCGATCTCTGGCCCCGGGCGCAGAAATCCTGCGGCCTGCGACCCTCAAGCCGCATTGACAAGCCGGCCCGCGCCTTCGAAAACCGCCGCGCCGAACGCTGTCAGCACCAACCGAGTTCTCGATGACCTACATCGTCACCGACGCCTGCATCCGTTGCAAATACATGGACTGCGTCGAAGTGTGTCCGGTCGACTGCTTCTATGAGGGCGAGAACTTCCTCGCCATCAATCCGGACGAGTGCATCGACTGCGGCGTCTGCGAACCCGAATGCCCGGTCGACGCGATCAAGCCCGACACCGAGGACGAGGCCGACGGCAAGTGGCTGCGTATCAATTCCGATTACGCCAAGGTGTGGCCGAACATTACGGTAAAGGGCGAGCCCCCGGCAGATCGTGATGACTTCGAGCGCGAGACCGGCAAGTTCGAGAAATACTTCAGCGAAAAGCCCGGCAAAGGCTCCTGATCGGGGCCTTCAGGGTCTCGCCGTCGGACGCAACCCTTTCATAGGGCTTAATTTTATGATATTGACACAGCCGACGTGACGGTTGTGGTCAATCGCGACTGTCCGTCTCGTTGGAGAAAGCCGTTCAACCGGCGCGCCCGATCGAAGGCGAAGGGTGTCTTAAAGGTTAATTCCAAATCCTGACGGTTCTGGTGCCGCGACATCGATTTCGCGAGTGCGAGACTGTCGCCTTTGGCGGATGCGGAATGACGGTGTTCCGGGCCTTTTCTGGCTCGCATTGATGAGGACGAACATGAGCAAGAGCGGTCTGGAATTCTCGGTCGGCGATCACGTCGTTTACCCCGCGCACGGCGTGGGCAGCATCCAGGGCGTTGAGACCCAGGAAGTGGCCGGGATGTCGCTCGAAGTCTACATCATCACCTTCGACCACGAGAAAATGACCCTGCGCGTCCCGACCAAGAAGGCCAAGACCGCCGGTCTGCGCCCCCTGGCCGAAGGCAATGTCGTCTCCCAGGCCCTGACCACCCTGAAGGGCCGCGCCCGCGTGAAGCGCACCATGTGGTCGCGCCGCGCCCAGGAATACGAAGCCAAGATCAATTCGGGCGACCTGATCTCGATCGCCGAGGTCGTTCGCGACCTGCACCGCGCCGAGAACCAGCCGGAACAGTCCTATTCGGAGCGCCAGCTCTATGAATCGGCGCTCGACCGCATGGCCCGCGAAGTTGCCGCCATCGAGCGCATCGACCGCGAAGCCGCCATCGGCATCCTGACCAAGTCGCTGGTCAAGACCGCCGCGGCCGCCTGATTCGACCGCTCCGGCGGTTTTGACGTTCAAGACGCCCTCCGCCTATGGCGGGGGGCGTTTTGCTTTGCCGCCTATCCCCGGGCCAGTTCCGCCTCGACCTGGCCGAGGCGCTCCTTGCCGAAGAACATCTCGTCGCCGACGAACAGGGTGGGAATGCCGAACGCCCCGCGGGCCGCCACGGCCTCGGTGCCGGCCACCAGCTCGGCCTTGACCTCCGGATCGCCGGTCGCCGCCAGCAGGGCCGCCCCGTCCAGACCCGCCGCATCGGCCGTGGCCACGAACACCGCCGGATCGTCCAGCTTCAGCCCCTGCTCCCACATGCCCTTCAGCATGGCCTCCAGATAGGCCGCCTCGACCCCCGCCCGCCGGGCCGCGACGAGGCCGCGCATCAGGATCAGGGTGTTGACCGGAAAGTGCGGATTGAACCGGAAGTCCGTAAGGTCGTGCGCGGCGATGAAGCGCCGGGTCTCCAGCATCTCGTACTCCATCTTGCCCTTGATGCCGCCGAACGCGAGCATCGGGGCCTGGTTGCCGGTCAGCTTGAACAGGCCGCCCAGCAGGCAGGGCACGATGCGGACCTGCGCGCCCTGGCGGGCGGCGAGGGCCGGAAGCAGCTTCCACACCAGATAGGCATTGGGGCTGCCGAAATCGAAGACGAACTCGACGGTCTTGCCGGTCGCTTGGGTCATGTGAGGCTCCTCAGCCGGTCTGGGGCTTACCAGGGTTCAGAATGGGGTCGCAGGTCGAGCTCGTGGGTCCAGGCCGAGCGGGGCTGGTTGTGCAGCCAGACATAGTTGGCGGCGATCTCCTCGGGCTTGAGGATCTCGTCCCGCGCCAGCAGGCCCTCGACATCGCTCCGCATCGCGCGGGTGAAGACCCCGTCAATGGCCCCGTCAATGACCACATGGGCCACGTGCAACCCCTGGGGGCCCACCTCGCGGGCCAGGCTCTGGGCCATAGCCCGCAGGCCGGCCTTGGCCGAGGCAAAGGCGGCAAAGCCGTCCTTGCCGCGCAGGGAGGCGCTGGCGCCGGTGAACAGGATCGTGCCCCGGCCCCGCGGCCGCATGACCCGCGTCGCCTCGCGGCCGGTCAGGAAGCCGGCGAAGCAGGCCATTTCCCAGACCTTGGAAAACACCTGGGCCGTGGTCTCGACGATGCCGAAGCGGACGTTTGCGCCGATATTGAAGACCACCACCGCCAGCGGCCCGACCTCGGCTTCGATCCGGTCGAACAGGGCGACCATCTCGTCCTCCTGGCGGGCATCGACGCCATAGGCATGGGCCCGGCCACCGTCCTGGCGAATCGACTCGGCCAGGGCTTCCAGCTGGTCGAGATGCCGGGGCCGGCGGGTCATGCAGACGGTGTATCCCTCGGCCGCGAAGGCCCGGGCGATCGCGCCGCCGACCCCGTCGCCGACCCCCACCACCAGGCACGCGCCCTTTTCGGTCGTCGCCATTCGCTCGCTCCCTGATCTCGTTGCAACGAGGGTACGTTTTTAAACGGGACTTAGTCAAACCCAGATTTGCAACGCCCAGACAGCAAAAACCCCGCGCCGTTGCCGGTGCGGGGTTTTCGAAGCTCTGACGGGTCAGGCTGAAATCAGCTGATCTTTTCGACCTGGCTGTATTCCAGCTCCACCGGGGTGGCGCGGCCGAAGATCGAGACGGTGACGCGCAGGCGGGCCCGCTCTTCGTCGACCTGCTCGACCGAGCCGTTGAAGCTGGCGAACGG
>Ga0187845_1000275_pt1 | contig 29787 bp, 28 predicted proteins | sample SpaLakP09_SKY_68_FD_134515 | JGI IMG/M metagenome (GOLD analysis project Ga0187845, IMG submission 134515) | Oligotrophic lake water microbial communities from Sparkling Lake, Wisconsin, USA - SP09_SKY_68 | ecosystem: Environmental > Aquatic > Freshwater > Lake | place: USA: Sparkling Lake... | reverse complement strand
GTCAGCAATTTGAAACTGAAGCATCGCTTCTCTAATTCTTGGAGTTACGATTTTGGGCACAATAATAGTTCTGCGGATTTCCGACAACGATGGTGTAGAGCTGAACCGCGTCAAATTACGTTCAACAAATGAGGTTGCGGAAGCTCTTGAGAAAATTCGTGCCGAAAACTCTAATGTGATTGTTTCTATTGAGGCCAGCGACTCCATATATTTTGAATCAATCGGCAACGCAATTTACGGAAGCCATCGGGCTGGTTTTGTCGGTGAACGATGCCGCGTACTGGTCGACGGCAAGCCGTTGGAAGCCTGAAATCGGCGTTACGTCGTCGCTTACTGTTATCAGCCAAGAACAGTCGTTTTCACACCTGTAAAGCACAAACAGAATTGAAGGACAGGAGTCATATGAACGAATACATCATCTTCATGCACGACGATATTCTTGAGTCGACTATTGCAAATGACGAAGCCAGATGGGGTCAATACCTTGAGGCACTTCAAGCATCAGGACAATTCGATGGGGGAAGCACCATTGGACATGGAGCACTTTTTAAGAAGAACTGCGTCAGTCAAGCAGCACCATTAACGGTAACCGGCTATATCCGGGTTCGCGCGGAAAATATCGACGCGGCCAAACAATTTTTAAACGGGAATCCAATTTTTGAAGCTGGTGGCACTGTGGAAATTCGAGAGCTGCCGCGCACCTAGGGCGTCGTTAAGACGATACTTCCATACTGCTTCCGGCCAAAAGCTGACCAAAGTGGAGCAAAAAATATATGAGCGTTTATGTTTACTCTGCAAGTAGTACGTCATTGGGCGCCGGCCACATTTTGTGCCTTTATTGTTTAGCTAGTCTGCCCTGAACAATTGAACGGAGCCCGATTCTAAAAGCGAACCGGCTAAAAAGCGCTGCTGGAATTTGCAAGGCTTCGTTAGAATGGGGGCAATTCCTTGCAAATTTCTGAGGTTTCGATGGGACCAAAGCTAGCCGGACCGCAAAGCAACGACATGTTTCGCCAACGCCTAGACGAGCTGGCGAATCTGCAGCATCCGCTGGCCCGGCTGGCCCAGCACATCGACTGGCAAGTGTTTGAACAAAAGTGGGCCCCGCACTTCCCATCGTCGCGCGGCCGACCGGCCACCCCAACCCGCCTGATTGCTGGCCTGCTCTACTTGCAGCACACCTTTGCGCTGTCGGACGAGGACGTTGTATGGGGCTGGGTCGAGAACCCGTACTGGCAGCTGTTTTGTGGCGAGACCTGGTTCCAGCACTGTCCGCCCATTGATCCCAGTTCGTTGACGCGCTGGCGCAATCGCATCGGCGAGGAAGGTCTGGAGTGGATGCTGACGCAAACCATCAAGGCTGCCGAATCGACCGAGGTCGTTAAGCCGCAGAGCTACAACAAGGTCATCGTCGACAGCACCGTGCAGGAGAAAGCTATCGCCCATCCCACCGACAGCAAGCTGCTGGAGCGGACTAGGCAGCATCTGGTCAAGCTAGCGGCCGACGGCGCCCTGGTGCTGCGCCAGAACTACAACCGGGAAGCACCGAGACTGGCGGCACAGACTGGCCGCTACGCCCATGCCAAGCAATACAAGCGCATGCGCGCGAGCCTGAAGAAATTGAAAACGGTGGTTGGCCGCGTGTGGCATGACGTGGAACGGCAAACGTCGAAATTGCCTACGTCGCTGCAAGGCAAAGCCGCCGAGCTACTAGCCAAGGCCAAGCGCCTGTTGACGCAAAAGCAGAAGGACAAGAATAAGCTGTACAGCCTGCACGCGCCCGAGGCTGAGTGCATCTCAAAAGGTAAATCGCGCCAACCCTACGAGTTCGGCGTGAAAGTCTCCATCGCCACCACGCACAAGGAAGGCCTGGTGGTCGGCATGCGCAGCATGCCCGGCAATCCATACGACGGGCACACGCTGTTTGAAACCTTGGAGCAGGTGGCGATCCTGACCGACTGCCAGCCCAAGGAAGTCTTTGTGGATCTGGGTTATCGCGGCGTCGAAGTTCCGCCCGGCACCAAGATCTACCACCCCAAGCTTAAGCGCGACATCACCCAACGCCCGCGGCGCGACATCAGGCGCCGCAGCGCCATCGAGCCGGCCATAGGACACATGAAAAATGACGGACGCTTGCGGCGCAACTGGCTGAAAGGGATGGCTGGCGACGCGTTCCACGCGCTGCTGTGCGGCTGCGGGCATAACCTGCGCATGATCCTCAAGAAGCTGCGGCTTCTTTTTGCCCGGATCGCAGCTCGGGCAATGCAAGCGCAGATTCCCATGATGTGGACTTGGCGGAGTTTCCAGCCCGTCCGCTGCTGATTTTTGATTTATTCAGACCGCACCACGTAACTTGCGCTGAGCGACTTAAACCACTCAGCTTTCACGAGACGACACAGCCGTCACAGGCCACGCGTATTCTTATGCCGCCACATTCTGCGCCCACGCCAGCGCGGCCAGATGGGCGGTGTTGACATCGAGTGGCGTCAGCTTGAGCGCTGCCGCCATCGAGGACACCAGATCCGAATTGAGTTCGCAGGCTTCCGCCAGCGCCAGATACGGACCGTATTTGCCGTCGCGGTTGCGCAAGGCAGCCACCACATCGTCCGGCAGCTGGATGGCTGCCAGCACCTCATCCATGCTGATGCCCAGCAAACGGTCCAACAGCGAGAACATGCCCGCCACAAACACCTGCTCGGCCTCGCTCTTGCCCAGCGCCTGCTGGGCCAGCAGTTCGGCCAGCCGCCCCCGTACCACGGCCGTTTCCAGCAACACCGGTGAATAGCCAGTGGTACTGGCCGTGGCCAGCAGCAGCGTCAGCCAGCGGTACAGCGGCGCATAGCCGAGCAGTGCCAGCGCCTGACGCAGCGACTGGATTTCCCGCCCCGCGCCGAAACCGGCCGAATTGATGAAGCGCAGCAGCTTGTAGGACAGCGTGGCATCGCGCTTGAGCACAGCCTCGATCTGGCCCACATCGGCATTCTGGCGCACCATCTGCATCAGCTGCATGATGATGGTCTGGGCCGGATTCAGGCCCTTCTGGTCATTGCTGGGGCGTGGCGTCAGGTGCAACTTGCCGACGAAGGCATTCAGGCCCAGCAGCGCCCAGGCATCGAAATCGGCCCAGTTGGTAACGGGCCGCGCCACCATGCCCACGGCAGCATGCTTGAGGGCCGCGTAATTGCGCGCCTGGTCGGCCACATCGGCGCCGGAGAAACGCACTTCCACGTAACTGGCGATGGTCGGCAAACGGGTGCCGATGCGCAGCAGGTCGGCATCGCGCAGCAGTATGCCCACGCCGCCGGCGCGCAGTGCCTGCACGGCCGCCAGGGTATCGGGGTGGGACAAAGTAGGCGCCTTCAGCGCCAGCACCGTGTGCTGCGGCGGCAGCTGGTGCAAGGCATCGGCCGACAGCATGGACGGCACGGCTTCGAGAAACAGCGATTTGTCGCGCAGCAGCCAGTCGCCTTCGGGACTGACCAGCTGGCTGGCCACAAACGCCAGCAATAACTCCTGCTCGGCCGGCGTGGCCGCTGCGGCCGACCAGCACAACTCGTAGCCCAGCACGCGCTGGCGCGCGTCGAGCAGCGGTTCACGCACTAGGAAAGCAGTCTGATGCATGCTGTAGGGCCCAATGAGAGAGGCCCGCACTGGGCGGGCCGGAACTGGTCAGAAACCGAGGCTGTCGAGCAGGTCATCCACCTGCCCTTGATCGGCCACCACATTTCCACGCGTCGGGTCGATTTGCGGTCCGTTCATCAGACCGTTGTCAAACTCCTTTTTCATCTGGTCCGGCGCAAAATCCACCAGCATCTGTACCAGCTGCTGTTCCAGATTCTGAGCGATGGCCGTGACCTTCTTGATCACCTGCCCCGTCAGATCCTGAAAATCCTGCGCCATCATGATATCCATCAGATGAGCCTTGGTCTGGCTGGTGCCCGCTGCGGCCTGATCCAGTGCCGCTATGGTCTGCTCCGCCAGTGCCCGCCACGCGGCATTATCGGCCGCCTCGCCGGCCGCCAGCAAACCATGCCATTCGGCTTTCAGCGTGCGGGCGTCGCCGCCTATCTGGTCCTGCAAGGGGCTAGCGGCGTCAGTCGCGTTCAACACCTTCTGTGCTGCATCTTCACTGAGCCGCGCCACATAATCGAGCCGGTCACGCGCATCCGGAATATCGGAGGCGGCTTTTTCGATCAGTTTATCGAGGCCCAGACCACGCAAGCTGTCATGCAGCGTGCGCGTCATGTGGCCTATACGCGACAGAAACTCTTCATTCGGCACCATTGCTCCGGTGCCGCTGTGCTGCTCCACCATCCTCAAGCTCCGAGTTTTTCGAAGATCTTGTTCAGTTTTTCATCCAGCGTAGCGGCGGTGAACGGCTTCACCACATAGCCATTGGCGCCAGCTTGTGCGGCAGCAATGATGTTTTCCTTCTTGGCTTCCGCAGTCACCATCAGCACTGGCAATTTGGCCAGAGCGGGATCGGCACGGATGTTTTGCAGCATGGTCAGACCGTCCATATTTGGCATGTTCCAGTCCGACACGACGAAATCGAACGATTCAGCGCGCAATTTGGCCAGCGCCATCACGCCGTCTTCGGCTTCGTCGACATTGGCATAACCCAGTTCTTTCAACAGATTCCGGACGATGCGGCGCATCGTCGAAAAATCGTCTACAACTAAAAATTTCATCTTTGGATCAGCCATGAATTACTCCGTTGTTTCTCTACGCGGTTGTTAATAGTGTCTGCAATTGCGAGCAAGTTGTAGGATAGCATTTTCGTTGCTTGAAGGCGAACAAAGTCGCACTAAAACGTCACACTTGACATTTTATACGCGCAATGCCCGCATTCCGTGTGCGGCCAGATGGCCCAGCACCATGCCCGGCAAGGCCGACAGCGGCCCCACTTCATGGGCAGCGCCTATGGCAATGGCCTCGCGCGGCATGCCGAACACCACACAGCTAGCCTCGTCCTGGGCAAAATTGTGTGCCCCCGCCTGCTTCATTTCCAGCATGCCGGCCGCGCCATCCTTGCCCATGCCCGTCAGGATCACTCCGACCGCATTCTTGCCGGCATGCTGGGCCGCCGAGCGGAACAGCACATCCACCGACGGACGGTGACGGTTGACAGGCTCGGCCTGATCGATGCGGGTCATGTAGTTGGCGCCGCTACGGGCCAGATACAGATGCAAATGACCTGGCGCAATGTAGGCATGGCCGGGCAGAATACGTTCGTTGCCAGCGGCTTCCTGCACCGAAATCTTGCACAGCGAATCGAGACGCTGGGCAAACGAGCGGGTAAAGCCTTCCGGCATGTGCTGGGTAATCAGAATGCCCGGGCAGTCCGACGGCATCTGCATAAGGAATTCGCGTATCGCTTCCGTGCCCCCGGTGGAAGCGCCAATGATGATCAGCTTTTCCGACGAGGTCAGCGGATTGCGCAGCTGCGGCAGCTGGCTGTGGGCTTCGCCGCCCGCTACCGGCAGGGTACGGGCACGCACACGGGCTTTGGCCGCGGCGCGGATCTTATCAGTAATCAAGTCGGTGTATTCGCGCATCCCGGCCTGGATCGAAATCTTGGGTTTGGTAACAAAATCAACGGCGCCCAGCTCCAGCGCACGCATGGTGATCTCCGAGCCGCGCTCGGTCAGCGAGGACACCATCACCACCGGCATGGGGCGCAAACGCATGAGCTTCTCAAGGAAATCCAGCCCATCCATCTTGGGCATTTCCACGTCCAGCGTCAGCACATCGGGATTGGTTTGCTTGATCAGCTCGCGTGCCACCAGCGGGTCGGGCGCCGTGGCCACCACCTGCATGTCGGGCTGACTATTAATGATTTCGCTCATGACGCTGCGGATCAGCGCCGAGTCGTCCACGATCAGAACTTTGGTCTTCATTGCATACTACTTTCCGGGCAAATGGCCCTTGCTACATAGATCAGAACAGATCGATCTCACCACCCACCGGCGCCACTTTGAGGCGGCTGGCGTACTCGATTTCGCGTTTAACCAGCGTATCGTTATGAGTCTGCATCAGTTTCTTGACCAATACCTTGCCCGTGCGGGGGAAGAAATACACTTTGCGCGGGTGCACATCGTTGAGGTCTTCCGCTACCACACGGATCTTTTCCACCTTCAGGAAATTCAGCACGAAGGCAGCATTACGCTCACCCACGTTAATCGCCGTAAACCCCTTCAGCACGGCGCCGCCGCCGAAACACTTGGCTTCCAGATTTTCGCGCTTGGCGCCGGCCTTGAGCAAGTCATTGATCAGCACTTCCATCGCATACGTGCCATAACGGGCCGAGGCCGACACCGGGCTATTCGGTTCACCGCCATCAGGCAGCATGAAGTGGTTCATCCCGCCCAGTCCCGTCACGCGGTCGCGGATGCAGGCCGACACGCAGGAACCAAGCACGGTGACGATCACCATTTCCTTGTTCGTATAATAATACTCGCCCGGCAGGATTTTGGCGGCCTGACAGTTAAAGGTCCGGTCAAAATACACATTGGTGGCAAATTGTTCGAGGTCCATGATTTCCTCTCACAGCCGGGCAGCGGTTTTTTGCGCCGCGCCACGATGCTGATCGTCCAGTTCATACACGGTCTTGCCGCGCAATTTCAGCGCATCGGACACGTACAGGAAGTTTTCCGAGTGGCCCGCAAACAGCAGCGCATCCGGTTTCATCAGCGGAACAAAGCGTGCCAGGATCTTGCGCTGGGTCGCCTTGTCAAAATAAATCATCACATTGCGGCAGAAAATCACATCGAACTGGCCGCTGATCGGCCAGCCTTCAGCCAGCAGATTGAGCTGCTTGAAGGTAATCAGATTGCGCAGTTCGGGACGCACGCGCGCATAGCCGGCCTTGTCGCCTTTGCCGCGCAGGAAGAAGCGCCGCGCCCGTTCCGGCGCCATCTTGTCCAGCCGGTCCATGGTGTAGACGCCGTTGGCGGCATGGGCCAGTACATTGGTGTCGATATCGGTGGCAATGATGTGGCAGTTAGGCGTGAGCGTATTGAATGCTTCGCACACGGTCATGGCGATCGAATACGGTTCTTCGCCGGTGGAACTGGCCGAGCACCAGATATTGATGGTTTCGCGCTTGCCGCGGATGTGTTCCGCCAACAGGGGGAAATGGTGGGCTTCGCGGAAAAACGACGTCAGGTTGGTGGTCAGCGCATTGGTGAAGGCTTCCCACTCCTCTTCGCCCAGCCGCCCTGCTTCCAGATCGTCGAGATATTTGCCGAACGACTCGATGCCGGTGGCGCGCAGACGCCGCGCCAGCCGGCTGTACACCATTTCCTGTTTGCTGTCGGCCAGCGAAATCCCGGCCCGCTTGTAAATCAGCCCGCGTACACGCTCGAAATCCTTGGCGTGAAATTCAAATTCTTTACTGCCTTTGGTATGCGGCATATTCTTAAATCCTTAACTCTGTCGCGAAGATGCCGTGCCAGCCGCACGCCGTCCGGCGTGCGGCCTTAGTGCTTAAAACTCTTCCCACTCGTCGCTCGAAGCTGGTGCAGGAGTGCTGAGTTTTTTCGGTGCGGCAGCGCGCGCAGGCGCGGCAGCCGGACGCGGTGCAGCCACGGCCGGAGCCGGTGCAGGCGCCGGCGCTGCAGCCGGACGCGGCAACACGCGGGCGGCCGGACGGCGCACATCCTGGTCGTACGACAGCTTGAAGATGCTCACTGCCTGCGCCAGCATCTGGGCCTGTTCTCCCATGCTTTCGGCAGCAGCGGCAGCTTCCTCAACCAACGCAGCATTCTGCTGGGTCATTTCATCCATCTGGGTAATGGCCTGATTGACTTCTTCGATACCGTTGCTCTGTTCCTGGGTTGCGGCCGTGATTTCGCCCATGATGTCGGCCACCTGGCGAATCGACGTCACCACCAGATCCATGGTCTGGCCAGCTTCATCCACCAGCTTGCTGCCGGCATCGACCTTCTCCACCGAGTCACTGATCAGTTCCTTGATTTCCTTGGCAGCGCCAGCGGAGCGCTGGGCAAGATTACGCACTTCCGACGCCACCACCGCGAAACCGCGGCCCTGCTCGCCTGCACGGGCAGCTTCCACTGCCGCATTCAGCGCCAGAATATTGGTCTGGAAGGCGATGCCATCGATCACGCCGATAATATCCACGATCTTGCTGGACGAAGCCTTGATCGAACCCATGGTATCGACCACCTGCGACACCACCATGCCGCCTTTTTCTGCCACCGACGAAGCGGTGACGGCCAGCTGGTTAGCCTGACGGGCATTGTCGGCATTCTGTTTCACGGTGCTGGTCAGCTCTTCCATCGAGGAAGCGGTTTCTTCCAGCGAGCTGGCCTGCGCTTCGGTACGGGCCGACAGATCGGCATTGCCGGAAGCGATTTCCTGCGACGCCGTCGAAATCAGTTCGGTACCGGTACGCACATCGCCCACCGTCTTGGCCAGGCTTTCGTTCATGTCTTTCAGCGCCTGCAGCAGTTCACTGGTTTCATCGCGGCCTTCAACGTGAACGTGCGAAGTCAGTTCGCCCGCTGCCACTTTCTGCGCCACTGCTACGGCACCGGCCAGCGGCACGGTAATCGAGCGGGTAGTCACAGCGGCGCACACCACACCGATCGCCACGGCCACACCGCCAATGACGAACAGCAGCACCATCAGGCCGCGGTCGGCGGTCACGGAGCCGGCCATCACTTCAGCCGCGTTAGCCTGCTGCATTTCTACCAGTTTGTTGATCAGGCCCAGGGTCTGCTGGTTGAGCGGATCGATACGGCCGGAAATTACCTTGGCCGCGCCTTCGCTGTTAAACGCCAGTACCTGGCCGATGGCTTCCTTGAAAGCCTTGTCCACATCGGCGTCCAGCGCAGCGATTTCGGACAGGGCTTTCTTTTCCGCGTCATTCAGGCCCAGCGCCTTCAGATCAGCTACGGCCTTTTCATAACGGGCGCGCTGGTCTTTTACTTTCTGCTCTTCCTTCTGCATCAGGCTGACGTCCGATTGCAGACCGATGTTGCGCATGGCAATCCCGGTTTCCAGCATCGCGCTTTTCATGGTACCGGCCAGCAGATTTTTACTGGTACTCAGCTCCAGCCCCTTGGTCAGCTTGCTCTTATTGCTGTAGTTCAGATAGTTGGTCATCAGGACCATGGCTACCAGAATCAGCAAAATGGCGCCGAAGCCCAGACGCAGCCGTGCTCCAATCTTGAAATCGCGTAAATTCATGTTGTTTCTCCCCTAGCTGTCTATGCTGGCAGGCTGCGGCATGCACCGGAACCTGCCTTAATTATGAAACCTGTATGGCGCACTCTTCTGGGCGCTTGTATTTCCTGCGAACTGCGGTTACGGCGCGGTTTAGGCCGCCACCTGTTCCATTAATCCCATTTCTTCACTGGCCATCAGCTTGTCGATGTTCACCAATATCAGCATACGCTCATCAATGGTGCCCAGTCCAACCATATACTCGCTGCTGAAGGCCGTGCCCATCTCCGGCGCCGGCTTGACCTGCTCCGGAGTGAGCGTGGTAACGTCGGAAACCGAGTCCACCACCATGCCGACTACCCGTCCGCTGATGTTGAGGATAATTACCACAGTGAACTGGTCATACACGGGTTCGCCAAGTTGAAACTTGATCCGCATGTCAACCACGGGAATGATGATGCCGCGCAGATTGATCACGCCCTTGATAAATTCCGGCGCATTGGCAATCCGCGTCACGGCCTCGTAGCCGCGGATTTCCTGCACTTTCAGGATATCGATGCCGCATTCTTCCTTGCCCAGCGTGAAGGCTAGATATTCGTGTCCGGCGATTTCCTCTGCTGCATTGCTCAGTATGTCTGCCATGTCGAAGTCCTTGACGAGAGTTAGCTAAAAATCTGTTCGTCAGCCAGTTGCCGCGACGAGCGGATCAGGGCTGCCACATCGAGAATCAGGGCCACACCGCCATCGCCGAGGATGGTGGCGCCGGAGATCCCTGCTACCTTGCGATAATTCGACTCCAGATTCTTCACCACTACCTGCTGCTGGCCTACCAGCTCATCGATGAACAGGCAAGCCTTGCGGCCTTCCGTTTCGATGATGACCACGATGCCCTGGCAGGGATCGGTAAAGCGCGGCGTGATGTCGAACATCTGGTACAGCGGCACCAGCGGCAGGTATTCGCCGCGCACCTTGATGACGCGGCCCTTGCCGCTGATTTCCTTGACATCGTCCGGCACCGGCTGCAGCGATTCCACCACAAAGCCCAATGGCAGGATGTAGACTTCCTCGCCCACGCGAATCGACATACCGTCCAGTATCGCCAGCGTCAGCGGCAGCGAAATCGAGATGGTGGTGCCGAAGCCGCGCGCCGAACGGATATCCACCACCCCGCCCATGGCGCTGATATTGCGCTTGACCACATCCATGCCCACGCCGCGGCCCGACACATCGGTCACCTGCTCGGCAGTGGAGAAGCCGGGCGCAAAGATCAGCTGCCAGACATCGGCATCGCTCATGTTTTCGCTCAGCGGTACGCCGTTCTGCTCGGCTTTGGCCAGGATCTTTTCACGATTCAGGCCGCCGCCATCATCGGACACTTCGATGATGATGTTGCCGCCCTGATGGGCTGCCGACAGGAACAGCCGCCCCGCATCGCTCTTGCCGGCGGCACGGCGCACGGCCGGCATTTCGATGCCATGGTCGATCGAGTTGCGCACCAGGTGCGTGAGCGGATCGACGATACGTTCGATCAGGCCCTTATCGAGTTCCGTCGCGGCGCCGTTGGTGATGAAGTCGACCTTCTTGCCCAGCTTGGCCGCGAGGTCGCGCACCATGCGCGGGAAGCGCGAGAACACGAAGTCCATCGGCATCATGCGGATCGACATCACGGCTTCCTGCAGATCGCGGGTATTGCGCGTTAACTGGCTGACGCCGTTGAGCAGGCGCTCATGCTTCATCGGGTCGAGGATACCGACCCGCTGTTCTATCATGGCCTGGGTAATCACCAGCTCGCCCACCAGATTGATCAGCTGGTCGACTTTTTCGATCGACACCCGGATCGAGGACGATTCGGCGCCCGCGCCGTGCGGCACAGCATGAGCTTTCTCTTCTTTCTTGGCGGCGGCTTTCTTTTCCTCTTCGGCGATCTGCTGCGGCGTCGGGCCAGTATCAACGATACCGGCATTGGCGCGGATCTGCTCTACCGGCTGGAAGAACCCATAGCCACGCGCATCTTCGCTGCTGGCCTCCGCATTGGCGCGGATTTCATCGAGCGGCTGAAAGAAGCCATAGCCTTCGCCGTCCTTGGCTGCAGCGCCAGCACTCTGCGGCTGCAGTTCAGTGCTATCGAAGAAGCCGTAACCCAGTGCATTCTCCACCTTGGCGCGCTCGTCGCCTTCCCGTTTTGCCTGCACGTCGTCCAACGGCGGCAGCTCGGTCACCTTCATGTCGTCCGGATTGAGCACGAAGGAACAGATTGCGATCAGGTCATCCAGACTCTCATGGGTGGTGACCAGCATGGCATTGCGGTCTTTATCCAACGGGGTAATCGACACATGCCCCATCAGTCCCAGTTCAGCTCCCAATGCCTGCACTTCGCGGTGCGCCATGGCCGGCAGCTCCAGCCGGTAGCGTTTGCCGCCGCTGTGGTCTACCGCCTGTGCCTCGTTCGAGTGGAACGACGGCGCAATCGGCGCCATCGCCGTCACCGGCACATCCTGCGCCAGCGATTGCAGCATCATGCGCACATTGCCCACGGCATCCTGATCCACGCTGCTGCCATGGCGGTGGCCATCGAGCTGCATCTTCAGAATATCCTTGGCCGCCAGGAAGGCATCCACATGTTCGGCGGTCAGCGGCATTTCGCCCTTGCGGACGCGGTCCAGCAGGGTTTCCAGAATATGGGTCACTTCGGTCATGTCGGTGATGCCGAAAGTCGACGCACCACCCTTGACGGAGTGGGCGGTCCGGAACACCGCATTCAGGTCTTCCGGGTCCGGGTGGTCGACATCGACGGCAAGCAACAGCCGTTCCATTTCAGCCAGCAATTCTTCGGCTTCATCGAAGAAGACCTGGAAGAACTGGCTAATATCGATGGTCATGGTGATACTCCCTTGGTTACACTCAGCATGATTGCCTGCGCGGGATCAGCCTATGACCTTCTTCACTACCTCGATCAGCCGTTGCGGGTCGAACGGCTTGACCAGCCAGCCGTTGGCACCGGCCGCACGGCCTTTGGATTTCATTTCATCCGACGATTCCGTGGTCAGCATCAGAATCGGGGTTTTCTGGTACGCCGGCAGTTCGCGCAGCAGCTTGATCAGCTGCAGGCCATCCATGCGCGGCATGTTCTGGTCGGTCAGCACCAGATCGACAGTTTGCTGTTTGGCCTTGTCCAGTCCATCCTGACCGTCCACTGCCTCCACCACCTGATAGCCAGCCGCTTTCAGACTGAAGGCCACCATCTGGCGCAGGGAACTGGAATCATCAACTGCAAGTATCGTCTTGGCCATTTCTCTTCTCACTCATTAAATTTCGGACCCGTAGTCCGGTTGATTCATATTCCGGGGCGGCACTCAGAACAGTTCGATGTCGCCGCTCTCCAGGTGTTGCTGACTGACCGCCTTGCGCAGCACGCTGCGCAGCTCCAGGCTCTGGACTGCCAGCGCCATGCTGACTTTGCCGAGCAGGTCGACGATCTCTTCGTTATCGCTATCGGGCAGCATTTCGGCACCGTGCGCACTCATGGTACTCAGGAATTCGCGCAAGCCCGTAACACGTTTGAGGGTACGGTCTAGCAGCTGGCTAGTCATGTCCTGGAACTGCAGACTGGTAATGGCGGCATTCACATAGCCGCCTACCTGTCCCTGCAACGCGGCCAGCTGGGTGCGTTGCTCTTCACTGATTTCGCCGCCGGCCAGCAACTGGGTGATGGTGGCCTGTTCTGCCTCGACTGCTTTATGGATGGCCATAAAGTTGAAGGACAATTTTTCGATGGCTTCTTCCAGCAGCAGGCCGGTCTGGATCAGATCCGTCTCCACTTCCGTCAAATGCTGGCGCCCATGGTCCGCGACGCCCGACATGAGGCGTTTGACATGCGATCCCAGAATCTTTTTTCTCGTCATAACTGTCTCGTTGATGGGGCACTTATTTGCGCACCGGGGGAACACCGCGCGCTGGTGGCGCTGCGGCGGCCGCTTCTTCCTCCGCCCCCACTTCGATCTGGCGCACGCCGTCACGCAGCACACTTTCTTCGGTACGCTTGTTCATCACCAGTATGCTGATGCGACGGTTGACGGGATTGAAGGGATCCGCCTTGTCGAGATTGTTGGCAGACGCCAGCCCCACTACCCGCAATACCTTGGACTCGGCCATGCCACCGGCAATCAGCTCGCGACGCGAGGCATTCGCCCGGTCAGAGGAGAGTTCCCAGTTACTATAACCGTTGTCACTAAGAAATGGGGTCGAATCCGTATGGCCGGACAGGCCAATCTTGTTCGGCACATCATTGAGTACGAAGCCAATTTCGTGCAAGATCTCGCGCGTGTAGGGCTGCAGTTCCGCCTTGGCCGAAGCAAACATCGGCCGGTTCTGCTCGTCCACGATCTGGATCCGCAAGCCTTCGCTGGTAATATCGAGCAGCAGCTGATCCTTGTACTTTTTCAGCAGCGGGTTGGCTTCGATCTTGTTCTCGATCTTTTCCTTGAGCGAGGCCAGACGGGTGCTCTCTTCCGCCTCCAGCGCTGCCTTGGCCTGCTGCAGGCTCACCTTCTTGGTGGCGTCCTGATCATTGCTGGCCTTGACCTGGCCATCCTGCCGGGTAATGTCCTTGCCGCCCCCTTTGATGATGGAGGAACTATCGCCGGCGGCACTGCCGCCCGACATGGCCACTTTCAGCGGCTGCTTGAAATACTCGGAAATCCCGGCCAGATCGCCCTTGGCGGTCGAGCCAAGCAGCCACATCAGCAGGAAGAAGGCCATCATCGCCGTTACGAAGTCGGCATAGGCAATCTTCCACGCGCCGCCATGATGGCCGCCGGCGTGCTTCTTAATCTTCTTGACAACAATGGGCCGTAAGCCTTCTTCAGCCATGACAGCTCCTTACCCCATATGCACCCACAATGCCAGTTCCAGCCATGCTCAAGCCGCCGCTCACTTGGATTTCGATTTCTTGATGTGATCCTCCAGCTCGGCGAAGGTCGGACGTTCCGTCGAGTACAGCACTTTACGGCCGAACTCCACCGCCAGCGCCGGCGCGTAGCCATTCAGACTGGCCAGCAAAGTGACTTTTACGCACTGGAACATCTTGCTTGATTCGTCCAGCTTCTGCTCCAGCAGGCCGGACAGCGGGCCGACGAAGCCGTAGGCCAGCAGAATACCCAGGAAGGTACCCACCAGCGCGTGGGCAATCAATATCCCCAGCTCGGCCGGCGGCATCCCCACCGATTCCATGGTGTGCACCACCCCCATCACCGCCGCCACAATACCGAACGCCGGCATACCGTCGCCCAGTTTGGCAATCGCGTGGGCCGGCACGGCACCTTCGTGGTGGTGGGTTTCCAGTTCCATGTCCATCAGATTCTCGATCTGCATGGCATCCATATTGCCTGACACCATAAGGCGCAGGTAGTCCGTCATGAATTCGACGATGTGGTGGTCCGCCAGCACGCTGGGGTATTTGCTGAAGACAGGGCTCTGCTCGGGATTTTCGATATCGCCCTCGATCGACATCAGACCTTCCTTACGGACTTTGGACAGCACGTCGAACAGCAGCGACATCAGTTCCATGTACAGGTCTTTGGTATAAGGCGAGCCTTTCAGCACGGTCGGCAGTGCGCCCACCGTGGCCTTCAGCGCCTTAGGCGTATTGCCGACCATGAAGGCGCCAACGGCACCGCCGCCGATCATGACCAGTTCCAGTGGCTGGAACAGCGCAGCAAGGTGGCCGCCGGACATGGCATAGCCGCCGAACACGCCCACACATACCACTACATAACCAATAATGACTAACAAGTGCCCCGCCTCCCTAGAGTGAAACTGGCGAAACGCCCAGCAATGTGGCGCCCAGATTCAATAAAATTTACATATAGAACTACAATAACGCGACTCTAGGGGCGTGGGCAAGCGAATAACGCTAAATGATGCTTAAAAGTACCATATGTAAACAGGCTTGCCGCCCTCTGTGGCATAGATGGTCTGATCGGGCGGATGACCCTCGATGGCAAACTCGTAGCTCAGCAGCATGCTGCCCGGCTGCAGCTCGGCCAAGGATTTACGCCACAGCGCCGTCATGGCGGCGGGCGAAAGATAGGCGAATACCAGCTGAAACTGCGCAAAATCAAGTTTCTCGTAATCACCTAATATAAACTGCGCGCGGCTGCCGCTGAGCATGGCGCGCAGGCGGCTGTACAGCCATGGCAGCGGCGCCAGTTCGATTCCCATACAGGCGAGTTGCGGACGCTGGCGGGCCAGATACAGCACCAGACCGCCAAGTCCGCTGCCGATGTCTATCATGCGCAGCGGCTTATCGGCAGGTAAAACTTGACGTACAGCATCCCAAATTTCAGGCGTAGAAGGATAGTAAGGCACCTGCGTGCGGAAAGTAGACCAGTACCAGCCCAGCGAGAGCAGAAACGCCAGTAAAAATAGCCATGGCGGCAGCTGCAGCGCCAGCGCCAGCATCAGTGCGGCTGGAAACAGCAGCTGTATCCAGCGCCACCAACGCGCCAGCCCCAGACGCCAGGTCAGCACAGCAGCCCAGCCGCCCTGCAGCAGGACGGCGCTGTATTCATTCAGGGGAAAATGCAGACGCGCTAATAAATAGATGCTCAGCAGCGTCAGCGGCATGCTGACGCACTGAATAAACAAAGCGCGTATGGCGGGAGCCCGCCCTACGCGCTGCAGATAGGATGTTGGGGGTGTGGCGGCGGTCACGCGGCCAGCTGGTCGGCGTCGCGGGCTTTCTTGGTCTTGCCGGCGCGCGAAGGCATGTGGCACAGGCCGCAGACATAGCTGCCGTGCAGATCCATGCTATTGACCACGAATTTACCCTGGCATTTGCCGCATGGGGCCAGTTCCAGCATTTTGCTGCTAAAGAAACGTACCAGCGTCCAGGCGCGCGTCAGTGACAGCAGCGGCTCTTCGCCCGGCTCCGGCGGCATCTGCTCCAGATACAGCTTGTAGGCTTTCATCACGGCTTCGATGCCGCTGGCGCCTGCATGCTCGGTCAGGAACTTGTGGATATTCATGAACAGCGAGGAATGGATATTCGGCTGCCAGGTCAAGAACCAGTCCGTCGAGAAAGGCAGCATGCCTTTCGGTGGCGATACGCCACGCAGTTCTTTATACAGCTTGAGCAGACGTTCGCGCGACAGCGACACTTCCGACTCCAGCAATTGCAGACGTGCACCCAGTTGGATCAGTTCGATGGCCAGCTGAATTTCCTGGGCTTCCGATACGACGCTTTTCTTGCTCATGATCTGGGCTCCGCTGCAAAAAGTCTGTAATTACGCGATTTCTTCAACTGGCTGGCCGGCCATCAGGATGGCGGCGTGCGACTGGGCCAGTACGCGGTCTTTATTGTAATTGGTCAGCATCGAGAGAATTGCGCTGTCATCAAAGCGGAAGCGGGCCAGCATCATGTTGCCGCCTGCCAGTTTCAGGATCTGCGCATTGCTCATGCCTTCGATCAGGTCGGCGATCTCGGCAGCGATACCCAGGCGGAAGATCGCGGTGACTTTATCAGCGCGGATCATTTGCTGGGCCAGCATCAGGTAGCTCAGGTTGGCGTCGCGAATTTCAGCCATCATATCGTTAGCGGTCATTTCCTTCTCCTCGTCCGTTATCTGCACTGCGGAAACACATTTGCGTTTCCAGTGAGATACATTCTGCGTGAGCAACAAAAAACGGAGTAGTGGACAAACTCCGTATTTTTTTCCAGGAAATGACGAACGCGACCAGTCGGTGTTTGTCTGACAAACACACGCCGATCACTCATCTACGCCCTTGCAGCGTAGGAAAATTGCGGTTTTCGATCTTCAAAAAAAGTCCTGCTCTGAAATAAAAACTACGTTTCTAGCGACTCTTTTTTGCTACATCTAAACTCTTAACGGCAGCCTTTTGGGGAACTTTAGGGTCAACACGAAAAATTTTTCACTTTTTTTCGATTATTTTTCCCCGCCCGCTTTTACTGCCTGATGACCCTTTTCTGCTCATCATGAACAGGGTAACGGCAGGGTTTGGGGGAACTTTAGGGTTTTTTTAAAAAAAATCGAAAAATTTTAAAAAAAATTTCAAACCCAGGAAACATGCCGGCTCCAGCCCTATTTTTGGGTATGCCGAGGGCGCGAAAAAGGACTTTCAACCTGTTACACTGGCATCCTTGGCAATTTATTGAAGCCTAAAGTATCATCCCATCTTGCAAGAAAGTTACAAAATGACAACTCGCAATGCTTGCCTCGAACGCGACGCGCTGGATCCGCTCGCGCCCTTACGGGCCCAGTTCGATCTGCCGGAAGGCGTAATTTATCTGGATGGCAATTCTCTTGGCGCACGTCCACGCACGGCCCTGCCCCGCGCCCAGCAGGTGATTGCTGAGGAATGGGGCCATGATCTGATCCGCAGCTGGAATACGGCGGGTTGGTTTGACCTGCCCAAGCGTCTGGGCAACCGCCTTGCGCCGCTGATCGGTGCGCATGACGGTGAAGTGGTGGTGACCGACACCACCTCCGTCAACCTGTTCAAGGCGTTGGCCGCCGCGCTGCAGATGCAGGCCGGCCAGCCGCAGCGCCGCGTAATCATCACGGAGCGCTCCAATTTCCCCACCGATATCTATATGGCCGAAGGGCTGAGCCGCTGGCTGGAGCGTGGCTACCGGCTGCACCTGATCGACGACGTGACCGAATTGGCGACCGCCATCAATCAGGAAACCGCCGTGGTAATGTTGACCCATGTTAATTACCGCACGGGCTACCAGCACGATATGCGCGCCACCAGCGCCCTCGCCCACGCTGCCGGCGCCCTGATCCTGTGGGATCTGGCCCATTCAGCGGGTGCCGTGCCGGTCGATCTGCACGCCGATGGCGCCGATCTGGCCGTTGGCTGCACTTATAAATACCTCAATGGCGGCCCCGGCGCGCCGGCCTTCATCTGGGTGCCCGAGCGCCATCAGGCGCAATTCCGCCAGCCTTTATCCGGCTGGTGGGGCCACGCCGCCCCGTTCGCCATGGCGCCCGCCTTTGCCCCGGCCGATGGCATCGCCCGCGCCCTGTGCGGCACCCAGCCCATCGTCTCGCTGGCTCTGGTGGAATGCGGCCTCGACATCTATCACCAGACCAGCATGGCCGCCTTGCGCACCAAATCGCTGGCCCTGACCGACCTGTTTATCGAACTGGTGGAACAGCGCTGCGCCGCCCATCCGCTGGGACTGGTAACGCCGCGCGAACATGCACGGCGCGGCAGCCAGGTCAGCTTTACCCATCCGCACGGCTATGCCGTGATGGCCGCCCTGATCGCCCGCGGCGTGATCGGAGACTACCGCGAACCGGCCATCATGCGCTTCGGCTTTACGCCGCTGTACACCAGCTTTACCGATGTCTGGGATGCGGTCGACATCCTGTGCGACATTCTGGACCAGCAAGCCTACGATATCCATGCCCGGCGCGACGCCGTCACCTGAAGCGAGAACACCATGACTGACAACCAAGCAGCGGCCAACGGCTGCCCCATGCATGCGGCGCCTGCAGCGGCACCGGCCGGCGACGCCCAGTGGCACGGCGCCCAGATGGATTTCAGCAAGGATATGAGCTACGGTGACTATCTGGGCCTGAACCAGATTCTCACGGCCCAGCACCCGCTTTCGCCCAACCATAACGAAATGCTGTTCATCGTACAGCACCAGACCAGCGAACTGTGGATGAAGCTGATGCTGCACGAAATGCACGCCGTGCGCACCCATCTGCAGGCCGACGATCTGCCGCCAGCCTTCAAGATGCTGGCCCGGGTGGCCCGCATCATGGACCAGCTGGTGCACGCATGGGATGTGCTGGCCACCATGACGCCACCCGAATACACCGCCATCCGCCCGTATCTGGGCGCCTCGTCCGGCTTCCAGTCCTACCAGTACCGCGAGATCGAGTTCATCCTCGGTAACAAGAATCCAGCCCTGCTCAGCGTCCACGCCAGCCACAGCGACACCTACGCCGTGCTGGAACAGGCGCTGCATGCGCCCTCCGTGTACGACGAAGCCATCAAGCTGCTGGCCCGCAACGGCCTGCCCATCGCGCCGGAACGCCTGAACGGCGACTGGACCCAGCCCACCCGTGCCGACGAATCAGTCAAACAGGCCTGGCTCACCGTCTACGGCGATACCCAGCGCTACTGGGCCCTGTACGAGCTGGCCGAAAAGCTGGTGGATCTGGAAACCGCATTCCGCTTCTGGCGCTTCCGCCACCTCAACACGGTGGAACGCATCATCGGCTTCAAGACGGGCACCGGCGGCACGGCAGGCGCCAGCTATCTGCGCAAGATGCTCGATGTGGTACTGTTCCCCGAGCTGTTTGCCCTGCGCACGGAGCTCTGACACTTCATTTGAGGGCGCAGCGGGAACTCGCCCGCTGCGCCCCACTCTAAGCTAGACCTTTAACCCGTCGCGCGAGGAGGAAACAAGATGAAGCCTATGATGCACTACCGCTGGAACAGGCTGGCCGCTGGCGCCGGCCTGCTACTCGGACTGGCCGCCGCCATGCCGGCCGCACATGCCGCCGTCGCCACCTATACGGCCATACTCAACGGTGCGCAGGAATCACCGTCGAATAGTTCCACTGCCATGGGCGCCACCGTGGTGCGCTTCGACGCGGCCAGCCATATGCTGGAAGTCGATGTCGCCTTCGGCAGCCTGCTAGGCACCAGTACCGCTGCCCACATCCACTGCTGCACCGCCATGGCAGGTACGGGCACGGCCCCCGTCATGGCGGAGCTGCCCTCGTTCACCGGCTTCCCGCTGGGCGTGCATTCAGGCGCCTATAGCCAGGTATTCGACACCTCGCTCAGCAGCACCTGGAATCCGGCCTTCATAGCCAGCCATGGCGGCACCACTGCCGGCGCGGAATCGGCCTTTGCCATGGGCCTGAACAGCGGCATGGCCTATTTGAATGTCCACAGCACGGCCTATCCTGGAGGAGAAATACGCGGCTTCCTGCATGCAGCGGCCGTGCCGGAACCGGCCAACATCGCCCTGCTGGGACTGGGCGTGCCCGCCGTGCTGCTGGCAGCACGGCGGCGCCGGCGCGCCTAATCTGTACAGGCGCGCCCGCCATCATCACGGCGCACTGACTATCTAGCGCTTGCTGCTAACCAGCGGCAGTTCGATATAGCTGTCGTGATAGATGCGCTGGGTGGCTGTGCGATAATCCGCAGGCTGGGCAAAGAAGATATTCGGCACAAAGGTTTGCGGATTACGGTCATACAGAGGGAACCAGCTGGACTGGATCTGCACCATGATGCGGTGCCCCGGCAGGAACACATGGTTGGCAGCGGGCAGTGCAAAGCGGTAGGTCAGTGGCGCATCAGGCACCAGAGCTTTGGGCTGGGACAGCGATACACGATAGCGGCCACGGAAGATGTCGGCCGCCACCATCAGCTGATAGCCGCCCATTTCCGGCTGCGCCGCCACCTGATCGGGATACACGTCGATCAGCTTGACCACCCAGTCGGCATCCGTGCCGCTGGTAGCGGCTAACAGGTTGGCGATAGGTTCGCCGCTGATCTTGACGGGCGCCGTCAGCACCTCGCTGGTGTAGCTGAGCACATCGGGCCGGCCCGAAGCCTCGCGCTGGTCGTCCACCAGCCAGCGCGGCCAGGTCTGCCCTTTGGCTTCATCGTAACCCACCGCCATAATGGGACGGGCGCGGTAAGGCACAGGCTTGGCCGGGTCGGACACATATTCATCGTAAGCGGTAGCCACAGCCGGTGTAGCCAAGGCAGCGGATGGGGTAGCAGCGGGAACGCGGCCCAGCGTCAGCTTGCTGCCCGCAGCCAGTTGCAGCGCCGTCGGCGTGGTGCTGCAGCCGCTGTTACAGCCGCTAGGCCAGCGATTCAGCGCACGCCACTTGTTGCTGCCGGTCTCGAACGCGGAAACAGCAGCGATATTCAGCGCCGGTGCATCATCCTTCAGATAGTGGTCAAGGAAGGGCCGCAATATCTCCTGCCGGAAGTGCAGCGCCGTATCGCTACCGAAGTGCAGCGCACCGAGCTTGCTGCCTTCGTCAATGGCGCCGCCATGGTTCCACGGCCCCATCACCAGATACACCTGATTGTCGCGGTCCAGCGGCTTGATGGCTTTATACACGGCCAGCGCGCCATAGATGTCCTCGGCATCCCACCAGCTATGCACCAGCATGGTCGGTACTTTGACAGGCTGGCGCGCCAGCACCTGATCCATCGCCTGCTCGCTCCAGAAATTGTCGTAAGCGGGATGGCTACTGAGCTTGCGCCAGAAGCCCACCTGCTCCATGCCGCGCTGATTGGCCAGCGCGCCGGCCGAACCGGCGCGCAGGAAGGTATCGTAGTCGTCGTAATGGCTGCTATACCACTTGGCTTCGCTGCGGCGCGTGGCCACCTGTTCCAGAATGTAGGCCAGATTCACCTGCCGGAACGCGCCGTTATGAAACCAGTCGTCGCCACGCCAGCCATCCACCATGGGGTTCATGGGTACGGCTGCTTTCAGGGCCGGATGTGGTTTCACCAGCGCCATCAGCGGCAGATAGCCATCGTAGGAAATGCCGATGATGCCGACCTTGCCATTACTTTCGGGGACGTTGTGAGTCAGCCATTCGATGGTGTCCCAGGTGTCGGTGGAATGGTCGACCGGCGTGGGATTGAAGCTGGAACCTGCCAGCGGCCGGTTCATCACATAATCGCCTTCCGAGCCATGCTTGCCGCGCACATCCTGCATCACGCGGATATAACCGCCCTGCACCACCACATCGGCGGCATTGTCATAGCCTTGCAGGATGTTTTCCAGCTGCGAGCTTTCGGCATGGGCCGTCAGTTCGGCGGCGTTATATGGCGTGCGGGTCAGCAGGACAGGTGCACGGCTGGCGCCGCGCGGCACGATGATGACGGTATTGAGCTTGACGCCATCACGCATGGGGATCATCACGCTGCGTTTGACGTAATCGAAACCGTCTACCGGTGCATGGAATTCATCCGGTGTTTCGCTAGGCAGTGCGGGATAAAGTGGTGCCGTTGGTGCAGCCGGTGCGGTAGCAGCGCTGCCCGTGGCGGCAGGCGGTGCAAGCTGCGCCTGTACCACAGGCGCAAGCAGCAGCATGGCGCTGGCCAGCGCCACGGTGTATCGAGACATGTTTCCCCCGGAGGTATGCTTGCGGATGCGCAAACATAGCACACTCCGGCGGGAAACTTATAGAAATGCTCTTACTTGGCAGCGCCGTTCAGCAGCATCTCGTTGAGGCGCTTGACGAAGGTAGCCGGATCGCTGAGCGAACCGCCTTCAGCCAGCAGGGCCTGATCGAACAGAATGTTGGCCCAGTCGTTGAAGGCCGACCCGGCATCCTGATACTTCAGGCGCGTCACCAGCGGGTGGTTAGGATTAATTTCCAGAATAGGCTTGGACTCCGGCGCATTCTGGCCCGCTGCTTTCAGCATGCGCAGCAGATTACCCGACAGCTCATGCCCGTCCGCCACCAGACAGGCCGGCGAATCGGTCAGACGGAAGGTCACGCGCACGTCCTTGGCCTTGTCGCTCAGGGCATCCTTCATCTTGCCGACCAGTTCCTTGTACGAGCTTTCCGTTTCCTCGTGTTCCTTCTTCTCGGCTTCGTCTTCCAGCGCGCCCAGATCGAGGCCGCCTTTGGCCACCGACACCAGCTCCTTGCCTTCGAACTCGGTCAGGAAGGACAGCATCCATTCGTCCACGCGGTCGGTCAGCAGCAGCACTTCCACGCCTTTCTTGCGGAAGATTTCCAGATGCGGGCTGTTTTTCGCGGCCACATAGTTATCTGCCGTGACGTAGTAGATCTTGTCCTGGCCTTCCTTGGCGCGTGCGATGTACTGCTCGAACGAGACATTCTGTTCGTCGCCGTCATTGGCGGTGGAGGCGAAGCGCAGCAGCTTGGCCAGACGGTCCTTGTTGGTGGCGTCTTCGCCTATGCCCTCTTTCAGCACCTGACCGAACTCGCTCCAGAAGGTGGCGTACTTGTCCTTCTTCTCCTGTTCGTCGGCATTGGCCAGTTCTTCCAGCATGCCGATCACGCGCTGGGTCGAGCCATCGCGTATCACTTTCACGTCGCGCGATTCCTGCAGAATTTCACGCGATACGTTCAGCGGCAGGTCGGCCGAGTCGATCACGCCTTTGACCATCCGCAGATAGGTCGGCATCAGCTGTTCCGCATCGTCCATGATGAATACGCGCTTGACGTACAGCTTGATGCCGCCGCGCTTGTTGCGGTCCCACAGGTCGAACGGGGCTTTGGCCGGAATGTACAGCAGCTGGGTGTATTCGCTACGGCCTTCCACGCGGTTGTGGGTATGGGTCAGCGGTGCCTGGAAGTCATGCGAAACGTGTTTGTAGAATTCGTCGTACTGTTCCGGCGTGATGTCGGACTTGCTGCGGGCCCACAGGGCGCTGGCCTGATTGACGGTTTCCAGTTCGTCCTTGAGGACGGTTTCTTTCTTCTCTTCGTCCCACTCTTCTTTCTGCATCACGATAGGCAGCGAGATATGGTCGGAGTATTTACGGATGATGGATTTGATCTTCCACGACGACAGCAGTTCGTCCTCGCCTTCGCGCAGGTGCAGGATGATGTCGGTGCCGCGGCCGGTCTTCTCGATCTGCTCCACCGAGTAGTCGCCCTGGCCTTCCGATTCCCAGCGCACGCCTTCGCTGGCGGCAGCGCCGGCACGGCGGGTTTCCACGGTGATCTTGTCGGCCACGATGAAGCCCGAATAGAAGCCCACGCCGAACTGGCCGATCAGGGCCGCGTCCTGCTGCTGGTCGCCGGACAGCTTGCCGAAGAATTCCTTGGTGCCCGATTTGGCGATGGTACCCAGATGGGAAATCGCTTCGTCACGGCTCATGCCGATGCCGTTATCGGAAATGGTGATGGTGCGTGCCGCTTTATCAAAAGCGACCTTGATTTTCAGTTCGTGGTCATTGCCATACAGCGCATCGTTGTTGATTGCTTCGAAGCGCAGCTTGTCCGATGCGTCGGAAGCGTTGGAAATCAGCTCGCGCAGGAAAATCTCTTTGTTCGAGTACAGCGAGTGGATCATCAGCTGCAGCAGCTGCTTTACTTCTGCCTGAAAACCTAGGGTCTGCTTTTCGGTATCTGCCATTTTGGTAAGCCTCAAATAGTCTTGTGAATAGTCTTATGCTTGGGTGAATCTTGGGTGAATCTCGGGTAAAACTCAGCGCGGCGGCAGGTCGCCCCGGCCGCCCGCATTGCGTTTAACGCATTGTTGCCCCTAATTGGGGATGGTCGGCGCCATTTCAAGAGGGGCGGACCGTCTTCCTAGGAGCGCGCCAGCTCGCTTTCGAGGAAGCGCCATATCTGCGGGTCCTGCATGGCGGCCACGTGCAGGCGCATGCGGGTGGACGGCAGCTGGGCCGGTGAAAACAGGCTGCCCGGTGCCAGCAGCAGGTTCTGCGCCATGGCCCGTTCGGCCAGCACATTGGTGTCACGCCCCGCATCAACCCAGACGAACATGCCGGCCGGCGCTGCCACATCCACCTTCAGCCCTACCCGCTCCATCTGGCGGATGGTCTTGGCGCGCAGGCCGTCGAGACGGGCACGCATGCGGTCGGTATGCTTGCGGAAGGTGCCGTCGGACAGCACCTTGTACACCACCCGCTCGCCGATATCGCTGGTAGTCAGCATGGTCAACATCTTGCGGTCGGCCAGCCTTTCAGCCCGCTCCGGCGAAGCGGCAATAAAGCCCACGCGCAGATTGGCCGCCATGGTCTTGGAAAAGCCGCCCAGATAGATCACCCGCTGCAGCTGGTCCAGCGCAGCCAGCCGCGTGGCCGGCTGCACCGCGCTGCCCGGATGCAGGTCGCAGTAAATGTCATCCTCGACGATGACGAAATCATGTTCTTCCGCCAGCCGCAGCACCTGAAACGCCTTGGCCGCCGACAGCGAGGTGGAGCTGGGGTTGTGCAGCACCGAGTTGATGATGAAGAGCTTGGGCTTGTGCAGCGCCGCCAGCTCGGCCAGCTTAGCGATATCGGGGCCATCGGCCAGACGGGGAATGCCCACCACCTTGGCGCCCAGCGCCGCGAACGAGCCGAACATGAGGAACCATGCGGGATCATCGACAAAAATGGTGTCGCCGGGCTGGGTGAACTCGCGCGCCACCAGATCCAGCCCCTGCGTTACGCCCGCCGTAGTGACCAGCTGTTCCGGCGCGGCGCCGATTTCCAGCTCGGCCAGCTTGTGCTGCAGCTGCTGGCGCAGCGGCAGAAAGCCCTGCGGCACACCGTAACTGAGCAGCACAGCGGCGTTCTGCCGGCTTACGGCCTTGAGCGCGTTGGAGATCGCCGCGCCATCAAGCCAGTCGGACGGCAGCACGCCGCTGCCCGGCATCTGCGCATGGGGCATCTGGCGGAACATATTCCGCATCAGCCACACCACATCGATAGGCTTGACCTCGAAGCCGCTGCCGCTATTAACGCCGTGGCGCAACTGGCCAGCCGCTGCACTGTGGCGCGCCATGCCTGCGCGCTCGCGCACGAAGAAGCCGGCGCCTCGGCGCGATTCCAGATAGCCGGTGGCCACCAGCCTGTCGTAGCTGGCCACCACCGTGAATGGCGACACCCCGTGGGCCGCGGCAAAGGCACGGATCGAGGGCATGCGCGCACCACCGCGCAGCAGACGGTCGTCGATGCGGGCCGCCACCGAACGGACGATCTGGTCGATCAGGGTTTCGCCCGATTCGCGCGACAGCAGGCCAAGCAGCGCACCAGCCGGTGCGGCCCGGCGTGGCCGCGCCAGGGCCACGCTAGGCGGCACAGCGACGCTGGCGGTATCCACCAGCGCCTGGCTGGCAGCTTGCGCCGCACGGGTTTCGGCCGCAGCCAGCGCTTCCGCCACGGCAGCGGCAGCATTGGCGGCTGCATCGCCCAGCAGCGAGCGGCGTCGTGTATTGGTCATTTTACCATCACAGTACAGAAATTAACCATATAAGTGTACTTGTACTGTACTGGCTTTGTCACGTAGCATAAAGTCCATGGAACGCGATCCGTGCAGCATGACGGCGCACTGGGCACAACAGCCGCGCAGCATTTTCTGCAACTGGCAGCGCAAGCAAAGGCAGGTCGGAGCGAGAAATGCAGGTAAAACGGCGGGAAAACCGTAGACTATCTTGATTTTGCCTCAATTGTGGGCAGCGCCTGCTACAACACGTACAATAACGGTCTTGAATCTGTCCCACCCACACTTTTTGATCTGGAACTCACATGTCTGTCTACGAAAAACTGAAAGCACTCGACATCACCCTGGCTGCCCCTGCTACGCCGGCTGCGGCCTACGTCATGTATGCTCAAACGGGCAATCTGGTGTTCCTGTCCGGTCACATCGCCAAGCGCGCCGACGGCAGCGTATGGGTAGGCCAGCTGGGTAAGAATATCGACACCGCCGAAGGCAAAGCCGCAGCGCGCGCCATAGCCATCGACCTGATCGGCACTCTGCAGGCAGCCGTAGGCGGCGACCTGACCCGCGTCAAACGTATCGTAAAAGTTATGAGTCTGGTGAACTCCACGTCGGACTTCACCGAACAGCATCTGGTCACCAACGGCGCCTCCGAGCTGCTGGGCGAAGTGTTCGGCGATGCCGGCAAACACGCCCGTTCGGCCTTTGGCGTTGCACAAATCCCGCTGGGCGCCTGCGTCGAAATCGAATTGATCGCGGAAGTCGCGTAAGCGGGCGGCCACCTCATTGCAGCCTACCCTGCGTGGCTGTTCCTATTATAGAAAGCACGCCCCAAGCGCGCTGATGGCATCACCGGCCCTGCCGGTTTTACTCTAGTGAGACAAGTATGAAAATCGAAAACCCTGCACCGATCCAGTGGCGCTTCTCGGAACGCGCCGACCAGCTGCAATCGTCCTTCATTCGCGAAATCCTGAAGATCACCCAGCAGCCGGAAATCATCTCCTTCGCTGGCGGCCTGCCTTCGCCGCAGACCTTCCCGGTCGAGACCATGAAAGCGGCCTTCGACAAGGTGCTGAGCGAAAACGGCAAAGTAGCGCTGCAATACGGCCCGACCGATGGCTACCTGCCGCTGCGCCAGTGGATCGCCGATTCGCTGTCCAGCAACGGCGCCAAAATCGTGCCGGAACAGGTGCTGATGACCTCCGGTTCGCAACAGGCGCTGGACCTGCTGGGCAAGGTACTGATCGACGAAGGCAGCCGTGTGCTGGTGGAAACCCCGTCCTATCTGGGCGCCCTGCAGGCCTTCTCGGTCTACCGTCCCGAATTCAAATCGGTGGAAACCGACGAACACGGTCTGGTGCCAGCCTCGCTGGACAAAGTGGCCGCTGGCGCACGCCTGCTGTACGCTCTGCCCAACTTCCAGAACCCGACCGGCCGCTCGCTGTCGGTGGAACGCCGCGTGGAATTGGTGGAAACCTGCGCCCGTCTGGGCTTGCCGCTGATCGAGGATGATCCTTACGGCGCCCTCAGCTACAAAGGCGCACCGGCGCCGAAGATGGTGGCGATGAACCCGGACGGCGTCATCTACATGGGTTCCTTCTCCAAAGTGCTGACCCCCGGCATCCGTCTGGGCTACGTGGTGGCACCGCTGCCGCTGGTACGCCGTCTGGAACTGGCCAAACAGGCTGCCGACCTGCACACTTCGCAGCTGACCCAGATGGTGGTCTACGATGTGATCAAGGATGGCTTCCTCGACCAGCACATTCCGAAAATCCGCACCCTGTACGGCGACCAGTGCCAGGTCATGCTGGACGCCATGGCACAGCACTTCCCGTCCGCTGTGCAGTGGACCAAACCGGAAGGCGGCATGTTCATCTGGGTGACCCTGCCTAAGCATATCGATGCGATGAAACTGCTGGACGAAGCGATCGCCCAGAAAGTGGCCTTTGTACCGGGTTCGCCGTTCTATGCCAATGAGCCGGAAACCAATACCCTGCGCCTGTCCTTCGTGACGGTGCCGCCAGAGCGTATCCGCGCCGGCATCGAGATCCTCGGCAAGCTGATTGCAGCCAAGCTGTAATCAGGCAGCAGGACAGAAGAGCGGCATCCGGCCGCTCTTTTTTTTAAAAAAACAACAGCCTGAAAACGACTTCAGAGCGACATTCATTTATTTCCCAAAAAAAACTTAATTATTTGTCCCATAAGTGCTGAGCTAGGCGTTATGATTTTGCACGAACCCCTTTTTCATTAGCAGGACAGCCCTTGTTCACCCCAGTCACCCCTCTGCAACACGCTAGCCGACGTGACGCCGCGATTCTCATCGTGGACGACGCGCCGGAGAATCTGAGCGCCTTGCGGAGTATGATGGTGCAACAGGGGTATCAGACATTTGTCGCCAACAACGGCGAACGTGCACTCAAAATCGCCCGCCGCGTCCACCCTGACCTGATACTGCTGGACGTAATCATGCCCGGCATGGATGGTCTGGAAACCTGCCGCCAGCTGAAAAATCACGCCAGCACCCAGCGCATTCCCGTCATCTTCATGAGCGCCAAAACGGCGACGGAAGATGTGGTGGCGGGCTTCGACATCGGTGCGGTCGACTACATCAGCAAGCCGCTGCGCATGGCCGAAGTGTGCGCCCGCGTGCGCACCCAGCTGCAGATCCGCAGTCGCAGCGAAACCCAGGAAGAACAGGCCGAGCGCCTGCGCGCCATCGTCAACAGCATGGCCGAAGGCCTATTGATTATCGAGGCTGATGGCCGCATCCAGTTTGCCAATCCGGCCTGCGTCAATTATCTGGGCTACAGCGAGCAGGAACTGGCGGGACGGAACATCGCCGAACTGCTCAACCCCATGGTGGCGCAGGAATATCTCGACTACTTCAAGCGCTACTCGTGCGAGCCGGAATCGACCCACAGCCATGGCACGCGCGAAGTGATTATCCGCCACCGCAACGGCAGCTCGGTCTGCATGGACCTGACGCTCACCCCCATGGTGCTGCGCCAGCCCCTGTTTGTCGGCCTGCTGCACGATATCACCCATCACAAGCAGTCAGAAGACGCGCTGCAGCGCGCCGCCATGATAGACCCGCTGACCAAGATTGCCAACCGGCGCCACTTTGACAGCTTCATCGAGAAGGAATGGCAGCGCGCCATGCGCAGCGGCCTGCCTTTGTCGCTGGTGGTGCTCGATGTGGACCACTTCAAGCTGTACAACGATACGCTGGGTCATCCTGCCGGCGACACCTGCCTGCAGCAGGTTGCACAGGCGATAGCCGCCCATGCGCTACGCCAGACCGATCTGGCGGCGCGCTACGGTGGCGAGGAATTCGTGCTGCTGTTTGCCGAGACCGACAGTGCCACTGCGCTGCAGCTGGCCGAAGCCATACGCGCCCGCATCGAGGGCTTGCAGATCCCTCATCCCCGCTCCGGCACTTCGCCTTGGCTGACCGTGAGCATCGGCGTGGCGACTACCCATCCGCGCCATCTGGACAGCATAGAATCACTGTTCGTGGCAGCCGACCGCGCCATGTATGTGGCCAAGGAGCATGGCCGCAATCAGGTGCAGGCCACCCAGTGCGGCAGCACCAGCGCCATGGATGCCATCAAGGCACTGGTGATGCGCTAGGTTCAGACCTGCTCGGGATAGCCGG
>Ga0187845_1000266_pt1 | contig 30272 bp, 24 predicted proteins | sample SpaLakP09_SKY_68_FD_134515 | JGI IMG/M metagenome (GOLD analysis project Ga0187845, IMG submission 134515) | Oligotrophic lake water microbial communities from Sparkling Lake, Wisconsin, USA - SP09_SKY_68 | ecosystem: Environmental > Aquatic > Freshwater > Lake | place: USA: Sparkling Lake... | reverse complement strand
GCGATAGATCGCCACGTCCATCAGCGTTGCCCGACGGCACGCAACATTGGTGATGGACGGTGCCGCAGCCGACCATCAATTACCGTGCTCGCGCATCCATCGAATCTCGTGCTCACGCACACCGGCACGACAGTGTTCCTTCCTCTGAGATCGTCACATCAATGCTCCCCGCCTCTTCATATGCGTGAACGTGGCCGCGGTAGACGCCCTGGATGGTGCCAGGCGGCGTATCACCTTGCGGTTGCGCTTCGCGTTGCAGTGTCATCGAGGTGTCATCACCGCTGTCGCGATGAACACAAATATCGAGGGAGTCGGCCGTGCGTTCAACGTCGACACGTACCATGCGCGTTATGCCTTCGAAGGGAAGGTATTCAGTAGCCTGGCCATCTTCAGTAATGTCGACGAAGCCCGCCGGAGACCCTGGATCACCGCCAAAAGCGAGTAGCGCCCGGTTGGTCGCTGCATTGAACACGGCGATCGCAGTACTGCGCTGCGTGTAGATTTCGGTCGATCTCGTGATTGCGTCATTCATACGCGTGGCACTCGGCTTGGTCAGTCGGGAGGAGGACGAGATTCTATCCGTCCGATACGGCATTCCAAACCAATATGACGCATGACGCGAGATTGGGTTGACACCATTAACGCAGAGCAGCACTCGATTGTCTCGAGTGCTGCTCTGCGTGAGTTGCCGTTGCAAAGCGAGGCCGGCTTGGTGTGCCCAGAATTGGTGCTTGACGCGTGCGAGGCGGGGTGCTGTCAATGTCCATGTCTTGGTTGCTCTGGACTAGTCTCCCCGTGAAACGGTGTTGCCAAGTACTGCCGATAGGCGAACTCGACGTCCGCTTCCGCATCCGCCTGAGCTCGCGTTGGCGTCGCGCGGCTCCTGTTGCAGCGAAACTGCCATTGCCCCGCATCGCTATTGAAGGTGAGGATGCCTCGATACCGACCGACTGCCAGCTCTTCCGAGGCCGTTGCAATCGATACACTGCCTCGTAGATATGTCGTCATCATGAAACTCCGGCAATTGAAAACATAATTCAGTGTATCAAGCTGTGTTCTGCCTGCAAAGGGCGAAAAAACAGTGATAAGAACGCCCTTTGACGAATGTCATCTGGATTACAGGCCGACGAACGGCCTACGGGCTGGAGGGTTATTCGCGGCGGCGCATCATTTTTACTACAAGTATGCCTGCGCATAGCCGAGGAACTCGTCCTGTTCGTTGCGGGCAACCCGCCAATGGTGGTTTGCACCCTCCGGGCGTGGTCTTTCAGCGCATGCCGTGAGAAGAAGTCGGCGTTTTGCCCTTGATATTCCCACGAAGAAGGCGGAGCGCTCGGCTTCTGGGTCGCTCCAGAACGTCTGCTGCTCCACGCCCAGCACAATCACGTTATCAAACTCGAGGGCCCTTGCTCTTGTGGATCGACATGTCCTTCGAGCGTGCAGTTCGCTCTCCCAGCCGCGCGTTTGAGGGGCTTGCGCTGATATACGCCTCCGGTTTCAAGAGTAGCGCGTACCGGCTTCGGAATCCTGATGGATGTTCGCTTTACTATTCGTCGCGTGGAGGCATCGGCCAAGACCTGCGGGTTAGCTTCGAGGCGTGGCTCTTTGGGAGGCTCGCCATGCCGGTGCATTTCTGGGGCGACTTGGACTGGGCGGGAATGCGCATCCTTGCGTCCCTCCGGACAAGCTTTCCAGGAATGCAGGCATGGGAGGTAGGCTATGAAGCAATGCTGACCCAATTGTCTGAAGGCGGTGGGCATTTGCCCGAAGCTGCGGAAAAACAAGGGCAGAAGCCCATTGCATCGACTGCATGCGCCTACGCAGATGAGCACCTTCTTCCTATGCTCACTAAAGGGGGCCGTTTTATCGATCAGGAGCAGGTTTCACTATAGCGAGCAACGCATCAGTCCTGCTGCCCGACGTTCGTGAGGTGTCTCCGTAGCCGGCGGTATACTCCGCTGCCTGGATGTCATAGGAGCAAAAAGAATGTCCTACAAAGAGGTGGATCGGCAGGAGTTGCGAACCCTTGCCGTAGAAGTAAGGCAGCAGTTTATTAGGTTTGCGCAAGAATTTGAGAACGAGTCTGAGCGTCATATGGTCATTCTGGGTTCGGCAAAGCTCGAAGATCTGCTCTTGCACCTGTTGAAAAGGCACCTTTTGCCTATCGAATCGACGAGGGATGAGCTTTTCTCCGGCCAAGGCGCACCACTATCGACGTTCAGTGGGCGGTCCGTAATGGCGTTTCGGCTGGGGCTGATATCGAAGTCTTTCCTCGACGCTTTGAACACGGTACGCACTATCCGAAATGCGTTCGCTCACAAGTTCGAGATGTCGCTTGCAATGGATGGGCACGATCAACGAATCACCGAGCTACGCAAAGGCATCAAGGATGCGCCGGCTTACGAGCGTCTCACCGCAACCTATTTCAGAGGCGAAGAAACTCCGCGCCGTCAGTTGCAGATCGTTCTAAGCATCATGATTTTGCGCCTGACAGGAGCTGTGGCGAAAGTCCAACGGATCCCGGACCCCAAACCGGTAGACCTTTTGCCAAAGGATTGGGACGCCGCGATGGCTAAGGGAGAGGCAGTGAAACAGGCACTAGAGGAGGAGGCGGCGCAATCCGGGAGCGAGGGGTTCTAAAAAAAGATTCGGTCTTGTCATGGTGCGGCTAGCTATACGCAAGGCGGAAGCCTAGCTACGCCGGTCCTCGATTGCGAACGCCAAAATTCTCTAAGCCTCGGTTTGACGAACCCCGTCACTGCCAAGGTTGCTCTGTCCGAGCCTCAAACAAAATCAAAGAAGTCGGCCAATACAAGGCCACTTCGTCCACGTTGCCGACCATCAAGACAGACAGCCTCGACGCGCCTATCAATCTCCTGGACATCGTCCAACAAATCCTCGACGACGTCCGGGCCAAACATCCCGTCTTCGTCGGGGTTATGGCTGGGCCACAGAATAGCGACTCGCACACGCTCAGGATCGAATTCGTCGATGAACCGATGGATCGCAGTAGTAGCGTCCGGCATCTTTTTGAGCGGCGAAGGGTGGAGGGGGCCTGCAAAACACCACCGGCCATCGACCATCTTACCCTTTGTCTTTTTGATGAATTCGTCAGGCGTTTCTCCGGCCTCATGAGGGGAGGTCAGCCGCAGATATAGACGACGCTCGCCGCTGAGCCGGAAATCATCGGGAAGCTTAAGCGCTGTAGGAATCTCACCTGCATTGCCTAGGCGCGGATCCCTGAACATTGACCGGAGTAGCGTGCTCTTACCAAAATTTTGAGGGGCCACCACGAATAGCGCCCGCTCTACATACGTCGCCATGACACTCTTTTATGACCCGAGAAGAGAGTAATATACAGCACCATCAGCAGATAGCTGGGTACATCTGCTATTGAATATTTTGTTCAGGAGGAGAGGCATCGAATGACCGGCTGGCGCCGGACACCACTTGCAGACGCCTCCTCACGAACCGACGTTGTCCGCACAACCCTCCATCTTCAAATGCACTGTCCCCCGGACACTTCGATCCGTTGTGCATTGACCCATCGGTTGACAATACGGTGTGACAACTCATGTAACGCTACCAAAGTCCGGCATATGAGCAAGATCAGGGCGCAAGGCAATGTACTGCGTTTACTGGCCCGTCAGGGAACGCCTTCCTTTGTGCTGCGCAAGGCGTGATTCCTCCAAGCTTGAAGCCGACGGCAAATCGACTTGCGGGATTGGTTTCGTACCACAGAGTCGCCGGTGTGGTTCGGCCCGCTTTTCGTCGACAATCAGCGATGCAATCTGGAGAACTACTATCAGGTCATGGGCGCGCTTCGATGGGATTACGGCGTGTCGAGAAGCGTAGTTCGATTGCGACTCATTGGATTGGGTTTGATGAAAGAACAGCAACGCTGGAGCGGGGCGATCGGGGGGCGGGTTTTTGAGTCGATCAAGGGCTCAGCCAATCGCGGTAGCGCTAAGATTGACTTCCGACGGCTCGCTCAGAATCTCCACACGGTAGGAGCGCCCTGAGCATCCGTTTTGCACCCACACCAGGGGCCGCCTCCTTAAATTGGCGTCGAGGGTATGCATGGTTGGTTCCGATGTGATCTTGCAGTAGATGAAATCCATCGATGGCATCGAAATCGAACGCTGTTGAAAAGTAGAACTCAAACTGGGGCATACGAGATGTGGTGGCGTCGAACTCAATGTGCAAGAATCTGACGGCCGCCCGCGTCGCAGTTTGTATCCCTCGAACGAAGGGGAGACATATGCGGCGTGGCTGCTTTCTTTTCTCGTGTAGCATTGCTCGCCAGTCAAGTTGACTGCTTTGCTAAGGAGACTGTAATGGCGACGTACAAGGAACTGTTGGCAGAAAAAGAGGCATTGGAGTCCAAGCTCGAGCAGATGCGGGCTGTCGAGCGTGGAGCAGCGGTCGATCGAATTCAGCAGCTCATGTCGGAGTATGAGCTTACGGTCGATGATATTGTCGGCAAGCGACGTCGCGGTAGGCCCGCTGGCAGCAAAACTCTGCCGTTGCCAAGGAAAAGTCCAGCCTGCCGCCGAAATACATGAACCCCAAGACTGGTGCCAGTTGGTCGGGCAGGGGACGCGCGCCAAGCTGGCTCGGGAAAAATCGCACCAGGTTCCTGATTGCTGAAGCCTGAAGGGACAAAGCTCAGGCGAGCCCATCCGCGCCTGATGGGCGAACTAGCGCGTGCGACATGCAGCCGCGACTGAGGGATCAGCCAAACAAGGGGCTCTGGTGCCAGACGGGCGTAGACGGCAGAGGTGCGATGGCAATGCCCTTGACTTGGGCGACGTCTACCACCACGCGGGTGATGTGGTGCGTGGTGTTCACCTGGCGCCAAGTTGTGGGACTGCCTGGCGTATCTTGCCGGAAAGCCGTCGCGTGAATGTACTTGTCCGCCCGCGAGAAATTGCGCCCGGCAAAGAGGCCGCTTTCGATAATTCGGGTGCACACATCCGCCATGATGGTCTCGGCCGTGCCAGTGTCCGAGCCTCGGACAATCAGCCAGTCGCTCGGGGTCGAATAGCGGTAGTGGCGGATCGGAGCTGCACGGCCTTTCGCAAAATTCATCTTTGCGGAGTCGGCGGCGAAGTCTCCGAAGATAAAGTACTCGGCCGTGGAGGCATCGAATTTGACGGCGCCATGCCACGCGTGCCATTCGTTGCGCGGCCAGACGACGGTCTGACCGGGATCGGCAGGATTTTTCTCAGGATAATACGTGCCTTGGAAGATGATCAGTTGCCAGGTGCCGAGATCCTGCAACGCTTCCATGGTCGACGTAATGATCGGGCTGACGAGTTCAACTTCAGAGAAATCGGCGTCCGCAAAGTCGGCAATCACCGCGCAGTCCGCGAATTCGAGGCCCAGGTCTGTCAGAAGGCGGCGGAGTTTGTCACCAAACTCCTGCGGGTCCACCAGATCGCCGGACAGCACACTGATACCAAGCTTCAGCTTTTCCGCGGTTGGCAGAGCTTTCTTGAAGGCGGCAATGAGGTCAGGATGAAGGTCGCTCAGGCGGACAAGAGGGATCGCGCGCACGCCGAGCGACGTCGCCCGCGTGAAGATCGGTGGCAGCCATTCCGGGCTTTTTTCAGCCGTGCACTCCTTGATCAGGTAGGACACGTCAATGAATGCTCGGCGGCGTAGCCAGTGGCGGCTCAGCATGCCACCGACATCGGGAACGCTGTAGCCGGACTCGAAGAGTTCGTACTGTTTTTCGTCTTCACGATCAAAGTGCGGAGGCACAACGAACCGGGGCAGCACATAGCGCGCCACGGCGTCGTCGAGTTCCTTCACACCCACCAGCTCGCCTAACTTCAAGCGCAGTGCAGGGCAGTACAAAATCATCGAACCATCATGCATTCAGAACCTCCGACTACTGTTGGAAAAACTGCTTGCGAATCTGACCCAAACCTATCTTGTCCGAAAAAATCGCATAGTTTTGTCGCTCCATTCTGATGCGACCAAACACTACTGCGGGGGAAATGCCTAGTTGTTTTGCGAATCGTTCTATTGTACTGGCTGCTTTCGCGATTCGAGCCGGTGAGCGCAGCCAAATTTCCTCGGGAATGAGGAGGCTTCCGGCAAATCGGTCAGCTTCTGCCTCCATTGCGTCGACATCCGGCGCTTCAATGTTGTCGAAGAACCCGGCGGCCAAGCCCGTGCGGTAGTGAAGTACTGCGTGGGCAACTTCGTGCAAGAGGGTGAACCAGAAATTGTCAACAGCGTCCCGACGAAGGGTCAACCCGATTACCGGGATGTCATCAACCAGAAACGCCGCGCCATCCACCTTCATCCCGGAGATGCTCCGCTCGACGACGAGGACAATGCCATGGCTCAGAAGCAGTTGTCTGGCAAGAATCGGGCCGTCCGCGTGCGCACTCAGTTTGGGCAGATCCTTCAGCCACGAGACGTCAAGGGGGCGATACTTGACCTTGTGTGCGTCGATTAAAGACTTGGCCTGGCGGGTAACTTGTGCCTTCCAGCACAGCAATGACCAGTCGTCAGCGTAGTTTTCGACGGTCAGGCCAGTTCGAAACAGAGACGGCATGCCGTGCGCGCCAACATGCTCGGAGACATACCGTTTCAGTTGGCTCAATGCATTTTCGTCGGAGTCGCCGTCTTCGAGCCAGCCGTTTTCCCGGGCGTGTTTGAGGACCTTCTGGGCCTCCGCGGCCGAAACATCTAGTGAGGGCAAAGACAACCAGGGCGCGGCGGCCAGCGACTGAACATCCGTCGCAATTGTCAGCCCGAGCGCCTTGGCTACTCGCAGGAAGCCTGCGAGACTGATTGAGCGATAGCGTTCAGCTTCATAGCGCTGGACGGCCTGTTCTTTTAGGCCAATCTGCCTGGCGAGTTCCTTTTGGGACCAGCCTTTTGCGATGCGCGCAACGATCAGCATGTCGCCAAGGTCGCCGCCGGCGCGTTGCTTGAGAGGCTCCAAATTGCCGCGCTTAGCTTCCTGGTACGCTGACAGCATGCCCGAGAGCTCTTGGCGTTCAATGTTCAATGCCCGTCGGATGCTGTCACCTACGTCGGGTGATAGGCCGCCGACGACTGCCGCGAGCGTTTGCTCGGATGACGTCGCATGCGAAATTTCGTCTATAAGGCCGGAAACCTCGCGTGCGTTGCGGTCGTTAGTAATAAGGGCATTCGATGGCATTGCCCAATTTTACACAACAAATTTGTTGGGTGTAAATGGGTGGCACTCTCTTGACGGGCGCTTTCTGTTTGTCCTTGCTCGAGCGGCAAGCAAGGATCTGATGGCACAACTGAGTAAGAGTGACCTGAAGTGCCTCTGGCTCGCATCCAAGTGGACCAGCGCTACGGAGCTGGTGGAACACGCAAGCCGCTCGTCAGGTAGCACGCCGATCATAGGGGCGAGAGACTGGTGCTGTATATTTGTACAGTGTAGCCTTTTTGAGGACATCATCCCGCACCGCAGTACCTCTGTACACAAGTGCCGCCATGCACAAGGTGCTCGAAAAAGATCGGCATCAATCGTTTAGAGCTAGGACTGCATCTCCACTTGCTCCTGCTCCATTACTACGGCCGTACGTACAGGATGCGAGGTCAGGTCGTCGCAGTCATTGGCTTTTTCTTTACAAGTCAGGACGTGGTTCGCCCATTTCTCCATCATTGGACGCCGTCGCTCGAGCAGGTCAGTGCGGTGGTAGGCCGCTTCTACCTTGTTGGCTACGGTATGGGCGAGCGCGCGTTCGGCCAGGTCGCGCGCATACCCGTGCTCGCTTGCCCAATCGCGGAAACTTGAGCGGAAGCCGTGGGCAGTTGCGTAGCGGCCAGGCGTATCGCTTTCGGCCTTGACCCGCCGGAGCAGGGCGGTCATCGTCATGTCGCTAAGCATCTTCTCTCGCGGTGACGGGAAGACAAATGTCTTGTGCAGCTCTTGCTCCTTGAGCTTCTTGATGAGTTCGAAAGCCTCGGTCGAGAGCGGAATGCGATGCGATTGGTTTGCCTTCATGCGATCCGCTGGAATGGTCCAGACTCGGGCGGTCAAGTCAAATTCGTCCCAGGTCGCGCCGCGTATTTCGCCGCTGCGGGTCGCAGTCAGGATCAGGAACAGGAGGGCCGCCCGGGTGCTGTCCGCAGGATTGAGATCACTCAGATGCGCCTTCACAAATGTCGGGACGTCGCGCCAGGGCATGGCTGGCTGGTGCTCCGGCCTGCCAGACTGCTTGGGCAAAATGTGATCGATAACAGACACCGGGTTTGCCGTGACGAGGCCATGGGCCCATGCCCATTGCATGACCAGGTGCATACGTTGGCGCGTCCGGCTGGCAGTTTCCCGCTTCGAAAGCCAGATGGGACGCAGGGCGTCCGCACAGTCGCGTGGGGTAATTTCTTCGAGTTTTCGCTTTCCAAGCTTCGGGAATACGTATGTTTCCAAGGTGTTGATCCACTGGGCAGCGTGTTTTTCGTTCTTCCATCCCGGCTTTAGCTCTTCGTGAACCTTACGGGCTGCAGCCTCAAAAGTGAGTGCGGCTGCTGCCGCGGCCGCGGCTTGACGCTCCCGCTCACGCTGATCGATTGGGTCCGTGCCGTTGTCAATGAGCTTTCGCATGGCGAACGCCTTCTCCCGAGCCTCGGCGATCGAAGTTTCGGGGTACGTCCCCAGGCCCGCATCGCGCCTCTTGCCAGTGATGGGACTGGTATAGCGAAGGGTCCATTTGCAGCCCGAAGTCGTCGGCGCCAGCATGAGCCCAGTCACTCTTCCATCGAAAACAGGTTTGTCTTTGGGCTTCAGCGCCCTTGCTTGCTTGTCAGTTAGCATCGGTTCCAGCCCATCAGCCAGCCCATCAGTAGGAGCTGGAAAGTGTCGAATAAGGCTAGATTACTTTGGATGCCAAAGTCGCGCAAGTGATTGAATAAAAAGGGAAAATTTGGACGAAATTGGACGCTGTCGGAAGCCATAATTAGGGACGTCCACTCCGCCAAACGAAAATTGCCCGCATCAGCGGGCTTTTTTGTTTTTCAGGCATGCATTCCATATTCGATCCGATGCGTGTCGGCTCGATGCGGAAAGCCTTGCGCCGCGAGCGCGCGACGCATCGCGCAGCGCACGCACTGTAAATCCCTTTCGCGTCAGATATTGCGCGCAAGCGTGGGATTGCCGCTGTCTGGAGTTCCATACCTGCTAGAATCGCATGGTTTGACCATCGGCCCAAGGCCCAACCTTTTACCCGATCAGCATGCTTGATTTCGTACGCAATAACCGGCGCTTGATGCTTTTGCTGCTGCTGGTGCTCGTCTTCCCGTCGTTCGTGTTCTTCGGCGTCGAGAGCTACTCGCGCTTCATGGACAGCTCGCACGACGCCGCCAAGGTCGACGGCCGGGCCATCACCGTCCAGGAAGTTGATAACGTGGTACGGGATCAGAGCGAACGCATGCGCCAGATGCTCGGCAATAACTATGACCCGCGCATGTTCGAAGGTGCCGCCGCGCGCCAGTCGGTGCTCGATCAGCTGATCCTGCAGCGCGTGATTTCCGACGTGACGGCGAAGAAATATCTGACCGCTTCGAACGAGCAGGTGCGCCAGGCAATCCAGAGCATTCCCGCAGTCGCGCAGTTGCGTACGGCGGATGACAAGTTTGACGAAAAGGCCTATGTGCAGTTGCTGGCCGCGCAGGGCATGACGCCGGATCAACTCGATTCGCGCATTCGCTTCGAGCTTGCATCGCAGCAGCTTGGCGCTGCCGTCGGCACCACGGCCTTCGTTCCGAAGTCCTTGCTGGACCGGCTGATTGCCATCCGTGACCAGCAGCGCGATGTGCAGGCGCTGACGATCAAGCCTGCGGATTTCACGTCGAAGGTCTCGCCCGACGCCGCCGCGCTGAAGGCCTATTACGAATCGCATCTGGCCGCATACACCACGCCGGAGCAGGCGAAGGTCGAGTACGTCGTGTTGTCTGGCGATGCGCTGGCCGCCAGCCAGCAGGTTTCCCCGGAAGAGCTGAAGTCCTATTACGACAGCAATATCCAGCGCTTCCGCGTTGACGAACAACGGCGCGCCAGCCATATCCTGATCACCTCGCCCAAGGACGCCAAGCCGGCGGACCGCCAGGCCGCCAAGGAAAAGGCGCAGAAGCTGCTCGACGAAGTGCGCAAGCATCCCGAGACGTTTGCCGATGTGGCGAAGAAGAATTCGCAGGATCCCGGCTCGGCCGAAAAGGGCGGCGATCTCGGTTTCATGGGCCGCGGCGCACTGGTCAAGCCGTTCGAAGATGCGATGTATGCGCTGAAGGAAAACCAGATCAGCGACCTCGTCGAGACCGACTACGGCTACCACATCATCAAGCTCACCGGCATCAAGCCGGCGCAGACGCAGCCGTTGGAAGCGGTGCGTGCGGAGCTGGAAGGTGAACTGAAGAAGCAACTGGCCGGCAAGAAATACGCCGAGCAGGCCGATGCGTTCGGCAACATGGTCTACGAGCAGTCGGACAGCCTCAAGCCGGCGGCCGACAAGTTCAAGCTGACGATCCAGACCGCCGACGACGTGACGCGCCAGCCGAACCCGGCGCTCAAGGATAGCCCGCTGAACAACGAGAAGGCGCTGAAGGCCCTGTTTAGCGACGATGCGATCAAGAGCAAGCGCAACATCGAAGCGGTTCAGGTCGGCCCCACGACGCTGGTATCGGCGCGCATCGTCGACTACCGCCCCGCGGCGGCGCGCAAGTTCGAGGACGTCGAAGCGCAGGTGCGCCAGGCCTATATTGCCCAGCAAGCGGCCGAACTTGCCCGCAAGGATGGCGAAGCGCGACTGGAAACGCTCAAGAAGAGCGGTGCTGCCGAAGGTTTCGGTCCGGTGATGACCGTGTCGCGCACCAAGGCCGATGGTGTGTCTCCGAAGGCCTTGGAAGCGATCATGCGCGCCGATGCGTCGAAGGTGCCTTCGCTGGTCGGCGTCGATCTCGGTGCCGATGGCTATGCCATCTATCGGATCACTAAGGTCGGCACGCCCGCGCCCTCGAATCCGGGGCAGCGGGATGCCGACGCGCAGCAGTTGAGCCAGCTGGCCGGCCAGACAGGACTCGCTGCCTTCTATGATGCGTTGAAGGCCCAGGCGAAGGTGAAGATCCTGCATCCGACGAAGACCGAGGATGCAGCACCCGCCAGCGAGGCTGACGCGCGCTAGGTCGCTCGGATCCCGAGCGACAAAAGCCCCTGCAGGCATTGGCCGCAGGGGCTTTTTGTTTTGTCGACGCGGTGAGCGCAAGCGTGGAGTAAAGGCCGGTGCAAATCGGCCTAGGCGATCAACGCGAAGATGCAGCCGGCTTCAACAGCGGTTTCAACACGGGCCAGACATTGTCGAGCAACGTGGCCTGGGCTGCCGAAGTCGGGTGGATGCGGTCGTCCTGAAACCAGTCGGGCCGCGTGATGACGCGGTCCAGCAGGAACGGCACGAGTTGCGCGCCCGATTCCTTCGCGACTTTCGGAAACAGCTGAAAAAAGCGCTCCGTATAGTCGGGGCCGTAGTTGGGCGGAATGCGCATGCCGATCAGCACGACTTTCGCCCCGGCCTTTTGCGCGCTGCCGACAATCGTGCGCAGATTGGTTTCGGTCGACGGCAGGGGCAGTCCGCGCAAGGCGTCGTTGGCGCCCAGTTCGACCAGCACGATGGCGGGCTTGTGCCGCTGCAGCAGGTCGGGCAGGCGGGTTTTGCCGCCGACCGTGGTCTCGCCGCTGATGCTTGCGTTCACAACGCTATAATCGAAGCGCTCGCGGCGCAGCCGTTCCTGTAGCAGGCTGACCCAGCCGGTCCCGCGCGCGATGCCATACTCGGCGGACAGGCTGTCGCCAAGTATCAGCAGCGATGGAGCGGCGCGCGGTGCGGGCTGGGCCAGCGCCAGTTGTGAACCGAATGCCGCGAAGGCGGTCGCACAACAACAAGCCGCCAGCAATCGCCGGCGTACAACGTTTCCTATTCTCTCGCGCATGTCCTCATCCATTCTTGCTGTCGAGTCACTCGGAAAGACCGTTTCCGACGCCACGGGTTCGTTGACGATTTTGCATGACGTCTCGTTTTCCGTCACGGCCGGCGAGACGCTGGCCATTGTTGGCGCGTCGGGTTCGGGCAAGTCGACGCTGCTCGGTTTGCTGGCCGGGCTCGATCTGCCGACCACGGGCGCCGTCCGGCTGCACGGCCAGGACCTGTTCCAGCTTGACGAGGACGGGCGCGCAGCACTGCGCGGCAGGCATGTCGGCTTCGTGTTCCAGTCGTTTCAGCTGGTCGGCCATCTGACGGCACTCGAAAATGTCATGCTGCCGCTCGAATTGCGCGGCGAGACCGATCGCGTGCGCGAGCGCGCCACCCAAATGCTCGAGCGGGTCGGACTTGGCAAGCGGCTGACACACTATCCGCGCACGCTGTCTGGTGGTGAACAGCAGCGCGTGGCGCTGGCTCGCGCGTTTGTGGCGCGCCCGGACATCCTGTTCGCGGACGAGCCGACTGGCAGCCTCGACACGGCAACCGGCGAGGCCGTGATCGCGCTGATGTTCGAACTGAATCGCGATGCCGGATCGACGCTGGTCCTGGTCACGCATGACCGCTCCGTGGCCGCCCGCTGTGGCCGCATCCTGACGATCGACACCGGCCGGGTGGCCAGTGACGAACTGATGGGTACCGCAGTCTAAAGCTGAAGACGCACAGGCGCACAGGGCGCCTGGCAAACAGAGGCGATCAGCCGCGCGTGAGCACACGACGCGCGCGCGCGATCAGGGCGGCGGTCGACGCATCGTGCGCGGCGGTGCCGCGGCCGGTCAGCTCCGATTCGATCGGGCGCGCCAGGATCTTGCCCAGCTCCACGCCCCACTGGTCGAACGAATTGATATTCCACACCACGCCCTGAACGAACGTCCGGTGTTCGTATAGCGCGATCAGCGCGCCCAGCACATGCGGCGTCAGGTCTTCCATCAGCAGCGTATTGCTGGGGCGGTTGCCTTCGAATACCAGATGCGGCAGACGCGCTTCGTCGGTGACGCCAGCCGCGCGCAGTTCCTCTGCGCTGCGCCCGCGCATCAGCGCTTCGGCTTGGGCAAAACAGTTCGCCAGCAATTTGGCGTGGTGTCCCGGCAGGGCGCGGGGCGGCACCAGCGGCGCGACAAAGTCGACGGGCACGATCTGTGAGCCCTGGTGGATCATCTGGAAGTACGCGTGCTGGCCGTTGGTGCCAGCCGATCCCCAGACCACCGGCGATGTGTCCACATGGACCGCATCGCCGCTCAACTGCACCGACTTGCCGTTGCTTTCCATTTCCAGCTGCTGCAGGAACGCGGGGAACAGTTCCAGCGACGTTGAGTACGGCGCCAGGCAGCTGGTCGGCATGCCGAAGAAATTCCGATACCAGATGCCGATCATGGCCATCACGACGGGCATGTTGCGCGCCAGCGGAGCGGTGCGGAAGTGATCGTCCATCGCCCGGCCGCCGAGCAGCAGATCGTCGAAGGCATCGAAGCCAACCGCCAGCGCGATCGATAGACCGACCGACGACCACAGCGAAAACCGGCCGCCGATCCAGTCCCAGAATTCGAACATGTTGGCGGGATCGATGCCGAACTTGACCACCGCCTCGCGGTTGGTCGACACGGCGACGAAATGGCGCGCGAGCTGGTCCTCGGCCACGCCATTCTGCAGAAACCATTCACGCATGCTGCATGCGTTGGCCATGGTTTCGAGCGTGGTGAACGTCTTCGAGCAGACGATTACCAGCGTGCGCGACGGATCCAGCCGCACCAGCGTTTCGGCCAGTTCGGTGCCGTCGACATTGGAGACGAAGTGCATGCGCGGACCGCTCGGGTCCGCCAGATGCGCCAGTGCGCGGCACACCATGCGCGGACCGAGATCGGAGCCGCCGATGCCGATATTGACGATGTCCGTGATCGATTGGCCCGTGAATCCGGTCCACGCGCCCGAGCGCACCCGATCGGCAAAGTCGCGCATGCGATGCAGCACGTCATGGATGCTGGACATCACCGAGTGGCCGTCCACCTTGAACGGTGCGTCGGGCAGGGCGCGCAGCGCCACATGCAACGCGGCGCGATCTTCGGTGGTGTTGATATGTTCGCCCGCGAACATGGCGTCGCGGCGCTGCGGCACGCCCGCTTCCTCGGCCAGCTTCATCAGCAGCGCGAAGGTCTCGAACGTGATGCGATTTTTCGAGTAGTCCAGATAAAGACCCGCAGCTTCGAGCGAAAAATCCTCAACGCGACGGGCGGCCTCGGCTTCGGCAAACCACTCCTGCATCGGCGTATCGCGGATGGCATCGTAGTGGTGACGAAGGGCGGTCCAGGCGTGGAATTCAGTCGGCATGCGTTCTTCTGAGAATCGGGAATATGCCCAGGGGGATGGGCCGGTTGCAAGTATATCGCCTCAATGTGATCCCAATAACGGGATAAGGCAGCAAATCGTAACGCTGCTTGCGACGTCCTCCCAAACGGTAGCAGGCCGCGGTGCGGCGTCGTATCGGGCGATGTCCGACGCGCGCGTGGGAATTGGGATTTGTGCGCGGGCGGGCGCCTCAGCGCTGCAGGCGCGCGGCAATGCGTCGCAACAGCGGCTCGCCTCCCGCCACGCAGACGCCACCTGCGCAGATGATGCCGATGCCGATGGCGGTGGTCCAGTCGGGCAGATGGCCGAAGGCCAGATAGCCGATGGCCGTTGCCGAGAGGATCTGCAGATACAGGAAGGGACTGAGAAATGATGCATCGGCGTATTGGAACGCGCGGATCACGAAGTAGTGCCCGATCGATCCAGTCAGCCCGGCCGACAGCAGCAACATGCCTTGGGTAACGGTGGGAACTGCCTCGAACCAGAAGAACGGGACCAGCACCGTGGTCAGTGCGGCGCCGGTCACGCCGCTCTGGATCAGCGTGGTCATCGGCGCATCATGTGCGGCGATGCGTCGGGTCAGCATCTGCAGCAAGGCGAACAGCAGCGCCGACAACAGACCCAGGCCCACGCCGAACGCATCGAGTTCGCCGCCGGGGCGCACCACCACCAGCATCCCCGCAAAGCCGATGCCGACGCCAAGCCAACGCGTCCAGCGCGCATGCAGCCCTGGGCGTTCGCCAAGCAGCCACGGCGACAGCGCGACCACGATCAGCGGCGCGCAGAAATTGAGCGCCGTTGCAGTGGCCAGCGGCATCAGGCGCAACACGCTGAAAAATACCAGCGTCGAAGCCAGCATCAGTGCGCCGCGCAGCCACTGGAGCCGAGGCTGTGCGGGACGCGACTGCTGCTGCCAGCGCGCCGGGCCAAGCAGCAGGAAAATCGCCACCACATGGCCCAGATAGCGCATCCACGCCACGGCGACCACGGGCAGCCCCTGCTGGGTCAGCGTCTTGCCCGTGGCGTCGAGCAGGCTCAGGATCCATTGGCCCACGACCAGCAGCGCGATGCCCGTCAGCAGGCGCCGGCGGGTGTCCATGCCACTGGCTGCCGTGGCCGATGGGTTCACGCTGCGTCGCCTTGCAGCAGCGCGTTGAAGATGGCGCGGGCCGGCTGGTACAGCTCGCTGGCCGTCAGGCCGGCCGGCCCGATGCCTTCAGCGACCAGCCGATCGGCGGCGCGGCCATGTATCCACACCGCCGCGCGTGACGCCGCGACGATCGGCATGCCCTGGGCCAGCAGCGCACCGATCATGCCCGCCAGCACGTCGCCCGTGCCAGCGGTGGAAAGCCCCGCATTGCCGGTGGGATTGATGGCGGGCGGGGCGTTGTCCGCCGTGGCGATCACCGTGCCCGAGCCCTTCAGTACGACCGTCGCGCGCCATTGGACGGCCAAGGCGCGGGCGCTGACCAGCCGGTCGCGCTGCACCGTTGCAACGTCGCTGCCCAGCAGCCGCGCGGCTTCGAGCGGATGTGGGGTCATGACGATGTCCACGCCGCTGTCGCGCAACTGTTCAGCCAGCACCGCGTTGCCGGCCAGCAGATTCAGCGCGTCGGCATCGAGCACCATCGGCAAGCCAGGCTGTGCATTGGCGCAAACGTCGATCACTTGCGCCAGCAGCTTGCGCGCCACGCCGCCGCTGCCCATGCCGGGACCGACCACGAACGCCGACATGGTGTCGAGCGCAAGGTCGGAAACCGGATGCAGCATCAGTTCCGGGTGAATCGGATCGATCAACGGCGCGGGCTGGGCGAGAAATCCGATATGAACGCGACCGGCGCCGAGCTGCAGCGCTGCTCGCGCACCGAGCAACGGCGCGCCCGTCATGCCCAGATTGCCGCCGATCACCGCCAGGCTGCCGAACCGGCCCTTGTTGGCCGAATGTTCGCGCCGCGGCAGCGTTGCGTCGAACCCGCCAGGCTGGTTGACGACCGCGGCCGGCAGCTCTGCCGGGGGATAGTCGAGGCCAAGTGGCGCGATGTCGATTTCGCCCGCGCAATCGCGGCCGTCAAGCGTCAGCAGGCCCGGCTTGGCCGCCAGAAACGTCAGCGTGCGGTGTGCGCGAATGGCAGGGTGGCCCGCGCCGGTATCGGCAAAAAGCCCGCTTGGGATGTCCAGCGCATAGACGGGCAGATGCGCGTGGTTCAGATGATCGATCCAGCGCGCCATGCTGCCGTCGGCCGGGCGGTTGAGTCCGATGCCGAGCAGTCCGTCGACCACTGCGGCGCAGCCGGACGGCCAGGGCGGCAGCGCCGCGTCGGGATCGTCATGCATGACCAGCAGGGGCACGCCGGCCGTGCGCGCCTCCAGCCACGCACGCGCGGCGTCGTCGGGCAGACGGTCAGGATCGGCCACGAGCCAGGCTTCCACCAGCCGCCCGGCCTGATGCAGGCGCGTCGCCGCAACGAGGGCGTCGCCGCCGTTGTTGCCTTGTCCCGCAAGAAACAGGATGCGTCCGTGCGGGACATGCTGGCCGACCCACTCGGCGGCCGCGGCGCCGGCGCGCGACATCAGCGTGAACGCAGGCGTCGCGGCCAGCCCCGCGTGTTCGACGCGCCGGATCGTTGCGACGTCGTACAGCGGCGTCGGTTCGCGGCCGGCGGCGTCGAGCGTGGTCCAAGCCGATGCGGCGTCCGGCGCCGGGTTGGAAGCGGAAGAGGGGGGCGCGGTGGTATTCATGTGTCGGATGACTCGGGTGCCAGCCGATAGCGCGCCGGCGTCAGGCCCTCCATGTCGATGGCGGGCCCGTCGCCCTGGCCAGCGCTGGCGGCAATCTGGTCTGCGGCAATTTTGCCCGATCCGCAGCTCATCGCCCAGCCCGTCGATCCGTGGCCAAGATTCAGGAAAAGACCGCGGATGCGCGTCGCGCCGATGACTGGCGGACCGTCCGGCAGCATCGGGCGGGCGCCTGCCCAAAGTGTCGCTTCCTGGTAGTGTCCGGCGACTGGAAACCAGTCGCGCGCCACCCGGATCAGCGTATTCAGTGCGGCCGGCCGCAGATCCAGTTTGCGCGAGCCCAGCTCAGCCGTGCCGGCCACGCGCAGGCGGTTGCCCAGGCGCGTAATGGCTACCTTGAACGATTCGTCCATCAGCGCACCGAGCGGCGCTTGCAGTTCGTCGCGCACCATGACCGTGGCCGAGTAACCCTTGACCGGATACAGCGGCAGCCGCAATCCCAGCGGGCGCAGCAGGCGCGCGCTGCCGACGCCGGCGGCCATCACCACGCGGTCGGCAACGAGCGTTTCGGTGGCCGTGCCGGGATGCGCGGGCGTCAGTTCCACCTGCAACGCCGACCCCGCGCCCACACGCAGCCGCGCCACATCGGCGTGGAAGCGGAATCGCACGCCGGCGGCTTCGGCATGCTGATGCAGCCGACGCACAAACATCGGGCAGTTTCCCGATTCGTCGTCGGGCAGATGCAGCCCGCCTGCCAGCGGCGTGTCGGTGGTCAGGCCTGGCTCGATCTGCCGGCAGGCGACCGCGTCCACCAGACGATGCGGCACCTTGTTTTCGCGCAGCAACGCCAGCGCCGGGCCGGCGAGGTCGAGATCCTTCTGCGCGCGGAACAACTGCAGATAGCCGCGCGACTGTTCGTATTCGATTGCCAGTTCGGCGCGCAACGCGTGCAGGCAAGTGCGGCTGTAGAACGCCAGGCGCTGCATGCGCAGTTTGTTGGCGCGGTAGCGGTCAAGCTGGCATTCGCGCAGCCAGCGGGCGATCCATTGCCACATCGCGGGATCGGCGCTGGGCCGGAACAGCACCGGCGATTCCCGCGCGAAGATCGCGCGCAGGATCTTGCCCGGCATGCCGGGCGCGGCCCATGGCGTCACGTAGCCGGGGGCGATCACACCGGCATTGCCGAAGCTGGCTTCCTGCGCGGGCGCGCCGCGCCGCTCCAGCACGGTGACGTCGAAACCTGCCTGGCGCAGATACCACGCGGTGCTGACGCCGATGGCGCCGGCACCGATCACGATGACGTGCATGGGGTTGGGTGATCCCTGTCGATGTGCCGCGCGTGGCTGCTACTTGCTATTTGGCTACTTGATCTCCTTGGCCATCACCACGTCGGGCAGCCACGTGACCACGGCCGGCCAGACGGTGACGATGGCGATGGCAAGCACCATCATCATGAAGAACGGCAACGACACGCGCGCAATGTAGTTGCTGTCCTTGCCGGTCATGCTCTGGAGCACGAACAGGTTGAAGCCGACTGGCGGCGTCACCTCGGCAATCTCCACCAGCAGCACGATGAAGATGCCGAACCATACCAGATCGAAGCCGGCCGCCTGCACCATCGGCAGGACCGTGGCGGTGGTCAGCGCGATCATCGAAATGCCGTCCAGCGCCGTGCCCAGCAGGATATAGATCACCGTCAGCACCGCGATCAGCGCCCAGGGCGACAGGTGCAGCGCGGCCACCCATTCGGCCAGCGCCCGCGGAATGCCCGTGAAGCTCATGGTGACCGACAGGAATGACGTGGCGCCCAGCACGAACATGATCATCGCGGTCAACCGAGTGGCCGACATCAGGCTTTCCCAGAAGGCCTTGCGCGTCAGCGACCCGCCCACCCAGGCCAGCGCAAGCGACGCCACCACGCCGTAGGCCGCGGCCTCGGTGGCGGTGGAATAGCCGGCCACCATGATCCACGTGATGAACGCGATCAGGATGATGCACGGCATCAGTTGCCTGATCGACGCCATGCGCGCGCGCCAGCCGAAGGTTTCGGCTGCGGGCGTCCGGTCCGGATTCATCAGCGCCCACACCACGATATAGCCGGAGAACAGCAGCATCAGCAGCAGCCCGGGCAGGAAGCCGGCCAGGAACACGCGGATGATCGACACATCGGCCGAGACCGCGTACACCACCATGGTGATCGACGGCGGGATCAGGATGCCGAGCGTGCCCGCGCACGACAGCGATCCGAGCGTGACGCGCTCATCGTAGCCGCGCCGCGTCAGTTCGGGCAGGGCGGATTTGGCGATGGTGGCGCAGGTGGCCGCCGATGAGCCCGACACCGACCCGAAGATGCCGCAGCCCAGGATGTTCACATGCATCAGGCGTCCGGGCAGCCAGTTCAGCCACGGCGACAGGCCGTTGAACATCTGCTCCGACAGCTTGGTGCGAAACAAGATTTCGCCCATCCACACGAACAACGGCAGCGACGCCAGCGTGTACGACGCGCTGGACGACCACCACGCATTGGCCAGGTTGACCAGCGCGTCGTGATCGGAAAAGACCACCAATCCCACCCATGACGTGACGGCGATCGCCACGGGGATCCACGCGCCGATCGCCAGGAAGACGATCATCACCAGCAGCAGGACCAGCGCAACAAGTATCGTGCTCATCAGACGGTCTCCCCGAAGTCACCCGCGGCGAGTTTGGCTTCCTGCGCCAACTGATAGCGCGGCTTGCGGCGGCGCATCACGCGCAGCCATTCGTCGCCGACCGCCAGCATGAAGCCGACGGCGCCCAGTACCGCGAAGCTTTGCGGCATCCAGAGCGGAATCACGATCTGGCCCTGGGAAACATCGCCGATGTCCCAGCTCTGCCACGCGAACGTGCCAAGCGCCCAGGTGGCGTACGCGGCGAACACCAGGCAGATCGACAGCGACAGCGCTTCCAGCACCCAGCGGCGACGGGGTCCGACGGCGTCGAGCATCATTTCCACGCGCACGATGCCGCCGTGCTGGAAAGTCTGGCCGAGCACGAGGAATGCGGACGCGGCGCACAGCCACGCGACGATGTCGTCGCCGCCCTTCAGGACGATCAGCGTCTCACGCGAGACCGACATCGCGATCATCATGATGCAGACCGCAAGGATGCAAAGGGCGCCGAGCACGGCGAACAGGTCAAGCAGATGGTCGAGCCATCGCTTGCGAAGGAGGGGGGCTTCCATATCGGTAACAGGCTACCTGTAATGCGGCACAGCCAACACGAGGGAACCCGGTCGGCGCGGGCGCGTGGCGCGCGCGGCTGGACCGGGCCGATGACTACCCTGCCGGGCGGGATTACTTGCGATAGGCGTCCAGGATGGCCTTGCCGTCCTCGCCCGCGCTTTTTGCCCAGTCGCCGACCATGGTGTCGCCCACCTTCTGCATGTCGGTCTTGAGCTGGGCGGAGGGCGGCGCCACCGTCATGCCGTTCTTCGCAAGCGTGGCGAGATAGTCGCGGGTCTTCTGCTCGGAAACCTGCCAGCCGCGCTTTTCCGCATCGGCCACTGCCTTGAGCAGCGCATCCTGGGTGGGTTTGTCGAGCGCGTTGAAGGCCTTCTTGCTGACCACCAGCATGTTCTTGGGCAGCCAGGCATCGACGGTGTAGAAATACTTGACCGACTCCCACACCTTGGTGTCCACGCCGGTCGCGCCCGACGACATGAAGGAGTTGACGGTGCCGGTGGCCAGCGCCTGGGCCAGATCGGCCGCCTGGATCGTCACGGGCTGGGCGCTGACCAGTTCGGCGATCTTCGACGTGGCCGGGTTATAGGCGCGCCATTTGAGGCCCTTCATGTCGGCGGCGCTGTTGATCGGCTTGTTGGCATAGATGCCCTGGGGAGGCCAAGCCACGGCGTACAGCAGCTTCATGCCCTGGCGATCCAGAACCTTGTCGGTGACGGGCTTCGACGCCTGCCACAGCTTGTACGACTCCGCATAGCTGGTGGCCAGGAACGGCACCGCATCGACGCCAAACACGGGGTTTTCGTTGGCCAGCAGCGACATCAGGATCTCGCCCATCTGCACCTGGCCAGTTTGCACGCCGCGCTTGATCTCGTTGGCCTTGAGCAGCGAGCCGTTCGGATGGATGACGATCTTGAGCTTGCCGCCCGTGGCCTTCTCCACATCGTTGGCCATCTGCTGCAGGTTTTCCGTGTGCAGATTGGTGGCCGGATATCCGGTCGGCAGGTCCCACTTGGTATCCGCCCGTGCCGCCGTGGCGGCCAGCAGCAATGCCGCCGCCGCGACTGCCGTTGCCTTGACTCGCATCTCGATCTCTCCTGGTGTTTTGCGCGGGGCGCCTGGCCGTACGCGCGGGTTGGCACTACCTGGAACTGCCGCCGCGCAGGTCGCGGATGTATGCGACATGGCGCGGTACTGCAGTCACGGCAAGGAGGTGGCTCAGCCCCCGCGCGGTGACGGTTGAACGATCGATTCCAATGCAAGGGCCGTGCCCAGCAGTTGCGCGTCGCGCATCGGCCCGTGCGAGAGCATCAGCCCGACCGGCAGTTCGTCGCTCGCCTGGCACGGCAGCGATACCGAGCAGCCGTCGAGAAAATTGAACACGGATGTATTGCGCAGCAGCAGTCCGTTGGTGCGCACGAAGAGCGCGTCGTCTGCCACCAGCGGGGCGATCGGCGGCGCCACCATCGGCACCGTGGGACACACCACCGCATCGAACGGCGCCAGCCGCGCGGTCATGCGCGCAATCCAGTCCAGCCGCGCGCGATGCAGGGCGATATAGTCGGCCGCACTCATCTGCGCGCCGCGCTCGATGCGCATCAGCACGCGTGGGTCATAGCGATCACGATGCGTGGCAATCAGCGCTCGATGATGCGCGAAGGCTTCCGGTGCGGAAAAACCGCCCGCGGCGTTGAGCGCGGCCAGTTCGTTCAGCTCCGGCATGTCGACGTGCTCGATGCGCACGCCTGCCGCCGACAGCCGACCGATGGCCCGGTCGAACGCACGCGACACCGTCTCGTCGAGGTCGTCGAGCACAAGCTGGCGCGGAATCGCCAGCCGGAGCGCGGCAGGCGCGGTCACGGCGGGGATCACCGCATCGTCGGCGATTACGCTGTCGACGGCAATGCAATCGGCCAGCGTGCGCGCCATCGCGCAAGCGGTGTCCAGCGTGTACGACAGCGGGTAGGCGCCGGTAAGCGGCACGCGCCGCGCCGTGGGCTTGTAGCCCGTGATGCCGCACAGCGCAGCGGGAATGCGGATCGACCCGCCCGTATCGCTGCCCAGCGCGGCGACGGCCGAACCGATGGCGACCGACACTGCCGCGCCGGACGACGATCCGCCCGGAATGCGTGCAACGGCTGCGTCGCACGGGTTCACCGGTGTACCGAAATGGGGATTGATGCCGACGCCCGAGAAGGCAAATTCGGTCATGTTGGTGCGGCCGACCAACGCCGCGCCGACCGCGCGCAGCCGCGCCACGACGGTGGCATCCGCGGCGGCCGGTGCGGCGTCATGGCGCGCGGCCGACGCAGCACGCGTGACTTCGCCGGCCACGTCGTATAGATCCTTGATCGAAACCGGCAGCCCGGCTAGCGGATGCAAAGGCTTGCCGGCAGCCGCGGCGGCATCTGCTGCGCGCGCCACCTGGCTGGCGGCCGCGAACGTCTGGTGCAGGTAGACCGCGCGTCCGGCTTCGCTTTGCGCGCGCGCCGCGCCGTGCGCGATCAGCCCGGCACGGTCGACCACGCCGGCGCGCAGCGCGGTGTGAAGCGATTCCAGCGATTGGATAGGTTGGGGCGATTCCGGCGATTCAGCGTGAGGCAGCATGCGCGATTAACCATCTGAAGGGCGTCGCGGAACCGGACCGCATTCACGCATTGCCTCGGTGAAATAAGGTATTCATGCTCATAATTCGCCGATAAACTGTCAAGCTGAAATTGCCCGAAGCCGCTTCGGGCTTTCACCTATCGCCATTCCTATCGTCACCCCCTCGTCTCAGCTACGGAGATTTCCATGGCCCGCAAGCCCGCCCCGGTCCGCCAGCCAGACGCCGCATCCGACGCCGGCGCCGGCCGGGCCGCGCCGCTGGCACGCGCCCCAGGCGTGAACATCGTCTCGTCCTCGCATCTGGTGTCCGTGCGCAGTCCGGAATTGTCCGAGTTCGAATTCGGCCTGAATACCGCCTACAACGCCTACAGCCGCTGGGTGGTGCGCTGCATGGGCGCGGCCGGCGTGCGCGACCTGACCTTCCTCGATGTGCTGGTGCTGCACCATGTGAACCATCGCGGGCGCGCCAAGCGGCTGGCCGATATTTGCTTCGTGCTCAACGTCGAGGACACCCATCTGGTGACGTATTCGCTGAAGAAGCTCGTCGGTCTGGACCTGGTGGCCGGCGAACGCGTCGGCAAGGAGGCCACCTACGCCACCACCGTCGCCGGCGCCGCCGCGTGCGCCAAATACCGGGAGATCCGCGAGCAGTGCCTGACCAGCAATTTCACCGAAGGCAGCGAAGAAAACGTCGAAATCGGCGAACTGGCACGCCTGCTGCGCGTGCTGACCGGCCTGTACGAGCAGGCCGCGCGCTCGGCAACGTCACTCTGAAGGGCGCCGCAAGCCGGTCTGCGGCCACGCACGGCGGTCTGCGCCGGGCGCCGGATCCGCCACCGGCGGGCGTTGGCGGCCGGTTTTCGCCTCGCCAATCTCCGCCGGTTCATTGCGCAATGCAAAAAGCGGGCCGCAACAAGGTACAATAGCGGCTTCCCGCCAGCCGGCATTCCATTCAGCAGTGTCGGCGGCCGCCTGCCCCGACCCTCCTTCGCCTCCTGACCGTACCGATCATGGCGCATTTCTCGTGCTTCCCCGGCGCTTTGGCGCTTTCTGCCTTCCGTCAGCAACGCCTGCTTGCCGCTCTCCAACAAATCGACGCCGATATTGAATCCGTGCACGGCCAGTTCGTGCATTTTGTCGATTCGGACACGCCGCTTTCCGCCGAAGATCAGTCGCGCATCGGCGCCATGCTGACCTACGGCGCGCCGTTCCCGGCCCAGACCGAGGGCGACCGCTTCGTGGTGATCCCGCGTTTTGGCACGATCTCGCCGTGGGCCAGCAAGGCCACCGACATCGCCCACAACTGCGGCCTGACGCACGTGCATCGCATCGAGCGCGGCATCGAGATCACGGTGATCTGCAAGAAGGGCCTGCTGCGTGGCCGCAAGTCGCTCGACGCCGGTACGCGCGCCGCCGTGGCCGCGCACCTGTTCGATCGCATGACCGAAACCGTCGTCGCCTCGCGCGAGGAGGCGGCCGGCCTGTTCCAGGAGCTGCCTGCCAAGCCGCTGCAGTTCGTCGACATTTCGGCTGGCCGCAGCGCGCTGGTCGAGGCCAACACCGCGATGGGTCTGGCGCTGTCCGAGGACGAAATCGACTATCTGCTGGAGAATTACGGCAAGCTCGGCCGCAATCCCACCGATGTCGAGCTGATGATGTTCGCGCAGGCCAACAGCGAACATTGCCGCCACAAGATCTTCAATGCCACGTGGACCATTGACGGCGTTGCGCAGGACAAATCGCTGTTTGCGATGATCCGCAATACGCACCAGTTGAATCCACAGGGCTCGATCGTCGCCTATTCGGACAATTCGGCCGTGATGGAAGGCGATGTCGCCGAGCGCTGGTTCCCGCGCGGCGCGGACCAGAAGTACGGTCGCCATGAAGCGCTGACCCACACGCTGATGAAGGTGGAAACTCATAACCACCCGACCGCGATCTCGCCGTTCCCGGGCGCATCGACTGGCGCCGGCGGCGAAATCCGCGACGAAGGCGCGACCGGCCGCGGCGCCAAGCCCAAGGCCGGCCTGACCGGCTTTACCGTGTCCAACCTGATGCTGCCCGATGCGGTCGAAGCGTGGGAAAACGCGCGCGACGCGGCCCAGCCGGTGGCGCACCGCAATCCCGACGACAAGCCCCGCGTGACCGGCAAGCCGGACCGCATCGCATCGCCGCTGCAGATCATGATCGAAGGGCCGCTCGGCGGCGCGGCGTTCAACAACGAGTTCGGCCGCGCCAACCTGGGCGGTTATTTCCGCGTCTACGAGCAGAACGTGGGCGGCACCGTGCGCGGCTATCACAAGCCGATCATGATCGCCGGCGGCATCGGCAATATCGATGCGAACCACACCCACAAAAACCCGCTGCCCCCGGGCACGCTGCTGATCCAGCTGGGCGGACCCGGCATGCGCATCGGCATGGGCGGCGGCGCCGCCAGCTCGATGGCGACCGGCACTAACACGGCCGATCTCGATTTCGACTCCGTGCAGCGCGGCAACCCCGAAATGGAGCGCCGTGCGCAGGAAGTGATCAACGCCTGCTGGCAGCTTGGCGAAGACAACCCGATCCTGTCGATCCACGACGTCGGCGCTGGCGGTATTTCGAACGCCTTCCCGGAACTGGTGGATGGCGCCGGCCGCGGCGCGCGCTTCGACCTGCGCCAGGTGCATCTGGAAGAATCCGGCCTGTCGCCGGCGGAAATCTGGTGCAACGAGTCGCAAGAGCGCTACGTGCTGGCGATCGCCCCGAACGACCTGCCGCGCTTCCAGGCCATGTGCGAACGCGAGCGCTCGCCGTTCGCCGTAGTCGGCATCGCCACGGAAGAAAAGCAGTTGCAACTGGTGGACGCCAGCGTGGACGCCGCGCTCAAGGAACACTATCCGGTAGACATGCCGATGGACGTGCTGCTGGGCAAGCCGCCGCGCATGCACCGTGACGTGCAGCGCGTGGCGCAGGAACTGCCGCCGGTCGATGTCACCGGCATCTCGCTGGAACAGGCGGTGCGCGATGTGCTGCGTCATCCGACCGTGGCCAGCAAGTCGTTCCTGATCACGATTGGCGATCGGACCGTGGGCGGCATGAATGCGCGCGACCAGATGGTCGGCCCGTGGCAGGTGCCGGTGGCCGACGTGGCGGTGACCACGCTCGACTACAAGGGCCGCGCCGGCGAGGCAATGACGATGGGCGAGCGCACCCCGCTGGCCGTGATCGACGCGCCGGCTTCGGGACGCATGGCCGTTGGCGAGGCGCTGACGAACCTGGCCGCCGCGCCGGTAAAGAGCCTCAACAAGGTCAAGCTGTCGGCCAACTGGATGGCGGCCTGCGGCGTGGCCGGCGAAGACGCGAAACTGTACGACACGGTTCACGCGGTCGGCATGGAACTGTGCCCCGCGCTTGGCATCAGCATCCCGGTGGGCAAGGATTCGCTGTCGATGCGCACCAAATGGAGCGATGCCGATGGCGACAAGGAAGTGGTCGCGCCGGTGTCGCTGATCATTTCGGCTTTTGCCGCCGTCGATGACGTCAACAAGACCCTGACGCCGCAATTGCGCACCGACCTGGGCGACAGCGTGCTGATCGCCATCGACCTGGGCCGCGCCAAGAACCGCATGGGCGGCAGCATCCTCGCGCAGGTGTCGCAGCAGGTGGGCGATCGCGCGCCGGACGTCGACAACCCGGAAGACCTGAAGAATTTCTTCAACGTCATCCAGCGCCTGAACCGCGCAGGCAAGCTGCTGGCCTACCACGACCGCTCGGATGGCGGCCTGATGGCAGCGGTGGCCGAAATGGCGTTTGCTGGCCATACCGGCGTGTCGCTGAACGTCGACATGCTGACGCTGGATCCGAACCAGGAACAGGACTACGGCGACGCCAAGAACTGGGCGCAACAGGTTGCCGGACTGCGCAACGACCGCACGCTGCGCGCGCTGTTCTCGGAAGAACTGGGTGCCGTGATCCAGGTGCGCGCCGAGGAGCGCGACGCGGTGTTCGCGGTGCTGCGCGAGGCTGGGCTCTCGGCCTGCAGCCATGTGATCGGCAAGCCCAACGCCAACGACCAGATCGAGATCTATCGCGATGCCAAGAAGGTGTTCGGCGCCGCGCGGGCCGACCTGCAGCGCACCTGGAGCGAAGTGAGCTGGCGTATCGCGCGCCTGCGTGACAATCCGGACTGCGCGGACAGCGAGTACAACCTCTTGCTCGACGCCGCCGATCCCGGCATCAGCCCGGTGCTGACGTTCGATCCGGCGCAGGACATCGCCGCGCCGTTTATCGCCAGCGGCAGCCGTCCGCGCGTTGCCATCCTGCGCGAGCAGGGCGTCAATTCGCAGATCGAAATGGCCTACAGCATGGATCTGGCCGGCTTCGAGACGGTTGACGTGCATATGAGCGACCTGATCGCCGGCCGCGCCAACCTGACCGATTTCAAGGGCTTTGTGGCCTGCGGCGGTTTCAGCTACGGCGACGTGCTGGGCGCGGGCGAGGGCTGGGCCAAGACGATCCTGTTCAATGGCCAGATGGCCGAGCAGTTCGCCGCGTTCTTCAACCGTCAGGACACCTTCGCGCTGGGCGTGTGCAATGGCTGCCAGATGCTGAGCAACCTGGCCCCGATCATTCCGGGCGCCGGCGCATGGCCGAAGTTCACGCGCAACCAGTCGGAACAGTACGAAGCGCGCTTCGTGACGGTGGAAGTGCAGCAGTCGCCGTCGATTTTCTTTGCCGGCATGGAAGGCAGCCGCATCCCGATCGCCGTCGCGCACGGCGAGGGGTTTGCCGATTTCTCGCAGCAGGGCGATATCGGCAAGGTCGACGTGGCGCTTCGGTTCGTCGACAACCGCGGCGTGGTGACGCAGACGTATCCGCTCAACCCGAATGGATCGCCGCAGGGCATTACGTCGGTGACCACCGTCGATGGGCGCTTCACCGCGCTGATGCCGCACCCGGAACGCGTGTTCCGAACCGCCACGATGAGCTGGGCGCCCGATGCGTGGAAGGACATTCCCGATGGCGGCAGCCCGTGGATGCGCATGTTCCGCAACGCGCGCAAGTGGGTCGGCTGACAGGCCCACGCCGAGATGAAAAAATGCCCGCTGCAATGGCGGGCATTTTTTCGTCCGGATGCGGAGGTGGGCGTGCGGCTTGCGCGGCTTGTGCCCACGGGTAGCGCCGTCGGCGCGGTTATCTCAAGCGGCGGGGTTCGGCTGCACCACGGGCCGGATCGGCTCGGCATGCTGGCGCGCGCTCCAGGGCAGGTAGCGCGAGTACAGCAGCCGCAGGCGGTCCGAGCCCGGCGGCACGGGTACCTCGCCGCGCACTTCCATGAAGGCGATGGTGGCTTGCAGCAGCTTGGACTGCGCGTACCGGTCGCGCGCGGGCAGGTGGGGGTGAAGCTGGCGCCAGCGCGAGCCGGTGCATTCGATGTGGGGCATCCCCAATGCGCAGTAGACGATGCCACTGGAGTAGAGGTGCCACATCTGCCAGTAGCCGCTCGTAACGCCCATGACTCAAATTTCCTCGTTTTGCCGATCGGACACCGATGGCGCGGCGGCCCCGGACGATGGCTTCGATATTACCGAGAGCCACGCGCCGAGAAAACAAGGCAATAGTGTCGATGTGTGCCGAAGCCCGCACGATGGCAAATGGGCATAAAAAACCGGCGCAGTGGCGCCGGTTTTCATGTCCAGTGCAACACCGCTTACTGGATTTTTGCCTTGTCCTTGATCGACTTCATCATCGCCTGGAATTGCTCGCGCTGCCAGGCCTGGTCGCCCATCAACATCTGCTGCAGCTGCGGCTTCACTTCCTCGAACGACGGGATCTTCGCGTCGCGCGTGTCCACCAGCTCGATGATGTGCCAGCCAAACTGCGTCTTGACCGGCGTATCGGTCATCTGACCCTTCTTCAGGCCGGTCATCGCGGCCGAGAACTCGGGCACGTAGCTGCTGCTGTTGGCCCAGTCCAGGTCGCCGCCATTGGCCGCCGATCCGGTGTCCTTCGACGAAGCCTTGGCGACGTCCTCGAACTTGGCGCCGGCCTTGATCTTGGCGATCAGCGCCTTGGCGTCGGCTTCCTTCTCCACGAGGATGTGGCGGGCATGGTATTCCTTGCCGTTGCCGAACTGCGACTTGATCTTGTCGTATTGCTTGCGCAGTTCGTCGTCGTTGGCGCCGTGGGTGCGGACGTAGTCCTCGAATACCGCGCCGGCCAGCACATTCAGGCGTGCCTGTTCCAGTTGCTCCTGAATATCGGGGCGCTGCGTGATGCCACGCTTGTTGGCTTCCTGCAGCAGCAGTTCCCGGTCGATCAGCATGGTGCGGGCACGGTCGCGCAGTTCCGGCGAGGAGGGCTGGCCGGTTCCGGCAATCAGCTTGTCCACCTTGGCCGACGGGATGGGCTTGCCATTCACAACGGCGGCGTTCTGGGCGATTGCGGGCAGGCTGCCAGCAGCGAGCACAGCCGCCAGGCTGAACGAGAGGACGGTGGTCTTCATGGAGTCAGATCTGAGAGTTGCGAGTAGCGTCGCGTGATGCTTCGCGGGATTGATATTCTTGGTCGGTGTATGCGCTGACGGCCAGCGCATGGATTTGCGAGGGGAACAGTTCGCGCAGCGCATCATACACCATACGATGGCGCGTCACGCGCGAATGCCCGGCGAACCGCTCGCTGACGATCAGGACGTTGTAATGTCCCCCGCCCGACGCCGCTCCGGCGTGCCCGGCATGGGCCGCGCTGTCGTCGTGCACGTTCAGGTGTGTGGGGGCCAGCGCTGCGCGGAGCAGCGCCTCGATGGTGGCGGGATCGGCTGCCATCCGGATTCCTTGCAAATGGGGTGGGGGCGGAAAGCCAGCCGGTCAGTCCGGACGGCCGTTCTGGGAAGGGGTTTCCTGGATATGGCGCGACAGCCAGATGCTTTGCGCCACAATGAACACCAGCATCAGGCCCATGCTGCCGAACAGCTTGAAGTTGACCCACGTGTCGGTGGAAAACTGATAGGCGACATACAGGTTAAGCGCGCCCATGGCAGCGAAGAACACGGCCCAGGCCGTGTTGAGCCGGCCCCACATCGGATCGGGCAGTGTTACCTGCTTTTCCATCATGGCGCGGATCAGATTCTTGCGCCAGCCGATCACCGAGCCGATCAGCGTGACCGCGAACAGCCAGTACAGCACGGTCGGCTTCCATTTGATGAAGGTGTCGTTGTGCAGCACGATCGTCGCGCCGCCGAACACGCCAATGATGGCCAGGCTGACCCATTGCATCGGCTCGACCTTGCCGTGCCGGAAGCGCACCCAGGCGATTTGCAGCACCGTGGCGCCGATGGCGACGGCGGTTGCCGGATAGATGC
>Ga0187845_1000265_pt1 | contig 30313 bp, 29 predicted proteins | sample SpaLakP09_SKY_68_FD_134515 | JGI IMG/M metagenome (GOLD analysis project Ga0187845, IMG submission 134515) | Oligotrophic lake water microbial communities from Sparkling Lake, Wisconsin, USA - SP09_SKY_68 | ecosystem: Environmental > Aquatic > Freshwater > Lake | place: USA: Sparkling Lake... | reverse complement strand
TCGTCGCGCGGACGGTCCGAACGCTCGGGGCGCTCGCTGCGTTCGCGGTCACGACGGGCCAGAACCGGCGACAGTTCCAGGTCCAGCTCTTCCACGCGGATGGTCATGAAGCGCAGAACGTCTTCATTGATCAGCAGCTGGCGCTCGACTTCCTTGACCGCCGGCGCCGGAGCGTCGATGGCGAGCAGGGAATAGTGGCCCTTGCGGTTCTTCTTGATGCGGTAGGTGAGGTTACGCAGGCCCCAGTATTCGATCTTGGCGATGTGACCGCCGCCTTCTTCGATCAGGGCTTTGATTTGCTCGTTCAGAGCTTCGGCCTGTTGCGGCGAGATATCCTGCCGCGCGATGACCACGTGTTCGTAGAACGCCATGTTTTCCTTCTTCCGGCTGGGAGGGCGGCGCGATCGACGGCGGAAGTCCGACGATCACGATGGTTCCAGAGCGCCGAGCGGGAAATCCCGTACCCGTGAGGGCTGCGCCAAAGACCGCCATCCGTGAGAACGCGCGCTACTACAGGAGAAGCTTCGCAAAGACAAGGTTTCATCGGGGCTGCCATGCCATCGGGCACTGCGGGGACGTTCGGGCCCGAAAGCGCGGCACGGGACTTCAAGCAGCCTTCGACCGTTGTGGTCGGGACAGCTTAAGCTTGTGGCGCGTCCGGTCTGTGATAGGAAGAGGCCCATGTTGACCAGCGCTGTCATTCGCGCCGGTGTGGCGTTTGCGCTTCTCGCAGCTGTGTCGGGAACGGCCGCCGCCCAGGTGATCCAGAAGCCGGACCTCGCGGTCTCGGCCAACGACGGTCGTTTCACCGGTTATTCCGCGGCCCTGCCGGTCGATATTTCCAGCGACACCGAAAGCGCCCGGCTGACGGCCAAGGTGGCCGGAACGCTGGAAAGCCCGACCTATGATCTCGATCTCAACCTGATCCAGAAGCCCGACGAGGCGCGGGTGGGCAAGCGCGCCCTGGCCCTTGGAGCCTCCTGGAATGATCGTGAGGCCCGGTTCCGGTCTTCGATGTCCAAGGCCTTCGGGTTCGGTCTGCTGCCGCGCGCCAATTATGTCAGCGTCTCGATGGACATGAGCGCCAGTCAGGTGATCGCCGTCCCCGGTCAGATCCCGGTGGCACGGGCCAATGTGCGCTCGGCGCTCACCCTCGACGGCAAGGCGGTCGGTTCGATCGCTCTTGGCGGCGGCACGACCGGCGACGAAGGGGTGGACCTCAGCGTGACCCGCCCCTTCGACATCCCGGCCGAGTTCACCGTCAGCCTGCGCGCCGCCAACATCAACGGCCAGGACTGGCGCGTCCAGGACGGCCGCTTCATGGTCAAGCTGGTGAAGGCGAATTGGTAGCCGCCGGTTTACGGGCCGTGGCCGCAGCGAAGCGTTCCAGATACTGCGGGTGCTCGGTGCCCATCCAGCGATCCCACCAGGTGAAGTAAAGCCCGTAGTTGTAGCCCGCCTGCGCATGGTGCAGGTCGTGGTGTGTCACCGTCGTCAGCCAGGGCAGCAGCGGGCGACCATCGCCGCGGGCCGGGAACAGTTCATAGCCGCTATGGCCCAGCGTGTTACGCGCGATCTGGTGCAGGACAAACAGGCCCACAACCGGCCACTGGGTCGGGATCAGCATCATCCAGAGCGGCACGAACAGCGCATTGAGGGCCGCTTCTCCGAGGTCAAAGCTGTAGGCGGTAAAGGGCGAGGGATTGTTCGACCGGTGGTGGCGGCGATGAAAGCGACGGAACAGGCGACGGTCATGGATCAGCCGGTGCGTCCAGTAGAACCAGGCATCATGGCCGATCACCATCAGGACGAGGCTGGTCCAGAACCAGACCGGCCCCAGACCCCTGGCGATGTAGGGACCCGGCATCCAGCCCGCCCGAAACAGCGCAAAGCTCACCAGTCCGATGGTTGAGAAGATCATCACCGAGCGGATCGAGCACAGGAACTCGATCACGAGCTGGGATGCCGGCGGCTGGGTCGGCCGGATCTTGCGGCCGGCCAGCGGGCGGGCCAGCACCACCCAGAGAACGAGCCAGACCCCGATTGCGAAGATCGCATAGCGCAGGACGTCGGCCTGGGTGGCCTGCAGCCAGTTCAGGGCATAGGGCTTCAGGGTCATTAGGTTCATCGTCGGCTCCTCCAGTGGGTAGGGGCAGAGGAGCGGCTTGCCGACGACGGGTCTCGCCGAAACCGGAACTCAGGCCGAGGTCTTCGAATTCGGCGGACGCTTGCCGCTTTCGACCAGCCGAAGATGTACGGGGCTGGCCGCTGCGGCGGTCTGGCGCCATGCGGTCGGCGTTGCGCCGGTCGCCGCGCGGAACGCCCTGTTGAACGGTCCCAGCGACGCAAACCCCAGTTCGTAGGCAATGGTCGAGACCGGCTTGAGTGCCAGTTCGGGATCGCCGAGGGCCTGTTTGGCCGCCTCGATCCGGCGGCCGTTGACATAGTCTGCGAAGTTGCGGTGGCCGAGCACACCGTTGATCAGCTTGCGCAGCCTGTGTTCTGGGGCCCCGACCAGGGCGGCCAGGGTACCGATCGACAGGTCCTCACCGCGCCAGACCTCGGCCTCGTTCATGGCCCGGTCCAGACGCGCCAGGACCAGACGGTCTGCCGGACTGAGGTCGAGGGTCTCGGGTTTCGGGCTTGAGCCCCCTTCGGCAACGGGGCGTGGCGCTTCGACCAGAACCGGCTCGACCCGCAGGAGGGCCACGGCGGTCATCAACCCGAGTACCGCCAGGCAAAGGCCCTGGAGCAGTGTCGCGTTCAGAACCGGCCCCACCCCGGGGAGCCCGAAATTGCAGATTCCCTGGACCAGAACATAGCCTGCAGCCATGGCGGCGATCGGGGCACGAAGCCGCCGGCGCTGATCGACCAGATCATCGCGCCAGCCGTGCCAGGCCACCAGCAGGACATGTCCGACCAGCCCCAGGGTCATCAGACCGAAACCCCGCCAGAGCCAGACGGCGACCTCGTGGGAGACGACCAGGGTCAGCAGCCAGATGCCGAGGCTGACCAGGGCGGGCAGCGCCTTCCAGGGGGTCAGAAGCGGCTCGTCCTCGAAAAGGCCGAGGGCAAAGAGCCAGAACAGGCCGGTGCCGGTGACCGACAATCCCCAGGCCAGCAGGCTGGGGTGGGCATCGCCGTAGGCGCTGTCAAAAACGTGAGCGATGGCGCTGACAAAGAACAGCACGCTGACCCAGCGAACGGGGGCCAGACGACGGCTGGCGGCCATGGCAGCCGCCGTGGCGGCGAAGGTGCCGGCGGCGATACCGCGCGCCACACCGTCAAGCAGGACAGGATCGGTCATGACCGATCTTCGCTGCCAGCCCTGCGCCCCTCAAGGCCCAAGGCTGGCCGATTTCGAAATTGGCTCGTCGAACCTATTTCGCCGCCTTGTAGGCCTCTACGGCCTCCATGGTCTTGCTGACGTGGCCGGCGAAGTTGCCGTCGGTATAGGCCATCAGGATCTTGCTGTCGGGAGCGATCACATAGGAGGTCCGGTTCGACCAGCCGCCGGGCACCGGCAGGGCCACGTCATAGGATTTGATCATCTCCTTGCTGGCCGCGGCGACGGCGAGCTTGTCGCGGCAGTGCTCCTTCGAGAAGTCCTTGATCTTGTCGACATTCCCCGCCGTGACGCCGATCACGGTCGCGCCCAGCTTTTCAAAATCAGGCGTGGCTTCGGCAAACTCATGGGCTTCAGCCGTGCAGCCCGAGGTATAGGCGGCCGGGAAGAAATAGAGCACCACCGGCCCCTTCTTGAGGGCCTTGGACAGGGTGAAGCTGAAATCCTTGCCGGCGAGGGCCCCTGGCGCGGTGAAGTCGGGGGCCTTGTCCCCGGGCTTGAGGGCGGCGAGGGCGGGCGTGGCGGCGAGCACGGCAAGGGCCGCGAGGCCGGCGGTCAGGCGGTTCATGGGATGCTCCTGAGGTTCTGGTCGGCCCAGCTACGGGCGGCCGGGCAATCTGGACGCACGGCTCTCTGGAAAGCAAGCTCGCCCGGCCGGGGTGGTGGCTTTGTCCGCCCTGCACTTGCCGGGACCAAGGCTTTCCCATAACCCTCCCGCCCCAAGCGACACATGAATCTTTAAAGACGGAGCGGGCCTCATGAGCATCGCCTTCATTTTCCCCGGCCAGGGCAGCCAGACTGTCGGGATGGGCGCGGACCTGGCCGAGGCCTTCGCCGCAGCCCGCGAGGTGTTTCAGGAAGTCGATGACGCCCTGGGACAGAAGCTGTTTTCGCTGATGAAGGAAGGTCCCGAGGGCGACCTGACCCTGACCGAGAACGCCCAGCCGGCCCTGATGGCCGTGAGCCTCGCCGTGGCGAGGGTGCTGGAGAAGGAATTCGGCATCGGGATCGACCGGGCTGCCTTCGTCGCCGGCCATTCCCTCGGTGAGTATTCCGCGCTGGCCGCTGCCGGCTCGATCACCCTGGCCGACACCGCCCGCCTGCTGAAGCTGCGAGGCCAGGCCATGCAGCGTGCCGTGCCGGTCGGCGAGGGTGCGATGGCCTCGCTGATCGGTCCCAAGACCGACCTGGCCCTGGCCGAAGCCGCTGCCGCCGCCGGCTCGGCCTTTGGCGTCTGCGTCGTGGCCAATGACAACAACAACGGCAATGTCGTGATCTCCGGCGACAAGGCCGCTGTCGACAAGGCCATTGAGAAGGCCAAGGAACTGGGTGCCCGGGCCATTCCGCTGAATGTCTCGGCCCCTTTCCACTGTCCGCTGATGCAGCCGGCCGCTGACGAGATGGCCGAGGCCCTGGCCGGGACCACCATCATTGCCCCGCGCGCGCCGCTGGTGGCCAATGTCACGGCCGCGGCGGTGCACGATCCCGATGTCATCCGTGGGCTGCTGGTCGAGCAGGTGACCGGCCGTGTCCGGTGGCGCGAGAGCATGATCTGGCTGGCCGGCGAGGGCGGCATCACCCGCTTTGCCGAAGCCGGGGCGGGCAAGGTCCTGTCGGGCATGGCCAAGCGGATCGCACCGGATTCCGTGGCGACCCCGCTCAACAGCCCGGCCGACCTCGAGGCCTTCGCCAAGTCACTCTAGTGACCGTCATCCCGGGCCAGCGCGGAGCGCGCCGACCCGGGACCTCTACAGGCGCCGGCGTGTCCGGCGGTCCCGGCTCTTCGGCCGGGATGACAAATCTGGATTGGGAGACCCAAAACCATGTTTGATCTCACAGGCAAAACCGCCCTGGTGACCGGCGCGACCGGCGGCATCGGCGGGGCCATCGCCAAGGCGCTTCACGCCCAGGGTGCCCATGTCGTGCTGTCAGGAACCCGCGAATCGGCGCTCGCCGAGCTGGCGACCCAGTTCGGCGAGCGGGTCTCGACCGTGGCGGCCAACCTGTCCGACGCCGCGGCCGTGGACGGCCTGGTCGCCAGGGCGGAAGACGCCGCCGGCGCGCCTCTGGACATCGTCATCGCCAATGCCGGCATCACCCGGGACGGCCTGATCGTCCGGATGAAGGACGAGGACTGGGACACCGTGATCAAGGTGAACCTGGAAGGCTATTTCCGCCTGTCGCGGGCCGCCGCCAAGGGCATGATGAAGCGCCGGTCGGGCCGGATCATCGGCATTACCTCGGTGGTGGGCGTTACGGGCAATCCCGGCCAGACCAACTATGCGGCCTCCAAGGCCGGAATGATCGGCTTTTCCAAGGCCTTGGCCCAGGAGCTGGCCAGCCGCAACGTCACCGTCAACTGCGTCGCGCCCGGCTTCATCGCCAGCCCCATGACCGATGCCCTGACCGACGCCCAGAAGGCCGGCATCCTGTCGGGCATCCCGGCCGGCCGCCTCGGCGAAGGCAGTGACATCGCCGCCGCCTGCGTCTATCTCGCCAGCGACCAGGCCGCCTATGTCACCGGCCAGACCTTGCACGTGAACGGCGGCATGGCCATGATCTAGCCACCCACAGGCCTTTTCGGGCGACTGGCTGGTCACCCGAAAAGGAACGTGATAGGCGGTGGCCCGACAATTCCCTTGAATGGTAAAGCTGCGGCTGATCCATTTGCGGGCAACAGAATTCCAACTGAGGGACTAAACAGAATGTCCGACATTCTCGAGCGCGTGCGTAAGATCGTTATCGAGCATCTGGATGCCGATCCCGAGAAGGTCACCGAGAAGGCCAGCTTCATCGACGACCTGGGTGCCGACAGCCTCGACAACGTCGAGCTGGTCATGGCGTTCGAAGAAGAGTTCGACATCGAAATTCCGGATGACGCCGCCGAACACATCCAGACGGTTGGCGACGCCGTGAAGTTCATCACGGAAAAGACCGGCGCCTAAAGGCTCCGGGTTCGCACACTGACGCGAACAGGACTATCACCGCCGCGCAGCACGGGCTCTTGCCATCGTGCGCGCGGCGGTTTTCGTATGTGGCCAGGATTCGCACCAAGCGCTCCGACGGGCTCGCCCGTCCGCAACGCCGGTGCGCGAGAAGGTTGGGAGTGATCCATGCGTAGAGTTGTCGTAACCGGTCTGGGTCTGCTGACTCCGCTGGGCCATGGCGTTGAAGTGTCGTGGAAGAACATCCTGGCCGGCAAGTCCGGGGCCAACCGAATCTCGGCCTTCGACCCCACCGACTATGCCTGCAAGGTCGCCTGCGAGGTGCCGCGCGTTGATGGCCGCGGCGGCGGCGGCCCCGATGTTGAGGGTGCGTTCAATCCCGACCTGACCATGAGCCCGCGCGACCAGAAGCGCGTCGACGACTTCATCCTCTATGGCATCGCCGCCGCCGACGAAGCGGTGAAGGACTCCGGCTGGGTGCCGGAAACCGAGGAAGACAAGTATCGCACCGGCGTGATCATGGGGTCGGGCATCGGCGGTCTCTCGACCATCGCCGACACGGCAGTCGAGATGGAAACCAAGGGCCCGCGCCGGGTCAGCCCGTTCTTCATCTCGTCCGCCCTGATCAACCTGATCTCGGGTCAGGTCTCGATCCGCTACGGCTTCAAGGGCCCCAACCACTCGGTGGTCACGGCCTGCGCCACCGGAGCCCACGCGATCGGCGATGCCGCCCGCATGATCAAGTACGGCGATGCCGACGTCATGGTGGCCGGTGGTGCCGAAGCCGCCGTCTGCAAGGTCGGGATCGCCGGCTTCATCGCCTGCCGCGCCGTGTCCACCGACCGCAACGACGAGCCGGAAAAGGCCTCGCGCCCCTATGACAAGGACCGCGACGGCTTTGTGATGGGCGAAGGCGCGGGCGCCCTGGTCCTGGAAGAATACGAGCACGCCAAGGCGCGTGGCGCGAAGATCTATGCCGAGGTCGTGGGCTATGGCCTCTCGGGCGATGCCTATCACATCACCGCCCCGTCCGAAGATGGCGACGGCGGCTTCCGGGCCCTGTCGGCGGCCGTGAAGGACGCCGGCCTGAAGCCCTCGGACATCGACTACGTCAATGCCCACGGCACCTCGACCATGGCCGACGGCATCGAGGCCAAGGCCGTCGAGCGCTTCCTGGGCGACCATGCCGGCAACGTGGTGATGTCGTCGACCAAGTCGATGACCGGCCACCTGCTGGGTGCGGCCGGCGCGATCGAGGGGATCTTCTCGATCCTCGCCATCCGCGACCAGATTGCGCCGCCGACGATCAATCTCGACAATCCCGACGTCGAGGTCGCCATGAACCTGGCCCCGCACAAGGCCGTGCCGATGAAGATCGATGTCGCGGTGTCCAACAGCTTCGGCTTCGGCGGCACCAACGCCTCCGTCGTGTTCCGTAAAGTCTCGTGAGCCGCAGGGCCGCCCCCCCGCGCAAGACGGGCCGCAAGGCCGAGTCGGCCCCGATCGGCCGTCGGCTGATCGCCATGGTCATGGCCGGTGGGGCGACTCTGGCCCTGATCGGCCTGGTCCTGGTGCTGGGCAGCCTGTGGCTCTATCAGGGCCCCGGGCCAGCGGCGCGCTTCGGCGATGTGACCTCGGTGGTCCTGCGTAAGGGGGCCAGCCTGCCCGAGATTGCCAGCAGCCTCGAGCGGGGCGGGGCCATCCGCTCGTCGTCGATCTTCATTACTGCCGCCCAGGTGACCGGTGCGGCCCGGGCCCTGAAGGCTGGCGAATACGAATTCAAGAGCCGGGCCTCGATGGCCCAGGTGCTGGACGCTATCCGTCACGGTCGCATTGTTCGTCACCAGGTGACGATCCCCGAGGGCGTGACCTCGGAAATGGCGGTCGAGATCCTGATGCGTTCGCCCGTGCTGACCGGCGTGGTCCCGACCCCGCCCGAAGGGGCCATCCTGCCGGAGACCTATCAGGTCGAACGCGGTGAGGACCGCTCGGCTGTCCTGCAGCGGCTGATGGACGACCGTGACGAACTGCTGGCCCAGCTCTGGGCCGGTCGCCAGTCGGGTCTGCCGTTCTCGACCAAGGAAGAGGCCGCGACCCTGGCCTCGATCGTCGAGAAGGAAACGGGTCTGGCCTCGGAGCGGCCCCGCGTCGCCGCCGTTTTCGTCAACCGCCTGCGCACCGGCATGCGCCTGGGCAGTGATCCGACCATCATCTATGGTCTGACCCGGGGGCGTCCGCTGGGACGGGGCATCCGTCTTTCGGAGCTGCAGCGTCAGACGCCCTACAACACCTATCTGATTGACGGCCTGCCGCCGACGCCGATCGCCAATCCGGGCCGCGAAGCCCTGGCGGCGGTCCTGAACCCGCCCAACAGCGACGAGCTCTATTTCGTGGCCGACGGTACGGGCGGTCATGTGTTCGCCCGCACCTATGCCGAGCACGAGGCCAATGTCGCCCGCTGGCGGCAGGTCGAGCGCGACCGGGCCGCCAAGGCCGCCAAGAGCGGCGGCTAGAGATGGCGCTGTCGGGCATGACCGGCTTTGCGCGGGTCGAGGGCGCGCTCGGGGCCTGGTCCTGGGCCGTCGAGGCCCGTAGCGTCAACGGCCGCAACCTCGATACCCGCTTTCGCGGCCCGCCGGGCTTTGAGGCTCTTGACCGCCAGGCCCGCGACGGGGCCCAGGCGCGATTCCAGCGTGGCCAGCTGACCGTCAACATCCAGGCCAAGCGGGCCGAGTCGAGCGGCCAGACCCAGATCAGTGTCGAGACCCTTGAGCGCTATCTGAAGGCCGGCGCGCCCTATGTCGCCACCGGCATGGTCGCCAAGCCGTCCCTGGACGGCCTGCTCGGCCTGCGCGGTGTCATTGAGGTCCGCGAAGAGGATGACGACGGTGAGACGCGCGCCGCCGTTGAAGCCGCCATGGCGGCCAGCCTCGGCGAGGCCCTCGAGGCCCTGAAGCAGGCCCGTCTCGAAGAGGGCCAGGCCCTGTCGCCGGTCCTGAACGGCCAGGTCGATACCATCGAACGCCTGACCCGCGAGGCCGGGGTCGAGGCCGCCGGTCAGCCGGCCGTGCTCAAGGAGCGCTTCAGCCGCCGGATGAGCGAATTGCTGGGCGAGGCCGCCGCCGAGGACCGTATCGTCCAGGAAGCCGCGGCCCTGGCCATCAAGGCCGATGTCCGCGAAGAACTCGACCGGCTCACCGGCCATGTCGCCGCCGCCCGGGCCCTGCTGGGCGGCGAGGCCGCTGCCGGCCGCCGACTGGACTTCCTGTCCCAGGAATTCATGCGCGAATCCAATACACTCTGCTCGAAATCGGCCCTCAGCAGCCTGACCGCGATCGGTCTGGAGCTGAAGGCCGTGATCGAGCAGTTCCGCGAACAGGTTCAGAACGTTGAATAAGTCCCATCACAAAACCCCCCATTCTCGTCATAGGGGCCTGCTGCTGATGGTCGTGGCCCCGTCCGGGGTCGGCAAGACCTCGCTGACCCGCCGCCTGGTGGCCGATCACGGCGACCTGCACCTGTCGATCAGCGCCACCACCCGCGCGCCGCGTCCCGGTGAGCATGACGGGCGCGACTATCACTTCGTCAGCCGCGAACGCTTCCAGGAGATGATCGAGGCCGACGCCTTCCTCGAATGGGCCGAGGTCTACGGCAACTACTACGGCAGCCCCAAACCGCCGATCATGGCGGCCCTGGAGCGCGGCGAGAGCGCCCTGTTCGACATCGACTTCCAGGGCGCGATGAAGGTGCACAAGCAGGCTGGCCCGGACAGCGTTCTGGTCTATATCCTGCCGCCGTCCCTGGCCGAGATGAGCCGCCGCCTGCATGCCCGCAGCCAGGACAGTGAAGAGGTGATCCACCGCCGCCTGTCGCGGGCCAAGGACGAGGTCGCCGCCTGGGAGCAGTTCGACTACGTCATCCTCAATGATGACTTCGACAAGGCCTATGCCGATCTCGCCCACATCTATCACGCCGAACGCCAGAAGCGGTCGCGCAACCCCTGGATCGGCGATCTGGTCAGCGATCTTCTGAAGGAAGAGATCTAGTCCAGCGTCGCCCGGGCGAGGGCCAGGAAGCCCTCTATCGGCACGTTCTCGGCCCGGATGTCCGGATTGATGCCGGCCTTTTCGCACAGGGCGATGCCGCCCAACGCCTTGAGGCTGGAGCGCAGCATCTTGCGACGCTGACCGAAGGCCGAGGCCGTCACCCGTTCCAGCGCCGCCAGTTCCTCCGCCGGCGGAATCACCGCCCGGGGGACCAGGCGCACCACGGCCGAGGCGACCTTGGGCGGCGGGGTGAAGGCCCGGGCCGGCAGGTCCATCACCACCCTGGCCTCACACACCGTCTGGGCGATCACGGCCAACCGGCCATAGGCGTCATCCTCGACCTGGGCGGCGATGCGCTCGGCCACTTCCTTCTGGAACATCAGGGTCATGGACAGGGGGCGGAACGGACCCGTCAGCCAGTTGATCAGGAGCTGGGTGCCGACATTGTAGGGCAGGTTGGCCACGACATGGGCCGGAACCCCGCCGACGGCCTTGGCGGCATCGACCTTGAGCGCGTCGCCCTGCACGACCTCAAGGCGCTGGTCTGAGGCCTCCGTCAGTTCGGCCAGGATCGGCAGGAAGCGGCTGTCCATTTCGATGGCGACGACGCGCGCGCCGGTTTCCAGCAGGGCCCGGGTCAGGCCGCCCGGGCCGGGGCCGACCTCAACCACGACGTCCTCCGGCTGGATGCCGGACAGCCGGGCGATCTTGCGGGTGATGTTGAGGTCGAGCAGGAAGTGCTGGCCAAAACTCTTGCGAGCCAGCAGGTCGTGCCGCTCGAGAGCGTCGCGCAGGGGCGGCAGGTCAGCCAGGCTCATGGTCGTTCAGTCTCTGCGTAAGGTCAGGCCGCGCGGCGAGCGGCGATCTGCTCGGCCAGCCGGATGGCGGCGATCAGGCTATCGGCTCGAGCGATGCCGCGTCCAGCAATGTCGAAGCCGGTGCCGTGATCGGGTGAGGTCCTGACGATTGGCAGGCCCAGCGTAACGTTCACCCCGCCCCAGAAGTCGAGCATCTTGACCGGGATCAGGGCCTGGTCGTGATACATGCAGAGCACGGCATCGAAGCGCGTGCGCGCTTCTGCATGAAAAAGGGTGTCGGACGGGGCAGGGCCGCTGACCGCGATACCGAGGTTTCGCAGGTCCGCAACAGCCGGTCCGATGATCTCGATTTCCTCGCGGCCCAATGCGCCGCCTTCGCCCGCATGGGGATTGAGGGCGGCCACGGCCAGACGAGGACGTTCCAGACCAAAGTCGCGCCGCAGGGCCTCGGCGGTCACCTGACCGGCCTGGACGATCGCCTCCCGGGTCAGGGCCGCAGGAGCATCCCTGAGCGCCATGTGAATGGTCACCAGGGTGGCGCGCAGGTCGCCGGCCGCCAGCATCATCACCGGCCCCCGGGTGCTCGCCTGTGGGACGGCAGCGGTCAGGTCCGCGAGAAACTCGGTATGGCCCGGGAAGCGGAAACCCGCCGCATAGAGCGGCGCCTTGGCGATCGGTGCGGTGACGATCCCCGAGACCGCGCCTGACAGGGCCAGGTCCACCGCCGTCTCGATGCAGCGGAGGATCTGGCCGGCATGTGCACTGTCTGGCTGTCCAGCGATGACGGGTGACGTCAGGGGGATGTCCAGCACCGGCAGCGCGTCAGCAAAGACGGCGCACGCCTCGGCCGGAGTGCCTACGGCGCGAACCGAAACCTCTGGGTTGGCGGCGGACAGGGCGCGGGCGTCGCCCACCACCATGAACGCCGGTCCCTGCAGGCGAAGCGAGGTCCAGGCCCTGGCGATGATCTCCGCGCCGATACCGGCCGGATCACCGGCGCTGAGGGCGAGGGGTCTCGGCGTCACCGGGTTTCGATGGTCGCCGAGTTGCGCAGGTCACGGAGATAGCGCTTGGAGATCAGCGCCAGCTGCTGGCCGCGCAGGCGGTTCTCGATCTGGTCGTGGGTCGGGGCCTTGCCGCCCGACTGTCGCTTGCCGCAGACGGCGATCAGGTGAAGGCCGGCATCGGTGCGGATCGGATCGGAAACCTGACCGATCTGCAGGGCGGTCGCCGCTTCCTGGAAGGCCGGAGCCAGATCCGTGATCTCGGCTTCGCCGAGGTCACCGGCCACCAGGCCATCAATCTTGCCGGCCGCAGGTTCGAGGGTCGAGCAGCTGGTGATCTGTGGCTTCAGGGCCAGCAGGGTCTTGGTGGCCAGCTCGACCTGATCGGCGGGGGCATCGGCCGCCAGCGGATAGGCGACCTGCTTGAGATCGACCAGGGCCGCCTTGGCTCCGGCCCGCTTCTCGCGCAGATAGATGATGTAGACGCCGTCCTTGACCGGAATCGGACGCGATAGCTGGCCAGGGCGCAGCTGTTCCAGGGCGACGTCGACTTCCGCCGGCATTTCGCCGGGGCTGATCCAGCCGGCATCGCCGCCGTTGGCTGCGGTCGCGGCGGCCGAGAACTGCCGGGCGACCGCCGGGAAGGGGGCTCCCTGCTGGATCTGGCCTACCAGCTGGTTGGCTCCGTTGACTGCGGTTTCCATGCCGCCGACGCGGGTGGCGTCGATGAAGACTTCACTGACCTGGTACTGCGGCTTGCTGGCCGACTCGGCCATGCGACGCTCATAGGCCTTGATCTGGTCTTCGCCCACGCGCAGACGCGAGCCGTAACGACCACTGATCCAGTTCTGCCAGCTGCTTTCGGCGCGGATCTGGGCCCGGAAGGTTTCCGCGCCCACGCCCTGCGACGCCAGCTGGGCCAGCAGCTGCTTGCCGGTCATGCTGGCATTGTTGCCCTTGGCGATGTCGTCGATCTGCTCGTCGATTTCGCGATCGGTCGAGATGATCGTGATCTTCTGGGCCTTTTCGACGCGCTTCAGTTCCTGGAACTGGACGCGTTCGTCGATCAGCGACCGCAGGGCCTCCTGCTCCAGCTGGGGCAGGTTCTCCTCGGTCGGCTGCAGGCCCGAGCTGACCATCAGCAGGCGCATGCGCTGCATCAGGTCGTAGCTGGAGATGATGTCGTCATTGACGACAGCCGCGACACTTTCCGACAGCGGGTTGGCGCTCGGTGCGGCAACCGTGGGCGCAGCAGCGGTCTGGGCCATGACCGACGAGCCGAAGCCCGCCACTGCCAGGGCGATGATGGACGCGGCTCCAGCCGCGGCAAGGGTCTTCACGCTACGCGCAGGCCGCATGGATAGTGTCGTTCCTCTTGAGCTCGCCAGTCCGGGCGGAAGGACTTCCGGGACAGGGCAGGCTCGGTTCCAAACATTCAAACGCGACCGGCTCAGAAAACGGCGAGCCGTCTTCTGCCGTCACGCATCAGGGCGGATGGGCTGCTCACATGGTGAAAGCCATGTGTCGCAGCGTCGCCGCGAGTAATTTCAGTCGCTGTATCCTGTATCACCCAATGTGGCGAGCGTTAGGCGCAGCACGATGGATTCGTCGGCCTGCAACTTCAGGCCACCCGATGAGGCCTGGCTGTAGCGATCCTCGTTTTGGTAGATGACGTCGATGCGGATGCAGTCGTCGGTATAGGCCACACCGAGGTCGCGGCGGCGCCAGACACCGGCTTCCAGATCGCGCTGGCCATAGGCTGTCAGGCCCCACTTCTTCGTCAGGTTCAGCTGGCCGCGCATTTCGAAGGTCTCGAGCGGCGCGCCATTGGCGTCCTGATTGTCTCGCACATAGCGGGCCGAACCCAGGATGTACTTGCTGTTGGCATCAAGCCCGGCCTCGATGCGGCGCAGCTTGTCGTCGTTGAGGTCCGGGGCATAGCGGGTGCGGACAAAGGCGTTGACGCCCCGGATCGGTGTCACCGTCGCCGCGACAATCCAGTCCGACGACTTGGTCTGCAGGCCTGACCGGGCCGGCAGCAGGAGATCAACTTCCGATCGGAAGCTGCGGCCCACCAGGACGCTGGCCCCACGGCCGTCATCATAGGTCACGGTGGCACGGCCACCGACGTTCATCCTCTGGCCCCCCTCATAGAGGTCGAAGCCCGGCGACTTGTTGGCCCGGAACAGGTTGGTCTCGTCGAACTCGAACGAGGTGCTGTCCTCGTTATAGAGATAGGTCTTCGAGCCCGCCGTTCCGACGGTGACCGGCACCCGGCGACTGTCTGAACCGGCCGCGAACTGGGCCATGGGCTCCAGCACGATCGTCCCGCCCTTCAGGGGCTTCAGAAGCGGCCAGCTGAGGTCGACGCCGGTGACGCCGAGGGTCCGCGAATAGGACCGGGTCTTGTCGGCTCCAGGCAGGTCGGAGATGCGATAGGCGTCGCCCCGGGCCTGGGCAAACGGCGACACACGGACGCCGGACCGCAGCGTCAGGTTGGAGCGCCAGTCGAGGTTCACGCTGCCGCGCTGGCTGTCGACGCCGTCGGTCCCGGCGGCATAGGGCGACTCCGTACGGGTCAGGATGACGCCCGAGCCCTGCAGGCGCAGCCGCCCGCCCAGGATCGGGGTCTCAGGCTGCCAGCGCCCTTCGACCAGCGGGCCGATCAGCGGGAAGACGTCGCTGTTCTCGAAACTGGAAAGGCCCGTAACCGGATCAACCGCCGAAACCCGAAGCCCCTGGACCGTGACCGCCGAGACCGACAGGAACGATCGCGCGTCCTGGCGGGTGGTGTAGATCTGTGAGCTCAAGCGCCTGTCTTCGCTCGTGAAAAGGCCGCGCTGTTGATAGACGTCATTGATGTCATAGTTGTCGAAGATCAGCTTGTCCGAGGTCCGTTCGGCGCTGAAGCCCCAGGTCCAGCGGTCATTGATGTCGAACTTGCCCTTGGCCAGGATATAGCTGCGCGACGTAGCTTCGCCGAACCGCTCGCCCTTGCTGTCGATGTCCTTTTCGTAGGTGAAGCCTGCGCGAACCTCGGTGGTTCCCGAGTAGAACCGCTTGCGCCAGTTCACATTCAGAAACGGATTAACACTCGTGTTAATTTGAGGACTTAGGACAATATCCTGAGACGGCGATATCACCTGCAGATACGGCTGCTGATACGACATCCCGCGGCGTTTCGAGGCGCCGAGCTTGGGAGTCAGAAAGCCAGAGCTGCGGGTCGCCTGCGGGTCCGGGTGCCAGAACACCGGCAGGTACATCAGCGGCGCGCCCCAGAGGCGGATGACTGCCTTCTTGTAGTAGACGAGCTGGCGTTCCTTGTCCTGGACCACCTTGTCCGCCGACAGCGACCAGGTCGGGGTCGGCTTTTCGGCGCAGACCTCACAGGGCGTGTAGATCGCCTGGTTCAGTTCCTGGATGGTTTCGCTGCGTCGAATGGCCGTGGCCGCCGCGATCTTGATGTTCTCGTCCATGCGGGCCGAGAAGCCCAGGGCGAAACCGGCGCGCAGGTCCTTGTCCAGGGTCAGTTCGTCGGCGAACTGGGCGGTGCCGTCGGCATTGATCAGGGCGACCTTGCCCTTGGCGGTGATCACGCCGGACTTGGTGTCATAGACCACTTCCTCGGCCCGCAGCGTGCGGCCCTGATAGCGAACCTCGACATCACCGCGTGCGGTCAGGACCTCGGACTTGTCGTCGCGGATCAGCAGGTCCGATTCCAGGTAGTAGCCGTCCATGCCGAGCCCGTCGTCCGGGGCCGGCGCGACCTTGGGCACCGGGGGCACGCCGGCGAGGCTCTGGGCGTGCGCAGCCGTGGCCGCCAGCACGAGCCCTGCCACGCTCCCCAGCAGGCGCATGCGCCCTTCGGGCGAAGCGCCTTGGCGCTGATCCTTCATGAACGACCTCGGAAACACGGACTCAACCATCCTCGGTATAGCAAAGCAGGGTGAAGCCCGCCAAAAGCGCAACGAGCGGCGGGGTCCAGGCGGCGAACGCCGGGGACAGAACATCCGCCTTTGCCAGTGCGCTGCAAAGCGCATTGAAAAAGAAAAAGCCGAAGCCCAGGGCCACGCCCGATCCCGCCAGGGCCGCCAGGCCGCCGAGGCGCATCAGGCGCAGGGAGAAGGCCGCCGCCAGCACCGACATGGCCGCAAACAGCAGCGGAGTCGCGAGGATCTGGTGGAAGCGCAACCGGAACGGGGTGGCCGAGAAGCCCGCGGCCTCGGTGCGTCGAATGGTGTCGGGCAGTCGCCACAACGCCACGGCTTCGGGCGAGGTGAAGCTCTCGGAGGCGGTGCGATCGTCCAGGTTTGACGGAATCGACTGGCTCTCCGACCGAATCGCCCCGGAGCCGGGTGTCGCCTCCCGAACATCGATCAGCCGCCAGAAACCCGGTTCCAGACGGGCCTCGCTGGCCTCAATCCGGCGGGAGAAGTCCATCACGCCCTTGCTGTTCAGTGTGTAGATGAACAGCGACACGCCGCGCAGCCGGACCGAGCCGTCGACCTGGTCCCGGGCCCGGGCATGGATGACGATCTGGTTGCGGTCGTCGCCCTGCCGCAGCCAGGTGCCCTTGGGCGCGGCCTTCAGATAGTTCTCCATCATCCGGTCGCGGGTGACTTCGTACTGGCCTGTCAGGGCGGTGCTCATCGGGTTGAGCAGGGCGATGGTGACCACTCCCATGGCAAAGGCCGCGAAGGCCGCCGGGAAGATGAAGCGCCAGGCCGAGACGCCCGCGGCCCGCATCGCGATCAGTTCGCTTCGCCGGTTCAGCCCGACATAGGCCCCAAGGGTTCCGAACAGGAAGATGAAGGGCGTGAGCAGCAGGATCGTGGCCGGCGACTGCAGCAGGGTCAGGTAGAGCAGCTCGCCGAACCCGACATCGGCACGGGTGCCGACCGTGCGGGCGATGTCGACGAAGGCGATCAGCATGACCATCGAGCCGAGCACGGCGAAGGCCGCACCCAGCGAGGCCAGGGTCCGCTTCAGGACGTAGCGCTCGAGCATGCCGATGCCGAGGCTCATGTTGCGGCTCCCGCAAACGGCGTCGGGCCCGCGCCGCCGATGGCGACATAGCGGGTGATCTTCTGGCGGAAGATCTGTGCCAGGCCCCACCAGATCGCCGCGAGCGGAACGGCATACTGCAGGATATTGAGCCAGGCCGAGTCCTCGCAGGCCGCCTGGACGCCGAAGCCGATGATCCGGACCACAGCGGCGGCCGCTCCGACAGCGGCGATCCGCTTGCCGTAGCCCATGCGGCTGAAGGAGCCGCCGATCACGGCGGCCAGGGCCATGGCCATCATCGCGATGGTGTAGAGCGGACCTGACAGGCGCGAATGCCCTTCGGCCAGCAGCCCGGTCCGGTTCCTCTGTTCCCACTCCTGGGTCAGGTCAGGGAAAAACAGCTCGTGCGGATAGCGGTCGGCGATCTTGTAGTGCAGCAGCTCGTCGCTCTGGAACAGCGAGGACAGGTCGAAGGCATATTCGTCAAACGAGGTGTACTGCAGCACGCCGGTACTCGAGAACTGCTGGTTCGAGCCCTTTAGCATGATCAGGACCGGGGCGCCGTTGCGCGTGGCGATCACGGCTTCGCGCGAGGAATAGGTCGAGGCCCCGCCATCGGGCTTGTCCTGATGGATGAACAGGTTGTGGATCAGGTTGTTGCGGTCGATCGACTGCGCATAGACGGTCAGCCCCGGGCCCGGCTCGGTGAACTGGCCCGGTTTGACCAGGGTCGAGGCGACATCGGTCTTGACGGCAAAGGCCGTCTCACGAATCTGGCGGGCGCTCCACGGCTGGACCCACAGGCCCAGGACCAGCGAGAGCAGGGCGGCGAACACCGACAGACGCATGGCCGGCGAGATGACCCGCCAGCGGCTCATGCCGCCCGCAAAGCACACGACGATCTCCTGCTCGGTGTGCAGCCGGTTCAGGGCGACCAGGGCGGCCACGAACAGGGCGATCGGCAGGATGATGTTGAGGAGCTGGGGCAGGGCCAGCGCGATGATCTTCACGAACACCAGGGCGCTCTGTCGCTGCTCGACCAGAACGTCGAACTCCGACAGGCTTCTGGCCAGCAGGGCAAGCGCCGCCAGGGCCGCCGTCGCCAGAAGCGTCGGTCCCAGGAGCTGGCGGAAAAGGTAACGTTCGATCAGGCGCATCGAAAAGGGGGTTCGGGCGAGCGGATTCGGCTGGATGCGAACCCCCACGGAAGGCGTTCGTTCTACACGCCGCCTCTGCATCGGCACAACCGAAGACCGCGTTCGCGATCGCCGGAAGTCTTTTCTCGCGACAAGGCTTGCACTATGCCGCCAGATACAGGTGTTCCGGCGCGCGAGCGACAGGTGCGCCACGACCGATCAAGGAGCCTGCGATGCGTATCGAGTTTGTTCCCGCCGACGTCCAGGCCGGTGCCACGGCCGCCCTGGCGGTCCTGGCGCACGAGGCTGCCGCCCTGTCGCCCGAAGCGCGGGTGATCGACGAGGCCACCGGCGGTGGCCTGGCCCGCGCCATCGCCAGTGGACGGTTCATCGGGGCCAAGGGCCAGACCCTCGACCTCATCGCGCCGCATGGCCTCGAAGCCGCCCGTGTCGTCCTGGTGGGCGTTGACGGGGTTGGGGCCGTCGAGCCCGAGACCCTCGAAACGGCTGCGGCCCATGCCTTCCACGCCGTGAAGGCCTCGGGTGTTTCCGAACTGGTGCTGAAGTTCGGAGCCGACGCCGAGACCGCCGCCCGGGCCGCGTTCGGCGTGAAGCTGGCCGCCTATCGCTTTGACAAGTATCGGACAACCGAGAAGGCCGAGAAGAAGCCCTCGGTTGTTGTGGTCAAGATTGCCGCCGCCGATCCGGTCAAGGCGGCCAAGGTGTTCGAAGGGCTGGATGCCCTGGCCGACGCCATTCTGTTCAGCCGTGACCTTGTCTCGGAGCCGGCCAACATCCTGCATCCCGAAGAGTTCGCGGCCCGCGCCAAGAGCCTGGAAAGCCTCGGCCTCGAGGTCGAGATCCTTGGCGAGGCCCAGATGGCCGAGCTCGGCATGGGCAGCCTGCTCGGCGTCGGCCAGGGCAGCGTCCGCGAGAGCCAGCTGGTCATCATGAAATGGACCGGCGCGGCAGACAAAGCCGCCCAGCCCATCGCCTTTGTCGGCAAGGGCGTCTGCTTCGATACCGGCGGCATCAGCATCAAGCCGGCCGACGGCATGGAAGACATGAAGTGGGACATGGGCGGCGCGGCCGCTGTCGCCGGAGTCATGCATGCGCTGGCCGGCCGCAAGGCGAAGGTCAATGCCATCGGCGTTCTGGGCCTGGTCGAGAACATGCCCGACGGCAATGCCCAGCGCCCCGGTGACGTGGTCACCTCGATGTCGGGTCAGACCATTGAGGTCATCAATACCGATGCCGAGGGCCGCCTCGTGCTGGCCGACGCCCTCTGGTACACCCAGCAGCGATTCAAGCCGCAGTTCATGATCGACCTGGCCACGCTGACGGGAGCGATCATCATCTCCCTGGGTCATGATTACGCTGGTTTGTTCAGCAATAACGATGGTTTGTCAGAAAAACTTCTCGCGGCGGGCAATGCCGAGCGCGAGAAGCTTTGGCGACTGCCGCTGCCGGCCGCCTATGAGAAGCAGATCGAAAGCCCGATCGCCGACATGAAGAACATCGGCGGCCGCCCGGCCGGTTCGATCACGGCGGGTCTCTTCCTGCAGAAGTTCGTCAATGGTGTGCCCTGGGCCCACCTGGACATCGCTTCGGTCGCCTGGCGCAAGCCGTCGACCGATCCGACCGTGCCCGACGGCGCGGCAGGCTTCGGCGTCCGCCTCCTGAACCGGCTGGTTGCCGACGCCTACGAGGGCTGACGGACATCATGGCCGAAGGCCCCTGCGAGGTCTGGTTCTACCATCTGGAGCGAAGCAGCGCCGAACAGGTGCTGCCCGAGCTGCTGGAGAAGACCCTCGGCCGGGGCTGGAAAGCCCTGGTCCGGGGCATCGACCCCCTGCGACTCACCGCGCTGGACGAGCATCTTTGGACCTACCGCGAAGAGAGCTTTCTGCCGCATGGCGTTACCGGCGAACCCCTGGCGGACCGGCAGCCCGTTCTCCTCACGGTCGGCCTGGACAATCCGAACGGCGGCGACGTGCTGTTTCTGATCGACGGGGCCGAGCCGGGGGATCTGGCGGGCCTAACGCGCTGCATTCTGCTGTTTGACGGGCGCGATGATGCGGCCCTTGGAACCGCACGGGGGCGCTGGACGCTGTTCAAGAAGGGCGGTCACCCGGTGTCCTACTGGCGCCAGGGGGCTGAACGGGGCTGGGAGAAGCAGGCATGAACCGTTGGACGTCATCTCTGCTGGCCGCAGCCGCAATGCTGGTTCTGGCATCCTGCACCAGCGCGCCGCCGCCTGCGCCTCTGCCGCCCCCTGAAACACCCGTGGCCCCGCCGCCGGTCGCCATCGCGCCGCCGCAGCCTAAGGATCACTGCGGCATGGCTGAGGCCCAGGGCTTCGTCGGCAAGCTGCGGACCGAGCTGCCGGCCCCGGTGGATCCGACCCGCTGGCGGGTGGCCTGCACGACCTGTCCGGTGACCATGGACTTCCGTCCGGACCGGCTGAACATCCTGTTTGACGCGGGCACCGGCACGGTCAAAGAGGTCAAGTGCGGCTAGCGCCAGCCCCAGGCGGATTGAGACCCTGAAGAACCGTCCAAACGCAAAACGCCCCCGACCTTGGCCGGGGGCGTTCCGTTATCGGGTTCTCAGGCCAGCCTAGTGGTAGCGGCGGATCAGACCCACAAGCTTGCCCTGGACCTCGACCTGATCGGGGCCGAAGATTCGGGTTTCATATTTCGGGTTGGCGGCTTCCAGGGCGATAGAGCCGCCCTTCTTGCGTAGACGCTTGAGGGTGGCTTCCTCACCGACCAGGGCCACGACGATCTCGCCGGAATTGGCAGTGTCGCCCTTTTTGATGATCACATAGTCGCCGTCGAGGATGCCGGCCTCAATCATCGAGTCACCCTGGACTTCGAGCACATAGTGCTCCCCGCCGCCCAGCATGGCCTCAGGCACCGGCAGGCGCTCGCGTTCATGCTGGATCGCGTCGATGGGCGTGCCGGCGGCGATCTTGCCGAGGATCGGCAGGTCGCGGCTGTCATTGGCGGCCGGAGCCGACGCAAGGCTGGGTGAGGGGGCTCCACCGCCCTCGACAACCTGCGGCTTGAACGCTCCGCGACCCTTGGGCGGCGCTGCGGTTGTGGCCTGTTGCGGAAGCTTCACGACCTCGAGAGCCCGGGCCCGATGGGCCAGGCGGCGGATGAAGCCGCGCTCTTCCAGGGCGGTGATCAGCCGGTGGATGCCCGACTTGGACGCCAGATCCAGGGCCTCCTTCATCTCGTCGAAGGAGGGCGATACGCCGCTCTCCTTGATGCGTTCGTGAATGAACATCAGCAGTTCGTGCTGCTTGCGCGTGAGCATGTCGGCCTCGACCCAGACGCGGAACAAACCGCAAACCTTGCGAATGTTCTCTAGGCGTTCTTTCTTAATGTCAAGTTGACGACCTTGGCCGTGGCACCGAAGCGGAAGGCCAAAGGGCTCAGGGCCCGGGTTGGCTCGCGGGCTCGGCCGGGCCCCGTAGCGCTGATCGGCAGCGACCCAAAGTTACGGCCCGATTTCCGTTTTGAATTGGGGGGGTGCGACGGAGGCCTCAGGCAAGGCGGCCTTGATCGCTCCGGCGGCAGAACCTGCCCTGCCGATCGCTGCGACGGTTCAGGATCCCTCGTGAGATCATCGAACGGCGTTCTGGCCTTTTCGGGCCTGGCGCGCGTGGAGCCGGGTCACTGGCCGGCTTCCGCCGGCTAGGCAGCGCGATCCAGGGCGATTCGGCGCGGTCGAGGTTCCGGGCTGTTTAGCCTGCCTTGCCGGTTTGGCTCAGAAGCTGGTCGCGAGTTCCGGGTGCTTGGGGCTGCAGTTGCCGTAGATGGCCGCAAGGATGGCCATGTCCTTGTCATAGTCGCCGGAGGGCATGATCGCTTCGCCCAGCCCGACGACCTTGCGGCGATAGTCCATCATGCCGCAGACCATCGGCACCCCGGCCTGCATGGCGATGTTGTAGAAGCCGGTCTTCCACTGACGGGCCTTGCCGCGTGTGCCCTCGGGCGCAATGGTCAGCATGAACTCGTCGCGTCGGGCAAACTCGTCCGCCATGACCTTGACGGTATCGCGAGACTGCGAGCGGTCGATCGGCACGCCGCCCAGGTCGCGCATCACCCCTGCGAAGGGCCAGCGGAACAGCGAGGCCTTGCCCATGAAGCTGAGGTTGAGATTGAGGGCATCGGCGGCCCCGATGAAATAGACGAAGTCCCAGTTGCTCGTGTGGGGGGCCGCAATGATCACGCACTTGCGGCCTGGCGGGACAGAGCCTTCAACCGTCCATCCGCGAAGGCGAAAAACACGGCCAGGGCCCATTTCACAAGTCGAGCAATGGGGCTCATCTACGTTTCGTCTCCCTGGGCGCGCTCTCGTCTGCGAACCGCAGCGAGACGTCGTGAGTCGGCAAATTGACTGGCTCCGGGGCTCAGCGCCAGCCCTCACGCGCGCGATCCGGGGCCTGGGACGCTCAGCCCAGCAAAGCCCGGGTGGCTTCGGCCACATTGGCCTGACGCATCAGGCTTTCGCCGACCAGCATGGCCCTGGCCCCGGCGGCCTCCATGCGCACGACATCCGCATGCACGAAGAGACCGCTTTCTGTGACCAGCAGGGCGTCCTGGGGGGCCTGGGCGGCCAGCCGTTCGGTCACGGCAAGGTCGACGACGAAGCTCTTGAGGTCCCGGTTGTTGATGCCGACCAGCGTCGCGCCCAACTCTCCGGCGCGGGCCATCTCGGCCTCGTCATGCACCTCGACCAGGGCGTCCATGCCCAGGCGTTCGGCCTCGGCCATGAGGTCGGCGGCGAGGCTGTCCTCGATCATGGCGAGGATGACGAGAATCGCGTCGGCCCCGAGGGCCCGGCTTTCGGCTACCTGCCACGGATCGACCAGGAAGTCCTTGCGGATACAGGGCAGGCTGACGGCGGCGCGGGCGTCGATCAGATAGGGATCAGCCCCCTGAAAGCTCGGACCGTCGGTGAGAACAGAAAGGCAGGCTGCCCCCCCGGCTTCATAGGCCCGGGCCAGGGCGGGCGGGTCAAAGTCGGCCCGGATCAGGCCCTTGGACGGCGAGGCCTTCTTGATCTCGGCGATCAGGGCGAGCTTGCCCGGGGCATGGGCCGTTGTCAGGGCGGCCTTGAAGCCGCGGGGCTTGCTGGCGGCCTTGGCAGCGTTCTCCAGCTGCGACACGGTCCGCCGGCGCTTGCGGTCGGCAACCTCGTCGCGCTTGTAGGCGGCGATCCTGGCGAGGATGTCGGTCATGCGCTGGCGGTCTCGGTGTTGGTGGCGGCGACAAGCCCGGCCAGGGCATCTCTGGCCTTTCCGGAATCGATCGAGGCTGCGGCGGCCTCGATGCCTTCGCTGAGGGTCTCGACCTGGTCTGCGACCAGGAAGGCCGCAGCGGCATTCAGGAGGACGATGTCGCGATAGGGGCCGGTCTCGCCGTCGAGAAGGCGGGTGAGGGCGGCGGCATTGTATTCGGGCTCGCCTCCGGTGATGTCAGCCAGAGAAGCCCTCGGCAGGCCGACGGCCTCCGGGGTGATCTTGAACAGCCGCACCATGCCGTCGCGCCATTCGGCGACCTCGGTCTCACCGGTGGTCGTCAATTCGTCGAGGCCCGAGCCATGCACCGACCAGGCGCGCTCAGCCCCGAGGGCTCCGAGGGCGCGGGCGATGGGCTCGACAAAGCGCAGGGAGGACACCCCCACCACCTGCCGACGGGCTCCGGCCGGATTGGTCAGCGGGCCCAGCAGGTTGAAAATGGTGCGGAAGCCCAGCTGCTGGCGGATCGGCGAGACGTGCCGCATCGCGCCGTGGTGAGCCTGGGCGAACAGGAAACAGATCCCGGCCTCGTCGAGGGCCCGGCGCTGCTGGGCACGGCTGGCGTCGATATTGACCCCCAGGGCGGTCAGGACGTCGGCCGTGCCGGACTTGGAGGTGATGGCGCGATTGCCGTGCTTGGCGACCTTCAGTCCGCCGCCGGCAGCGACGAAGCCCACGGCCGTCGAGATGTTGAGCGTGTGCAGGCCATCCCCGCCGGTGCCGCAGACGTCGACGACGTCATACGGATGGTCCAGCATCACGGCGGCGCGGCGCATGGCACGGGCGCAGGCGGCGATCTCGCCGACCGTCTCGCCGCGCAGCCGCATGGCCGTGACGGCCGCCGCGACCTGGGCCGGGGTCGGTTCGCCACGCAGGCAGGCGCTGAAGAAGACCTCGGCGTCGTCCTCTGACAGGGTCTGGCCGTCGGCCAGCTTGGCCAGCAGCGGCTTGAAGGCGTCAGACATGGCTTGTCCTAGGCGAGGGCCGAGGCGTCGCGAGCGACACCGGCCAGGTCCAGGAAGTTGGCCAGCATCTGGTGACCGCCTTCGGTGGCGATGGATTCAGGGTGGAACTGCACGCCGTGCACCGGTCGGGTGCGATGCTGCACGCCCATGATTTCGCCATCGGCCGTCCAGGCAGTGACCTCCAGTTCGGCAGGAAGGTCTTCGCGTCGGACGGCCAGGCTGTGATAGCGGGTTGCGGTGAAGGGGTTGGGCAGGCCTTTGAACAGACCCTTGTCGGCGTGATGGATCGGACAGGTCTTGCCGTGCATCACTTCCTTGGCGCGGATCACTTCGCCGCCATAGGCCTGACCGATGGCCTGGTGGCCGAGGCAGACCCCGAGGATCGGCATGTCGTCCGGCGCGCCGCGCAGCAGGGGCAGACAGATGCCGGCCTGGTCCGGGGCCTTGGGCCCGGGCGACAGCAGGATCGCGGCCGGCCGCAGACCCAGGGCCTCCTGGACCGTCAGGTCGTCGTTGCGATGCACAACGGTCTCAGCCCCCAGCTCGTTCAGATAGTGAACGAGGTTGTAGGTGAAGCTGTCGTAGTTATCGATGACCAGGATCATGACGCCGCCTTTCGCGGGTTCAGCTTCTAGGGCCAACCGGGCACCACGCCAAGCCTTGGAGGTGCCGGTCACTTGAGGCATATGCGGTTTCAGGGGGCGGGGACGGCTGATTTGCAGACGATCCGGGGCGTCTTCGACGGGTGCGACATCAATGACCTCGCCACAGACGGACGACGCTACCATGCTGCGTCTCATGGCCCTGACTGATTCCGCCCTCGACCCCGTGGCCCTGTCCTACGTCCGGGCCCTTTTGCGCCCGCGTGAGCGGCGTCAGAAGATGGCGCCCGTCCTGGCGGCCGCAGCCTTCGCCGCGATCTGCGCCGTCAGTTTCGCCACCGTGATGGTGCTGGCCCCGGCGACCGTCACCCAGCACATCCCCAACGACCGCCTCGGCTAGCTGGAGGTCAGGCGAAGCGCCAGGCTTCCTCGGCCGCCCGCTTGAGGGCGCGGGACTTGTGCAGGGTCTCGTCATATTCGGCGTCGGCATCGCTGTCGGCCACCACACCGCCACCGGCCTGGACGTACATCATGCCGTCCTTGACCAGGGCCGTGCGCAGCACGATGCAGGTGTCGACCGAGCCGTCGGCCCCGATATAGCCGACCGCCCCGGCATAGCCGAGGCCCCGCTTCTCGATCTCCAGCTCGTCGATGATCTCCATCGCCCGCACCTTGGGCGCGCCCGACAGGGTGCCGGCGGGCAGGGCGGCCATCAGCACGTCGACCGGATCGACGCCCTCGGGCGCGACGCCCTCGACGTTCGAGACGATGTGCATGACATGGCTGTAGCGCTCGACCTTGAAGCTTTCGGTCACCTTGACGCGCGGGCCCTTGTGCGGCTTGGCCGGCTCGTTGCGACCCGGCTCCTTCAGCATCGACACCCGGCCCACATCATTGCGGCCCAGATCCAGAAGCATCAGGTGCTCGGCCCGTTCCTTGGGATCGGCCAGCAGCTCGGCCTCGAGGGCCAGATCCTCTTCGGGCGTCGCGCCGCGCGGACGGGTGCCGGCGATCGGACGGATCGTGATCTTGCCGTCGCGCAGCCGGACCAGGATCTCCGGGCTGGACCCGACCAGATGGCAGCCGTCCAGATTGAGGAAATACAGGAAAGGCGACGGATTGGTCCGGCGCAGGGAGCGGTAGAGGGCGAACGGATCCAGGTCGAACGGGGCCCGGAAGCGATGGCTGGGCACGACCTGGAAGATGTCGCCGGCCCGGATGTACTCCTTGGCCTTCTCGACCACGACCGCATAGTCCTCGCGGCTGACCGGCGTGGTGAACTCGATCGGGGCGTGGCCCCGGCGGGGGGCTTCATGAGCCAGCGGACGGCGCAGGTCGGCCATCACCGCCTCGATGCGGGCTCGGGCAGCGTGATGGGCGTCCTCGGCGGAAACCCCGACGACCGGGCGCACCGTCGTCACCAGGATGATCTCCTGGGCGATGGCGTCGAACACGGCCACGATCGACGGCCGGGTCATGATGCCGTCGGGCAGGCCGCCGAGGGTGTCCTCATTGATGTCGGGCAGGCGTTCGGCCAGTCGCACCATGTCATAGCCGAGCGCGCCGAAGACGCCGGCCGCCATCGGCGGCAGGCCGGCCGGCAGGTCGATGCGCGACCGGGCGATCAGGTCGCGCAGGCTGTCCAGGGCCCCGCCGGCCTGCGGCGTGAACTCGCGACGCGCCACGGCTTCGCCTTCGGCGATCTCGGCCTGGTCCCCCCGGCAGCGCCACACCAGGTCGGGCTTCATCGCCACGATGGAGTAGCGGCCGCGCCAGGCGCCGCCCTCGACGCTCTCGAACAGGAAAGCATAGGGCTTGCCCTGGCCGATCTTCAGATAGGCCGAGACCGGGGTCTCGAGATCGTCGATCAGCCGGGTCCAGACGACCTGGGGGTGTCCGGCCTGATAGGTCTGGGCAAAGGTGTCGAAGGCGGGTTCCAGGCTCATTTGCTGGGCTTGCCGCTCTTGGCCGCCTCGGCCTTGGCCAGGGCCTCGGTATCGACGCCGATGGCCTGACGGGCGAGAGTCAGATTGACGCCGGTCTTCAGCTTGGTGCGGGCCGCGACCCGCGCCGCCTCGCCGAGGTCACGCATCATGCTGCCGTCGGTCTGCTGGCGCAGCATCTGGACGGTGCGGGCCAGGTCGGCCGTCTTGGCCGGGTTCACGCGCTCAAGCTTGGCGACCACATAGGCCCCCTGACCGGCGCGCGAGGTGAAGACCTCGCCTGGCTTGGCCCCGAAGGCCCCAACCAGCAGGTCACGACCCAGGGCCTGATAGCGCTGGGCATTCTCGCGGCTCAGGCCGGGCACGCGCTGAACGCGCGAGCCGTTGGCCGCGGCGATGCTTTCGAGCGACGCGCCCTTGCGGACCTGGGCGGCCAGGGCATCGGCCTTCTCGCGCATGCGTTCGCTCATCTGGGTCTGCAGCCAGAACTGGGTGAGCTGGGGCTTGATCTCGGCCAGGGGCGGCATGGCGGAGGGGATGACCCGCTCGGCCCGGACCGCATAGTACTCGCCCTTGCCGATTTCGATCAGCTCGCTCTCGCCGCCGGCGGGCAGTTCGAAGGCAGTCTTCAGGACATCGGGGGTCAGGCCAGCGACGGGGCGACCGGTTTCGTCAGCGCCCTGGGCGGTGACCGGAGCCGTGGTGATGACCATGGCTCCGGCCTTGCTGGCGGCGGCCACCAGATCAGCCCCGGCATCATGGGCGTCTTGATAGGCCTGGGTCTGGTCATAGGCCTTGGTCTGGGCGTTCTGGGCCCGCAGTTCGGCCTCGATGGCCGGGCGGACACTCTCAAGGCTCGCAGCGGCCCCCGGCGTGATCTTGGTGACCTTTATCACCGAGACGCCGAGATCGCCGACCACGGGAGCGCTGACCTGATCCGCAGCGAGGCGGAAGGCCGCGTCGGCAACCTTGCGGTCGGGCAGGGCGGTTTTCGGCTTGTCGGTCAGGAACACGGGCTTGACGCCGAAGGCCGAGGCCACGATGGCGGGCTGTTCGCCCTTGCCCAGCCGTTGGGCGATCGTCGCCGCAGCCTTGGCATCAGGCGCAACGATCTGGACGAGCGAGCGGGTTTCCGGAGCGCTGAGCGTGTCCTTGCGGAAGTTGAAGGTCTTCTGCACCTCGGCCGGGTCCACACTGACGGTGGGCTCCAGGGCCTGGGCGCTGACCCGCATGATCGAGATCACCCGCGTTTCGGGCCGGGTCAGGCGCTCGGCGTTCTGCTTCATGAAGGCGGTCAGCTGGGCATCGGTCGGATTGCCGGGCGGAGTCACCGAGGCCGGATTGACGGCGAAGGCCGCGAGGTCACGGCTTTCCAGGCCATAGGCGGCCTGCAGGGCCGTGTAGATGCGGGGCGCATGCAGGCCGTTGGCAACGCCCGAGAAGAACTGGGGCTGGGCGATCTCGTCGCGCAGTGAAGCCTCATAGGTCTTAGGCGTCAGGTCGTTCTGGGCCAGCAGGGCGGCATACATCTTCGGATCAAACTTGCCGGTGATCGGGTCGAACGGCCGCTGGTTGGGGTGCAGGGCGCTCATCTGCTGGCGCACCACATCACCGATCAGCTTGTCCGACGGATTGATGCCGGCCCGGCTGATCGCCTCGGCGATCGACTCCTGCAGGGCGATCTCGTCGAGGATCTGACGGTCGATACCGCGTTCAACAGCCTGGTCTGGCGTGATCGCCTCGCCGGTCTGCCGCTCGGTCCCCTTGCGGTAGCTGTCGAAGCGCACCTTGAAGGCCTGCGGGGTCAGGGTCCGGGAGCCGGCCTGGACGACGCCGGACAGGCGCGGGCCCTTGAAGACGTCGCTGATTCCAAACACCGCGAAGCTGACGATCAGCAGGGCGAACAGGATCACCGCGAGGGGCGATTTGGCGAAGGTGCGGAAACCGGCGAGCATAGGCGTTAAAAACCTTCCTGACTTGTCGCGGGCGCGCTCTGCCCTTCGGGCATCACAGCGGACACGAGCAGCGGGTATAGTAGAGCGGACGGCTCAGGGGCAACCCACGCCAGCCTTGACTTCCCAAGCGTCGGGGGGGTCAACAACGTCTTTATGACCCTTTCAAGCCCGACACCCCGGCCGCTGATCGCCGGCAACTGGAAAATGAACGGCCTTTCGCAGGCACTGGACGAGGCCCGAGCGGTTTCCGCCGGCCTTGAAGAGCGCCCTGCGGCGGCTCGCGTGGCCCTGTGTCCGCCCGCCACCCTGCTCGATCGTCTGTCGCAAGCCCTTGAAGGCTCAGCGGTCCTCACCGGCGGCCAGGACTGCCATGTCCGGGCCAGCGGAGCCCATACCGGCGATGTTTCGGCCGACATGCTGGTCGATGCCGGAGCGGCCCTGGTCATTCTCGGCCACTCCGAGCGTCGGGTTGATCATGCCGAGACCAGTGCCATGGTCGCCGCCAAGGTCGAGGCCGCGTTGGCCGCCGGGCTTGAGCCGATCGTCTGTGTCGGCGAGAGCCTGGCCCAGCGCGAGGCCGGATCGGCGCGCGACGTCGTCACGGGCCAGATTCGCGGCTCCCTGCCGGCCAGCCTGGCGGACAACGCTTTCACCGTGGCCTATGAGCCGATCTGGGCGATCGGAACCGGTCGCACGGCAACCGTGGACGACATCGCCGAGATGCATGCGGCGATCCGGGCCGAACTGGTCGTCGCCTTCGGTCCCCACGGCGCGACGGTGCCGATTCTCTATGGCGGCTCGGTGAAGCCCGACAACGCCGCCGAGATCCTGCGCACGCCGGACGTCGGCGGAGCCCTGGTCGGCGGAGCCTCCCTGAAGGCCTCGGACTTCCTGGCGATCATCGCGGCAGCCTGAGGGGGACGGTCCGGGGACTTCCGGCCAGCGCCGTAGGCCCCCTCCTGACCGGCTACGCCGGTCGTCCTCCCCCGGCGGGGGCGGATGAGATCATCTTCCCCCTCCGGCGGAAGACGGTCGCGAAGCGACCCGTAGGGGGCAAGTGTCTCACCTTTCCACCGTCATTCCCGCCCTTGTGGCGGGAACCCCTCTGTCCGCCGCAGGTGCAGGCGGACCGAGGGGCGCCCGCCACACGCCCGGCCTGCACGGGCGACGGGCAAGGGAGTTGCCGCCTCCGGGGCGGGACGCCCGGTGGAAAGGTGGGAGAGGTGGCCCCTACG
>Ga0187845_1000263_pt1 | contig 30405 bp, 30 predicted proteins | sample SpaLakP09_SKY_68_FD_134515 | JGI IMG/M metagenome (GOLD analysis project Ga0187845, IMG submission 134515) | Oligotrophic lake water microbial communities from Sparkling Lake, Wisconsin, USA - SP09_SKY_68 | ecosystem: Environmental > Aquatic > Freshwater > Lake | place: USA: Sparkling Lake... | reverse complement strand
GTAGCCCGGATGGAATCCGGGGCCCCGGATTCCATCCGGGCTACTCGGCTGACCCGCAAGCTATCCAATTGCCCGACTTGCCGCCCTGCTTCTCCAGCAGCCGGATCTGGCTCATCACCATGCCGCGGTCAACGGCCTTGCACATGTCGTAGACGGTCAGCAGGCCGATCTGCACTGCGGTCAGGGCCTCCATCTCGACACCGGTTTGCCCCAGCGTCTCTGCCTGCACCGTGCAGTGCACGCGGTTGAGCTTGTCGTCGATCGCGAACTCGACCGCCACTCGCGTCAGCGGCAACGGGTGGCATAGCGGGATCAGGTCGGCGGTGCGCTTGGCGGCCTGGATGGCCGCGATGCGCGCAATGCCGATCACATCGCCCTTCTTGGCGCTGCCGCTGCTGATCAAGGCCAGGGTGGCAGGCTGCATCTCGATGAAGCCGGTGGCGCGTGCGATGCGATGCGTCACCGCCTTGGCCGCCACGTCCACCATATGGGCCTGGCCCTGGGCATCGAAGTGCGTCAGCGGTGAGGTGGGGGGCGGTGTTGGCGGAGTGGAAGAAGGGGGGCTCATCACAGCAACAATCGCGAAACCTTGGGGCTGTCATGATACGAGAGTGGCCGCGGATGAGCGGGCCGTCCCGGCGCTATGCTGCGGGCGTTTGCTGAAGAAGAGAGTTCTTGATGTCCCTGATGACCTTGCCTCGCCGTCGCCCCAGCTTCGTCGTGCTCGTACGCAAGCGGGCGCTGGCCAGCGCCGCCGCCCTGCTGCTGTGCCCCGCGGCGGGCATTTATGCGCCGCCTGCGCTGGCCCAGATCAATCTGCCCAGCCTCGGTGACTCGGTCTCCGAGGGGTTGGGCGTGGGCACCGAGCGGCGCATCGGTGACCAGATCATGCGCGAGATCCGCGTCGATCCGGACTACCTGGACGATCCGCTGCTGCTCGAATACATCCAGCAGCTGTGGACGCCTCTGATGGCGGCGGCGCGCCAGAACGGCAACGTCGTGCCGGAGACGAACGAGCGTTTTGCCTGGGAGATCTTCCTGGTGCGCGACCGCAATGTGAATGCCTTTGCGCTGCCCGGCGGTTTCGTCGGCGTGCATCTGGGGCTGATTGCGATGACCACCAGCCGCGACGAACTGGCCTCGGTGATGGCGCACGAGTTGTCCCACGTCACGCAGCGCCACGTTGCTCGGCGCATTGCCAGCGATTCGCGCCAGTCGATGATGGCCCTGGCCGGCATGCTGGTGGGCCTGCTGGCGGCGGCACGCAGCAGCAGCCCGGATGCGGCGAATGCGGTGCTGGTCGGCTCGCAGGCGGTGGCGGCGCAGGGGCAGCTGAATTTCTCGCGCGATATGGAACGTGAGGCCGATCGCGTCGGCTATCGCCTGCTCACGGGGGCAGGTTTTGCCAGTTCGGGCATGGCCAGCATGTTCGAGAAGCTCGACCAGGCCTTCCACCTCAATGACAGCGGTGGCTACCCCTACTTGCGCACGCACCCGATGACCAGCGAGCGCATCGGCGACGCCCGTGAGCGCCTGGCCTCAGGCCCCTCGGTGGCGCCGCAGAGCTCGCTGGAGCATGCCTTGATGCAGGCACGCGCCAAGGTCTTGATGGACGCGCGCGCCGAGGCCTGGCAACAGCTGCAGGCGCTGGATGCCGGCGTGCGTCAGCCGGGTGTTGGCGAGCGCCTGTCGGCGCTGTACGCCAGCGCGTTCGCGTCGATGAAGATGCGCAACTGGCCGCGGGCCGAGACCGCGTTGAACAGCGCACAGGCGGTGGCTGATCTGATCAGCGGCGAGCCACGCGTGCACCGGGCGTTGAGCCTGCTGCGTGCCGAGCTGGCGCTGGCGCGCGCGCAGCCGCAGCAAGGCCAGCAGGCACTGCTGGCGTTGGTCAATGATCGCTCGCGGCCGGTGGTGCTGCAGCGTGTGCAACTGGCCCTGGCCGGTGACGACAGGGCCCAGCTGTTGCAGGGCGCCGATACGCTGCAGACCTGGGTGGCGCTGGACCCCCATGACGCGCTGGCCTGGGGTCTGCTTGCCCAGTTGTGGGAGCGGCTGGACCAGTCGCTGCGGTCGGTGCGGGCGCAGGCCGAGACCCGTGTGGCGTTGGGCGACATCGTCGGCGCCATTGACCGCCTGCGTTCGGGCATCCGCCTGTCGCGCAGCCGCGAGGCCGATCAGGTCGAGGCGGCGGTATTGGAGTCGCGGCTGCGGGCCTTGCTGGCTGCGCGCCGGCAGGAACTGCAGGACTTGAATCCGCGCCGTGAAGTACCGGCCGGGGTGGATGAGCCGGTTACGCGCTGACGGGCCAGGGCCTCATACGTCGGACGGGAAGATCCGCTCCACGACCACATCGATGGCCATGCCGCACAGGCTGTAGATCAGTGAGCCGATCAGCGCTGCGCTGAAGCCGGCGACGCTGAAGCCATCCAGCAGATGGGCGGCCGCCCAGAACATCAGCGCATTGATCACGAACAGGAACAGGCCCAGCGTGATCACCGTGACCGGCAGGGTCAGCAACACCAGCACCGGTCGCAGCAGGGTGTTCAGCAGGCCCAAAACCAGGGCCGCAATCATTGCCGCGCCAAAGCTGGTGACATGCACGCCCGAGTACAGATGGGCCACCAGCAGCAGGGCGGCGGCCAGCAACAACCAGCGAACGATGATTTTCATGGGCGCCAGCATACAGGGGCGGGCCGGGCGCCGCCTATAGCTCGAAGTCAACGATTACCCGCAGGGGCGGCCCTCTGACCGCCGGCAGAGGGCGTCATACCAAAAAGCTAATGAGAATGGTTCGCATTGGTGTTAAGATTTGCAAAACAAATCATCCAAGTGCCTCCGGGCGCAGCCGTTGTGAACTCAGCCATCTCCTTCTCTGTCGAGCCCCGCACCCTGTTGACGCCAGCCGTTGCAGCGCAGCCGGCTTCCGCGCATAGCGGCGTGGGGTCGGTGCGGCTGCAGATGGCTGACGAGATGTCGCCAGCGGCCAGGCGCTGCCTGACGGGCGGTGTCCTGGCTGCCCACCTGCTGGGAGCTTGGGCGTTGCTGCAGGTCGATGCGGTGCGCCAGGCGGTCATCGAGGCGGCGCCGATGATGGTCAGCCTGATTGCGCCGCCCGATGTGCCCAAGCCCTTGCCGCCGCCTCCACCGCCGCCGCAGCAGATCCAGAAACCGCGCCCCGCGCCAACCCCCTTGATCGCCGCGGCACCCACGCCAGCGCCGGCAGCGCCCAGCTTTGTGGTGCCCGAGCGCGCCCCGATGCCGCCCGCCCCCATGGTCACGGCGCCGGCGCCTCCCGCCCCTCCGGCGCCACCGATGGTGGCCGCGCCCCCTGCGCCGAAGGTGGTGCCGGCCAGCGCCGTGCGCTATCTGGTCGAACCCAAGATGACCGTACCGCTGCTGTCGCGTCGGCTCGGCGAGCAGGGCATCGTGCACTTGCGCATCGTGGTTGACACCAAGGGCCTGCTGAAGGAGGCCAGCGTGAAGAAGTCCTCCGGCTTTGCGCGCCTTGATCAGGCCGCGCTGCAGGAGATTCGCAGCGCGCGCTTTGTGCCCCAAACCGAGAACGGCCAACCGGTCGAGTGGGAAACCACCGCACTGATGTCTTACGAACTTGACTGACAACCCAAAGAACCAATGGACGCAACCGCCACCTCCGCCATGGGCTTTGCCCACTTCATCGCCCAGTCCGACTTTGTCGGCAAGTTTCTGCTGGCCGTGCTGGTCATCATGTCTGCCGTCTCCTGGGGTCTGATCGCCAGCAAGGGGCTGACGCAATACCTGCGCAGCAGGCGCAGCGCAGCCTTCCTGGATTTCTTCTGGAATGCGCGTTCGCTGGACGCGGTGCAGGCCGAACTCATCACCCATGGCGCCCGTGACCCGTTCTCGCACCTCAGCGCCCATGCGCTGCATGCCCAGGCCCACCATGCGCGCCATGGCGCGGCGCGGCTGGCCGAGGCCGGCACGGCCAATGACTTCATCACCCGCACGATCAAGAAGGTGCTGGACGAAGAGACCACAAGGCTGGACACCGGCCTGACCACGTTGGCCACGATCGGCGCCACCGCCCCATTCGTCGGTCTGTTCGGCACCGTCTGGGGCGTCTATCACGCGCTGCTGGCCATCGGCATGAGCGGCTCCGGCACCCTGGACAAGGTGGCCGGCCCGGTCGGCGAGGCGCTGATCATGACCGGCATCGGCCTGGCCGTCGCCATCCCTGCGGTGATGGGCTACAACGCCTTCACGCGCAGCAACCGCGTGCTGGCCGCGCGCCTGGACGCCTTTGCCTACGAGTTGCACAGCTTCCTGACGCTGGGCGAGGCGCCCGGTGCGGCCGCGCAGACCAGTGCCAATGTGCGGCCGCTGAAGCCCGGCGCTACCGTGGCTGCTTGATCGGAGACTAGAGATGGCCTTCGCCTCCTTTGACAGCAAGCGCGGCAGCGCCCCGATGGCCGACATCAATATGGTGCCGCTGATCGACGTGATGCTGGTGCTGCTGGTGATCTTCATCGTCACCGCGCCCTTGTTGACCCACTCCGTCAAGCTAGACCTGCCCAAGGTCAGCTCCAACATCAACGAGCTCAAGCCCGACAAGATTGCCTTCGCCATCGATGCCCAGGGCCAGCGCTTCTGGAACGGCGAACCGGTCACACGCGCCGAGGCGGCGCAGCGCTTTGTTGCCGAGGGCGCCAAACCGGTGCAGCCCGAGGTGCATTTGCGCGCCGACCAGAACGTGGCCTACCGCGTTGTCGCCGAGACCCTGGGCGATGCGTCCAAGGCCGGCCTGAGCAAGGTCGGCTTCGTCAGCGAGCCCGAGCGGCCTTAGGCCGCGTCACGAGTCGTCCCATCCCCGGTTTCTACAGGTGGCCCAAGGCCACCTTGGGCAGCGCCTTGCCCCAACACATTGCATATCAAAGGAGAAGAGTTCATGTCCAGCAAGAAGAATCGCTTGTCGCCCGGGGTGCTATTGCCCCTGGGCGCCCTGGCCGCCGGGTTCGGGCTGGCCTCGTCGGCTGCCTTCGCGCAGACCGCACCGACTGAAGACAATGCCAAGAAGCCTGCGGTCGAAAACGCTCTGCCGGTGGTGCGCGCCAAGGCCAGCGCCGAGCGCGCCGGCAAGGACGACTACCAGGCCATCGAAACCCGCATCGGCAAGGGCAGGCAGGAGCTGCGCGACGTGCCGCAGTCGATCACCGTGGTGACCGAGAGGTTGATGGATGACCGCAATCTCGACACCATGAAAGAGGTGCTGAAGAACACCGCCGGCATCAGCTTCATGGCCGCCGAGGGCGGCGAGGAAGACATTCGCCTGCGCGGCCTGTCCTTGCAGGCCACCGGTGACATCTTCATGGACGGCATGCGTGACCCGGCCTTCTACGAACGCGACACCTTTTTCCTCGACCGTCTGGAGCTGCTGCGCGGCTCGGCTTCGATGCTGTTCGGTCGCGGCTCGACCGGCGGTGCGGTCAATATGGTCACCAAGGTGCCGCGCCTGATCAACGAGAACCAGATCGACGTTGAACTCAGCAGCCACAGCGGCCTGCGCACGGTGGGCGACTTCAACGCCAAGCTGGGCGAGAGCTCGGCGCTGCGCGTCGGCGTGATGTACACACGCGCCGACAACGATGGTGCAGGCTCGTCGCAAAACAAGGCCGGCATCGCCGGCACCTACCGTTTCGGTATCGGCCAGGTCGATGAATTCTCGGTGGGGCTCTACCACCTCGAGAACCACAATGGCATGAACTACGGCATGCCCTGGGTCCGCCCGACGGCGGCTTCGCCGGTCGGCGACATCACCCTGCTGCCGCTGGACCCGACCGCCTACTACGGCATGGCCAGTGACCGCAATGACGGCCATGTCAGCCAGGACACCTTGACGCACACCCACCGCTTCAGCGCCACCGGCGAACTGCTGACCAAGCTGCGCATCGCCGACTACGGCCGCGACCAGCGTGCCGGCACGGTGCGCTTCGCTGGCGCTGCCACCCAGCCCGACCGCACGGCCGTGACCCTGGCGACCTTCGGTCCCGACACGGTGATCACCCGCGGCACGCAGAACAAGATTCAGGACATGCAGACCCTGAGCGTGCAAAGCGACTACAGCGACAAGTTCAAGGCCTGGGGCATGCGCCACGGCTTCCAGGCCGGCGCTGACTTCTCGCAGGAGGAGAAGCAGGTCTTCGGCGCCCGCTCGGCGGCCCAGGGCGGCGTCAATCTGACCAAACCCATCACCACCGTCGGCCGCCCCAACGATGGCGCCTGGATCGACGAAAGCTCGCGCGTGCTGCGAACCACCAGCGAGTACACCTCGCGCGGCTTCGGTCTGTATGTGCAGGACCTGATCGAGCTCAGTCCGCAATGGAAGCTGCTGGCCGGTCTGCGCTATGACAAGCTCAAGGGCGACTACGACACCTTCTCCATACCGGGCACCGCAGCCGGCCCCGAGACCAAGGCCAGCTACCAGATGAAGGTGTCCGAGCTCAGCAAGCGACTGGGCCTGCTGTTCCAGCCGAACGAGCGCATGTCCTTCCATGCCTCTGCGGCCACCTCGTTCAACACCTCGGGCGACGCCTACTCGCTGGGTGCAGACAACCAGAACATCCCGCCCGAGCAGTCGATCAATCTGGAGGTCGGCGCCAAGATCGACTCGAACGATGGCAAGTTCACCACCCGCTTCGCGCTGTTCCGCTCAACCAAGCTGCACGAGCGCAACACCGATCCGCTGGTCAATCTGATCACCCTGTCGGGCAAGCGCCATGTGGCCGGCTTCGAGGTGGATTTCGCCGGCCGGCCGATGCCGGGCTGGGAGGTGTTTGCCTCCTACACCTGGATGCCGGTGGCTCGAATCGACATCAGCACCGTCGCCAGTGGCGAGGTCCAGGGCGCTCGCCCGTCGCTGACGCCGCGCCACTCGGGCACCGTCTGGACCACCTACCAGGTGCTGCCGCAGCTGCGTCTGGGCGCCGGCCTGAATGCGCGCAGCGGCCAGTCGCCGAACCGCAACCCGGGCTTCTACGCATCGAAGTTCATCACTGCAGATCTGATGGCCGAATACACGGTGATCCAGGACAAGCTGATCTTCAAGGCCAACATCAGCAATGTGGCGAACAAGCTGTATGCTGATTCGCTCTATACCGGGCACTACGTTCCCGGTGCAGGTCGCGTCTTCGCGCTGACGGGTACGTACAAGTTCTAATCCAACAAAGCAGAGCCGCCGCCATGCTGATCCGCATCCCCGCCGTGTTGAATGCCGATGCTGTGCGCCAGGCCCAGGCCTGGCTGGCCGAGGCGCAGTGGGAAAGCGGATCGGTCAGCGCCGGCACCCAGGCCGCCCAGGTCAAGAACAACGAGCAGCTGCCGGTCAACGGCGAGACGGCGCGGCGCCTGCAGCAGCTGATACTGGGCGTGCTGGAGCGCCACCCGCTGTTCTTTTCGGCGGCGCTGCCCAAGAAGGTGCTGCCGCCGATGTTCAACCGCTACAGCGGCGCCGCCAATACCTATGGTGCCCATGTCGATGGCGCGGTGCGTTATGCATCCGGCACTGGCGTGCGCGTGCGCACCGACATCAGCGCCACCCTGTTCCTGGCCGATCCGGCCAGCTACGACGGTGGCGAGCTGGTGATCGCCGACACCTATGGCGAGCAGCGCGTCAAGCTGGCTGCCGGCGATCTGGTGCTCTATCCCGGCACCAGCGTGCACCGCGTCGAGCCGGTCACCCGCGGCCAGCGCCTGGCCAGCTTCTTCTGGATCGAGAGCATGGTGCGCAGCGACGAGCAGCGCCGCCTGCTCTACGACATGGACATGAGCCTTATGAAGCTGCGCCAGCAGCATGGCGAGACCGAGGCCGCCGTCCACCTGACCGGCACTTATCACAACCTGCTGCGCATGTGGGCTGACACATGAGCGCCCCCAGACCTGTCGCTTCGCGCCAGGCCCCCCGAGGGGGGCAAGCAAACTCGGGGCGGCCCAGCGTTTGCATATGAGACTGGAGACGCTGCCCGACGGCATCATCAATCTGGCTGATTTCGAGGCGCCGGCACGCGAGCGCATGAGCGCACAGGCCTGGGCCTATATGAGCGGCGGCGCCGCCGATGAGCTGACACTGCGCGCCAACCGCAGCGCCTGGGATGCCATCAAGCTGCAGCCGCGCGTGCTGCGCGACCTCAGCGGCGGCCATACACGCGTCACTCTTCTGGGCCGCGAGCTGGCGCATCCCATCCTGCTCGCGCCGATTGCCTACCAGCGTCTGGCGCATGAAGACGGCGAGCTGGCCAGCGCCTATGCGGCCGCCGCGCAATCGGCCGGCATGGTGCTCAGCGCCCAGTCCAGCGTCGAGATGGATGCGGTGGCCAAGGCCTTTGCCGACGAGCCGCACAGCGGTCCGCTGTGGTTCCAGCTCTACTGGCGCGCCGATCCGGGATTCATGCTGGAGCTGATACATCGCGCCGAGCGGGCCGGTTACGAGGCCCTGGTGCTGACCGTCGATGCGCCGGTGCATGGCGCGCGCGACCGCGAGCGCCGTGCCGGCTTCCAGCTGCCGGACGATGTGCGGGCCGTCAATCTGGGCGGGCGCAAGCAGCCCATAGCGCTGGCGCCGGGCCAGAGCTTGATGTTCGACGGATTGATGCCGCGTGCCGCGACCTGGCGCGAGGTGGACTGGTTGCGTGCCCACAGCCGCCTGCCCTTGTTGCTGAAAGGAGTGAGCCATCCGGACGATGCGCGCGAAGCGCTGCAGCGCGGCGTGTCGGGCCTGGTTGTCTCAAACCATGGCGGCCGCACGCTCGATACCTTGCCGAGCACCGCCGAGATGTTGCCGATGCTGCGCGCGGCGGTTGGCGATACGGTGCCGCTGCTGGTCGATGGCGGCATCCGTCGTGGCACCGATGTGCTGAAGGCACTCGCCTTGGGGGCCGATGCGGTGTTGCTGGGCAGGCCCTATGTGTTCGCACTGGCCGCTGCCGGCGCGCTCGGTGTGGCCCATGCGCTGCGGCTTTTGCGCGATGAATTCGAGATCGCGATGGCGCTGTGCGGCTGCAAAACACCAGCCGATGCGGGCCCGCATTTGCTCTGGTAGAGCAGCAAGCAAGGCCCGAGTGACGCAAGGCCGCGACAAACCAGGGTAAACAAGGGCGATTTGAGGGGCACATCCCTCATTCTTCCCCTATGAAAGCCTTCTCAACCCCATAGGTGCGCAGTATCATTGCCCGCGCAGGGTGCTAGAGAGAAATGAAGGCTTATGCGGCCTTCACCCGGCCCGGCACATCAACTAACTTTTGATGGAGAGAATCCAAATGGCAACTGCGAAGAAGGCCGCACCCGCGAAATCGGCGGCACCGGCAAAGAAGGCCGCCCCGGCCAAGAAGGCGGCGGCACCTGCGGCTAAGAAGGCAGCACCGGCCAAGAAGGCGGCAGCTCCTGCTGCAAAGAAGGCGGCTCCCGCGAAGAAGGCTGCTGCTCCTGCAAAGAAGCGCACCCCCAACGCAGCCTTCATGAAGGCCATGACCCCGAGCGCAGCTTTGGCTGCCATCGTTGGCAGCACCCCGCTGCCGCGTACGGACGTGACCAAGAAGGTGTGGGAGTACATCAAGAAGAACAAGCTGCAGGATGAAGTGCAAAAGCGCATCATCATTGCCGACGCCAAGCTGAAGGAAATCTTCGGCAAGGCCAAGGCCGACATGTTCGAGATGACCAAGCTGATCAACAGCCACCTGAAGTGATGATGGGTTGCCCGGCCCTGCGCCGTCAGACCCTGATCAAGAAAGGCCCGGTTCTCCGGGCCTTTTTTTACGCCTGAGCGGTGGTGCCCAGACGGGCTTGCAGTGCGGTGCGCAAGGACGGCACATCAATCGGCTTGAGCCAATAGTCTGCAAAGCCGGCGGCTCGGGCCGCTGCGACCTGCTCGGGCAGTCCGTCGGCCGATAAGGCGATACAGGGGGGCAGGGCGCGTGGCTGCATGCGCAGCGCCTGCAGCAGTTGCAGGCCATTCATGTCGGGCAGGTTCATGTCCACCAGCAGCAGCGCGGGCGCGTCGGCCTCGACGCACTGCAGGGCCTCGGCCCCGGTCTCGGCGATCAGCAGCTCCCACTGCGGCGTATCGCGGAACACCTCTTCCATCAGAACGATGTTGAGGCGGTCGTCTTCCACGTACAAAACCTTGAGCTCCAGATCAGCGCTGTTCATGCGAACCTCTCCCCGGTTGAATGCCGGCGCGGCATCATAGCCGCCTAGGGTGCCGGCAGACCGTAGAGTCGGGCGCCATTGCCCCAGGCAATGTTGTGCGCCACCGCCGGCGGCAGCTCGCCCAGCCAGGCGCGTGCCTCCTGCATCAGCCCTTCGTAATAGGCCCAGCGCTGATTGACCCAGGTGTCGGAGCCGACCAGAAATCGCTCCGGAAACTCCAGCAGCAGGGCCCGCCAGGTGGCACTCAAGCGGCCGTTCTCGGTCAGGCCGGGCCGGTATGACAGTTCACCCATCAGGCTCGGATAGCGCCGCAACAGCTCACGCACACGCGCCTCGGGCACGCCGCCGATGCCGGTATGGGCCCACACCAGCCTGGCTTGCGGCGCATGGGCCAGCAGCGTGTCGATCGCCACGTCATCGACGTGTGCCAGCACCACCAGATTGCGTTGCTGGGCCAGCTTCATCAGCGCTACCGCGGTGCTGCCATCGGCATTGGCGCTGTCGTACAGATGGAACTCACCCAGGCCGCGGTAGGGGCCGGCCGGCGTGCCCTGGGCCAGCTCACGCTCGACCATGGCGATGATGCTGGGGTCACGGAACCAGCTCGAATAGTCGTCGCGGTTGCGGTAGAGGCGCACAAAGGGCACGACCGTCACACCCGCCGAGGCGGTGGCCGTCTTGGCCGCGGCCAGGGTCAAGGTGCCGTCGTTGGGCCGGCTGTTGGCGACAATGGCGCGCACGCCGCTGCGCTGCATGCGGCCCAGCACGTCGGTCAGTGGGTGCGGCGCTTGCGCCTCCACGTTGTAGTGCAGATGGGCATCGAACAGGGGGCCGGCATAGGGCGGCGGCGCGTCGGCCGCAGGCGCTGCGCTGCTCAGGAACAGCAAGATGGCCGGAATCAGCGCGAAGGCCATCCGGCTGCGGGGTCGGGTGTTGATGGGGGGTGCGGCCACGCTGACTCCTTGCTTCGCGCAGTGGAGTGGGCAGTCTAGTTTGAATTGGCCATTTGAGCTTTGCGGGGCACAGGGGGCCACAAGGTGTGACAAAGCACCGCGGTGGCTCCCCGCGATCCGGGGGGATGGGCCGCCCTTGGGAGGGCTTGCCTTTTGTAAACTTCCTGTATCGGATCTGCCCACCGATGACTCCAGGGTGACTGGGCACACGAGAGCAGCGCGAAGAGGGCCCCAAGGTCCCGGCGTCGCGGGACGCTCACAACAGAAGAACACACTATGTCGTTGGTTGCCTCTCTCGCGCTTGCCGCGTCCGTGTCCGCGCCCACCCTGCCCAGTTGCTCCTGGGACAGGCCTGGGGTCAATCCCTTCATGGGCGATGTCGTTGCGGCGGTGGACCGCTACAAAGACATTCCGGTCGCCGTGCGCAACAAGCTGAAGGCCCGCATGACGGCGCGCAGCTATGACGAGATGGTCAGCATCAAGCGCGACGGCATCGATGGCAAGCAGCTCTACTCCAGCGAGATCCGCGACATGCACTTCGGTGCTGGCAGCGTTTGCGGCACGGTGACCCGCGCCAAGTGGACCGACAAGATGGAAGAGCGGGGGCTGGTCTATTGCGAGGACGGCCACTGCATCCTGGTGCCCACGGTCTGCCGCAATGTCAGCCGCATCACTCGCCTGGCGCCGCGCAAGGCCGCCGAAGCGCCGGCCCAGGCCGCCAATGTGGCCTCGTCGGCACGCGATGGCGATGATGATGCCGACAGCGAACTGATCACCGAGGCGCCAGGCGCTGGTGTGCCGGCACTCGGCGCTGGTGGTGGCCAGACGCCGCCGAGCTTCGCCCAGATGTCAGGTTCGGGTGCGCCGGAATCGGGCCCTGGCCTGATCGGTGGCGGCTCCGGACCCGCGGGCAGTCCCGGTCCCGGCCCGGGCTTCCCCGGCACCGGCCTCGTGCCTCCGGGCGGCATTCCCGATGGCGGCACACCCACGCCGCCCGTGCCACCGACCACCCCGGTGCCGGAGCCCGGCACTTGGGCGCTGATGCTGCTGGGTCTGGGCGCCATGGTCTGGAGGCGCGGCCGCCACGTCTGAGCGGATTCGTCGCCGTGTTGAAAAAGGGTCGCCGCGGCGACCCTTCTTTATTTCAGCAGTGTCTTCAGATAGCGCCCCGTATGGCTGCCCTCGAAGGCAGCCACTTCTTCAGGCGTGCCTGCCAGCAACAACTGGCCCCCGCCGGAGCCGCCCTCGGGGCCCATGTCTATGACCCAGTCGGCGGTCTTGATCACGTCAAGGTTGTGCTCGATGACGACGATGGTGTTGCCCGCATCGCGCAGCTGGTGCAGCACTTTCAAGAGCAGGGCGATGTCGGCGAAGTGCAGGCCGGTAGTCGGCTCGTCAAGGATGTAGAGCGTGCGCCCGGTGTCGCGCTTGCTCAGCTCCAAAGCCAGCTTGACGCGCTGTGCCTCGCCGCCCGACAGCGTGGTGGCGCTCTGGCCCAGCTTGACATAGCCCAGGCCCACGTCCAGCAGCGTCTGCAGCTTGCGCGCCAGGGTCGGCACGGCGTTGAAGAAGCCGTGCGCGTCTTCCACCGTCATGCCCAGCACCTGGGTGATGTTCTTGCCCTTGTAGAGCACCTCCAAGGTCTCGCGGTTGTAGCGCTTGCCGTGGCAGACGTCGCAGGGCACATAGACGTCGGGCAGGAAGTGCATCTCCACCTTCAGCACACCATCGCCCTGGCAGGCCTCGCAGCGGCCGCCGGCGACGTTGAAGCTGAAGCGCCCCGGCCCGTAGCCGCGCTCCTTGGCCGTGTTCATCTCGGCGAACAGTTCGCGTATCGGCGTGAACAAGCCGGTGTAGGTGGCCGGGTTGCTGCGCGGCGTGCGGCCGATCGGCGACTGATCGACGTTGATGACCTTGTCGAACGCGTCCAGGCCCTCGATCATGTCGTGCGGCGCCGGCTCCTGATGGCTTTGGTAGATCTTGCGCGCCACCGCGGCATACAGCGTGTCATTGACCAGCGTTGACTTGCCCGAGCCCGACACGCCGGTCACACAGGTGAACAGGCCGACCGGAATGTCCACCGTCACGCCCTTCAGATTGTTGCCGGTGGCGTTGACAACTGTCAGCTTCTGCGGGTTGGGCATGTCGGCGAGAACCCGGCGCTGTTTGGGCACCTCGATGCGCACGCGCCGCGACAGGTACTGGCCGGTCAGCGAGTCCGGATGGTTGGCCACCTCCTGCGGCGTGCCCTGGGCAATGATGCGCCCGCCGTGCACGCCGGCGCCGGGCCCGAGGTCCAGCACATAGTCGGCGGCCCAGATCGCATCTTCGTCGTGCTCGACCACCAGCACGCTGTTGCCGAGGTCACGCAGATGGCGCAGGGTAGCGATCAGCCGGTCGTTGTCGCGCTGGTGCAGGCCGATGCTGGGCTCGTCCAGCACATACATCACGCCGGTCAGGCCCGAGCCGATCTGCGAGGCCAGGCGGATGCGCTGGGCCTCGCCGCCCGACAGCGTGTCGGCGCTGCGGTCCAGGCTCAGATAGTTCAGGCCCACATCGTTGAGGAACTTCAACCGCGAGCTGATCTCGCGCACGATCTTGTCGGCGATCTCGGCCTTGTTGCCCTTGAGCTTGATGGTCTCGAAGTAGGCTTGCGCCTCGCGCAGGGTGGCATGTTCGACCGCGTAGATCGGCTTGCCCTGCTCGCCCTCCTTGGCGTCGGCCGGCTGCAGCAGCACATGGCGCGCCTCGCGCCTCAGGCGCGAGCCCTCGCACTGCGGGCAGGCCTTGGCGGCCTGGTAGCGGGCCAGGTCTTCGCGCACGGCGGCCGAGTCGGTTTCGTTATAGCGGCGTTCCAGATTCGGCAGGATGCCCTCGAAGGGATGCGAGCGCTTGACGCTGCGTTTGCGCGCCGTGCCGCCCTCGGCCTGATAGACGAACTCGATGTCATCCGCGCCCGAACCGTGCAGCAGCACCTGGCGCGCCTGATCGGTGAGCTCCTCGAAGGGCTTCTCGATATCGAAGGCATAGTGCTTGGCCACGCTCTCCAGCATCGAGAAGGTGTAGGCATTGCGGCGGTCCCAGCCCTTCACCGCACCGCTGCCCAGGCTGAGGCTGGGGAAGGCGACCACGCGCTCGGGGACAAAGGCCGTCACATGACCCAGGCCCTCGCAGCTGGGGCAGGCGCCCACCGGCGAGTTGAACGAGAACAGCCTTGGCTCCAGCTCGGCCAGCGAGTAGTTGCAGGCCGGGCAGGAGAACTTGCTGGAGAACAGGTGCTCGGCGCCGCTGTCCATGTCCAGGGCCAGGGCGCGGCCCTCGGCCAGGCGCAGCGCGGCCTCGAAGCTCTCGGCCAGGCGCTGGCGCAGGGCGTCGGCGTTCTCGCGCTTGATCTTGACGCGATCGACCACCACGTCGATGTCGTGCTTCTCGGTCTTCTTCAGCTCGGGCAGCTCGCCGGCCTCAACCGTCGCACCATCGATGCGAAAGCGCACATAGCCCTGGCCCTGCATCTCGGCCAGCAGGTCGGCGAACTCGCCCTTGCGGTCACGCACCACCGGTGCCAGCAGCATCAACTTGGTATCTTCGGGCAGGGCCAGCGCGGCGTCCACCATCTGGCTGACGCTTTGCGCCTCCAGCGGCAGACGATGGTCGGGGCAGAAAGGCGTGCCGGCGCGGGCATAGAGCAGGCGCAGATAGTCGTGGATCTCGGTCACCGTGCCCACGGTAGAGCGGGGGTTGTGGCTGGTGGCCTTCTGCTCGATAGAGATCGCCGGCGACAGGCCCTCGATCACGTCCACATCCGGCTTGTCCATCAGCTGCAGAAACTGCCGCGCATAGGCCGACAGGCTTTCCACGTAACGGCGCTGGCCCTCGGCATACAGCGTGTCAAAGGCCAGGCTTGACTTGCCCGAGCCGCTCAGACCGGTGATCACCACCAGCTGGTTGCGCGGCAGATCAACGTCGATGTTCTTGAGATTGTGGGTGCGCGCGCCACGCACGCGGATGGCGGGCGTTTCGGCGGCAATGCGCACCGCGCTGGGGCGTGAAGAATCGAAGTCGGGCATGGTGGGCGAAGGCAAGAGAACCCTAGATCATAGGCTGCCGGGGCATTTGCGGGGGTTTTGCGATGCATCCGCCGATTGATGCGCCGCCCGGCTGACCCTTCATCGCGTGCAAATGCAGTTTGGCGCGCCGGACCGGCCGCCCATCGCAAGCCCTTGGCGGAGGGCGATGCGGATGCCGATACTGACTTCATCGACACAGCAAAACGTGTCTCTTCAGTCACCCGGAGCCCACCATGAACAGCACTTCCAAGACACTGATCCAAGCCCTGATTGCTGGCGCCGCGCTGGTCATTGCGGGCTGGGCGCTCAAGCCGGCAACACCGGCCGCGGCCGTGCAACTTGTGCAGCTGGAGCGGGTCGTCATCACGGGCAAGCGCATGCATGAAGGTGTGCAAGAACAGCGGATCGCCCAGTTGCCCCGCGTCGTCGTCATCGGCAAGCGCCTGCCGGCCGATGCCGACACCGTGGTGGCGCAGGCGCCGCGCGCCGCCGTTGCCAAGATCTGAAGCGGCGTTCGTCCTGTCAGCTGGCACCTTGCGGCGCGTTTAGCGCCACTCATCGCAGACCGCTGGCATCCGCAGGCCGGGCTGCCGATACTGGCCACCCTGACAGCAACGACCCGTCTGAGTAGAACCAAGGAATCCGTCATGAACACCGCCCCGCTCACCGAAACCTCGGGCCTGATACGTGCCCTGCTGGTGCTGACCGCATTGGCCGTCGGTGCGGCATTGTTCTGGCCTTATAGCAAGGTCACTTCGGTGGAGCCCGAGACGCTGCAACCGAAGCAGGTGGTGGAGCAGAGCAAGCGCTCGGCACCGAGCGACGAGAGCATGGCCCAGCGCGGTCAGGCGCGCGCAAAGCCGGCCTGACGACTCGCCAGCGCCTGCATCGTCAAGCCCGCTTTTGCGGGCTTTGTCACTTTTGCACTCGCTGCTGCCGCGACATGGGCTGGTAAATCCCGTGCGTGCTGCTTCGCAGCCTCTGCCAGAATATGTACGCGTCGCGCGGGCGTCGGGGCCAGGTCTGAATACAGTTCCGAGCCCCGCAGGGAGAGTGATTCGAAATGACAGGGAGCGCGTCAATGCAACGCAAACAAGCCATGCCCGGAAAATGCCGCGGGCACAGGGTCGTGTTGTGGCTGGTCGGTATGACGGCCGCAGCCTGCCTCGCGATCGGAGCGCAGGCCCAGCCGGCCGCCACGCCGGCAGGGGCGCCGCCATCCGCGGCCGACTTCTTCCGCGTGCCGCTGGCCGCAAGGCCTGTCTTGTCGCCCAACGGGCGCTATCTGGCCTATGCGCTGACGCAGGACAAGGCGCGCAGTGCACTGGTAGTGCTGGACCTCGATCAGCCGGGACCACCTAAACCTGACGGGGCGTTTCCTGACAATGACGTGAATCGGATCTGGTGGCTCAACGACGACCGTCTGGTGTTCGATGCGATCGATCGCAAGCCGCGGCGCGACGGCCCAACATACCAGGGTCTGTGGGCCGTGAATCGCGATGGCAGCGAGTTCCGCCAGCTGATTAAACCCGACTACAAAGACCTCATTCGCACGGGTTCGCGCGTGCAGGGTAAAGACCGGGTGCTCGATTGGGATTGGGAGCTGTATCAGGTGCTCACCGATGGCTCCGGCGATGTGGTGGTGGCCAATTTACTCACCAATGCGGTGCGCGAGGTGCCCTCGATCACCCTGTCACGGCTGGACACGCGCACCGGGCTTCGCACCTCGCTGACCGATGGTGCTCCGCCCAATATCACCGCTTGGGAGCTCGATCAGCAGGGCCGGCCGATACTGGCCTCCAGCAACCGCGAAGGGCGCTACACCATGTACCGGCGCAAGGCCTCGGACGATGGTTGGCTGGCTTGGCAGGAGGGCGACTCGATCCGCGACAGCATGCCCGACATCCTTGCGGTAGGCCGGGACCGCGAGTTGTACGTTGTGCAGGGTACGGCCAAGGGCACGAGTGCCCTGTTCCGCGTTGAGCCGGGCGCTGAACAGGCGGGCAAGACGCCGCTGCTGAGCCTGGACGGCTATGACTTCCGGGGTCTGGGCGTCATCGACCGGGACTCCAAGCGCCTGCTGGGCGTGCACTACGAGACCGACGCCAGTGGCACGGCCTGGTTCGATGCCGGCATGAAGGAGGTGCAGAAGCTGGTTGATGCACAACTGCCTCACACGGTGAACCGCATCCTGTGCCAGCGCTGCGAGGGCTCGCCGCGCATGCTGATCGCCGCCGAGTCCGACCAGCGGCCGGTCGAGTACTACATCTATCAGCGCGAAGCCAAGAAGGTCATGGGCCTGTTCCCGAGCCGGCCCTGGCTGCGCGGAAAGCCCATGGGCGAGCGCGACATGCAGCGCTTTGCGGCACGTGATGGGCTGCCGATTCCGACGCTGGTGACCTGGCCGGTGGGCAAGCCCAAGGGCCCGCAGCCTGCGGTGGTGCTGGTCCACGGCGGCCCCTGGGTGCGCGGCACGCACTGGGCCTGGGAGCCGCAGGCGCAGTTCCTGGCCTCGCGCGGCTATGTGGTGATAGAGCCCGAATTTCGCGGCAGCACCGGCTATGGTCATCCGCACTTCCGGGCCGGCTGGAAGCAATGGGGCCTGGCCATGCAGGACGATGTGGCCGACGCGGTGGACTGGGCCGTCAAGCAGGGCTGGGTTGATCCAAAGCGGGTCTGCATTGCCGGCGCCAGTTACGGCGGCTATGCGGCCCTGATGGGTCTGGTGCGCCACTCGGAGCGCTACCAATGTGCGGTCAACTGGGTCGGCGTGACCGACATCGACCTGATGTACTCGATCCACTGGAGCGACTTCACCGGCGAGTGGAAGCAGTACGGCATCCCGGTGCTGGTCGGTGATCGCGCCAAGGACGCGGCCCAGATCAAGGAGACCTCGCCGATCGCCCAGGCCGCCAAGATCCGCCGCCCCCTGTTGCTGGCCTATGGCCTGGACGACTGGCGCGTGCCGCTCAAGCACGGCACCGACTTCAAGGATGCCGTGTCCAAGACCAACCCGGATGTCGAATGGGTCGCCTATGCCGACGAGGGCCATGGCTGGCTGATGCACGAGACCCATATCGACTTCTGGACCCGGGTCGAGAACTTTCTGGGCAAGCACATCGGGCCGAAGGCGGTGCCCAAATAGTGGCGGCGCAAATCTGAGAAATCCGATACCCTTCTGAAAAGCCCGCACGACGGCTTGCTCAGAGAGGGGCACCATGAACGATGCCAGCGGCCCGCCGGCCCATGCTTCGGGGCCGGCCAGCGATGCCAGCGCCGGGCTAGCGCCCGAGGCGCACCTGCTTCACATCGTCGGCCGCATGGCCCATCTGGGGGCCTGGTCGCTGAGCCTGCCGCGGCGCGAACTGATCTGGGGGGCGAGCGCCCTGCGCATCTTCGAAGCGCCCGAGCATCACGCACCCTCGATCGAGGCCCTGCTGGCCTTTGTGGTGCCGGTCCACCGCGATCGCGTGGAGCAAGCGCTGCAGCGCTGCATCGAGCGGGGCGACACTCTGGACCAGCAGTACCGCGCCCTTACCGTGACGGGCCGTGAGGTCTGGGTGCATACGCTGGCCGAAGCCGTGCGAGACGAGCAAGGTCGCATCGTGCGTGTCGATGGTGTGTGCAAGGACATCACCGAACAGAAGCTGGCCGAGGTGGCCCTACAGGAAAGCGAGGCCCGCTTTCGCAGCCTGGTGGAGGGCGTCGAGCGAGTGTCGGTGCAAGGGTACGACAGCGCCAGGCGGGTGATCTTCTGGAACAAGGCCAGTGAACGTCTTTATGGCTACACACGCGAGGAGGCCATAGGCCAGCAGCTAGAGGACCTGATCATCCCGCCCGAGATGCGCGAGCTGGTGATTGAGGGCACGCGTCAGTGGCTGGAGTCCGGCGTGGTCTCGGTGCCGGCCGAGGAGCTGGTGCTGCGGCACAAGAACGGCGCGCCGGTACCGGTCTACTCCAGCCACACCATGCAGCGCAGCGCCAGTGGCGAGGCGCAGCTCTACTGCGTGGATGTGGACCTCAGCGAACGTGTGCAGGCCGAGGCCTTGCGTCATCAGCTCGAAGGCCAGCTGCGCGAGGCCCAGAAGCTGGAGGCCATGGGCACCATGGTCGGCGGCATCGCGCATGACTTCAACAATGTGCTGGGTGCCATCCTGGCCAATGTCATGCTGGCCCGCGAGGCCCTGCCGGCCGATCATCTGGCGCAAAGCCATCTGGGCCTGATCGCCAAGGGTGGGCAGCGCGCGCGCAGCATGGTGCAGCAGATCCTCGCCTTCAGCCGGCGCCAGGCCCAGGAGCTGCGCGTTGTCAATCTGCAGAAGCAGGTGCAGGAGTCATTGGCGCTGCTGCAGGCCGGCCTGCCGCCCAATGTGGGCTTGAGCCTGACGCAGGGTGACATCAGCCTGTGCGTGCTGGCCGACCCGTCGCAGTTGCAGCAGGTGCTGATGAATCTCTGCACCAATGCCCAGCAGGCCCTGCCCGCCGGCGGCGGTCGGGTCGAGCTGAGTCTGGAGCGGGTGTGCCTGCGCAGCTCGCCCCACGAGCCGGGGCCTGATCTGCCCGATGGCGACTACGCGTTGCTGACCGTGGCCGACAACGGCTGCGGTATGGATGCCAAGACGCGCCTGCGCATCTTTGAGCCCTTCTTCACCACCAAGCCCACCGGCCAGGGCACCGGCCTGGGCCTGTCGGTGGTGCATGGCATCGTGCTCGCGCACCGCGGCGCGATCACGGTGCACAGCCTGCCCGGCGCGGGCACCCGCTTCCAGATCTATCTGCCCCTGGTCGATGCGGTGGCCGATCCGACGTCCGAGTGGGGTGCGCTGCAGGCCGCCAGCGGCCAGGAGCAGGGTCTGCACATTGTCTATGTCGATGACGACGAGGTGTTGCGTCTGACCGTGGAGAGCCTGCTGCGCCGTGTCGGCTACCGGGTCACCCTGTGCAGCAGCGCCGACCAGGCGCTCGCCGAGGTGATGGTGCCCGGCGCCGGCATTGCCCTCTTGGTGACCGACTTCAACATGCCCGGCCGCAATGGCCTGGAACTGGCCCAGATGCTGTCGCAGCTGCGGCCGCTGCTGCCGGTGCTGATGAGCTCGGGCTATGTCAGCGACGAGCTGCGTGCCCAGGCCGCGCGCCTGGGCGTGCGTGGCCTGTTGCACAAGGAGCGCCTGCTCGAGGAGCTGGTGGACAAGGTACAGGAGGTGCTGCATGCGCCGGGCGCGGCCTGAAGCGAGCTGCGTTCAGAGGCTGCAGCCCGCGCCCGGCGTTGCCACAGGCCTGGTCGGCCACTTGCCCAAGGGCTTGAGCCGGGTGCTACTCCAGCCGGACTGAGCCAAGGAATTGCCGGAGCGACTGAGGCTCGGTCTTCGCGCAAGGTTGCGGCACCCCGTTGGCGGCCGCCGCCGCGGGCCCGGGAGGGCCACCGCCATTGCCCGGCATATCGGCGCCCCGCTCGCGATCACAGGCACTCAGCGCGATCAGGGCCAGGGCTGACAGCTGCTTCCGCCACGGCAAAGCCGAGAGCACGGGCACGGAATACGCCCGAGTCAATTCGGCTTGCGGGCCACGATGAAGGCCCGGATGTCCTTGCCGCGAGTGCCGTGTCGCTCGACGCTGACGATCTCCATACCCTGCCGGGCGATCGCCGCCAGCAAGCCCTCCTCCCTGAAGCACAGCACCTGGGGCGCCTTGCCGATGGCCTTCATCAGCGGCAGGGCGAGATAGGGGACGAGCGGATTCATCTCTGCGATGCAGGGCGTCTTCGAGATCAGCACGCCACCAGGCCGCAGGGCCTGCACCGCAAGCTTCAGTGCCTGGTCGAGATCGTCGACCAGGTGCAGCAGGTTGAAAGCCAGCACGGTGTCGTAGCCCCCCTGCCCGAAGGTCGGTGCGTCGGCGTCGGCCACCGCAAAGCTCAGCTGAGGCACGGGCTGGATCGCCAGCTTCTCGCAGGCGATGGCGATCATGCTCGTTGAAACATCGGTGGCCAGCAGACGCCGCGTGAAGGGCGCCAGGCGCAGCGCGGTGGTGCCGGTGCCGCAGCCGATCTCCAGCACGTCCTGTTCGGCAGACAGCAGGCCTTGCACGCGCACCAGGGTGGCCTCGTAGCCGGCCATGTCGGCGATCGGGTCGGCGGCGTACTTGCGTGCGATGCGGTCCCAGAAACGGGCCTTGCGGGCGGCTGAGGCGTTCGCCGCAGGCAGCGGCGAGCTTTCGGAGTGAGGCGCGAGAGCGGGAGACGGCATATGGGGTGGGGACGGAATCCGCGAGGGAGGCAATACGGCGATGCTATCCATACGCAAGGCCGCGGGAAATAGCGGAAATCCGCACAGGAGATATACATTTATGCATGGAAAAAGTCGATTGGAATCAGCTCCGGGCGTTTCTGGAAACCGCGGAAACAGGCTCGCTGTCGGCGGCCGCCCGCAAGCTCGGCCTGACCCAGCCCACGCTGAGCCGCCAGGTGGCCGCCATCGAGCAGCGCATGGGGGTGACCCTGTTCGAGCGAGTGGGCAAGGCCATGGTGCTCGCGCCCACCGGCATCGAGTTGCTCGAACACGCACGCGCCATGGGCGCGGCCGCCGAAGCCCTGGGCCTGGCGGCCACCGGCCGCTCGCAGGCGATCGAGGGCGTGGTCTCGGTCTCGGCCACCGACGCGGTGGCCGCGCGCCTGCTGCCCTCTTTGGTGCGGCGGCTGCGCGAACAGGAGCCGGGCATTGCCATCGAGGTGATCTCGTCCAATGCGCTGAGCGACCTGTTGCGCCGTGAGGCCGACATCGCCATTCGCCATGTCAAGCCCGAACAGCCGGACCTGATCGCTCAGCTGATACGAGAGGCCTCGGCCGGCTTCTATGCGTCAGAAGATTGGGTCAAGGCCCACGGACACCCGCGCAGCGCCGAAGACGCCACCCACCTGCCCTTGTGGGCTCCGACCGCTCGGGCCAGTTCCTGGGCTACCTGCGCCAGCACGGCCTGCCTCTGAGCGAGGCCAACTTCAGCTGCTACTGCGATCATTCGGTCCCCCACCTGGCCCTGGTGCAGCAGGGCATGGGCATCGGCGCCATGATGGACGAGATCGCCCTCGACACCCCTGGCCTGGTCCGTGTGCTCGACGACGTGCCGCCGGTGCGCTTCCCGATCTGGCTGGTCACTCACCGCGAACTACGCACCTCGCGGCGGATTCGAGTGGTGTTCGATGCGTTGGCGCAGGGGCTGCTGGATGGCGGCTGAGGAAGGCAGTGCTCGGCGTTGACCTGACCAGGCCCTGTGCTCACCCCTCATCCAGCACTCTCAGGATCTCCCGCCCGTAGGCCTCCAGCTTCTTTGCCCCGACGCCGCTGATCTCACCCAGCTCGTCGAGCGAGCCGGGGCATTGGCGGGCCATTTCGGCCAGGGTGGCGTCGTGGAAGATCACGTAGGCGGGCAGGCTGTGTTCCTTGGCGACTTCGGCGCGCCAGGTCTTCAGCGCCAGGTAGCGGGCCTGGGCGATTTCGTCGAGGTGGGCGGGCGCGGCCTTGGGGGCGCTGCGACTGCCGCTGCTCTTGTTGCCACGGCCTTTCTTCGGCGCCTCGGCAGGCACGCGTAGCAGCAATTGCACTTGCCCTTTCAACACGGCGCGGGCGCTATCGCTCAGCGCCAGGGTGTTGTACTCGCCCTCGCTGACCACATGGCCGAGCGCAACCAGCTGGCGCAGCACCGAGCGCCACTGCTGTTCGCTCAGGTCGGCGCCTATGCCGAAGGTGCTTAAAGCTTCGTGGCCATACTGCGTGACCTTGTCGGTGCGCTTGCCGCGCAGCACGTCCAGCAGATGGCCGGCGCCGAAGCGCTGGCCGCCGTTCTGGTGGAAGCGGTAAATGCAGCTCAGCGCCTTGCGTGCGGCCTCGGTGGCGTCCCAGGTGGCGGGGGGGTGCAGGCAGTTGTCGCAGAGGTTCTGGTAGGGCCGGCAGGGCGGGGCGTCTTCGTTGAAGTAGGCCAGCAGGCGCACGCGGCGACAGTCGTGCGCCTCGCTCAGCGCCAGCAGCGCATCGAGCTTGCCGCGCTGCACCCGTTTGAACTCCTCGCCGGCGGGGCTTTCGTCGATCATGCGGCGCTGGTTGACCACGTCGGCCAGGCCGTAGGTCATCCAGGCATCGGCCGGTGCGCCGTCCCGCCCGCCACGGCCCGTCTCCTGGTAATAGCTCTCGATGTTCTTGGGCAGGTCCAGGTGGGCGACGAAACGCACATCGGGTTTGTCTATGCCCATGCCGAAGGCGATGGTGGCCACCATGGTGATGCCGTCTTCGCGCAGGAATCGATCCTGGTGGCGCTGGCGCACGCCGGCATCCAGGCCGGCGTGATAGGGCAGGGCGGCGATGCCCTCGCCCTCCAGCCAGGCGGCGGTCTCTTCGACCTTCTTCCGGCTCTGGCAGTAGACGATGCCGGCCTCGCCCTCGTGCTCGTCGCGGATGAAGCGCAAGAGCTGGCCCCGCGGATTGTCCTTTTCGACAATCGCGTAGCGGATGTTCGGCCGGTCGAAGCTGCTCAGGAAGATGCGCGCGTCTTCCAGCTGCAGCCGGGCCAGGATGTCGGCGCGGGTGTGCTCGTCGGCGGTGGCCGTCAGCGCGATGCGCGGCACGCCGGCAAAGCGCTCGTGCAGCACGTTGAGCAGCAGATAGTCTTCGCGGAAGTCATGGCCCCACTGGCTGACGCAATGGGCCTCGTCGATGGCGAACAGGCTCAAGAGGCCACGCTCGTGCAGCGAGTCGAGCTGGGCCAGGAAACGGGTGTTGGTGATGCGCTCCGGCGCGGCGTAGAGCATCACCAGTCGGCCGCTCATCATCTCGCGCTCGATGTACTGGGCCTGCTCGCTGCTCAGCGATGAATTGAGATAGGCGGCATGGACGCCGGCCTCCTCCAGCGCGCCGACCTGGTCGTGCATCAACGCGATCAGGGGGCTGACGACCACGGCCACGCCGCGGCCCTGGCGGTGGCGGGCAATGGCCGGAATCTGGTAGCACAGGCTCTTGCCGCCGCCGGTGGGCATCAGCACCAGGGCGTCGCCCCCAGTGGTCACATGGTCGGTGATGGCGGCCTGCTCGCCGCGGAAGGCGCTGTAACCGAACACCTCTTGCAGGATGCCAAGCGGTGCGTGAAGATCTGAAGTCTGGGACATACAGGGATTAGGCCATGACTGACAAAGCCGCCGAGCTGCGCGACAAGCTGATACGCAATTTCAACGAGGTGCCGCTGAAGCATGAAGTGCGCGAGCCGCTCTATGACAGCCAGGGCGCGCGCCTGGCCGCTGGCACGGCCGCGATGAAGCTGGGCGCCAGCATCGACATCGTCGCGCCCGGCATGCGCAGCTGCCCCTACCACCTGCACTACGCCCAGGAGGAAATGTTCATCATCCTCGAAGGCGAGGGCACCTTTCGGGTGGCCGGCGAGATGCTACCGGTGACGGCCGGCGACACGATCTTCATCCCGCCCGGGCCCGAGTACCCGCACCAGCTGATCAACACATCCACCGCACCGCTGAAGTACCTGAGCATCAGCACGCGCGAGAAGCCCGAGATCTGCGAATACCCCGACTCGGGCAAATACCTGGCCTTTGCTCCACCGGATTTCGATGTGCTGGGCCGTTCCAAGGAAACGCTGGACTACTGGGAAGGTGAGCCGTAAGTCCGAACAGCTACGAGCGGTTGGGGTCGGAGCTGCCGGGGGTACCCGTCAGGTCCAACCCGCAATGACTAAAGATCAGGGCCCGCGGTCCCCGGCCGGCGTGACCGAGCCCACGCCGGAGATCGACTTGTGCACATGGGGGTTGCCCCAGTAGCGCACCGAGCCGGCGCCCGACAGCCGCGCCACCAGGTCCTCGGTGACCCAGAGGCTGACGTCACCTACGCCGGCAATCGACACCTTGGCGCGCTCGGCGCGCAGGCGCTGGCCGACAAAGTCGCCGGTGCCGGAGATCATCAGCTGCAGGTCTTGCACACTGCCGGTGACCTTGGCGTCGCCCGAGCCGATGATGCTCATCGCCAGGCGCCGGGCATGCAGCTCGGTCAGGCGCAGATTGCCCGAGCCGGTGATCTTGGCCGTCAGCTGCTCCAGCTTCAACGGACCATCGGCGATCACGTCGCCGGCGCCCTGGATATTGATCTCGTCCAGCTCGCGGACGGTGATCAGCACGAGGGTGCGGCGCGCATTCCAGAACTTCCAGCCGCCCGCCGGCTCGATGCGCAGGCTGCCGCCGTTGAGGTCCACCTCGACGCGCTTCTGCACCTCGGCATCGCCCTCGATGACCAGCTGGTTGACCTCGCCCTGCACCAGGCGCACATCGGCCGCACCGGCCAGCACGATGCGCTTGAAGCTGCCCAGCGCATAAGTCATCTGCGTGGGCGAGGACTGGCCGATCAGCTGAGCCTGGGCACCGGTCAGCAGCACCAGCCAGGCCAGCGGTACCAGAAAAAGTGCCAGCCTCGCCTTCATATTGCCTGGCCCCGCAGCATCTTGGACACCTCGCGGCTGGCGGTGAACTTGGTGCCGTCGCGCATCTTGACGATCAGTTGCGAGGTGTCATCGGGTGTCATCGACTCGACGAAATCCATATTGATGATGCACGAGCGCTGCAGCTTCAGAAAGCGGCTGGGGTCGAGCCTCTGCTCGAAGGCGGCGATCGGCAGACGCACCATGAATTGCTTGCCGCGGCTGTTGATCGCCGTGTACTTGGTGTCGGAGCGCAGGTACTCGATGTCGTCGGTGCTGAGCGGGAAGATCTTGCCCTGGTCGCGCACCAGGATGCGCGACAGCGCCTGCACCGGTGCGGCCTCCTCGTCCAGCGACTCCAGCGCCTGCAGCGGCTGGCTTGCCTGGCTGCTTGACTCGTGCGGCGCCAGCTGCGTCTGCAGCGCATGGGCCACCGCCTCGTTGAAGCGCTCCTGCGAGAAGGGCTTGAGCAGATAGTCGACCGCATGCAGCTCGAAGGCCGTCAACGCATGTTCGTCATAGGCGGTGGTGAAGATCACCGCCGGCGGCGCGGCGCTGCGGTCGCGGGCCAGCTCGCGCAGCACCTGCAGGCCGGTCTGGCCGGGCATGTGGATGTCCATCAGCACCAGTTCGGGCTTCATTGCGCGGATCTGCGCCAGCGCGCTGTCGCCATCGGCGCAGATGGTCAGCAGTTCCAGCGCGGGCAGGCCGGCGGCGCTGAACTGGGTCACCCACGCGGCCAGGCTCTCGCTGGCCAGCGGCTCGTCTTCGGCAATCAGGGTGCGGATACGGGGCTGGTTCATTGGGGAATCCATAGATCGGTGCGAAAGCCCGCGCCGGGCGCGGTATGGGTTTTGAGACGGGCGCGGCCGCCGTAGTCGAGCGCAAAACGCCTGCGCAGGGCCGACAAGCCGATGCCGCTGCGGCTCTGGCTGGCCTCCAGCCGGGCTGGCTCGCAGCCGGCGCCATCGTCACGCACGCACAGGGCCAGGCCTTGCGTCATGGCGTCGCGCTGGGCGCTGATATGCACCTGGCCGCCCTGGGTGCGCGGCGCGATGCCGTGCTGGATGCTGTTCTCCACCAGCGGCTGCAGGCTCAGCGGCGGGATCTCGTCGTCCAGGGTCTGCGGGTCCAGCTCCCAGACGACTTGCAGGCGCTTGCCCAGGCGCAGGCTCTCCAGCGCCAGGTAGTCACGCACGAACTCGATCTCGTCACGCAGCGCCACGCGGTCGCTGCCGCCGCGCTTGGTGGCCAGCACGTAGCGCAGCATGCCGGAGAAGCGCAGCAGCGCCTGCTCGGCCGCCTGGGCGTCCTTGCGGGTCAGCGCGATCAGCGAATTCAAGGTGTTGAACAGGAAGTGCGGATTCAGCTTGCCCGTCACCGCGGCCAGCTCGGCCCTCACCAGCGCCGCCTCGGCCTGGGCGGCGGCCAGTGCGCTGGCCCGCGCCCGGCGGGCATTCAGCACCGCCGAAAAGCCTGCCGCCAGTGAGCCGTAGACGAAACAGCCCCACAGCGCCTGCCACAGCACGGTCTGGTGCAGGGTGGCCAGCGCATGTTCGAACTCGAACAGGGCCCAGGCCGCGACAAAGCTGCTGGCCTGCCAGAGCAAGCTGAACAACAGGGCGGCCACAGCGTGCAGCAGCAGTTGCCAGGGCGCTGGCAGGGCCAGGCGCTGCGTCCAGCGCATCCAGGGATAGACCAACAAGCCCCACAGCGCCGCCGGCCACAAAGTCCACGTCGCCTGATAGACGGCCGACAACGGCCGCCAGCTGCCGCGCTGCAGATCGGCCTGGATGCCGGCCAGCATGAACAGCAGCCAGGCCAGGGTCCAGACGCCGGCATAGGCCAGCCACAGGCGCAGATTGCCGGCCTTGTGGGGTATCGGGAGGGTGGCGTCGGCGTGCAGCATGGCGCTATCGTAGGGAACGGGCGGGTTGGGCGGGGCGGCCGGCGACCAAATGCGGGGATCTTGCCCTCAACTGTGGGCCGGACGGCATAATCCCATGCCTAACTGATTCACCGCTTCGGAGCGCACCATGGCCTCGGTCAATAAAGTCATTCTCATCGGCAACCTCGGGCGCGACCCCGAAGTTCGCTACATGCCCAGCGGTTCGGCCGTGTGCAATCTGGCCATCGCCACCTCGCGCGGCAGCAAGAACCGTGAGTCCGGTGAGCGTCAGGAAGAAACCGAATGGCACCGCGTGGCGCTGTTCGACCGCCTGGCCGAAATTGCCGGCGAATACCAGAAGAAGGGTCGCCCGGTCTATATCGAAGGCCGCCTGAAGACCCGCAAATGGCAGGACAAGGACGGCAAGGACCAGTACACCACCGAAATCGTCGCCGAACAGATGCAGATGCTGGGTGGCCGTGACGGCGCCGGTGGTGGTGACGAGGGCGGCGGCGGTGGCAGCAGCTACGGGGGAGGGGGAGGTGGCGGCTATGGCAACCGCGATGCTGGCGAGGGCGAGGCCCCGGCCCGACGTGCCGCGCCGGCCGCGCGCGCTCCGGCACCGGCTCCGCGCCCGGCACCGAAGTCGTCGACCGGCTTTGACGACATGGATGACGATATCCCGTTCTGACTGACATCACCGGCATCACATGCAAAAGGCCCGTGGCTCGCCGTCGCGGGCCTTTTTCGTTGCAAGGGCTTGATCGATGACCGAGCCCCCGCACCTCAGACCCGAGACCATCCCCGGCGTGGGCGAGCTGGGGCTGTCGGGCGGTGGGGGCCTGCCGTTGCTGCGCATGCTGCTCGATGCCACTCCCGCCCGGGTGGTGTGGCGGGCTTGGTCGTCGAGTTCAATCCGGCGGCCGGGGTAATGTTCGGCCTTTCGTGTGAGCAGGCCCTGGGCCGGCCGGTGGCCGAGGTGATAGTTCCCACCCAGCATCGCCAGGCCCATGAGGCCGGCATGCGCCGGGTGACCGAGGGCGGCGCGCCCCGGCTGCTGGGGCAGCGGGTCGAAACGGGCTGTGCATCCGTGAGGCTGCCGAGCGCTGCGGCCGCATCGTGCGCGCCTTCCTGAACATGGCCCGCCAGCGCCCCAGCGCCCCAGCGCCCCAGCGTGCGCAGCCCGGTGCTGCTCAACGACCTGGTGCCGGCTGCCACCGACATGCTGCAGTACGCGCTGCGCAGCCACGACATCGCGCTGCAGCTGGCGCTGACGCCCGGACTGCCCGAAATCCATGCCGACCCGTACCAGATGCGCCCGATTGTGCTAAATCTGCTGGTCAATGCCCAGCAGGCGCTGATGGCGGTGGAGGGCGTGCGCCGTCTGAGCGTCAGCACCGGACTGGAGCAGCGCCGCAGCGATCGCGAGCCACGCCTGTGGCTGCGCGTGCGAGACAACGGCGCCAGCGTGCCGCCCGGGTTGCGCGAGCAGGTGTTCGCCCCCTTCTTCACCACCAAGGCCGAGGGCGCGGGCACCGGCATGGGTCTGGCCGTGTCGCGTTCGATCGCACAGGCCCATGGCGGCAGCCTGCTGCTGGAGGGCGGGCCGGGTGGCGCCTCCTTCCGCCTCAGCCTGCCACTCAGCGGCGAGGCCGGCCCGCCCTCGGCCTCGGCGCCGCTGGACGCACTGGACAGCGTGGCCGCGGCGCGCCTGCTGGTCGTCGATGACGAGGGCCAGATCGCCGAGCTGATGCGCGACTTTCTGTGCAGCGCCGGTTACGAGGTGGCGGTGGCCGAGTCCGGGTTGGCGGCCCTGGCCATGCTGGGCGAGACGCGGTTCGACGCCATCGTGTCCGATCTGCGCATGCCCGACATCGATGGCGCGTCGCTGTGGCGGGCCGTGCGCCAGCACGACCCGGCCCTGGCCCGGCGCATGCTGTTCGTCACCGGTGACACCCTGTCGCCCAGCGCCCGGGTGTTTCTGGACCAGTCGCGCTGCGCCGGTCTGGACAAGCCCTTCACCAAGGCCGAGCTGTTGCGGGCGGTGCACTTGCTGCTGCCGGGCCCGGCCTGAGGCCCACCGCCTACAATCATTCGCAGGTCTGACCGAGCCCCCACCCGTTCGCGGGGTGCCCGGGTCAAGCCCGTATTGAACTTGTCATCATCTGCTGCAATAGTGCGCGGTTCGGGTGTCGCGCCGCAGGCGCGCACCGCCTTGTTGAGATTGAAGGTGCCGGTTTGAATCCAATGCTGTCTGTTGGCCGAGCGTCGCGCGAGCGCGCCGTCGTGCGCGGCTTTACCCTGCTTGAGTTGTTGGTGGTGATGGTCATCATCGGCCTGCTCGCGGGCTATGTGGGGCCGAAGTTCTTCGGCCAGATCGGCAAGTCCGAAGTCAAGGCCGCCAAGGCACAGATCGATGGCCTGCAAAAGGCGCTGGACCAGTACCGCATCGACATGGGCCGCTACCCGAGCACCGAACAGGGCCTGGCCGTGCTGGTCACCAAGCCCTCGGACGAGCCGCGCTGGGCCGGCCCCTACCTGAGCAAGGCCGTGCCCAAGGACCCCTGGCAGCATGAATTTCAGTACCGTTCGCCGGGCGAGCATGGCGAATACGACCTGCTGTCGTTCGGCAAGGACGGCCGTCCCGGTGGTGAAGGCGAAGATGCCGACCTGGTCAGTTGGTGAGCCGGCTCCCGGCACCAGGCGATGCCTGACTTCCTGATTCGCGTCTTCGACCCCGTGCACGGGGTGCAGCAGAGCCGCATCAGCGCGCCCGACTGCCACGCGGTGGCCGCGCAGCTGGGTGTGGCGCCACAGCGCATTTTGAGCGTCCAAGAGGTGGGTGCGGTGGCGGCGG
>Ga0187845_1000258_pt1 | contig 30559 bp, 33 predicted proteins | sample SpaLakP09_SKY_68_FD_134515 | JGI IMG/M metagenome (GOLD analysis project Ga0187845, IMG submission 134515) | Oligotrophic lake water microbial communities from Sparkling Lake, Wisconsin, USA - SP09_SKY_68 | ecosystem: Environmental > Aquatic > Freshwater > Lake | place: USA: Sparkling Lake... | reverse complement strand
GCCTGGCCATGGCCCTGATCGCCGGCCTCGACGGCCGCGCGGGCCTGGCAGAAAACAATCTCGACCGGGCCCTGGCGGCCGTGCAGGGCTTTGAAGCCCCGCTGCGGGCCCTGGCCGCGGCCAAGCGCGTCAAGGGCGGCTCGGCCCGGCTGCTGCTGGCCGAGCAGCGGGCGGCCCGCATCGAGCTGATCCTGACCTGCTCGATCCGTCTGCGCGATCGCACCCTGGCCCATCTGGCCATCAGCGAGGCGACGACGGCGGCCGCCGCCCTGGACCCCGACTTCGAGCCCCTGGCCTGGTCGCGTCTGGAAGGCCTGCGTGGCGCAGCCCTGGTCCAGCTCGGCGAGCTGGACGGCGAACTGACCAATATTGCTGACGGGGTCGAGGCCCTGACGGCGGCGCTCGAGCCCCTGTCGATGGAACACAGCCCGATGGACTGGGCCCGGTCGCAGGCAGCCCTGGGGGCCGGACTGCAGGCCGTGGGCGAGGCGACGACCAGTGAACGGGCCTTCGAACAGGCCGTGACCTGCTATGACCGGGCGACCCAGGTGCTGAAGGTGCAGCCCGCCCTGGCCCTGCGCGCCGTGGTGGCCAACAACCGCGCCCTCAGCCTGGCCCGCTGCGCCGAACTGACGGCCGACCTGGCGGTGCTGGATGCGGCCGAGATGGCCTTCAAGTCCGAACTGGCCGAGCGTCCCGGCGCGCGTGACCCGGCCGCCTGGGCCGTCGCCCAGCTGAATCTCGCCCGCCTCTATGAGGCCCGCGTCGAGATCACCGGGCGCGACGACGGCCGGCTGGACCGCGCCGCTGTCGCCCTGGCCAGCGCGTTCGACGTGTTTTCCGAGCTGGGCTTGCGCTCGCTCACCGAGCTGGCGGCACAGGGGCTGCAAAGGGTGAAAGCGACCCACACTGTCTGACCCGGATCGGGACACAGGCAGCGGGAGGGGCGCTGAACCAGAACTTCGGGACCGTCGCGGACACGACGGTTTCGACCAGGAATGACAGGACGTTATCGTGATTGCTTCGTTTGTTCTCGCCGCCATGATCTCGAACGCCGCGCCCGCCAAGGCCCCGTCGGACCTGCTGACCCCGGTGTCGCAGCCGCGTGAGGCCGTCGCCGTCCTGAACTGCCTGGTCAAGTCCGACGGTCACCTGACCTCGTGCACCGTGCTCGGCGAAAGCAATCCGGAACTCGGCGTCGGCGACGCCGCCCTGAAGATGGCCGCCCAGTTCCAGGTCGACCTGCTGGGCCCCGACGGCAAGAGCCGCGCCGGTTCGTTCATCGAAGTCCCGGTCCGCATCCGCATCCGCTAGGATCTAGTCCCGGCGGGACCCCTGCAGGCGTGATGTTTCGGCGTCGCGCTGCGGGCGGCGAGGGCCTTCGGACAGACCTTGCAGCCCTCCGAACCCCGCCAATCCCCGTTCTCCGACGGGGATAACCACCCCGCATCCCGAGCCATTTCAACGCCCTGGCACCGCCATCCGGCGTGACGGTCGAAAACCTGTCCGCCCCCGCCAGACCGGCCGCATACTTCTCCTCGCCCCAGCGCGGGGGAGGGCGTCCGGCCGGCGACCTGATGCGCGGAGGGGATGGTCGAGCGGGAAGCGCCCGTCGGCCGGTGTCGGTGCTGTCCCCGGCGGGGACCGGTTCGAGGCGTGTAAGTCCCCCAGAGGGTCTCGCCGGGAAAAATCGGTCACCAACCCGCCGACGGAAGGCCCGGCCACGGCGACGATGCGCAGCAGGTCCGGGCTGAAATCGCCCGGACGGTCCGGAGGGGCGTCATCCCTTCCGCCCGTCGGGGGCCTCTGCCGGGAGCGGGTTAAAACCCCGCGCCCCGAAGGCTCACCGGAAAATCGGTCATGCGGAGCGCTCCGGCCCAGGCCGAAACGGTACTCCACTAAAAAAGCTATTCCGGGCGTGGCCCGGACGCTCCGCCGCCTCCCCACCCTTCAGCGGGCCGCCCGCGTGAAGCCGAGACGTCGTGTCTGGGTTCCGGTCAGGCCCTGGCCCCCACCTGACCTGCTGCGCAGGTCGTCCGCCCCCATAGGGGGCAGATGATCCCGTCTTCCCCCTATGGGGGAGGAGGATGCGCAGCATCCGGAGGGGGCAAGTCTGTCGACCTAAACCCAGTCCGGCACCAGATCGCGGGCCAGCATCTCGTCATAGGTCGGGCGGGCGCGGATCACGGCGAAGCGGTCGCCGTCGACCAGCACTTCGGGGACCAGCGGGCGGGTGTTGTATTCGCTGGCCATGGCCGCGCCATAGGCTCCGGCCGACATGAAGGCCACCAGATCGCCCGCCGCCAGCGGCGGCAAGGCGCGATCCCGCGTGAAGGTGTCGCCGGTCTCGCAGACTGGACCGACCACGTCATAGACCGCCTCGCCATCTCGCCTGGTCAGCGGCCGGATGTCGTGGAAGGCGTCGTACATGGCCGGGCGGACCAGGTCGTTCATGGCCGCATCGATGACCAGGAACTTGCGGCCTTCCGGGCGCGCGTGGATATGGATGACTTCCGAGACCAGCACCCCGGCATTGGCGGCGATCACCCGGCCGGGCTCGAAGGCCAGGCGGACCGGCAGGCCGGCCGTGACCTCGCCGACCATGGCCGCGAAATCGGCCGGCGAGGGCGGTTCGGGATGGTTGAAATAGGGCACGCCCAGACCGCCGCCGAGGTCCAGCCGCTCGACCGACAGGCCTTCGCCCAGCAACTGCTCGACGAGGCCCCGCATCTTGCTGAAGGCGGCCCGCATCGGGGCCAGCTCGGTGATCTGGCTGCCGATGTGGCAGGCCACCCCGACCGGCTCGAGGGCGGCGTGGTTGCTGGCATTGGCATAGAGGCGCGCGGCCTCAGCGAACGAGACGCCGAACTTGTTCTCGGCCTTGCCGGTGGCGATCTTGGCGTGGCCGCCGGCGGCGACGTCCGGATTGACCCGGAAGGCGACTTTCGCCCTCAGGCCCAGACTGGCCGCGACCTCGGCGATCAGGTTCAGTTCGGGCTCGGACTCGACATTGATCTCGGCGACGCCGGCCTGCAGGGCAAATTCGATCTCGCGCCGGGCCTTGCCGACGCCCGAGAGGACGATGCGCTCGGCCGGAATGCCGGCCGCCAGGGCGCGGCGGACCTCGCCCTCCGAGACCGTATCGGCCCCGGCTCCGAGCTCGCCCAGAACCTTGAGCACCGCGACATTGGAGTTGGCCTTGACCGCATAGGCGATCAGCGGGTCGGCGACCCCGGCCAGTTCCAGGGCGTCGCGGAACACGGTGAAGTGCCGTTCAAGGGTGGCTCGGGAATAGACATAGACCGGCGTGCCGACCTCGGCCGCGATCCTCGCCAGGGGCACGCCCTCGCAGGTCAGGCCCTCGGGGCCGTATTCGAAGTGGTTCACGTCAGAGCCGTCAGTTGGGCGTCGCGCCGGGGAACCCTGCCGCCGACGGACCGCCGAACGGGTTGGGGGCCGTGCCGGCCAGGGGCGCGGCGCGGACGGTGCGGTTGCTGGAGGCCGGATCCATGATCTCCTGGGTCCCACCGGCCCGGGCGGGCTGGTTGGCCTGGGCCGAGGCGGCGCGGCGCTGGGCTTCAAAGGCAGCCTTCTTGACCGGGTCCCACATCGGGGCGGGACGCTCGAGTTCGGCCTGCTTGCCGCACGCGGCCAGGGTCAGGGCGGCGAGGGTCAGAAGGGCGAGGGGGCGCAGGGTCATGCGAGCAGTTCCTTCCAACGCGCAATCTGGGCGCGGACCTGGGCGGGGGCGGTCCCGCCATAGCTCATGCGGCTGGCCGCCGAGGCGGCCGGGGTGAGGACGGCATAGACCGCCTCGGTGATCTTGGGCTCGATCGACTGGAACTGCTCCAGCGACAGGTCCGCCAGATCCAGGCCCAGGCCTTCGGCCAGCTTCACGGCCGAGCCTGTCACGTGGTGGGCGTCGCGGAAAGGCATGTTCAGCGTCCGCACCAGCCAGTCGGCCAGATCGGTGGCGGTCGAGAAGCCGGCGCCGGCCGCCTGGGCCATCTTTTCGGTGTTGGGCGTCAGGTCGGCAACCATGCCGGCCATGGCCAGCAGCGACAGCTCGAGCGCGTCAAAGGCCTCGAAGGTCGGGACCTTGTCCTCCTGCATGTCCTTGGAATAGGCCAGCGGCAGGCCCTTCATGACCACGGTCAGGGTGGTCAGGCTGCCGAGGATGCGACCGACCTTGGCGCGGATCAGCTCGGCGGCGTCAGGGTTCTTCTTCTGCGGCATGATCGAGCTGCCGGTCGTGAAGGCGTCGGTCAGCTTGATGAAGCCGAACATCGGCGTCGTCCACAGCACGATTTCCTCGGCCAGGCGCGACAGGTGGGTCGCGGTGATCGAGGCGGCCGACAGGGCTTCCAGCGCGAAGTCGCGGGCCGAGACGCTGTCCAGCGAATTGGCGGTCGGGCGGTCAAAACCGAGGGTGGCCGCCGTGGCGTGGCGGTCGATCGGGAAGGGCGAGCCGGCCAGGGCGGCCGCGCCCAGCGGGCACTCGTTCATCCGGGCCCGGGCATCGCGGAAGCGCGAGGCATCACGGCCGAACATCTCGACATAGGCCATCAGGTGATGGCCGAAGGTCACCGGCTGGGCCGGCTGCAAGTGGGTGAAGCCCGGCATCAGGGCCTCGGCATGGGTCTCGGCCTGGGCCAGCAGGGCCCCTTGCAGGGCCTCGAGCTGGGCGGCCGAGCGGTCACAGGCCTCGCGGACCCACAGGCGGAAGTCGACGGCGACCTGGTCGTTGCGCGACCGGGCGGTGTGCAGGCGGCCGGCCACCGGGCCGATCAGCTCGCGCAGCCGCGCCTCGATGTTCATGTGGATGTCTTCGTATTCGTCGCGGAACGGGAAGGTCCCGGCCGCGATCTCGCCCTCGATGCGGGCGAGGCCGTCGAGGATTTCCTCGCCGTCGCCCCTTGCAATCACCCCTTGGCTGATCAACATCCGGGCATGGGCGCGGGAGCCCGCCAGATCCTGCGCCCACAGGCGCTTGTCGAAGCCGATGCTGACATTGATCGCCTGCATCAGCTCCGCCGGTTTGGCCGAGAACCTGCCGCCCCACATGGCTTGACCCTTGCCGCCGTCGGCGGTTGCGGGGTTTTCGGAGGCGTTGTCGGTCATATGAGCGAAATCCAGTCGGAGGGTAACGGGACGGTTGCGCGCAAGCGCAGTGTTCTGACATGGGCGATCGGCGGTGCGATGCTCATCGGCGTCGCGGCGGTTCTATACGTCATGGTCGCGGCTTCGTTCAAACCCTCAGGGCCTGCCAATCTCAACGAATTCAAGCGTGGCGCGCTGGCCAAGCTGGAGGTGCCCGCCGAGCCGCGCGGTGCCCCGGGCACAACCTTCTCCGATGAGACCGGAAAGCCGGTAACCCTTGCTGATTTCAAGGGGCAGGTGGTGGTGATGAACCTCTGGGCCACCTGGTGCGCGCCCTGCAAGAAAGAGATGCCGACCCTGGCCAGGCTGGCCGCCGCCTATGCCGTCCAGCCGTTGAAGGTGCTGCCGATCAGTGTCGACCGGGATTCGGACCTCAACCTGGCCCAGGCCGAAATGGCCGCCAATGCGCCGCTGAAGCTCTATCGCGACCCGTCCTACCGGCTGTCGTTCGAGCTTGAGCCGCGGGCCGAGGGCTATCCGACCACGGTGATCTACGACAAGCAGGGCCGCGAGCGGGCGCGTCTGTCGGGCGATGCCGACTGGTCCAGCCCCGAGGCCCGGGCCCTGGTCGAAAAGCTGCTGGCCGAGTGATCATCGACCCGGCCGTGCTCGAGCCGGTCTCTGACCGGGCCTGGCCGGCTCGCGACCAGGTCCGGCTGGGCGGCTGGCGGCTGAACGCCGCCGACGGCTGGTCGATGCGGACCAATGCCTGCTGGACCCTGGCCGACCCCGAGGGTGACCCCGAGGCTGCGCTGGATGCGGTCGAGGCCTGGTACCAAACCCGGGGCCTGCGCCCGCGTTTCAAGCTGACCGACGGGGCGACCGCGCCGGCCGATCTTCCCGATCGCCTGACCCGGCGGGGCTATGCCGCGACCAAGCCGACCCTGGTCATGGTCGGTCCTGCCGACGGCCGGTCTGATCCGGACGTGCAGCTGTCGCGGCAGCCCGATGCCCGCTTCGAGGCCGTGTTCACCGCCTCGGCCGGCGGCAATCGGGCCGATGCCCGCGAGCGTCTGGAGACCCTGGCCCGCATTCCGGCCCCGGCCCGGTTCGGCGGCCTGCTGATCGACGGCGAGACCGCTGCCCTGGGGGCCTGCGCCGTTGAAGGTGACTGGGTCGGGCTGTTCGGCATGCGGACCCTGGCCGATCACCGCCGCAAGGGTCTGGCCCGGCGGATCCTCGGGGCCCTGCTGGCCGAGGCCTCGGGGCTTGGGGCCCGGCAGGCCTATCTGCAGGTCGAGGCCGACAACGCCTCGGCGATCGCCCTCTATCAAACAGCCGGCTTTCAGACGGCCTATCGCTATCACTACTGGGTCAGCAAGAGCCCCAGCTCGGCCTGAAGCATCGCCGGTGTCAGGCCGGCGGCTCGCAGTTCCCGCAGGGTCTGGGCCCGGTCACGCTTGGCGTAGCGCTTGCCGTCCGGACCGAGCAGCAGACGGTGGTGGCGATAGACCGGCGTCGGCAGGTCCAGCAGGGCCTGCAGTAGGCGCTGGATGTGAGTGGCCTCGAACAGGTCCTCGCCCCGGATCACATGGGTCACGCCCTGCAGCGCGTCATCCAGCACGACGGCCAGATGATAGGCCACTCCGACATCCTTGCGGGCCAGGACGATGTCGCCGGCCAGGTCGGGCCTCGCCGGGATCAGGCCGGACTGGCCCTCGGGCCCACGGCCTTCTTCGATGAAGCTCAGGCTTTCGAACCCCTGCAGGGCCTCCCGGGCCGCCGCCAGGGAAAGGCGCCAGGCGAAGGCCTCGCCCCGGGCCAGCCGCTCGGCCTGTTCGGCTTCCGGCAGCGGCGCCCCCTCGAAGGCGGCCTGCGGGCCGTGCGGGGCCCGACCGATGTCGAGCTCCTTGCGGGTCCGGAAGCAGCGATAGATCAGGCCCCGCGCCCGAAGCGCCTCAAGGGCGGCTTGATAGTGGTCGAGGTGCTGCGACTGCCGCCGGACGGGAATCTCCCAGGTCAGGCCCAGCCAGGCGAGATCCTCCAGCAGGGCCGCCTCGTAGTCCGGGCGGCAGCGGGTGGCGTCGATGTCCGCGATGCGCAGCACGAACCTGCCGCCGGCGGCCTGCGCGGCCTGGAAGGCCGTCAGGGCCGAGAACGCATGGCCGCGATGCAGAAATCCCGTCGGCGAGGGCGCGAACCGGGTCGTAAAGCGCAAGGGGCTCAGCCCTTGTCGAACTTCGCGAACATACCCAGATGTTCGAACACGGCGCGGAGGAACGCGTCTTCGCCGCCAAGCAAGTCCTTCAGGGGAGCAAACTGCTTGAAGCTGATCATCTCGGCCAGGCCATGGCCGGCGCACCAGGCTGCGATGGTCGACAGTTCCAGGTCGATGTCGCTGAACCCGCCTTCAGCCTGTTCGGCGATGGTGTTGCGCACCTGACAGTAAGCCCCTTCCTCCTTCAGTTGGTCGGGGAGGGCGTCCTTGTCGCGCGAGCAGTCATACATGACGCGGTAGAGGGCCGGATTGTCCCGCGCGAACTGCACATAGGCCACACCGATGCTGGTCATCCGGTCGCGGGCATTCTGGGCGAGCGCGCGCGACGCCATCAGGAAGCTGTCCAGGGCGACCCAGCCCTCATGGGCCACGGCCTCGAGCAGCTCACCCTTGTCCTTGAAGTGGTGATAGGGCGCCGCCGGACTGACACCCGCCTCGCGCGCCACCGCGCGCAGGGACAGCGCCGCCGGACCGTCCTTTTCCAGGATGCGACGCGCGGCATCGACGAGGGCGCGGCTGAGATCGCCGTGGTGGTAGGGGCGGGATTCGGTGGCTGCGATGGTCATTGATCTCACTCTAGCCCTTCCTTTCTAAAATTTCATCCAAACGCTGTAAAGATCATCTTGACGCCGTTCAGATCGATGTTATCTAAACACCGTCCAGATCGGACAGGCCTTCATCCCGGACGGGGAGGGCTCAGCCTGACAACCAGAGAGATTGATCCATGTTCCGTGCGCTCACCGCCTTCGAGACCGCTTTTGACCGTATGGCCGGCGGCTATTTCCTTGTTCTGGCCATCGCCCTTGCGGGTGCCGTTGCCGGCGTGACCCTGTAGGCCTTGCTTGAGTCCGCGTACGGCAGGCGAGGCCGCTTCGGCCCGGCCTGCCGCCGCGATCTTCAGCGATCCAAACCCCTTGCGCTTGAAGCGATCCTTGCCCGGGGCTAGCAAGGTCGGCCGTTGCGCCAGGAATTTCCGAGGCCTGCACCGGGAACAACCCGTCAGTCTCCGGATTTCCAGTCCATGTCCCATTCCGTCCAGTCCGTTTCCAGATGAGCGTGGCCTTCACCAAGGAAGGCGATAGCGAAGCCTTCGCCGCCGATCTGCTCGACCGGCCCATTTCGCCCAATCCCAATCTCGTCACGGCCCGTGGCCTGGCCCAGCTCGAGGCCTGGCTGGCAGAGGCCCGTGCGGCCTACAGTGCCGCCCAGGCCCAGGGCGACGTGGCCGAAGACCGGACCGCCATGGCCCGCGCCACGCGAGACCTCCGCTACTATTCTGCCCGCCGGGCCAGTGCCCAACTCACCGAACCCAACGGACCGGAGGGCGTGCTTCACTTCGGACAGGCGGTGACCTTCGACCGGGAAGACGGGCGTCGGCAGACCTTCCGCATCGTCGGCGAGGACGAGGCCAATCCGGCCGAGGGCTCGGTGTCCTATGTTTCGCCGCTGGCCCGGGCCCTGCTGGGCAAGGGGATCGGCGATACGGCCGTGGTCGGCGGGGGCGAGGTCGAGATCGTCGCCATCGGCTAGGCCGGCCGCAAGCTTCGGGTTGCGGGACCTCCGCCGGACTGCAAAGCTTGGCCGGTGCACACCCGAACCGGCCTGTCCCCTGAAGAGATCCGCTCAGCGCGGGAGGCGCTTGTGCGGCTTGATCCCGCCCTGGCGCGGATGGAGTCCGTTACGCCGGATTTTCACTGGCGGGTCAGGGAGCCGGGCTTCTCGGGGCTCCTGAAGCTGATGGTCGAGCAGCAGGTGTCCCTGGCCTCGGCGGCGGCCATCTGGGCCCGGGTCGAGCGCGGCCTCGACGAGGTCGCACCGGCCGCTGTGCTGGCCCTGTCGGATGCCGAGCTGCAGGGGCTGGGGCTTTCGCGCCCGAAGGTCCGCTATGCGCGGGCGATCGCCGAGGCGCAGGTGTCTGGCCTGTGTGACCTGCAACAGATCGGCAGACTGGACGACCAGGCCGCGACCGCCGCCCTGATGACCATCACCGGAATCGGCCGCTGGACCGCCGAAACCTATCTGATGTTCTGCGAGGGCCGTCTTGACGTGTTTCCGGGTGGCGACATCGCCCTGCAGGAGGCCATGCGCTGGGTCGACGGCGCGGATACCCGTCCCCCCGAAAAGCAGGCCTATCGACGGGCGGAAGTCTGGGCCCCCTACAGGTCGGCTGCCGCCCATCTGCTGTGGCGCTGCTACGGTGCGGTCAGGCGGGGCGAGATTGCGACTTTCTGATGGGCGTCGGCGAGATGTCTTGGTTCCGTCGCAGACTTGGATCATCCTTTCCGGGCGTTCGGGAATGAATGGCGATTCCTGAGAATGCGTAGGAAGGAGGCCCGTCTTCAGTCCGATCGCGTACAGGTTTCATAGGGATCCGCAGGGATCCGGAGGGCAGTCCTGATGCAGGTTCTGACCCGTCCCCCGTCCGGCATGCCGGCGCTTGTGCTGAATGCCGATTTCAGGCCGCTCAGCTATTATCCGCTGTCCCTCTGGCCCTGGCAGGAGGTGATCAAGGCGGTGTTTCTGGATCGTGTCGACGTCGTTTCGACCTACGACCACGTCGTCCATTCTCCTTCGTTCGAGATGAAGCTGCCCAGTGTCGTGTCACTGAAGCAGTATGTCCCGCAGGACCGGCCGCCGGCCTTTACCCGCTTCAATCTGTTCCTGCGTGACGGCTTTGCCTGTCAGTATTGCAGCTCGCCCGAGGATCTGACCTTCGATCACGTCATTCCCCGGTCGCGTGGGGGCCGGACGACCTGGGAAAACATCGTCACCGCCTGCGCGCCCTGCAATCTGAGCAAGGGCGGACGGACGCCGCGAGAGGCGGGCATGATCCCCTATCGCACCGCCCGTCGCCCGAGCATGCATGAACTGCAGGACCGTGGCCGCCGGTTCCCGCCCGGCCACCTGCACGCCAGCTGGCTGGACTATCTGTACTGGGCTATCGAACTGGAGGCCTGACCCGAAGCTCAGGTTATGTGTTTGGCGCGGGGAGGATCACTGGCCGGAAAGCTCTCATCGAGGCTTTCGTCGATCAGGGCTTCCTGGCGGTTTTCGGCCAGATCCACGTGGTCAGCCAACTGATCGTGCGTCTCGCCTTCGGGCAGAGGCTCGACGCGGCGCGTGGCCGGCGTCACTTCTGTCTGAAAGGCGTCCTTGACCTCGGTTTCAGTGACGCGGTCTTCGGGGTGACCGGGCTGACCCAGATCCTGGGCCTGCGACCAGTCGCCCAGCACGCCGGGCTGGCTGCCGTCCTGCGATTGAGGGGTGTCGGTCATGGCATTGTCCTCTTGGTGAGGTCCTGAAACGTGCCCTGACTGCGCTTGTTCCGCTTCGGGCGACCCGAAACACGCCTCGCGGTCGGCCCCTGTCTCCTGTAGGCTCCGCTCATGACCCATCGACCGACCACACTGGAGCGCGCCTTCGAGCTGGCGCGATCCGGCAGCTACGCCACCATCTCTGACATTCGCAAGCAGCTGAAAGCCGAAGGGTTTTCCGACGCTCCAAGCCAGATCAGCGGTCCTTCGATGCTCAAGCAACTGCGCAAGCTGTGCGAAGCGGCCAGACCGCTTGAGGATGTCGCTGACGTCGTCGATGTCGCTCTGGACGCCCGCTAGGTGTCGCTGTCCGATGGTCAGCGCCTCGCGCTTGCGAACCTGGCGCGCAAGCAGGCCGGTGAGGATGTCAACTGGATCAACATCGCCGATGCCAGGGCGCTGACGGACCTCGGCCTGGCCCAGCGGGACCGGGGCGGCTGGACCATCACGCCCGAAGGTCAGATCGCCCTGAAAGCACTGACGCTCCCCGGGTCCTGAGCCTGGCCTGTCAGGACCGCAGCCTGGCCGGAAACTTCCGCGCCGCCCGGGCTGCGAAACTGGGCTGAGCAAGGTCCTGGCGCATGGTCGGGCGGGGCTCGCCCGCTTCAGCCCGCTGGCGGGGCTTCCGACGGTCCATGCGCGCGATCTCATGAAGCGGCACGCCGCCGTGTTCACGGGCCATCTTGCGCAAGCCCTCCACGAGGCTGACAGCATAGACCGCGCCGATGCCGAACCCGTCGGCCAGCCAGTCCAGCAGGCTTGCGCTCCGGCCGCCAAACAGCTGGGCCACCTCGACGCCACCGCCGAGCAGCAGGGCCGCCAGGGCGCGGTCGGCACGACGCATCCGGGGGCAGGCCAGGAAGGCGAGGGCGGTCAGCCCCCCAAATGCGACAGCATGGGCGGTCTTGTCACTGAGGCCGAACACCTGTTCCAGCCCCTGAAACGGGCCAAGCATCAAGGTCGCGGCGACAAGCGCGCCGACCACGAGCACGATGCGGGCAGACAGAACGAAATGGTCGGGCTTCAGCATTCAGGGGCTCGCACTGGAGCCCCTGACTAGCCCGCCCCGCACGGATTTTCCGTGAAGGAACGCGGTCAACCAAAGATGACCGGCCTCACGCCCGCTATTGCGGTTTCGCGGCCCTGGCCTCGTCCTCGGCCTTCTTGCGGGCTTCGGCGGCGGCCTTGGCCGCATCATCCCGGGCCTTCTGCCAGGCCTGGAAGGCTTCGACATAGGGCTGGCGACGCAGGATCTTCCCGGCGGGGTCGACGATCACCGGTGCGGTGTCGCCGACGGCGACACGTCCGGTTCCGCCGGCCATCGGCAGGGTCACGACATCGCGGCCGACCTTGACCTCCACCGGCATCGGGAAGGGACGGTTGTTCGGGACTTTCCAGGTCAGGACCAGATCCTGCCCGTCGCGCGTCTCGATCAGTTCGGGCGGCATCGCCTCATAAAGATACGCATCAAAGAACCAGCCATAGTCCTTGCCCGTGACCTGGTTGACCGCCTTCACGAAGTCCTGGGTGCTGGCATAGCGCGGGCTGAAATTTCCGGGGCGCGGGTCGTCTCGGCCATAGACGATCAGGCGTGTCACCTTGAAGAAGGCCTCGTCGCCGATCTGGGTCCTTAGGGTGTGGAGGACGTTGCTGGCCTTGGCATAGATGTCGTTTCCGGGGCCACGGTCAGCGTTATAGACGTCGTCTTCCTTCAGAGGCTTGCCGGACACGATGGGTGACTTGTTGCGGATGCCGGCCTTCTGGCTGTTGAGCCTGGCCATGTACTCCATGTCGCCGTGCAGCCACTGGGAATAGAGCGGCTGCATGTAACTGCCGAGCCCCTCGTGCAGCCACATGTCGTCATTATCGAGGTCGGTCAGCTGGTTGCCGAACCACTCGTGCGCGAACTCGTGTTGCAGCAGCCAGTCATAGCCGTAGGCATCCCTGGCGTAGTTGTTGCCATAGGCGTTGATGGTCTGGTGCTCCATGCCGAGATGCGGCGTCTCGACCACGCCCATCTTTTCCTGCCGGAACGGATAGGGACCGATCATCGCCTCGAAGAAATCGATCATCGGCGGGAACTCGGCAAACAGCGCCTTGGCCTTGGTCTCGCGGCCCTTCAGGTACCAGTACTGGATCGGAAAGCTGTCGCCGAACCGGCTTTTGTAGGTCTCTGACAGCTGCTCGTAGGGCCCCACATTCAGGGCGATGGCGTAGGTATTGGGCGTGCGGGCCCGCCAGTTGTAGGTCCGCCAGCCGTCGGCCTCGGTCATGCCCAGGAACGTGCCGTTGGCGGGGGCCACCAGGGGGGCTGGGACGGAGATGTGCAGATCCACCACCCCGGGTTCGCCAGTCGGATAGTCGATGCAGGGCCAGAACAGGTCGCAGCCCTCACCCTGAACTGCCGTTGCAATCCAGGGCTCGCCGGTCTCGGTCTTGCTCCAGACGAAGCCGCCGTCCCAAGGGGCCCGTTTGGCCTCATGCGGCAAGCCGTCATAGGTGATCGCAACCTCGACCGTGCGGTCGCGGGGCAGAGCGCGTGGCGGCGTGATGGTCAGGCGGCCCTCGGGATTGCTCCAGGCCGACGGCTTCAGGGGCTTGCCGTCGAGGGTGATCGCCCGGATGGCAAAGACCCGGTCGAAGTCGAGCACGATGCGGTCCAGTTTGGACTTCATCTTCAGCGTCAGGACCGCCTTGCCTTCAATAGCCTTGCGCTCCGGCAGGATCTTGAAGCTGAGGTCGGCCCGTTCAAAGGCCAGGGCCGCCTGCTCCGGCGGCATGGGACCTCCGGTGTCGAAGCTGAGCGCCGAGGTCGTGGCGGTCGCAGCAGCCGGGGGCGGGGCAGGGGTCTGGGCTTCGGCCGCTGAGGCGAGAACCAGCATGGACGCCGCGCCGAAAGCGGCCAGGCAACGATCACGAAACAGCAAGGCGCGCACTCCGGGACAGGACACAACATGCCATCGGTAAGCCTAGCCGATCAGGGTGCCAAGCGCCTCTGTTCATCTCAGAGGTGCGGGATCAGATCTTCTCGCTGATGCGGATGGCGGCGCGGCAACCGGCCTGGATCACGGCGGACAGCAGGCCGTAGCCGGGCGCTTCGCGGGCCCCTTCGGCGATGGCGAGATCGCGATGGGCCAGCTCGTCGTCACGGAACTTCGAAAGCTCGGCAGCGAGTTCCGGATCGCGGTCGGTCAGTTCCTGGATCTGACCGGCATAGTGCTTCTCGATCACCGATTCGACGGCTTCGGTGCAGGCGTGGGCCGCCTTGTCACCCAGCAGCGCGGTGCCGGCTCCGAGGGCGAAGGCGGCGGCTCGCCAGACGGGCGACATCAGCGTCGGACGCACGCCCCGCTCGGTCAGCAGGGCATCGAAGCGGCTGAGATGGACCTGCTCGTGGCCTTCCATTTCCTGCAGCTGTTCGGCGATGTGCGCCCGGCCCGGGCTGGCCCGCATCACGGCGGCCTGGCCCCGGTAGATATGGACCGCAGCCAGTTCGCCGGCCTGGTCGACCCGCAGGATTTCGGCCAGGCGGGCCTTGGGGGCCCCCGTACCCGGACGTCTGGGAGCGGGGCCGGTCATGTCTGCGCCTGGAGCGGTTTGCGCAGGCCCGCCAGCAGCGAAATGCCGGCGAGACCCAGCGAGGCCAGGGCGTTCCAGCCGGCCATCGAAAGGCCCAGGAACACCCAGGCCGCCTTGTCGCAGGAGGGGGCCTTGATCGCGCCGCCCTTCAGCATCGCCACCAGGTCGCCGGTCACGGCCGCCGAACCGCCGACGCAACTGGTCGGGCCGGGCCACCACTTCCATTCGACACCGGCATGGAACGCCGCAAGACCTGCGCCAAACAGGAAGATGGCCGCCAGCAGCAGGTTGAACGGCTGCCGCAGCTTCTGGGCCCACGGCGTGCGGCCAGCGACAATGGCAAGACCGGCCACCGTCAAGGCCACCCAGTAGACCTCGCGCTGCTTCAGGCAAAGATTGCACGGGGCCATCTTGCCGAAGGTCTCGAAGGCATGGGCTGTGCCCAGCATCGCCGCGCTGGCCAGGAAGGCCACGACTGGCAAGGCGGTCGGCAGAAGGGTGAGGCCGGTCGCCAGGGGCGTTTGCACTTCGGCTTCGACCAGCAGGGTCGCCCGGACCTCGGATGCCGGTGTCGTTTCGGTTGCGGCCGTCCCAAGCGGGACTGCCACCGGACCTTCAGGTTCGCTCGCCATACCGCGCAGGCACCTCCGCTGCTGCCACCGATGAAATGGCTTGCCGTCAAGCCGATAACAAGGAGGACAAACAGGCCGCCGGCAAAGAGGGCGAGGCGCCGTTCGATCACGGGCAGGAGTGTGGGGCCGAACTTCTTGACCACGTAGGCCACGAGGTAGAACCGCGCCGCTCGCGTGATGACAGAGGCGATGATGAACATCGGAAAGCTGAACGCCGCGATGCCGGAGGCGATCGTAACCAGCTTGTAGGGGATGGGGGTCAGGCCCTTGGCCAGGATCACCCAGACGCCGTACTTGTCATACCAGCATTTGAATTCCGCAAGGCCGCCGGCATGGCCGGTGATCTCCATCAGCCACAGGCCAAAGTCGCGCAGGAAGAAGCCGATGAAGTAGCCGAGGATCCCGCCGAGGACCGAGGCCAGGGTACAGATTGTCGCGTAACGCCAGGCGCGGTCCGGCCGGGCGAGGACCATCGGGGCCAGCATGACGTCTGGCGGGATGGGAAAGAATGAGCTCTCGGCGAACGAAACCGCGAAAAGGCTGGTCGGGGCATGCCGCGAAGCGGCGAGTCCCATGACCCAATCGTACATACGACGCAGCATGCGAGCTCCAGATATCTGTCATGTGTAGCTAGCAGGGGCCGCAGGACTTGTCCTCCCCTGATGCACTGCAGCAGGCTCCCGACGGACTGATCAGGGCCAGGAAGCTGCATTTCGGGCGGTGGCTGCCCGGGCCCATCCCGGCCGGTACGGCTGGGGTGCTGCATCGTGGCGCTTGGATTTCGGGCGAGGGGTGGCTATCACCCGCGTCTGAGGCCTCTGGCCCACCGAATTTCGAAAGCCGATGACATGAGCGACACCCCTCCCGACCGCCTGGCCACCAACCCGGACAGCCCCTTCTACAATGCCGAACTGCTGGAACGCGGTGTGGGCATCCGGTTCAAGGGCGTCGAAAAGACCAATGTTGACGAGTACTGCGTCAGCGAAGGCTGGGTGCGCGTGACCGCCGGCAAGACCCTCGACCGCAAGGGCAATCCGATGACGATCAAGCTGCAGGGCGAGGTCGTTCCGTATTTCCGCGACATCGCTGACTCCCAGGCCTGATCGTGGCTCTGCGCCGACTGATCGACCTGCCGGGCTTTGCCGAACTGGAGCACCGCGCCCTGATGAAGCCGGCCTTTGCCGAGCCCCAGGCGCGTGCTGACTTCCCGGAGATCGACCAGCTGGCGCGGGACACCTTCGGCCTCACCGCTGATGAGGCCGCGCTGATCCCGGATCCCGAAGGCTGGGACGGTATCGACGTCAAGTCGATGCGGACCCAGGCTGACCAGTTCGAGCTTGAAGGCTGGGACGTTACCGACGACAAGCGCCGGCCCCTGCGGATCCTGGGCCATTTCAGCCATCCGCTGTGGCTGGCCCTGCGGGGCGTGGCCGGCAGCCTGCCATTCGAACCCGAGCCGGAACCCTTCGACCCGGCGACCTCATCCCTGGCGGCTGAAGCCAAGGCCTTTCAGAGGGACAAGCGCTAGGATCGGGTCGCGATCTGACGGCGGCAGTCAGGCCGGAAGGGGCGCTAGCGCTTCTTGCCGAGCTCTGCGCCGATATCCTTGATCGAATTGCCGACCTTGCGATGGGCGGCCACGAGCTGGTCCTTGGTTACGCCCCAGCGCTTCATCCAGTATTCCACCTGGTGGCGTTCCCGGGGGTCGAGCCGGTCCTCATCGCGAAAGTCGCGCTTGCCCTTTGGAATGCCCATGACTGTCTCCTCGGCCCGGCTTGGGGGTAGCCCGAGCCAGCAGGCTTGTCGAGGCGGCGGACCGGGCCAGGATTTACGAAAGAGCTCTGATGACCGACCCTGATCTGGAGGCGATGGCACAGGACGAACTGGCGCGCGGCATGACCCTGACCTGGCGCGACCTGTCCAAGGTGATTCCCTGGGGCGATACTTTCGAGGGTATTTCGCCGGCCGGTCGCAATGTTGAAGTCGAACGCAACTACCTCTGGGCTGCGGATCCCGGTGGCGACATCCTTTGCGAGGTGGCCGTCTATGGTGGTGCTTCGCGCTACGATAAGGGTGCTCGCGCGAGGGGCGTTATTTCTCGCAAGGGATAGCAAGCGAGGGCGTTCACAAGATCGCCGGTTGCGTTAACCATCCTACACGCCATCATGGCCGCGACGCATTGCAGGGAGGGTGGGGTGTACCAGTCGGAGTTTCCGGTAGAGCAGCCCGTGCCTGTGTTCGATCCGACCTTGCTGGTCGGGCTGATCCTTGCCGCCCTCTTGATCGCCGGCCTGGCGTTCGCCGCCGGCCGATTGCTGGGGCGGCGGGACCGGCGCGGCGTAGATACCAACGTCCCGAAGATCATCCACGATGCGATCAAGGCCCGTTGTGTCGCCGCCAGCAGCGCGCCCTCGGGAGAACTGCTGCAGAAGACCCAGGAACTGATCGAGGAAATGGAGGCCCGTATCGGGCCGCTGCTCCGCTTCGGGGGACCGTGCGCCAAGGCTCTCGCTTCGCTGCGGAAGGCGCTGGAAGACAAGGCACCTCCGGAAGACAAGCCGCACAAGCCTGATTCCGGCGGCCATGGACACGGGTCCCACAAGCCCGAGCCCAAGGCGCATGGCGAGGCCGAGGCCCATCCGGAGGGGCATCCCGGTCACGGAACTGGTTGCAAGTGCGAGGCCTGTCTGGTGATTGCGATCGGCCATGCCGCCCCGGGCCTGTCCATTGTCGGGCCCAGGGTCGGAGCCCAGACGGTCGTGATCACGCCGCCGCCAGCCCCCGCGCCGCCGCCGGCCGACAAGCCCGCAGATCACAAGCCCCATGATCACAAGCCCGAAGAGCCCAAGCTGCTCAGTCACAAGGACTATAGCCGGCAGGTTCGCATGGCCGTGATCGACGTCTCGGACTTCTGGAGCCGGGGGGATTGCCTGAAGGAGTTGCAGGCCTGCCAGTCGGCGCTGAATGCGACCCTGCCTTTCCGGGGCGATGGCAGTGACGGGGAGGGGCGCCGTTCCGGCGAGCGGGCCGAGTAGCGTCTGCACAACCAGCAGGCGAAACCGGGTCTTTCCGTTTAGCCTGCCGGGCCGGCGTTGAGCTTTCGCTGAGCGGCGTGCCACATCGAGGCGCAGGAAAATGAGCTGGATCCGATTCGGGTCCAGCGGACTGCATTTGGGATTGGCGAAAGGTCGTCCTCAGAATGGCGATCACGCCCGGGAGGACGAAAGGGAATGGGTCATGACCGCAACGGTCTCTCCCCTGACGGCAGTGTCTGAGGCCCCCGAGGACGCTTTGAGCCTCGCGGACTATCTGCCCTATCAGCTGTCGACGGCGGCCAGCGCCGTCAGCCGGCTGATCGCTCGCGCCTATGAAGACCGGTTTGGGCTGACCATCCCGCAGTGGCGGTTGATGTCGGTCCTGGCCGAAGGCGGCTTGACCCAGCACGCCGCCGTGACCCGTACCGCCATGGACAAGGTCCGGGTGAGCCGGGCGGCGCAGGATCTGGTCGAGCGCAGGCTCGTGGCCCGCACGACGGTGCGCGCCGACCGCCGCTCGCACCGGATGGAGCTCACGGCCGCCGGCCGCCGTCTGTTTGCCGAGATTGCGCCCCTGGCCCGGGCCTATGAGGCGGCGCTGCTGTCCGGACTGGCCCCCAACGAGGTCGTTGGTCTGAAGCGTCTGCTGTCGCGCCTCGAGGCTGCGGCCACCCAGTTGGCCGGGGGCGAGACTATTGTTCCGTAAAGTCCCGGGCCCGGTAGACGGCCCGGGCGATGGCGCGGGCCAGACAGTCAGCCGCAGCTGAGCCCAGCCTTGTAATGTCGACCGGCCGCGTCGGTCCCGCACCAAGGGCGACGGCACCGGATGCTACCGCAAACACGACGTCGCCGTCGAAGGTGGTATGGGCAGGACGAACGGCGCGGCCCATGCCGTCGTGCGCCATCATCGCGACACGCTTGGCTTCGGCGGTGGTCAGGTCGGCGGTGACGGCGACAATGGCGAGGGTGGTATTGGCCCCGGCCCGCAAGCGACCGGCTGCGCCCAGCTTTGTGTCGTCGGGGAGCGGATCGGTCGCGCTTGTCGGCCCGGACGGCACCTTGCCGCCGAACTCGCCGTCGATTTCGAAGGGCCAGGCCCAGAAGGTCGCTCCGTCCGGCATATAGACGGAGCCGACCGGATTGGCGGCCACCAGGGCCCCGACGACCAGACCGCCCCCAAGGTCGATCGAGGCGGATCCCAACCCGCCCTTGACCAGTCCTGCCATGGCCCCGCGTCCAGCGCCCACTGCACCGAGCTCGAACTGATCGGAGGCCGCCTTGACGGCTGCAATGCCGAGGGCGCGATAGGGCGGATCAAGGCCCCAGGCCTTGTCGCCCCCGTTACCGAGGTCATGCAGCACGGCGCCCGGAACGATCGGGATGGCCGGCGAGCCCGCAGCCAGGCGCACCCCGACTTCGCGGACAGACAGGGCGCTGGCCACGCCGTCGGCGGCCCCGAGCCCGAAGACCGAGCCGCCGGAGAGGCAGATGGCATGGGCCCGGCTGAAGCTGTTCTCCGGTGACAGGGTCTCGGTTTCGCGGACGCCGGGGCCGCCGCCGCGCACATCGACCGCCGCGCTCCAGCCCTCGGGGCACAGCAGCACGGTGACGCCAGACCGTACGCAGTCGTCCTGGGCCGAGCCCACGGTCAGGCCGGCGACGTCGGTGATCAGATTGCGGGGGCCGGGACGCGGCATACGGGAATCTCCTGTGTACCGAGACCCTAGCCCGCCCGTCTCGGCACTGGAATTCAGACTCGGTGCCTGCTAGAGAGACGGCCCTTCGCGCGATGCGAAGTTTGCGGGCGTGGTGAAACTGGTAGACGCGCCGGACTCAAAATCCGGTTCCGAAAGGAGTGTCGGTTCGACCCCGACCGCCCGCACCATATCCTTTAAATTCCTTGGCAGAGACGGGTTCGCGTCGCGGGCCCCAGTCCACGGCGATAGGTGCCGGCAGAGCCAAGCGCTCATTTTTGGAGCGTTCGTCGCTGTCCCGGTGGTTGAGCGGCGCAGTGCACGGGCAATCACGGCCAAGCCGCGCCTCCTGACATTTTGAGCGCAGCCCCGCAGCGGAAAACCGCGTGTCATGGGCCGTCAGTCTTCGGAGCAATCCGGCTATGTCCGGCGCCTCCCCGCCGCGACGCGCCGCTCGAGATGAATGGGGATAGTCTTGATCAAGTCACTGAGTTTCCGTCTGGGTGCCCGGCCTCGTCTGCGCCTTGCCCTGCTGTCGGCCACGGTCCTGGCCGTCGCGACGCCGGTTCTGGCCCAGGAAGCCTCATCCAGCGAAGTCGATCGCGTGGTGGTCACCGGAAAGCGCGTATCCGAGGCCAGCGTTGCCATCGGCACCGACCACGCCACGGCGACGGTCTCGATCACCCGCGAAGCCCTGCTGTCGGCCCCGGCCGGGGTCACGGGTCTGAAAATGCTCGAGAGTCTGCCGGGTTTCAATGTTCAGGCCAATGACGCACTGGGCATGTACGAGTTCGGCAACTCGGTTTCGGTCCGGGCCTTCAACTTCCAGCAGATCGGTTTCCTGCTGGACGATATCCCGATGGGACGCAGCGACCAGTTCGGCGGTAGCCCGATCTATCGCTATGTGGACAACGAGAACCTGTTGCGGGTCACGGCTTCGGCAGGGGCCGGGGACGTTGCCCTGCCCAGCTATGCTTCGCTGGGACCTATCGTCGACTATTTCACCCAGGCCCCCAGCGAGGACGCCGGCGGCTTTGCCAGCTACACGCGCGGCAGCGACGCGCTCAAGCGCACCTTCCTGCAGCTCGAGAGCGGCAAGGTTGGACCCTTTTCGGGCTATGTCAGCGGTTCATGGATCGAGGGCGACCTGTGGCGCGGCCCGGGCACCATCGACCGCAAGCACTATGAGGGCAAGCTGCGCTGGGACATGGGCGAAGACAGCAGCCTGACCTTCCAGACCGTCCACAACGACTATTACGACTACGACTCGCCGTCGATCACCAAGGCCCAGTATGACGGTCGCGCCAATGACCTCTTCGGTCGTTCGGGCCGCGATTTTGCCTATCTGGGCTATGTGCCTGTATTGGCACCGTCCACGGCGGGCGTCCCGTTCTCCAACGCCAACTACAACCAGTACTACAAGTTTGCGGTCAACAAGCGGAAGGACCACCTCTACGGCCTGACCTTAAAGACCGCTATCGGCGACGACATCGACCTGACTTCGACGGCCTATTACGAAGACAAGGGCGGATACGGCGTCTCGCCCGAGGCCTATGCGACCTCGCTGACCAGCTACAATAACGAGCGGCTGATCGTGGCCGGCCTGACCGCGCCGAAGGGTTTGCAGTACGGCCTGTCCGGCGTCGACGGCACGCGCAAGGGCATCACCGCCAAGGGCGACTGGCATCTGGGGATCAATACGATCTCGGCCGGCGTCTGGCTGGAAGACGACGACTATCACCGCACCCAGGCGCGCTACAATGTCGAGAACGGCAATCCCGACGGCACCCCGCTGCTGAACGAACCTGTTCACCTGCAGCGGAACTATGTCTCGACCCGCCAGACCGTCCAGATGTTCCTGAAGGACACCGTCAGCCTGCTGGACAGTGACCTCAAGCTCGAACTCGGCTTCAAGACCCTGGATGTCGACTACAAGATCAGCGGCTATCGCAACCCGGCCGACTACATCAACAGCCGCAAGCCGACGATCAAGACCAACTGGTCCGACAGCTTCCTGCCGCAGGTGGGCCTGGTCTATTCGGTGGGGCCACGCGACCAGGTCTTCGCGTCCTACTCCGAAAACATGGCCCTGCCGCGCGGTGCCGATGACGTTCTGTCGGCCGCCAGCCCGACGGTGACACCGCCCAAGGCCGAAACCTCGACCAATCTGGAGCTCGGCTATCGCGCCAACCGGCCGACCTTCAACGCTTCGCTGGTCGTCTACAAGACCGAGTTCAAGAACCGGCTACAGCAGTTCAACAGCATCGTGCCGGGCAGCACCACGGTGGAGAGCTTCTTCCAGAATGTCGGTGCGGTTGAGGCCTCGGGCGTCGAGTTCAGCGGCCAGTGGAAACCTGAACTGCTGGACGGCAAGGTCTATTTCAACACCAACGTCTCGTACAACAAGTCCGAGTTCCAGGATAACGTCCTGAATTACCGGGCCAGCGCCTCAGCCGCTCCGGTTACCCTGTCGATCAAGGGCAAGCAGGTTCCTGACTTTCCCGAGTGGATCTTCCAGGGCGGTGTCACGGTGGAGCCGACCGACGGTCTGGTTTTCAACCTTTCGGGGCGTCTGATCGACGACCGCTTCACCAACTTCGTCAATACCGAGCATACGGCCGGCTACATGATCTGGAACGCCTATGTCGATATGGGTGAAGGCTTCGGGTTCGGGCCGTTCGAGCAGGTCAAGGCCCGGGTCAATGTCGACAACATCTTCGACACGGACTATCTGGGCACGATCGGAACGACGGTGAACACCCTGGCGACCTTCCGTCCGGGTTCGCACAGGACCATCCAGTTCACCCTTTCGGCCGACTTCTAGCGAGATCGGTCCGCGGCAGGAGCAGCCTCGCGGTGCGGGGCCGCTCCTGACGTTGCCTCGGGCTTGGCGTCAAACCTCGCCGAACAGGCGCTCGCAGCCCGTTCCCGCGAGAACGTCGTCCAGGGCCGTGCGGTCGTCGTGCGAAAGCTCGCCATAGGTCTCCCTGAGCCATCCCAGGCATTTGGCCTGGTAGGGGAAGGTCGGCTGCGCCCAGGGTCGGCCGTCGATCTCGGTTTCGAACTGCGGCAGGCCGGTCATCGTCGCCCGGGCATTGGCCAGCAGGAACGGCACATAGACCCGGCCGATCTCGCCCAGCAGGGGGCTCAGCATCGCCTTCAGCTGATCCCGGGGCGTCCAGACGGCCGTGTCGGGTTCCAGACCGGACAGATCCTCGACACGATCCAGCCAGGCCCGAACCCGGCGGGAATGCTTCTGGGTGATGGCGGCGGACGTCGGCTCGATGATCGCCAGTTGGGTCAGCTGGCCGTAGATTGCGAAATCAGCTGCGGAGGGCCGTGTGCCCAGCACATAGCCCTGCTGCGCAATCACGGTGTCGAGCGCGTCGATGGCGCGTTCGTAGCTTTGTTCGATAGTCGCAGCGGTGGTGGCGTTGGATCCAACGACGTAAAGCCGGTCAATCTGCCGCTTCGAGATTTCTGCCGAAGCGCGGCCGGCGATTTCGTCCGGGATGACCGGACTGTTCCAGAACACCAGCATGGGGCCGGCATTTTCGATGTCGGCCGGGTGTGCCCACCGAAAGTGGAACATCGCCTTGGTCAGCCATTCGTCGGCATAGTCCTCGATCAGATCGCCGAGGAAGCGGGTCACCGGATCGCCCGGCAGAACCGAGCGGCCGGCATGGTCGCCCTCAAGCCGGCGGATGATCGGGGTCGAGTCCGTCACCGCCTCGTAGCCGTCGTCTTTCGGGAAGTAGAAGGTCGGCAGCAGCTTGACCTTGGGCTCCGGAAATCCGGCCGGTGGCGTGCGATGACTGCCCCAGTGGATGGCATAGGGGATCCGGCGATACCGCAGCAGGGCCAGCATCTTGCGGGTGTAGGGCGAGCCGGCCGCGCCGAGCAGCGCCAGCGGCTGGGCTTGGGTCGTTACCATGGGCGTCCTTCCATCCAGGGGCCGTTTCGTTCGTTCTGCGAAACTTATGGCACAATGAATGTCAGGAAGGCCTGAAGGTCAACCGCCCGTCAGTCGGGGAGGCGGTCTCCGCGGTGCAGCGGGTCGGGCAGCGGATCGCCGGTTTTCACGAACTGCAGCGAAACCGAGTTGATGCAGTAGCGCAGGCGCGTCGGGGGCGGGCCGTCCGGGAACACATGGCCCTGATGGCTGCCGCAGCGGGCGCAGACCGTTTCGATACGGACCATGCCGTAGGAGGTGTCCTTGATCGCGCCGACATGGCGCTCCTCATAGGGCGCGTAGAAGCTGGGCCAGCCGGTGCCGCTTTCAAACTTGGTCTGATGCCGAAACAGGGGCAGTCCGCACATCCGGCAGCAATAGACCCCGGTATTCTTCTCGCCCAGAAGGCCACCGCAGAACGGAGCCTCCGTCCCGTGGTGCAGCAGAACCCGAGCTTCTTCGGCCGTGAGGTCGGCTTCCAGGCGTTCGCGTTCGGCCTCGGTGGGCGGGGTCAGGTCGAAGCCTGACGACGAAGGGGCGGCGGTGTCGGTCATGTTCATAATGTAGGACGTCCGGGTGCGATGCGGTAGACGCAACGCGAGATCAAGCGGGCGTCGACGGCGATTCCGCAGAACAGCCCTGAGCCTGGCGTGAGGATTTTACGATGACTGTTGCCGTGGCCTTCCTGCAACCGGACTGGGCCGACTGGGAGGCCGGGGCTGTTCTGGCGCTGTTGCGGCGCGAATTCGGCGTCCAGATCGAGATCGCCACCCCGGACGGCGAGCCCGTGACGTCCATCGGCGGTGTTCTGGCCGCGGCCGACTACCGCTTTGATGACCCCGTGCTGGCCGATGCCGATGTGTTCCTGCTGATCGGGTCGGATGCCTGGATCGCCTATGACGGTCCGGCCGTCTTTGCCCTGCTGCGCCAGAGCCTGGCTGACGGCAAGATCGTCGGTGCGATCTGCGCCGGAACGGTTGCCGCCGCACGGGCCCGCCTGTTCGAAGGTCGGGCCCATACCTCCAACGGTCTGGAATGGCTGCAGGCCCAGGCTCCGACCTACGGGGCTGAGGCCCTCTATCTGGACAGCCCCCGGGCTGTCTCCAGCGACCGGCTGGTCAGTGCGTCGGGCCTGGCCCCCGTCAGTTTCGCGGCCGCCGTGGCGCGCCTGATCGCGCCCGAGGCCGTGGTCCAGATCGCAGAGTATGAATCCCTGTTCGCCCGGGAGTTTGCCGGATAGCGGCAGCGTCTTGCTGGCATAAACCTTCAGGTTGAGTTTTGTCCCCGTTCTGCTATCCTGGGTCGTCGCACATCCTGGCCGCGACAATGATCCGTCAGAGCGGGGCTGCCATGGCCAATCCCTTTCCAAACGGGCCCGGAACCGTTGAGGCTGCGGGCAGGCTCAATATCCGGCTGGGAAAGCCGCGAAGGCAGTCGCCGCGTGCGGGCGGGATCGAGGCGGGCGTTCGCTTCGCCATCCGGGGCTCAGTCGCCGGCGAAGAGGTCCAGGGCGTCAGCCAGTGGTTCGAGCTCGACGGCGGCCAGTTCGTCTGGGCCGGTGCCTGCCGCGACTTCCAGCGTCTGGCCGACGGCGAGGACGATGATCGTCCCCCGCGCAGACATCTGGGGGACTATGCCCCGCCAGTTTTCACGACGGCCACCGGGATCCGGCACAAGGTCCAGGGCTTGCGACCGCAGGGTCTTGAGGGCCTGATTGTCCATTTTGATGCCTATCGCATTCGCCAGGCAGGCAATGGGGCGGAGGATTCCGACCGGCGCAGCCTCGACATGATGCGCTCGGCGCAGGCGAACGGTTTCCACTACGGCGAGATCAGTCGAACCGGGACGATCTTTCTGGCCGAGGGTTTCGAATGGGGCGAATGGGGGTCGCACGCCGGTCAGAGCCAGTGTCCCGTCACTGGTCGACCGGGCGTTTCGCGCTACTATGTCGGCTTCGAGATGAACAATCCGGGGCGCCTTTTTGAGGCCCAGGAGGACGGGGTATTCTGTCCCTGGTTCAATGCCGTCCGCGATGCGAACGGCGAGGTGGTCCTCGATGTGCGGGGGCGCTGCACCCGCCGCTCGGCGAATGATGAGTGGTACAGCGTCGATGAGGTGCGCAAGGTCGCAGCGGACGGCAACATCAAGGCCGGGATCTATCTGCCCTACAGTCATGAGCAGTTCGAGGCCCTGACCCGGCTCTGCCTCTATCTGGCCAGGACCTTCCCCGCGACCTTCAGCCTGGATCGGGTGTTCGGACACGACGAGGTTGCACCGAAGCGCAAGAATGATCCGGGCGGAGCCCTCGCTGACCCCGCCCGTCTGATGACGATGCCCCAGTTCAGGGACTGGCTGAAAAGCCTTACTTGAGCGCGGCGGCCCCGGCACGGGCCACCTGTCCGTCCTGGGCCCCGGTTCCGCCCGAGACCCCGATCGCCCCGATGATCCGGTTCTCCACGATCAGCAGCTCACCGCCCTCGATCGCCAGGGCCCCCGTGAAGATCGCGTTCAGGGTGCCGCTCTTGACCGCCTCCTGGAAGATGCTGGTCGGGCGGCGGAAGTTGGCTGCGGTCTCGGCCTTGCGCCGCGCCACGTCATTGGAGCCGTACTGGGTGCCGTCCATCTTCTGGCTCAGGACCAGGGCTCCGTTCGGCTCGACGACGGTGATGACCATGCTCCAGCCATTCTTGCGGGCCTCGGCTTCGGCGGCGGCTGCGGCTGTCCGGGCCTCGGCTAGGGTCACGGAGCGGCCATAGGGCGGATAGACCGGTGGCGCGGCCGGGGCCGGCGTCGTGGCGGGTCCCGGCGCGGTCTGGGCCATGGCCGGTGAGGCGGCGGCCAGGGTCAGGGCAAGGATCAGGGCTTTGCAGCGGGTCATGGTAGCGGCCTCCAGGCGGCGGGTCAGGGCAGGGTGATGGCGTCGTTGAGGGCGGTGATCTGTGCCTGTCCGGTGACGATACGCACGCGCAGGCCCGATGTCTTGACGCCGCCGGGGATCTTCAACCGGACGCTCGCCACCTTCGGCTGCAGGTCGGTAGGGTCCTTCAGGGCAGGCACCGGTGCGGTGTCCAGCACCATGCCCGTTCCGTCCTCCAGTTGCAGCCGTGCGGCCAGGCTGGCCTGGGCTCCGAGGCTGTGGACCCTGACCTGGAGCGACCGGCCCTTGATGGTCGCATCGCCGCGCCCGATCCCGAGGTCGGCGCGCCCGGCAGGATCATCGCCCGGGGTGGCCAGGGCCATGTCCACCACCGTCGTCTGGCGCGGGGCCAGGGTCAGGGTCACAGACTTCGCCCGCTCGAAAGCGACCGAACGGGTCTCGGCCGCGCCGTCGAGACGATCGTCGCCATCCGTGTCGAGGCCCTGGGTCAGCCGCCACTGGCCGGGTGCCACAGACCAGCCGGTCATGGTGGCGACGACAGGCCGGTCGGTGAGGTTATAGGCCACCACCTTGAACGCCTCGGGACCGGCGGGCCGGACCAGGATGGCGACGTCCTCGGCCCTTGCCCCGCCTTCGAAGCGCCAGCTGACCGTATGGCCCGGTGTCATCTGGCCGCGCTTGTTGGCGATTCCGCCCAGCCGTGAGCGCTGCAGCGTGTCGCTGGGGATCTCCACCCGATCCGACCACCAGTGGCCCTCGGTGTGCATGTACATGTGCTGGGCCGCCCACTGGATGTCGTCGGCATAGAGGCTTTCCAGATGCCGCTTGTCGCCCGTCAGGGTCCAGGCGGCGTAGCGCTCGAGCGGACTGCCCTTGCCGGAGGCCTTGAGGATCGCCTCGCGGTTGGTGACATCCAGCTTCAGGGCCGCCAGGGCGTTTTCGTTGATGTCACCCAGCGACTTCAGGCCGTTCTTGCTGATCCGCCATTCCAGCGGCTTCAGATAGCGGGTGTCGCCGGTGAGCTTCCAGGCCGCCCAGAAGATCTGGAACGGACCGCTGGCCCCCGAGCCCTGGAGGACCGTCCCGCCGCGTTCGGCATCCGTCGGCCAGTGGATTTCATTGGGGTAGGAGCCGTCGGCCTTCACATGGGCCAGGTAGCCGTCGGCCAGACCCGTCACGATGCCGCGCGCCGTCGGATCGCGATTGTAGTCGCCGATCAGGATAGCCGGATGCACCACCCCAAACGAATAGGGCTTCTGCCACTCCCAGGGGCCTTCGCGGTACGAGAGGGAACCGCTGTACCAGTTGGTATTGAAGTGCAGGTGGCCCGCCTTGTTGGTCGTGATGATCTTCGGCAAGGCCTTGACCGTCGTGAACAGGCGCTCGACCGCAAGGGGATCGCCATAGTCGAGATACATCGCCTCGCTGTTGGAATTGATGCCCTCCTCATAGGCGTGCAACTCGTCGGTGGCGATCGTCGACAGGCCGTCGGTGAACATCCCGTTGCGGTACGAGGCGTCGGTCAGCCGGTTGAGCGAGTCGCGAATCTTGTCCGGATCGACCCCCATCAGGGCCACACCCGGCCATTGCTGGGTCAGGTCGCTGTCGTCGGAAATGCCACCGCCGAAGTCGCCATAGTCGACCTGGCGCTCGTCGATCCACCAGGTGATGAACTGGCTGACCAGCTTGAGGTTCTCGGTCTGGCGGAAGGCCCACAGCGGGGTTCTATCCTTGGGGACAGGCTGCTCGAAGGCCGGCCAGCCCTGGCTGCCATAGGTGATGTCGCCCCAGTATTCGCGGCCGATGCGGTTGTCGGGATCGACCTTCAGCAGATCGCTGATGTCGGCATAGAGCCGCCGGTAGAGGCCCTGGCGCTTAGAGGTGGTGTGCTCCTCCACCAGGAAGGCCCAGTTGTCCTTCACCTGGTTCAGGCGGTCGGTGACGTGCTCGCGTTTGGCGAGGTCGCGGTCATTCAGCACCAGGCGGATCTTCGTCCCGTCCAGGGCCCGGGGACCAAATGCGATGCTGTCGGCCGCCAGGGTCAGGTGCAGGCTGTCGGCGGTCAGGATGCGGTCGCGCAGGTCGAGCCAGACGGTGCGGGCCTCGCCCGGTTTCACCGAGACGCTGACATCGATCATGTTGCGGCCCGGCCAGATCGGATCCTTGATCTGGATGTTCAGCGGGATCAGGGCCCCGTCGGCCGTTCCGGGCAGGGGCGGCAGGTCGATGGCGATTCCGTCGAGGCCGTCGCGGGCATTTTCCCAGCCATAGGCCCAGTTGCGCGCTAGGGCCTGGGCGGGCGGGGCGTCGCCGAAACCCGAGGGGATCAGGACGTGGACGATCGGTAGGCCTTCGGTTTCAAGGTCTGCGACCGGCCGCTTGCGGACCGGCGCGCCCTCCGGCAGGGCCACTACGGTCGCCCGCTCCCCGGCTGGATAGCGACCGGCGATATAGGCGTTGAGGTCCCGGAGATTGAGATAGTCTGGTGCCGCATCGGCGCGGACCGTATAGCTCATCCTGAACGCGTCCTTCGGCTCGTCGCCGGCGCTGACATTATAGGCCCAGAGCTCCTGGATCGGGGTTTCCTGGGCTGTGTTGGTAAAGGTCAGGGTGCCGCCCTGCAGGGGCTTGTCCAGCGCCAGCACCGTGCGGGCCTGATCCTTTGGCCGGGTCGCGACCCGGGTTGTCGCGCCACCGCCCGGGGTCCAGGTCAGGTCACCATAGGCCGGGCCCTGGATCTCGATCCGGTTGACCGGTTCGTCGGGCAGGGACAGCCGCAGGGCCTTGCCGCCCTCGACATAGACGTTCCAGTCCGGGAGCGGGAAATAGTCGTTGCGGCCTTCCAGCCGTGAGCGGTTGTAGACGCCCGGCCAAGTCGTCTCGGAGATCCCGTCATTGGCCCGCCACATCCATTGCTTGAGGTCCCTGGCGTCCGTGACCTCGACCTTGCGGATCTTGGTTGACGGGGCCGGGAGATAGGGCGGCAGGTCGCCCGGACGGTTCCAGCCGTAACGCAGCCGCCAGGCGCTGCGAGTCGCCGCATCGGCCAGGCTGGCGACGGGAGCCGGGGTCAGGGCGGGGGCATGGCGGGCAAGGGCGGCTACGGCCTCGGCGTCGAGCGCTCGATCGTGGATCTTCAGTTCGTCCAGTTCGCCGCCGCGCAGGAAGTTGTAGCGGCTCTGGACCTGGTGGGGCGCGACCACGCGGGCGGCGATGCCGAACTGGTCGAGACCGGTATCATAGACCGCCCGGGTCTCCTTGCGGGCCACGGGCTAGCCGTCGATGAACAGCTGCACGCCACGGGTTTCGTCCCAGCTGAAGGCGATGTGGGTCCACACATCGGCCTTCGGCGGCTTGTCCAGCTTGAATGACACCCGGGTGCGGGCCAGGCCGTTGTCGGTCACGAAGGCATCAAAGCCGTGGCCGTTCCAGTCGATGCGCAGGAAGGCCATGTCCCAGCTGGTGTGGTCGGCAAAGCCCACCCGGAAGATCACGAACGGCGCGACGCCGACCGGATAGCCCGAGCGCCAGAAGAACGAGAGGGTCCCGCGCTGGGCCTGGATGTTGCCGGGCGCGTTCCAGGACACCACGCCGTCGTCGTCGGCATGCAGGCCCTGGCCCAGGGCGCCGTCCGGGATCGGCCTGACCTTGTCGAGAAAATTGGGGGTCGGATCGCCCTGGGCGGTGTCGGCGGCGAGGCCGCGTTCGCCCGAGACGTGGAAGACCAGGGTCGGTTCCGGGAGCGTCGTGGCCTGGGCCGGTCCAGCCACAACGAGGCCGCAGGCCGTTGCCATCAGCAGGGACTTGATCACGCACGCTCCTCCCACAGGACGCAGACGGGCACTGTTCTGGTAACCGGTGTCATGCCCTGACACGAGGTGTAGCGCCGCAGGGTGACGGTTGCAAACAGGCGCTGGCCTGATAACCCGAAGATCGAGAGATCATAAGCCGACGGAGGACGCCGCCATGTTCAGCAAGATCCTGATCGCCAACCGGGGCGAGATCGCGGTTCGGGTGATCAAGACGTGCCGTCGGCTGGGGATTGCGACGGTGGTGGTCTATTCGGACGCCGATGCGGGGTCGCTGGCGGTCGAGAT
>Ga0187845_1000255_pt1 | contig 30789 bp, 29 predicted proteins | sample SpaLakP09_SKY_68_FD_134515 | JGI IMG/M metagenome (GOLD analysis project Ga0187845, IMG submission 134515) | Oligotrophic lake water microbial communities from Sparkling Lake, Wisconsin, USA - SP09_SKY_68 | ecosystem: Environmental > Aquatic > Freshwater > Lake | place: USA: Sparkling Lake... | reverse complement strand
GTGATGTTCCAGTAGTCCACCGCGATCGACACGCTGCGGCCCGGCTCGAACACGACGCCGGCGCTGTACTGGCGCGACTTCTCGGGCTTCAGGCCCGGGCTGGCGAACTGGCGCACGTTGTATTGGATCTCGCACTTCGGATCGGCTTCAAACCCTGGCGGGCAGTCCGGGTCCTTCAAGGCGTTGGCCGTGTTGGTGGTCGACACCGGGCTGTTCACGTCCCACAACGTCGGGGCGCGGAAGCCGGTGCCCGCGGCGGCGCGCAGCACCAGCTCCTTGCTGGGCTGGAAGCGCAAGGTGGCGCGCGGATTGAAGGTGTTGCCGAAGTCGCTGTACTTGTCGTAGCGGGCCGACACACCGGCCTCCCAGCCCTTTGCAAAAGGCATGCTCAGCTCGCCGTACAGGGCCGTGATGGTGCGCGAGGCAATCGTCGTGGGCACCGTGCCCTCGCCGCCGATGTGCTTGCCCGCCGAATAGTCGGCATTCACCGCGCGGTCTTCGGCCTTCTCCTTGCGGGCGCTGGCACCCAGGGCCAGGGCCATATTGCCACCGGCCATTGCGCTCAGCTCGCGGCTGGCCTTGAAGTCGAACTCGGTCGTGGTGCTCTTGGACTCGCGCATCAGGCCGTCAAGCGCCGACTTGGCCCAGGCGGTCTCGCCGGCCGCGTCGCTGGGACCGAACGGGTTGATATTGCCCGAGGCCAGGCCTTCCAGGAAACGGCCCTCATGGACATAGCCCAGATACGACAGCGAGCCCTTGGCGCTCGAGATATTGACGGCGGTGTCGTAGTCCCAGCCGCCTAGCACGCCGTTGGCGCCGAACACGAAACGGCTCTGCGTGTTGGTGTTGTCGTTGATGCGGTTGCCGCGCGGGATGGCGCGCAGGGCCACCTCGGTCATGCCGTCACCATCGGGGTCGAAGTCGGCGGCCGTGTAGCCGAGTTTCAGCAGCAGATCGCGGGGGAAGTACTTGCTGCTGATGGGCATCAGCGGGTGGGCATAGTCTCCCTTGACCGGATCCAGGCTGGTGGCGCCCCAGAAGATGGGCGTCGGTGCGATGCGGCCGATGCTGTGGTTGCGGGCAAATGACGCCTCGGCGAACAGCTGATGGTCCTTGGACACATTGAAGGTCGCGCGGCCGTACAGGTCACCCTTGTCCTGGTCGGGCAGATTGTCCAGCGTGGCGGCGTAGATGAAACGGCAGATGAAGGTGTTGGTGCCGTTGGGCGACTTGCCGGTGGCACGCAGCGTCGTGAAGGTCGGGTCGCACTTCTCGAACTGGCTGCCGATGTTCAGGTTCGTCATGGCACCTGGGCTCACGGCGAACTCAGCCAGGCGGCCGGGGAAGCCGCCGCCCGAGGTTGGGGGGCCGGCGCCCGGGATTTCCTGCACGCCCCGGTTGTAGAACTGCTGCTCGATGGCACGCAGACGCGTATTCTTCTGCACATTGCCGGTGATCAGCACATTGAACTTGTCGCTCAGCAGGTCGCCGAAGCCGACCGCGATGCTGGCGCCTTTTTCGGCGCCACCGATATTGCTCTCGGTGTTGCCGTAGCGCACCGAGATCTCGCCATTGCGGTAGTCACGCTTGGTGATGAAGTTGATCACGCCGGCCACGGCATCGGTGCCGTACACGGCCGAGGCGCCGTCGCGCAGGATTTCAACCCGCTCCAGTGCGGCGAAGGGGATGCTGTTCAGGTCGACGGCCGCGTTGCCGCCGATGCTGCCGAAGGGGTGGTTGGCCAGACGGTGTCCATTCAACAGCACCAGGGTGGAGTTGGGGCCCAGACCGCGCAAGTTGGCGTTGGAGGTGGCATAGCCCGCCCCCTGGGTGGTATCGGAGATCGCGGCGGCGCTGGCCGAGACGCGCTTGAGCAGTTCCTCGACGTTGGTGGCGCCGGACTTCTCGATCTGGTCCCGGGTGATCACGGTCACCGGCAACGCTGTCTCTGACTCCAACCGCTTGATCGACGAGCCTGTCACGGTCACGCGTTCCAGCGTCTGACCTTGTGCCAGTGCAATTTGCGGTGCAGCAAGGCCGGCACCGAGGGCGGCCAGTACGGCAACGCCTATTCTGCTTTTCTTGAACATCAGTGAACTCCTTGTGCAATCGTGGGTGGGACGACGGATGTCCAGCAGCGGGCGGCAAACTCATGATTTGTCGCGCCCGGCCACTTCTACCCGTGGGCCGTGATCTTCGGATTCCGGCATGCGCAAGCAGCATAGGGAATTCCAATGAATGTTGCGCATCAGCAAAAGGGAAAACCCGCCCTTGCTTCGGTTGCTGCTTGACAGCATGTCCGTGCGCAATACGCCCGGCTAGGGCTGCGGGCGAGCCACGATGGGCTGCCACCGAAGCTGCCAGCGAGCGGATTGGGTCAGGAATTCGGGCCGAGCGGGCGCGGCGGGACCGGGCTCAAACCGGCGCCGGTGGCCTCAGGCGAAGGTGAGCAGCAGAAAGGCCAACCAGACCAGCACCATCACCGCCATATCGGTGAGCCTGGCGAAGGCGATGCGCAGATGCAAAGGTCGTGGAGGGCTGTACATAGGGGGAGCTTTGGACGGGAAGAGAAGCCGAACTTCGCAAAGTCCTGCAAAGTCTGCCCGAGCCGGTCATCCTCCGCAAGAGTGATGGCCGCAGGTTGTTGATCAAATTTGTAAGTACCGGTCCCATCGGTTTGCTGCTTGCGTCATTTCAGGGGCAGGTCTTGCGACCCGGCCCCGCTTGGGGTGCGGCGGGCGCCTTGTCAGTCCGCAGCACCGGATAAAGGGCCCAGCGCTCATCCCAGGAACTGTGGCGGCGGGCGAAAAACTCCAACCGTGCCCGTGCATTCTGGGCGAACTCCGGCTCGGCTCGAAGCTTGTCGCGAAAGGCCGCGGCCAGGGCCGGATCGGACGCGAGCTGTTCGCGTGCCACCGCCTCGGCCACATAGGCCTCCATGTACTCCTTGCGCTCGAAGTGATTGTTGAAGAGGCCCCAGGCCAGCAGTGAATCGGGCGCCTGCGGTTCAAGCAAGGCCATCAGCAACAGGGCCTTGGGCTGCGCGATGGGCACGAACAGGGTGCCGGCCGGCAGCGCGCGGCGCTCGGGCGCCCAGGCACCCTGCACGCTCAGGCGCTGCTGGCCCTCGACCGATTGCGGCTCGAAGCGCAGGGTCGTGGCGCGAAAGGCCTCCAGCTCGGTGGCCGGCAGCGCAGTGTCCAGGGTGCGGAACTGGATCTCGTGCAGCCTCAGCTTGGCGGCCACCAGGCCGGCCTGGGCGGCAGGCACCAGATAGCCCGCCAGCGGCGCCTTCACCTGCAGGGCCGGCAGCACCTCGTCCCGCACCGGCATGGTCCAGACCTGCGGTCGGGACTCGTCGTAACGGGTCATGAGGGTGCCGGAGATGTCGGAGGGCCCGCGGTCGTAGGCATAGCCGCGAAAGGCGACCTGCCTTGTCCTTGCGCTGGCCTCGTAGCTCAGCGCGACCTGCTGGCCGGCCAGGGCGGCACTGCGCGCGTCGGCGGCCAGTGCCTGGGCTTGCCAGTCGCCGCCGTGCCGGGCGACCTGCTCCAGCACCGACACGATGGTGTTGCGCGTGACCCGCACGCGCGTCGGGTAATCCTTCCATGAATGTGTTTCAACCAGCATGCCGAAGCGGTTGCGCAGCAGGAAGTAGCCCGACGAGAAGCGCGGCGGGAACACGCTGTCGACGATGCCCGAGCTGGGGTCGTCATCGATGGTGAACGAGGGATAGAAGGGCAGCGGCAGCGAGCCTTGCGCGGCCAGATCGGCGATCACGCCATCGCGAAAAGCCATTCCGGCCGGGCGCAGGCCGGCGTCGCCGCCATGCAGCGGCTCGACCTGGATCGACACGTCATGCTCGAACTGGGCGCCGTCGGTGACGTGCAGATCAATCGTCGCCAGCGGGTCCCATTGATTGACCAGGCGCAGCATGGCCTGCATCTCGGGGCTCTGCGCCTTGGCATAGTCGCGGTTCAGATTGTGGTTCTGCGCCGTCGTGCGCCAGCCCATCTGCTCGGGGCCGCGCTGGTTCGGGCGGTTCCAGCGCCCGAAGCGCTCAAGGCCATCGACATTGAATACCGGCACGAACACCAACACCTGCCTGGCCAGCGCACCCTTGGCGGCGCGGCCCTGCAGGATCTCGCGCAGGGCCAGAAAGCCGGCGTCCTTGCCATCGATCTCGCCGGCGTGGATGCCGCCCTGTATCAACACCGCCGGCAGGTTCTGGCGCCGCTTCTCGGCCGGATGGAGGGCGCCGCTATGCGAGGCGATCAGCGCCAGCATCGGCCGGCCCTCGGGCGTGCGGCCGAACTCGGTGCAGCGCACGGCGCGCGGATAGGCATTCTGGAACTCGGTGCAGAGCCGCTGCACCTCTTCATAGCGGCCCGTGGTCCGGAAGCCCGAGCGCTCGGCGCCGGTGCTCAGTGCAGGCGGCTCGACGGCCCGGCTGGTGGCGGTCATGGCGAGGCTGACGACCAGAAGTGCGAGGCGGGCCGGTGGCTGCATGGGCGGTGTCCTTGTGACGAGTCGCCGCGCATGCTACCGGCCTTTGACCAGCCTCAATCCGCTCGTTTACCCCGCGCCCGACTGACCTCGAAAGCCGTCAGCGGCGAGGCCGTATTGCCCCATTGCTGGCGCACATGGCTGGCGACGGCGGCAATCTCGGCATCGCTCAGTGCCACCGCGAACGGCGGCATGCCGAAGGGCCGCGGATGGGCCTCGGTGGCTGGCGCAAAACCGCCTTGCAGGATGATGCGCAGTACGTTGACGCCGGGCTCCAGCGTCACCGCACGGTTGCCGGCCAGCGCCGGATAGATGCCGGGCTCGCCATGGCCCTGCTTACCGTGGCAGCTGGCGCAGTGCTGTGCATAGACGTCGGCGCCGAGGCGCTGCCCAGGTATCGCGGCCACGGCCTTGGGCCGTATCGGCGGCTGCTGGGGCAGGGCTTTCAGATAGCTGGCCATGGCACGCAGATCGGGGTCGCTGAGGTACTGCGTGCTGCCGCGCACGACCTCGCTCATCGGCCCGGACACGCTGGCGCCGCGCGCCACACCGGTCTTGAACAGGCTGACGATTTCGCCCAGCTCCCAATGCGCGACACTGGCCTGGGCGGTGTCGGCCAGTGAGGGGGCGTACCAGCCCTGCATCGGTATAAGCCCGCCGCCCAGGCCGGACTCGCTGGCGCCCCAGCTGTTGCGCGCGGCGTGGCAGGCATTGCAATGGCCCAGGCCCTGCACCAGATAGGCACCGCGGTTCCAGGCCACGCTTTGCGTCGCTTCGTTCTGATGCACGCCGGGACGGAAGTACAGCGCCCGCCACACGGCCAGCGCGGCCTGGGTGTTGTAGGGGAAGCGCAGTTCGTGGGCGGGCGCGGCTTGCCGCACCGCCGGCAGGCTTTGCAAGAAGGCATAGAGCGCGTCGGCATCGCTGCGGTTTACCTTGGTGTAATTGGCATAGGGGAAGGCCGGGTAGAGCAGGCGGCCGTCCCTGCCGCGGCCGTTGTGCAGCGCGCGCCAGAACTCGTCGGCCGACCAGTTGCCCAGGCCGGTGGCCGGGTCCGGCGTCAGATTGCCGGCGAACAGGGTGCCGAACGGTGTGTCTATGCCCTTGCCCCCGGCATAGAGCGCACCACCGCGGGCGGTATGGCAGGCCGCGCAGTTGCCGGCCCGGGCCAGGTATTCGCCGCGGCGGATCTGCTCGGCATTGGGTGCGGCGGCGGGCCTGTTGGCCAAGTCGGTGAGGCCGGTCAAGGGCGATTCGTCGCGCACATTCAGTGCCCAGACCAGGGCGACCGCGGCCACGCCGGCGGCCAGCAGCGCCAAGCTGAACTTCATGACGCGGCTCATGGCTTCCCCATGGCGGCCTGAGGCACACCGCCGCAGCTGAGCGGCAGCGGCACCGGCAGCTCGCTCACCGCCTTGGACGCAGCCGGCAGTGGCTGGGCGGCCAGCCATTGCGATACCGCGGCAATGTCGTCCAGGCTCAAGGCCTTGGCGATGTCGCCCATGCAGTCGGGCGCGTGGGCGCGGCGCTGGCCGGATTTCCAGGCGCCCATTTGGCCGTTCAGATAGTCACGCGGCAGGCCCAGCAGGCCTGGAACCGACGGCGCCAGGCCGGTGAGCTTGGCCCCATGGCATTGCACACAGGCCGGCAGCTTGAGTGTGGCATCGCCGTGAAGGGCCAGGTCTTGGCCGCGCCGCAGCTGGGCGGGACTGGCGTTGCCGGGCGGCGGTGCGGCATAGGGCAGGTCCAGCGCGGCGAAATGCTCGGCGATCTCGCGCAGATAGGCGTCCGACAGCGGTGCCACCAGCTCGTCCATCAGGCCGTAGTGGCGACGGCCGTCGCGGAAGTTCAGCAACTGGTTGTACAGATAGCCGGCCGGCTTGCCGGCGATGCGCGGGTAGTAACCATCGGGCGCGGCGCGGCCCTGCTTGCCATGGCAGGTGGTGCAGGCCTGCACGCGCTGGGCCATGTTGTCCTCGATCCTGGCGGGCGTGGACGGCTGAGCCGGGGAGAATGCGGCCAGCAGGGCCAGGCTCAGGGCTGCCAGTGACTGGCGTGGGCGATTGAAGAGGTTCACCGCGCCACTATGCCCGAGCCCGCTGGCGCGCGACAGCGCCAGTTGGCTGCAAAAACCACCGGATCAGTCGTGCGCCGCTTCGCTGTCCCAGGGCAGCACGACGACGTTGCCGATCTGCCGGCCCTGCTCGACCATCTCGTGGGCGGCGACGGTCTGCTCCAGTGGCAAGCGTGCCGCCACCTGGTGCTGCAGCCAGCCCTCGGCGATGGCCTGATGCACGCCGGCGATGCCGGCCGCCCGCTGCGCCGGCGTCAGCTCGTAGACGATGAAAAAGCGCAGGCTCAGACCATGGACCAGATAGTCGTTCAGTGGCATCCGGGCCTGCCAGTCGTCCGAGCCATAGACGGTGACCCGGCCCTGGGGCACGACCAGGCGGGTGTAGAGCCCGGCATTGGCGCTGAGGTTTACCTCGATGATGCGATCGACGCCGCGCCCGCCGGTCAGCTCGGCCAGGCGGGCGACCAGATCCTCGCTCTTGTAGTCGATCGCTGCCTCGGCGCCGGCGGCCAGAGCATGGCGGGCCTTGTCGGCCGAACTGACGGTGGCGATCACCCGCGCCCCGGCCCGGGCGGCGAACTGCACCGCGTAGTGGCCCACCGCGCCGGCCCCGCCCTGGATCAGCAAGGTTTGCCCGGCCACCGGGCCCTCGCCGTACACGGCTTCCCACGCGGTCAAGGCGGGTATGCCCAGGCAGGCGGCCGCGGCAAAGCCCAGGCCTTCGGGCATGGGCACGGCCAGCATGGCCGGCACGACGATGTACTCGGCCGCTGTGCCCTGGGGACGCCGCCACTGTGCGTTGTAGAGCCAGACGCGCTGACCCAGCCGCCCGGCCGGCACGCCCTCGCCTAGCGCATCGACGATACCGGCGCCGTCACTGTGCGGAATCACCTCCGGGTGCCGTATCTGCACGCCGCGACGGGCCTTCACGTCGGACGGATTGACGCCCGAGGCCAGCACCTTGACCCGCAACTCGCCGGGCCCGGGCGTGGGCAGCGGTAGCTGCAGGAGTTCCAGTACCTCGCGGGCGGGGCCGGTGCGCCGGTACTGGATGGCGCGCATCGTGGGGGTGTGGGTGCTCATGGGTGAGGTTCCTGCTGTCGTTTCGGGGTGATAGACCGCGGGCTGCGCTCAAGGGCGGGCGCGGCCCTAAACTTTGTCGACTTCCCGGCCTTCCTGACTGCAAGGCCGGTGCAAGCCGAGGGCGCAAGCCTCGCACGGTCCGCCGGCGCTGGGAAGTACGCACAATCTTCTGCCTCAGTATCAAAACGGACACCATGGACGAGCTCAGCACCGCCGCCCCCGCCTGGAAAGCCTGCGCCGTATCGACCACCCTGGAGGTGGTCGGCGGGCGCTGGAAGGCGGTGATCCTGTTCTATCTGCTCGGGGGGACGCGCCGCTTCAGCGAGATCCAGCGCTACCTGCCCGGCGTCACCCAGCGCGTGCTGACGATGCAGCTGCGCGAGCTGGAGGCCGATGGCGTATTGGAGCGCGTGGTCTTTCTCGAGGTGCCGCCCCGTGTCGACTATTCGTTGACAGAGTTCGGCCGCAGCCTGCAGCCTGTGCTGCTGAGTCTGCGTGACTGGGGCGAACGGCATCGCAACGAGGTCGCGGCGCTGGTCGAGACGCGGGCTCAGCCGGCCTGAGCGCCGGCCAGCCTGCCAAGCACCGCCACGGCCTGCCCGATCTGGTCCGTCCAGGGGTGGCCGGCATTGAGGCGCAGGCAGTGGCGGAACTCGGCCCGCGCCGAGAACATCGGCCCCGGGGCCAGACTGATGGCCTCCTGCGCGGCCGCCCGGTGCAGGGCCAATGCGTCGATCTGCGTTGGCAGCTCCACCCAGACGAAGTAGCCGCCCAGCGGCCGCGTCAGCCGCGTACCGGGTGGAAAGTGCTGTTCCACCGCCGCCAGCAAGGAGCACTGCTGGTCCGCCAGCCTGCGCCGCATCTGCGCCAGATGACGGTCGAACGCCCCATCCTGCAAATACTCGGCCAGGGCGGCCTGGGCCGGTATCGAGCCCGACAGGCTGGTCATCAGCTTCAGCCGCGCCACGCGTTCGCCAAAGCGCCCGGGCAGCGCCCAGCCGACCCGGTAGCCAGGCGCCAGGCTCTTCGAGAACGAGCTGCAGTGCAGCACCAGGCCCGCGGTGTCGAAGGCCTTGGCGGGCAGCGGCGCCTGCTCGCCGTGGTGAAGCTCGGCGTAGACATCGTCCTCGATCAGCGGCACCTGATGGCGCGTCAACAGCTCGACCAGTGCGCGCTTCTTCTCGTTGGGCATCAGGCTGCCCAGCGGGTTCTGGAAGCTGGTCATCAGCCAGACGGCCTGGGGCTTGCGGCGCTCCAGCACGCGGGCCAGCGCCGCCAGATCGATGCCGGCGCTGCTGTCCGTCGCCACCTCGATCGCCTTCAGGCCCAGCCGCTCCAGCGCTTGCAGCGCAGCATAGAAGCAGGGCGATTCGACGACCACCGCATCGCCGGGTCTCGTGACCGCCTGCAAGCACAGGTTCAGTCCGTCAAGTGCGCCGTTGCTGAGCACGATCTGCTCCGGCGTCACGCCCATGCCCAGGCGCAGATAGCGCTTGGCGATCTGGCGGCGCAAAGGCTCATGGCCGGGCGGTAGATCGTCCACGGTGCTCCAGGGTTTGAGCTTGCGCATGCCTGCACCCATGGCGCGGCGCAGCGCCTCCAGCGGGAACAGCTCCGGGCTGGGGAAGGCCGAGCCCAGCGGCGCGATGTTGCGCGACTTGACCGCGCTGAGTACCTCGAACACCAGCTCGCTGACGGCCACGTTGTGCGAGCCTGGCCTGGGCTGCGAGGGCGGCGGCGCCTCGCAAAGCGCCGGGCGCGGCAGCACGTAGTAGCCCGAGCGTGGCCGTGCCCGCACCAGGCCGCGGGCCTCCAGCAGGTAGTAGGCCTGGAACACGGTGGAGGCGCTGATGCCCCGGCTGGCACGCGCCTGGCGCACCGAGGGCAGGGGCTCGCCGGCACGCAGGGTGCCGCTGGCGATCAGCCGGGTGATCTCGTCGGCGTAGTTTTCATAGAGCTTCACGGTAGGGCGGCTGTCGGGCGTGGGGACGGGCCCGCGTTGAGCCTGCAAGGGGATGCAGTCTAGGCGCAAAGCACAGCCGGGTTGTACACCCGGCGCGCATTTGCAACGACGGATGCGCCCCCTTGCAGGCTCAACCCGCAGGGCCGGGACGATTTGCGGCGCCATACGTCGTTGCCGGCTCGTTGTGGGCGACCCATTCCACGCCTCGCCGACGCCTAGTCTGGCGCCGCAACCCGTCCCGGCGCGGGCTCGACCCCACGCCCGACAGCCCCCCAAATTGTGCGATAGCTCACAAATGAGAACGATTCGCATTTAAGATATGAGTTCTCAAGGAGGAATGCCATGTGCGACGAGCTCAAACCGCAGCCAACCCTGGCCAGCCCGGCCACCTTGCGCCTGGGCGGCGCGTTGAACGAGCGACTGCGCTGCATCGCTACCCTGCCGGAGACACGGGGCTCGCGCCGCCACCGACTCTGGGACCTGCCGCACAGCACCCATTGCCCGCTGATGGGTGTGTGCCTGCCGATGCCGGCGCTGCTCCGCCTGCTGGCCAAGTTCACCGGCGCCCAGGCCCGGCTGGGCGACTATGAGGCCCATGTCGGCGCCGTGGCCGAGTGCGCGCGGCGCGGCCCGGTGGCCGAGGCGATACAGCGCGAGCTGGACCGCCGCCATCTGCCGGCGCTGCGCCGCTTTGCACAGGCCAAGACGACCGACCAACTGGCAGGGCTCTGGGTTCAGGCCCAGCAGGGCGCCGACATCGCCGGCGCGCTTTGGGCGACGCTGACGCATGCCCGTTGCAGCGAAGGCTTGCGCGAGCAGGTCTGCCGAGAGGTGCACATGATTCAGCACCAGGTCGGTGCCTGCAACCGCGCCGATCTGCAGCGCCTGGACGAGGTGCTGGACGAGAACGCCGTACTGGCCCGTCAGCTGGCCACCCTGCAGCAGCGCTGCACCCGGGAGCTGCAGACCCGCGCCGAACAGGTCGAGGCGCTGCAGCAGGCCTTGATCCGTGCCCGCGCCGAGGCTATGGCCAAGGCCTCTGAGCTGGATGCTGCTCGGCAGGATCTGCAGCAGCTGGAGGCGCTCAGCCCGGGCCTGCAAAGCCGGGCCGAGCTCGCGCGGCGGCTGGAGCAGCAGGTCTTGCGCTCTCAGGCGCTGGAGCGCCAGCGCCTGGACTGGCAGCAGCAGGCCGAACGTGAGGCGCAGCGGGCCCAGGGGCTGGGTGCGCAACTGCAGGCGCTGAGCCTCCCCGGCGAGTCAATTTCGGATCCAGAGCCCGACCTGGCCACACTGAAGGACCAGTCCATTTTGTGCGTCGGTGGCCGCACCGCCAGCGTGCCGGTCTACAAGCGGCTGATCGAGGGCACCGGGGGACGCTTTCTGCACCACGATGGCGGCGAGGACCACACCGCTGCCCAGCTGGAGTCCAGCCTTGCCGCCGCCGACCTGGTGATCTGCCAGACCGGCTGCGTCAGCCACGGCGCCTACTGGAGGGTCAAGGACCACTGCAAGCGTACCGGCAAGCGCTGCGTGTTCGTCGATAAGCCCAGCGCCAGCAGCCTGGCTCGCTGCCTCCGGGAGATCGAGGCCTGAAGTGAAACGGCCCCTCGCCCAGTCTCAGCCCCGCTGCACGCGGGCGAGCCCAGTCGGTCCCCCGGGGGGGGCGGCGATGCGTGCCGGATCGACCGGCCCGCACATCGGCCAGCGGGCCGGCTTGGGAGCGGCCCGGCGCCCGGCCCGAGTATCCGGTTTCATGGGTCTTGGGACGCGCCTAGAGCCACAGATATGAAAAGGCCCGCCTAGGCGGGCTCATCCGAGCGAGTTGGGCTCACGCATCAATCTTCACTTTTGAATACCAGGCGCACTTCATAGGACTGCGCACCGCCATTCGGCTCGAAGCGCCAGCCCATCAGGGCGGTCTTCACGGCCTTGTCGAAGACCTTGCGGGGCTCGGCTTCGACGATGGACACCTCGGTGACCTTGCCTTCGCCGTCGATGGCCATCTTGGCCTTCACGACGCCGCTGGACACGGAGGCGCGGGCGGCCTCGCTGGGGAACTCGGGCGGCACCTTCTTGACGATTTTCGGGGCGGTCTGGGCCATCGCCAGCGAGGCGGCGAAGGTCAAAGCGGTGGCGACGATGACGGAGGAAATGCGGGACTTCATGGTGGCGGGATCCTTGTGAAAATGATGAGATCGGAGGGGCTTGCGCGGCGGCTCAGGCGGCTTGGCCGGAGAAGCGGAAGAAGCCAACCGCAGCCAATAGGCGGCCCGAGCTGGTTTTCAGGGAATCGGTGGAGCGCGTCAGCTCCTCGACCAGGGCCGAGTTCTGTTGCGTCGTGCGGTCCAGGTCGCCCATCGCGTGGTTCACCACGCCGACGCCGCTGGCCTGCTCCTGGGCTGCGTGGGAGATCTCCTCGATCAGCTTGCCCATGTTGTTGACTTCCTCGACCACGCCACGGATGGTCTGGCCCGCGCTGTTCACCAGGGCAGTGCCGGCCGAGACCTTGACCGAGGACTCCTGGATCAGGCCCTTGATTTCCTTGGCCGCTTCGGCCGAACGCGAAGCCAGGGCCCGCACCTCGGAGGCGACGACCGCGAAGCCGCGGCCATGCTCGCCGGCGCGGGCGGCTTCGACGGCGGCGTTCAGCGCCAGGATATTGGTCTGGAAGGCGATGCCGTCGATCACGCCGATGATGTCATTGATGCGCTTGCTCGACTCCGAGATCTGCTGCATTGTCTCGATCACGCTCTGCACCGACACCCCGCCGGCCGAGGCGGCCTGGCGGGCCTGCGTGGCAATGCCGGCGGCGCGGCGGGTCAGCTCGCTGGAGCCATTGAGCGTGGCGGCGATCTGCTCCACCGAGGCGGCGGTCTGCTGCAGGCTGGCGGCGGAGCGGGCGGTGCGCTCGGACAATTCGCTATTGCCTCCGGCAATCGCGCCCGAGCTGTCTGCCACTTCGCCCGCGGCGCTGCTGACGCTCTTCACCACGCCGGACAGCGCGGTCTGCATCTCCTGCATCGCATGCAGCATCTGGGCCAGCTCATCGCTGCCCTCAACCACGATGTCGTGGCTCAGGTCACCAGCGCTGATGGATTCGGCCGCGGCCTGGGCCATGCGGGCCGGGGTCACGATGGAGCGGGCAATCGCCAGACCTCCGCCACCACCGATCAGCACCGCCACCAGCACCAGCACCAAGGTCACCAGCACCGACTGGCGGGCGGTGGCTTCACCGCCCTTGGCCAGCGTCTTTGCGTCTTCGAACTGCAGATCGACCAGGTCCTTCAGGCCTTCCTGGTAGGCGGTCTGCGCGGGGCGCACATCGATCACCAGGCTTTCGCGGGCCTCGTCGGGACTGCCATCCACCTGCACCTTGCGGAACTTGGCGATCGAGGCGAAGAACTTGGCCTGGCGCTCGCGCACCTGGGCCAGCAGCTCGGTCTCCTTGGCCGACGACAGCTTGGTCTCGAGCTCGGCCAGGCGCTTTTCGATGTCTTGCAGCGCGCCGTCGATCGCCGCCTGCTGCTTCTTGATCTGACGAGCCTCGTCGAGCAGCAGCAGGTCGCGGCTGGCGCGGGCCAGGATGTTGACATTGCCTTCCAGCGCATTGGCCGCTTCGATCTTGACCAGGCTGCTGTTGGCGGTGCGGTCCAGGTCTTGGGCCAACTGGTTGGCGGTGCTGACGCCAAAGGCGCCGATGACGATGAGCAACAGAATCAGCAGTGCGTAGCTGAAGCCGAGTCGATGGCTGATGCGCAGATTCGACAGAATTTTCATGAGAGCCCTTAGCCCAACGGTAAGCATTCGATTGACTTGGACCGCTTGGTAAAGGGTCCCGCGACAACTTCTTCGTGCTGGGAGTATCGACAAGGGCGGAGCCGGCCTTGAGGCGTGCGCCGGTAAAAACACACGCTGTTCCCGGCGGCATCACCTAGGGAAAACGCGGGGCCGCGGACCCGGGGTAGGGTAGGGCGGTGGGGATTGCGCCAACATGGGGCGCCATGCTCTTTATCGGCCCACTGGCACCGCTTTGTAGCGGAGCTGCGGACTGTTACCTGGCGCCGAAGATCGCGGAGCCGACGCGCACGAGACTGCTGCCTTCCAGCACGGCGGCCTCGAGGTCGGCGCTCATGCCCATCGACAGGGTGTCCAGCGCCAGGCCGTCGGCGTTGAGCCGCTCCAGTAACGCGCGCAGCGCGGCATGGGGCCGGCGCTGCGCCTCCAGCGTCGATGCTGTCTCGGGTATGGCCATCAGCCCGCGCAAACGCAGCCGTGGCAACGCAGCGACAGCACCCGCCAGGTCGGGCACCTCGTCGGGACGGACGCCGCTCTTGCTCGCCTCGCCGCTGACATTGACCTGCAGGCAGATCTGCAACGGCGGCAGGTGACTGGGGCGCTGCTCGGACAGGCGCTGCGCGATCTTCAACCGATCCACGCTGTGCACCCAGTCGAAGGCCTCGGCCACCGGCCTCGTCTTGTTGCTTTGCAGCGGGCCTATCAGGTGCCAGACCAGTTCCGCACGCAGATCGTGCAGGGCCAGGATCTTGTCCAGCGCCTCCTGCACATAGTTTTCACCGAACTGTCGCTCGCCCGCCGCATGGGCGTCACGCACCCTGTCGCTGCCAAACGTCTTGCTGACCACGAGCAGCGTGACGCTTTGCACGGGTCGGCCCGCCTGGGTGCAGGCCGCGGCGATGCGCGCGTGAACCAGTTGTAAGTTGTCTGAGATCGTCGCCATAATGCCCCGAGCCTAACCCAGCCGCACACTCGCACCCTCCATGGACATCACTCAACTATTGGCCTTCTCGGTCAAGAACAAGGCCTCCGACCTGCATCTGTCGGCCGGCCTGCCGCCGATGATCCGGGTGCATGGCGACGTGCGTCGCATCAATGTCGAGCCACTCGAGCACAAGCAGGTGCACGATATGGTCTACGACATCATGAATGACTCGCAGCGCAAGATGTATTAGGAGACGCTGGAGTGCGACTTCTCGTTCGAGATCCAGGGCCTGGCCCGCTTTCGCGTCAATGCCTTCAACCAGAATCGAGGCGCAGGCGCGGTGTTCCGGACCATTCCGAGCAAGATCCTGAGCCTGGAGCAGCTCAGCGCCCCCAAGGTATTTGCCGAGCTGGCGCTCAAGCCGCGCGGCCTGGTGCTGGTGACGGGGCCCACCGGATCGGGCAAGTCCACCACCTTGGCCGCCATGGTCAACCACCTCAACGAGCAGGAATACGGCCACATCCTGACGATCGAGGACCCGATCGAGTTCGTCCACGAATCGAAGAAGTGCCTGGTCAACCAGCGCGAGGTCGGGCCGCACACCCTGAGCTTTTCGAACGCGCTGCGCTCGGCGCTGCGCGAGGACCCTGACGCGGTGCTGGTCGGTGAAATGCGTGACCTGGAAACGATCCGGCTGGCGCTGTCGGCTGCTGAAACGGGCCACCTGATCTTCGGCACTCTGCACACCAGCTCGGCAGCCAAGACGGTGGACCGCATCGTCGATGTGTTCCCGGGCGCCGAAAAAGACATGGTCCGGGCGATGTTGTCCGAGTCGCTGGTGGCGGTGATCTCGCAGTCGCTGTGCAAGCTGAAGGACGGCGGCGGGCGCGTCGCCGCGCACGAGATCATGCTGGGCAACTCGGCCATCCGCAACCTGATACGCGAGAACAAGATCGCGCAGATGTACTCGTCGATCCAGACCGGCAACAACGTCGGCATGCAGACGCTGGACCAGAATCTGACCGAGCTGGTGCGCCGCAATGTGATCTCGCCCGCCGAGGCACGCAGCCGGGCCAAGTTCCCCGACAACTTCCCGGGCTGAGACAGTGAGAAAACTCCTTCAACGCCTGACCGGCGGTGCCAAACCCGAGCCCGAGGGCGGCACCGAGTCCACCTTCTTCTCGACCATGTTCAATGAGAGCGCTGAGGGCAGCGACACCGTCGTGAGTTGGACCCAGCGCGGCGCCGAGCTGGGCGCACAGCCCTTCGATGCGGTCACCGGCAAGGCCTTGTTCACCAGGCTCTGGGGGGCAGACAAACATCTGGCCGCGTTGGATGACGCCGACCTGGAGCGGCTGAGCCAATTTTTGCAGTACGCGAAGCTGCCGGCCAACCAGGAAGTGGTCAAGCAGGACGAGCAGGGCGACTATATGGTCGTGGTGCTGGAAGGCACCTTGGCCGTGGACCGGCTGCAACCCTGGGGTGGGCGTGCGCGCCTGGCCGAGGCGCGCGTCGGTGACATGCTGGGCGAGATGTCGCTGCTCGATGCCGGCGCCCGTTTTTCTGCCTGCACGACCCTGACCTCGTGCACCCTCGCGGTGCTGGACGCTCAGGCGCTGGACCGCCTGATGGCCGAAGAGCCCCGCCTGGCGGCGGCGCTGCTGGCCTCGCTGGCGCGGCGCCTGTCCCTGAGCCTGCGCCAGGTCAGCGCCCGGCTGGGCGCCTTGCTGTCCCGCGATTGAACGCACACTGAGGCAAGGGAGCCGCCACCATGTAACGCGATCAAGCGTCGAAATTCATCAACGACCTGCTGCGCCTGATGGTCTCGCGCAAGGGCTCGGACCTGTTCCTGACCTCGGAGTTTCCGCCCGCCGTCAAGGTGGACGGCAAGGTCACCAAAGTCTCGCCGCAGCCGCTGACCGGCCAGCACACGCTGGCGTTGGCGCGGGCCATCATGAACGACAAGCAGGCGGCCGAGTTCGAGCGCACCAAGGAGTGCAACTTCGCGATCTCGCCGCATGGCATCGGGCGCTTTCGCGTCAATGCCTTTCTGCAGCAGGGCAATGTCGGCCTGGTGCTGCGCACGATCCCGCAAACCCTGCCGACGATCGAGAGCCTGAAGCTGCCCGATGTGCTGCGAGAGGTGGCGCTGACCAAGCGCGGCCTGGTGATCTTTGTCGGCGCCACCGGCTCTGGAAAATCCACTTCGCTGGCGGCGATGGTCGACCACCGCAACGAGCACACCTTTGGCCACATCATCACCATCGAAGACCCGGTCGAGTTCGTCCATCCGCACAAGAACTGCATCGTCACCCAGCGTGAGCTGGGCATAGATACCGACAGCTGGGAGATGGCGCTGAAGAACACGCTGCGCCAGGCGCCGGACGTGATACTGATGGGCGAGATCCGCGACCGCGAGACCATGGAGCATGCGGTGGCCTTTGCCGAAACCGGCCATCTGTGCATGGCGACACTGCATGCCAACAGCGCCAATCAGGCGCTGGACCGCATCATCAACTTCTTCCCCGAGGAGCGCCGCGCCCAGCTGCTGATGGACCTGTCGCTGAACCTCAAGTCCCTGGTCTCGCAGCGTCTGCTGCCGCGCATGGAAGGCAAGGGGCGCGTGGCCGCGGTCGAGGTGCTGATCAACTCGCCGCTGATTTCCGACCTGATCGTCAAGGGCGAGGTCGGCGAGATCAAGGAGATCATGAAGCGCTCGCGCGAGATGGGCATGCAGACCTTCGACCAGGCCTTGTTCGACCTCTATGAGGGCGGCCTGGTCACCTACGAGGACGCGCTGCGCAATGCCGACTCGGTCAATGACCTGCGCCTGCAGATCAAGCTGAACAGCCGCCGGGCGAAGAATGCGGACCTTTCTTCGGGTACCGAACATCTGACCATCGTCTAGGTTCCGGGAGACGCATGTCTGGCTTACAGTCCGGACATGAGTACACGCACCTACGAATCCATTCCGCCGCGCCGTGTCGCGTTCCTGGGCCTGGGCGTCATGGGCTATCCCATGGCTGGGCATCTGGCACGCGCCGGTCACCAGGTCACCGTCTACAACCGCACCGCGGCCAAGGCCCAGGCCTGGGTGGCCGAGTACGGCGGCGGGGCGGCGGAGACGCCAGCGGAGGCCGCACGTGACTGCGACTTCGTGTTTGCCTGCGTCGGCAATGACGCCGATCTGCGCTCGGTCGTGCTGGGCCCCAGCGGCGCCTTTGCCGGCATGAAGCCCGGCGCCGTCTTCGTCGATCACACCACCGCCTCGGCCGAGGTGGCCCGCGAGCTCTACTCCAGCGCGAAGACGGTGGGCCTGCATTTCATCGACGCCCCGGTGTCGGGCGGTCAGGCCGGCGCGGTCAATGGCGCGCTGACGGTGATGTGCGGTGGCGATGCCGACGTGTTCGCGACCCTGCAGCCGGTGGCGCTGGCCTTCTCGAAGGCGGTCACCCTGGTGGGCGCCTCCGGCGCCGGCCAACTGGCCAAGATGGTCAATCAGATCTGCATTGCCGGTCTGGTACAGGGCCTGTCCGAAGCGATTGCCTTCGGTCAGAAATCGGGCCTGGACATGAAGCTGGTGCTGGATGTGATCGGCAAGGGCGCGGCCCAGAGCTGGCAGATGGACAACCGCGGCAAGACCATGGTGGACGACCAGTTCATGTTCGGCTTCGCCGTGGACTGGATGCGCAAAGATCTCGGCCTGGTGCTGGACGAGGCCCGCCGCAACGGCGCCCGCCTGCCGGTGACTGCCGTGGTCGATCAGTTCTATGCCGATGTGCAGGCGCTGGGCGGCCAGCGCTGGGATACGTCGAGCCTGATCAAGCGGCTGCGTTGAGTCCCGGATTGCATCCGGGCTGCGAGAGTTCATGTAGCCCGGATGCAATCCGGGGCCCAAGCGTCACTGCGCCTTGGGCTTTGGCAACATGTCCGCCAGCTCGGCCTCACTGATGACCTCGAACATCTGCACCACCTTCTGCACGCCGCTGACGCTGCGGGCGATGTCGGTGGCGCGGGTGGCCTCGCGCTCGGTGACGCGACCCATCAGGTAGACCACGGCGCGCTCGACGTGCAGGTCGAAGGCATTGCTCATCACGTCCTTGGCGTCGATCAGACTGGCCTTGACCTTGCTGCGGATGATCACGTCGTTGGAGCGGCTGGTCAGCGAGGTGCTGCCCATCACGGCCAGTTCATTGAACGTGTTGCGCACATTCTCGACCCGTGACACCGCCTGTTCGACGGCCGTGCGGTCGGCCTCGCTCTCCACCTCACCGGTGATCAGCACCAGGCGGTTGTAGCTGTTGACGCTGACATGGCCGCGATCGCCCAGCACCTCGCGCACGCGGGTGCCGGCCTTCAGCTCGATGCCCTGGTCCTCGATCTGAATCCCTGAGGTGCGGCGGTCGGTGGCCATCAAGGCGCCGCCCACCATCGCGCCGCCGACGACCAGCGGTGCGCAGGCCGTGCCCAGCAGGGTGGCGCCCACGACGCTGGCGATGACGAAGAAGCGGGGCAGATGCTTTTGAATGCTCATGGGGGTCCTGTTCGGGGGGCAAGAAAGTAGAGGGCCGTGGCTGGCTTATTCGCCGGTGCCCAGCAGTTGCAGATCGACCGCATCGCACAGGCAATGGGCCAGCAGCCGGTGGATTTCGCTGACGCGGGCCGCGCGGCTGTGGGGCACGCGGATGTGCACATCGGTGTCCACCAGACGGGAGCGCAGGTCTTCATCCATCTGGCCGGTCAGCGCAATCACCGTCATGTCCTGGGCGTGTGCGGCTGCCAGCAGTTCGCGCAGCGCGCCGGGCGCGGCCTGCTGGGCATCGAACAGCATCAGCACGTCGCCGGGGTGGCCCAGGGCCTGGACCTGGCGGGTGAGTATGGTGCCGCTGTCGCTGCCAGGGCCCAGGCTCAGCTGGGCCTCGAAACCGAGGGCCACGGCGGCCAGTGCAGGGCGGTCCTGTTCGAAGCGACCCAGCAGCAGGGCCGCCATATAGTGTGCATCGAGGCTGGACAGCCCATGGCCGCAACACATGACGCGGCCACCACCGGTGATGCCATCGACCAGGGCCTGGGCGGCGCCGGCCACCGGACGCGCCAGCGCTTCGGCCACCTGGTATTGCAGGTCGGCGCTCTCGAAAAAGTGCTGTTGGATTCTTTGCTCAAGCATGAGGCGCGATCATAGGGCAGATTGAGGGTTTGCCCGGGGTGTCTGCCGGCCTCAACCCGCATCAAACGCGGCGGGCAGCCATTCGATGACATCGCCCTGCACGGCGATCACATCAAAACGGCAGGGCGGCGGCGAGGCCCAGCGCAACAGATAGTGCTGGGCGGCAAACACCAGGCGCCGCCGCTTGGTCGCCGTGATGCTGGCCGCCGCGCCGCCATGGCTGCTGCTGGCGCGGGAACGCACCTCGACGAAGACCAGGGTGCCGTCGGCGGCGCGCACAATCAGGTCCACTTCGCCGCCGCGGGCCGCAGGCCCCTTGGCGACTCGATAATTGCGCTCCACCAGGCTCAGGCCCTGGCGCTTCAGGAAACGCAGCGCCAAGGTCTCGGCCTGGTCCCCGGTCTCTTTGGAGGTTCCCGTCTTGAGCATTGATGCCTCCGCTTCCGCCCTGTTGCGTGACGCCGCTGCCGCCGCTGCGGGCGGCCAACAGTATCCCGCTGCCACACTGTATGTCGTGGCCACGCCAATCGGCAACCTGGCCGACCTGACCCTGCGTGCGATCCAGGTCTTGAGCCTGGTCGATGCCGTCGCCTGCGAGGACACCCGTGTCACCGGTGGTCTGCTGCGCCATCTGGGCCTGGACAAGCCTCTGCTCGCCCTGCATCAGCACAACGAGCATGCCGCATCCGGTCAGGTGCTGGAGCGGCTGCGGCTGGGCCAGCGCGTGGCCTATGTCAGTGATGCCGGCACGCCGGCGATCTCTGACCCCGGCGCGGTGTTGGTGGCTGTGGTGGCCCAGCAAGGCCTGCGCGTGTTCCCGGTGCCCGGCGCCAGCAGCGCGGTGACGGCGCTGAGCGTGGCCGGCGATGTGCAGGCCGATGGTTTCGCCTTCGCAGGATTTTTGCCCACCAAGGCCGGCGAGCGGCGCGAGGCCCTGCTGGCGCTGGCCGACAGCCCGCGTGCGCAGGTGCTGTTCGAGGCGCCGCACCGCATCGTCGCGCTGACCGATCTGCTGGCCGAGCTGCTGCCCGAGCGACGGGTGACCGTCTGCCGCGAGCTGACCAAGCAGTTCGAAGCCGTCAACACGATGCTGGCGGCGGATCTGCCAACCTGGATGCAGGCCGACGCGATGCGCGCCCGTGGTGAGTTCGTGCTGGTGCTGCATGCGGCGCCGCCGGTCGCCGTCGATGACGGCGCGTTGCCGCCGGCCGCCACACGGGCACTCGGGGTGCTGATGCGCGAGCTGCCGTTGAAGCAGGCGGTGTCGCTGGCAGCGGAGTTGTCGGGGTCGCCGCGCAATGCCTTGTACGAGCATGCGCTGGCCCTGAAGAAGGCGGGCAATCAAGTCTGAATGGGTCAGCTGAGGGGCACGCCGCGTGGGCGGCGTGCCTTCTCAGCCTGATGCTGCCGGGTCAGACGGCAGGCTTGGTGGCCGCAGCCGGAGTAGCGGCCGGTGCAGGAGCCGGCTTCTTCGCATGCTTGGCATGCTTGACGGTCTTGCCTGCCGGCTTGGTGGTGGCGGTCTCCGTCTTGGCGGCGACCTTGGCGTCAGCCTTCACTGCCGGGGCTTCAGCCTTGGCGCTCACGGCCGGTGTTGCCGGAGTGGCAGGTGTCGCGGCCACAGCCGGGGTTTTGGCAACCGGTGCGGTGGCCGCAGCGGGTGCTTGAGCAAAGCTGGCGGCGCTGATCGAAGCGAAAACGGCAGTGGCGATGAGTGTCTTGAAGCTGTTCATATTTGATCCTGTTGGCTGAGGTGTTGAGTGGTTCGGCGGGCCCGTGCCTCTACAACGCCAGCCTTGGCAATCCGACGACGGCGCAGAAGTAAAGATCTGTTACGAGCCACCCGCATGACCTTGGCCGGCGGTGCTGCGGCCCATGCCTCCTACAATGCGCCCATGATCTCGCGCGAACCCACTCTTGAACGTCTGCAACTGGCACGTACGCTGCTGTTGGAGCCCTTTGGTCTGAGCGAACCGGTGCTGAGCAAAGCGCTGCGGCTGATCACCGAGCACCGCGTCGATGACGCCGACCTCTATTTCCAGACCACGCGCAGCGAGGGCTGGAGCCTGGAAGAGGGCATCGTGAAGAGCGGCAGTTTCAGCATCGACCAGGGCGTGGGCGTGCGCGCTATCGCTGGCGAGAAGACGGCGTTTGCCTATTCGGATGACATCTCGGAAGCCGCCCTGCTGGACGCCGCCCGCACCGTGCGCAGCATCGCCAGCGCCGGCCAGAGCCGCAGGGTCTTGGTGCCGGCCAAGGCGACGATCGCGCAAAGCCGTATGCTCTACGGCCGGGACGACCCGATCGCGAGTCTTGACAGCACGCAGAAGGTGGCGCTGCTGGAGAAGACCGAGAAGCTGGCCCGTTCCAAGGACCCGCGCATCGTGCAGGTGATGGCCGGCCTGGCCGCCGAGCACGAAGTGGTGCTGATGGCCCGCGCCGATGGCACCCTGGCTGCCGATGTGCGCCCGCTGGTGCGGCTTAGCCTGACAGTGATTGCCGAGCAGAACGGCCGCCGCGAAGTTGGCTCAGGCGGTGGCGGTGGCCGCTTCGGCCTGGCCTATTTCACCGACGCGATGATCGAAAGCTATGTGCAGCAGGCGGTCAATGCCGCGCTGACCAATCTGGAGTCAAGACCTGCCCCCGCTGGAGTGATGACCGTGGTGCTGGGCCCGGGCTGGCCCGGCGTGCTCTTGCACGAGGCCGTCGGCCATGGCCTGGAAGGCGACTTCAACCGCAAGGGCTCCAGCACCTTCGCCGGCCGCATCGGCCAGCGCGTGGCAGCCAAGGGCGTGACGGTGCTGGACGATGGCACCATCGCCGACCGGCGCGGCTCGCTTAATGTCGATGACGAGGGCAACCCCAGCCAGCGCAATGTGCTGATCGAGGACGGCATCCTGCGCGGCTACATCCAGGACAGCATGAATGCCCGCCTGATGGGCGTGAAGCCCACCGGCAATGGCCGCCGCGAAAGCTATGCCCATATGCCGATGCCGCGCATGACCAACACCTATATGCTGGCCGGCAAGAAGACGCCCGAGGAAGTCATCGCCTCGATCAAGAAGGGCCTGTACGCGACCAACTTCGGTGGCGGCCAGGTCGACATCACCAGCGGCAAGTTCGTGTTCTCGGCATCAGAGGCCTTCTGGGTCGAGAACGGCAAGATCCAGTACCCGGTCAAGGGCGCGACTCTGATTGGCAACGGCCCCGAGGCGCTGACCCATATCAGCATGATTGGCAACGACATGCAGCTGGACACTGGCGTCGGCGTCTGCGGCAAGGAGGGCCAGAGCGTGCCGGTGGGCGTGGGCCAGCCGACCTTGCGCATCGACGGTTTGACCGTGGGTGGCACGGCCTGAAAAAGCCGTGCTACATTCGGTCCCCATGTGCTCTTCCAAGTTCTTCTTTGCCTTCTTTTGGTTCTCGCACCGCACCGGCGGAGGAGAGGGCAGGGCTTGAAACAAGCACAGACCGAATCCTAGAAACCGCCGGGTCCCAACCCGGCGGTTTTTTTTCGCCTCGCCACTTTGATCGACTTTTGCTGAATCGGAGCTCCACGCATGAACGCAGCCAAATCCGCGCACCAGGCCGAACGCTGGTACTCGCCGCAGGACAAGACGAGCCAGACCGATGACGAACGCATACGCGACGTCACGCCGCTGCCGCCGCCCGAGCATCTGATCCGCTTCTTCCCGATCAGCGGCACGGCGATGGAGGCGATGATCGTCAACACCCGGCGCCAGATCCGCGACATCATGCATGGCAAGAGCGACCGGCTGTTGCTGATCATCGGGCCCTGCTCGATCCATGACCCGGCCGCCGCCGTCGAGTACGCCAAGCGCCTGAAGGAGATGCGCGACCAGTACGCCGACACCTTGGAAATCGTCATGCGCGTCTACTTCGAGAAGCCGCGCACCACGGTGGGCTGGAAGGGTCTGATCAACGACCCCTACCTGGATGAGAGCTACCGCATCGACGAGGGCCTGCGCATGGCCCGCCAGCTGCTGCTGGAGATCAACAGGCTGGGTGTGCCGGCCGGCAGCGAGTTCCTCGACGTGATCTCGCCGCAGTACATCGGCGACCTGATCAGCTGGGGCGCGATCGGCGCACGCACCACCGAAAGCCAGGTGCACCGCGAGCTGGCCTCGGGGCTGTCGGCGCCGATAGGCTTCAAGAACGGCACCGACGGCAATATCAGAATAGCCACCGACGCGATCCAGGCGGCGGCCCGCGGCCATCATTTTCTGTCGGTGCACAAGAACGGCCAGGTGGCCATTGTCGAGACCAAGGGCAACAAGGATTGCCATGTGATTCTGCGTGGCGGCAAGGCGCCGAACTATGACGCCGCCAGCGTCGCTGCGGCCTGCAAGGACCTGGAAGCAGCCAAGCTGGAGCAGACGCTGATGGTGGATTGCTCCCATGCCAACAGCAGCAAGAACCATGAGCGCCAGCTCGACGTGGCCCGCGATGTGGCCGAGCAGCTGGGTGCCGGCAGCAAGCAGATCTTCGGCCTGATGGTGGAAAGCCATCTCAACGCCGGCGCGCAGAAGTTCAGCCCCGGCAAGGACGATCCGGCCAAGCTGGTCTATGGCCAGAGCATCACCGACGCCTGCCTGGGCTGGGACGCCTCGCTGGAACTGATGGCTGTGCTGGATCAAGCGGTACGCGCGAGACGCTTGAACGCCTGACGCCACTGCCCTGACAATGAGGCCTGGAATCCGTACGAGGGGAACGCGATGCGCCACGAAGTGATCGTCAGCTTTGGTCCGGGTCAGGAAGCGGGCATAGCCCTCGATGGCCTGGAAGCGATGTCGTACGAGGAGGCGCGCACCTGGCTGGACCAGCATTCCTGCTCAACGAATGCGAGCCGATGCGCGGTTCGGGCAAAGTGCTGGCGGTGGACAAGATACTGTCCGTCGCCAATGCCGTCGGCGCTGTGGCCTTCCAGAACGAGGAATGGGCTCAGCAGTACGCCCGAGCCGTCAGTGCCGCGCTGAGCAAGGGCCAGGTACGGGTGGACGTGGCTGCGCTGACCGTGCGCTAGCCCGCTCCAACCCGGCCCCTCTTGAAATCGCCCGGCCGGGCTCCATCTTCATCGCGCCGCCGGTGTGCCCGGCACGCCGCGCTTTTTTCGCTTCAATACCTAGAGGTCTCCATCCCATGGACAAAAAAACCCATTCCTTCCAGGCCGAGGTCAAGCAGGTCCTGCACCTGGTCACGCACTCGCTGTATTCCAACAAGGAAATCTTCCTGCGGGAGCTGGTGTCGAACGCGTCGGACGCCTGCGACAAGCTGCGCTTCGAGGCGCTGGACAATGCCGCGCTGTATGAAGATGCGCCCAATCTGGAGGTGCGCGTCAGCTTCGACGCTGAGGCCAAGACCCTGACCATCCGTGACAACGGCATAGGCATGAGTGCCGACGAGGCGATCGCCCACCTTGGCACGATAGCCAAGAGCGGCACGCGCGAGTTCATGGACAAGCTTGAAGGCGACCAGAAGAAGGACGCCAGCCTGATCGGCCAGTTCGGCGTCGGCTTCTACTCCGGCTTCATCGTCGCCGACCGCATGACAGTGGAAACCCGCCGCGCAGGCTTTGCCCAAGACCAGGGCGTGCGCTGGAGTTCCGAGGGCACGGGCGACTTCGAGGTCGAGACCATCAACCTGCCCGAACGCGGCACGGCCGTGACCCTGCACCTGCGCGAGGGGGAGGAAGAGTTCCTGAAGACCTGGCGCCTGAAGTCGGTGATCAGCAAATACTCCGACCACATCTCGCTGCCCATACTGATGCGCAAGGAAGAGTGGAACGCCGAAAAGGCCGAGTCCAGCGTCACCGACGAGTGGGAAACGGTCAACAAGGCCGCCGCGCTGTGGACGCGCAGCAAGAGCGAGATCACCGAGGAGCAGTACGCCGAGTTCTACAAGCAGATCAGCTACGACACCGAGGCGCCGCTGGCCTACACGCATAACCGGGTCGAGGGCCGCAGCGAATACACGCAGCTGCTCTTTATCCCGGCCAAGGCGCCTTTCGATCTGTGGAACCGCGACAAGCGCGGCGGCGTCAAGCTCTACGTCAAGCGCGTCTTCATCATGGACGACGCCGAGGCGCTGATGCCGGTGTACCTGCGCTTCGTCAAGGGCGTGATCGACTCGGCCGATCTGCCGCTGAATGTGTCGCGCGAGCTGCTGCAGGAAAGCCGCGACGTGAAGGTGATACGCGAAGGCTCGACCAAGCGCGTGCTGTCGATGCTGGAAGACCTGGCGGCCAACCAGGCCGACAAGTACCAGACCTTCTGGAAGGACTTCGGCTCGGTGCTGAAGGAAGGCGTCGGCGAAGACCATCAGAACCAGGAACGCCTGGCCAAGCTGCTGCGCTTTGCCTCGACCCATGCGGACGAGGGTGTGTCCCTGGCCGACTACGTGTCGCGGATGAAGGAAGGACAGGAGCCGATCTACTACATCACCGCTGACACCTTGGCCGCGGCCAAGAACAGCCCGCAGCTGGAGATCTTCCGCAAGAAGGGCATCGAGGTGCTGCTGCTGACCGACCGCGTCGACGAGTGGATGCTGTCGCATCTGTTCGAGTTCGACGGCAAGCAGTTGCAGAGCGTGGCCAAGGGCGCCGTCGATCTGGGCGGCCTGCAGGACGAGGAAGAGAAGAAGAAGGCCGAGGAAGTGGCCACCGCCTTCAAGCCGGTGCTGGACCGGCTGAAGGAGTCGCTGAAGGCCCGCGCCAAGGACGTGCGCGTGACCATGCGTCTGGTCGACTCACCGGCCTGTATCGTCGTCGAGGAAGGCGATGTCAGCGGCCATCTGGCCCGCTTGCTGAAGCAGGCCGGCCAGCAGGCGCCGACTTCGTTGCCGACGCTGGAGGTCAACGCCGACCATGCCTTGGTGAAGAAGCTCGACGGCAGCGCGCACTTCGACGATCTGGCCCAGGTGCTGTTCGACCAGGCGGTGCTGGCCGAGGGCGGGCATCTGGAAGATCCGGCCGCCTATGTGCGGCGTGTCAACGCCTTGCTGTTGGGCTGAAAAAAAGCCCGCCAATCGGCGGGCCTTGTTACGGACAGGGCTGCCTCAGGCCCGACGGCGACGACTGGCGCCCAGGCCCAGCAGCGCCAGGGCCACCAGCGACAAGCTGGCAGGCTCGGGCACGTTGTTCGCTGTGGGAGCGTTGCCCGACATGGAAATCGAATCCACGCGGAAGTCGTTGCCATAGCCCCAGTCGTGCGAACCAGCGCCTTGGTAGTAGCCTGACAATTGATACTCGTTGTTCAAGGTTATCTGTGCGGTGGTGGCCGATCCCGAGTTCCATTGCAGGCTGATCAGGTTCCAGCCGCCAGCCGCTGCTTTGACGATGCCTCCGACGTTGCTGCCGTTGACTTGTGCCTGGATGGGGACGTTGTACGGCGCGTAGCCCGCATAGTTGTCCGCGACGTAGAAGTCCAGTGTGTAGGCGCTGTTGGCCGCAATGTCGAAGACCGAGCTGATGAAGAAGCGGTGATCGGGTTCAGGTCCGGTCCTGGTGCCCAGGTTGAAATAGGCGCCGCTTTGTCCACCGGAGGCGACGATGCAGTTGCCTTGGCCCCCGCAGTTGGACCAGTAGGCATCGCCACGGGACCAGCCGGTGCCGGCGAAACCGGCCTCGAAGCCTTCGCTGTAGACGACGGCGGCCTGGGTGGTATGGGTAAAGAGGCTTCCAGCGACGGCCAGGGTCATGGCGCTGAGGAGTTGTTTGGTTTGCATAAAAGATGGGTTCCAATGAGTGTTGACCACAGACCAGTGAGTGGGAGCCAGTGCTCTACCAGCGAAAAGCGCTTTCAGGGCCTGACCCCGGCTCTTTTTTGGCCGAAGGCAACTCTCCTAAGCAGGTTCCATGCCAGGCTTATTAGTTGATATGAATCAACAAGTTAACGCCGTGTGGACCTTTAAAGTGGTAAAAACGTAAAGCCGTCCGACAGTGCAGAAGGAGTGAAACTTGGCGGCCTGCCAGGCTCCGTGCAGGCGTCAGCAGTTGGGCTCCCGCCTTAGCGGAAGCCTTCGTCGAAGCGCACGTCCCCCTCATCTGGGAGGTCGTTCAGCGGCCGTGCGCTCTTGGGTGTCATCGCCTCAAGCTGCTCACCGAGCCGGGTGATCTGGTCGTTCCAGTAGGCGTGGTCCCCGAACCAGGGGAAGGCAATCGGAAAGGCCGGATCACCCCAGCGCCTGGCCAGCCAGGCGCTGTGGTGGATCATGCGCACGCAGCGCAGCGGCTCGACCAGGCGTAGCTCGCGCCGGTCGAAGTCGCAGAAGGTCTCGTAGCCTTCGAGCACGCAGGCCAGCTGCTGACGCTTGGCCAGGTCGTCGCCGGACAGCAGCATCCACAGGTCCTGTATCGCCGGGCCGGTGCAGGCGTCGTCCAGGTCGACGAAGTGCGGGCCTTTGTCCGGGGTCCACAGGATGTTGCCGGGATGGCAATCGCCATGCAGGCGCAGCGTGCGCAGCTCGGGTGCTGCCTCAAAGGCTTCGGTGATCGCATCGATGGCCCGGTTCACCGAGCTCAGCCATTTGGCCCGCATCTCCAGCGGCACCGAGTCGTGCGCGAGCAGCCAGTCGCGGGCATCAATCGCCGGTTGGGCGCCCAGCCAGCTGACGCGGTGTTCAAACGGGCGCTGGCGGCCGACCAGGTGCAGGCGGGCGATGAAACGGCCTATCCAGGTCAGGGTGTCGGGATCGTCCAGCTCGGGGGCGCGACCGCCGCAGCGCGGCGAAATGCTGAAGCGTTGTGCGCCCGAAACCGCCAAGGTCGCCGGCTCGCCGACGAGGTGCATGCCTTCCACCGTCGGCGGCTGCAGGGTCCACGGGGCAACCATCGGCACCTCGGCGGCGGCCAGTTCCAGTGCGAACTGGTGTTCTTCAAGAATCTGTGCATCGGTCCAGCGCGCCGGGCGGTAGAACTTGGCCACGGCCACCGGGCCATCCTCCAGATGGACCTGGATCACGCGGTTTTCATAGGAGTTGAGCTGCAGCATGCGGCCGTCGCAGCGCAGGCCCACGGCCTCCAGTGCGTCCAGCATGCGGTCGGGGGTGAGCTCGGCGAAACCGGCATCCAGGGTCATGTTCATCACGCGCAGGGTAGCGCATGGACGACCGGACGGTCCGGCGCCGGACGACTCAGCGGTTGACGGCAATCCTGGAGGGTGCTCCGTCGACAACGATGCCGACGATGTCATCCGGTGCGTCTTCGTGGGCATAGGCCGGCTCGGACTGCTGATGCTCATGGCCCACGGTGGTCAGCCGGCTGGGGGCGAGCTTGGCGGCGGCGATGGCGCCTGGCTGCGGAAACTCGTTGCCACTGAGCGAATCGAAGCGGTTGTCGGGCGCAAAGAACGAATCCTGGAACACCGTCGAGTCCTGCCACAGCGCATTGCGCTCGCCGCGCTTGGCCGCCGATGGCTTGACCGTGGCCGCATTCGACATCCCCCCCGGCGACGGTGCCGGCTGTGGGCCACGCGTTGCGGCATTGCTGAAAGGCACGAGCAGTTGCAGCTCAGCGACGCTGGGCAGGTTGTCAGCGGTGCAGCGCAGATAGCGAATGCGGCAGGCCGCCAGCACCGATTGCTTGATCTGCAAGCTGCGCTGCGAGGGCTCGCGGCCGGCATCGAGATCCAGCGCCGCCAGCACGCGTCCATTGGGGCTGCAGACGACAAAGCTCACATGGATGGCGCCCAGCAGTTCGTACCAGTAGCGCACTTCCTTGGCGTCGGCTGGCTGGCAGAAGCGCACCAGCGGCAGCTTGGCCAGTAGCACATGGTGGGGCAGTGCCTCCCGCAGCAGTCGGTAGATGCGGCGCTCATCGGAGTTGAACACGGGGCGTGCCGCCACCGCCCACTCACTGGGCAGTGCCTGGTTGCCTGTCGTCGGACGTCTCTTGACCCACAGCACCAGAGCGGGGGACAGGATGGCGACCAGCAACAGGGCAAGTGTCCACAACAGGGTGGTTTGCATGTCCCGAACGACGCTTCACGTATTGGGCACTGCGGCTGCAATGCCAACTTTTTACTGTAACGGATAGTAGTGAGCGGCCCGCTCAGGGGCTACCCCCAGAGCCGGGGGTGAACGGTGGGGCTGTGCTGCCTGCCAGCTGCCTATTCGCGGGCGGTCCGGCGCACGTCGCCGACCTTGGTCTTGATCTCGCCGACGGCGTCAAGGAATTCGCCGACCGCGTGGGCATGGCGCTTGAGCTGGAAGTCCAGCTCGGCGGCATGGCGTTCGATGGCCTCGCCGACATGGGACGAGACCGAGTCCGGCGGCAGCCGCAACCAGGCCTCGGAGTCCGGCCCGTCACGCTCGACGGTGGCGCCGGCATTGCGGGCAATGCGCAGCATGGCCGTGTTCTCGCTCAGCGCGTGGATGAACATCGTGTCGATGCCGCGGTTGCGGGCATGCAGGGCGGCATGCTCGAACAGGCGGGCGCCAAAGCCACGCCCTCGGTTCTTGTTCAGCACCGATACGCCAAACTCGACCATCGGCGGCTTGTCGGGCCGCTGCGGCGCCGGCTCGTAGGCCAGGTGGGCCATGGCGATCAGATCCAGCCGGCGGTTGAAGATGCCCAGCACCTCGTCGCGCTCGAAATTCAGCGAGTCAGCATAGCGGCCGATCTGCTCGTCCGAGGCGGGGTAGCCAAAGCGCAGGTAGCGGTCATCGGGCCCCAGATTCAGCAGATGGGTCAGGATGCGGGCGCGGTGGCGCGGTGCCAGCGAGCGTATCGGCACCCAGGCCGACCAGGCCTTGAAGACCGCGGCCGGCGCCTGGCCCAGCTGGGTCAATGCGCTGGCCGGGCGGGCGTCGTTGCTGTCTGTGGGGGGGGTGGTGTTCATGTGAGCCTAGTGTTTACCCTGATTTTACCTGGCTGACCAGCGGTTTCCGCGGGCGCGTGGCTTTGGCGGTCGCCGGTCTGCGCCGCACGGTCGTCTTTTCAGCAAGGTGCGATCTGGGTTATACTGTTCGACTTTCCCGAATCTGGCTTCCGGGGAAGAAGCGTTGCGGTAACAGCGAGAGGCTGCATCAAGCAGCACCGAGCACGGTCGCAACGTTCCATTTAGAAGCCAAACGACACATCCTGCCTCATGGGCTGGGTGCCTCGAAAGAAACTCATGAAAACCTTCAGCGCCAAACCGGCCGAAGTGACGCACGAGTGGTTTGTGATTGACGCCACCGACAAGGTGCTCGGACGTGTTGCCAGCGAAGTGGCACTCCGTTTGCGCGGCAAGCACAAGGCCATTTACACGCCTCACGTG